>Ga0181535_10002632_pt1 | contig 21623 bp, 15 predicted proteins | sample PEATcosm2014_Bin_44_FD_119774 | JGI IMG/M metagenome (GOLD analysis project Ga0181535, IMG submission 119774) | Peatland microbial communities from MTU Mesocosm Facility, Houghton, MI, USA - PEATcosm2014_Bin17_30_metaG | ecosystem: Environmental > Terrestrial > Soil > Wetlands > Peat | place... | reverse complement strand
CTTTTGTCATCTCACCCTTGCCTCCCTTATGTTGGAGCCACTACAAACAGCAGGGCCTCTTTGCTCCACGGACATTACTCCGCTTCGTCGCTACTACAGACCCAGCCGAATCCCTCTCGTCTTCCACCGACTTCCCGGGGCCACCGGTTATACAGCTTCCTGCTCCGCCGATTTCGCGACGAGACGAGGAGGGCTTCTCCAGTTGCTTAGCATGACCTTGTCACCGTGCCGTCCCTACCAACCCCGCCGAAGTGTTGGGCCGCATCAGTCCATGCGTCACTCCATGCTGCCTTCGCCCGAAATGTGAGGGCTCGGCCTTCGGGTTGCAGTACTTTCGAGGCCATACGAGTTCACTCGTAACGGCCCGGTGACTCGCTCACCATCCTGAAAGATGGCTTCGTCAATAGGCTTCAGAATGGGAAGTTTCCTCCCCACCCTGCCATTCAAGCTACGGGGCTTGGACTCTTACCCCGGTGGGACTCTCACCCACTGGTTCATGCCAGCCTTCGCTGGACGCACACATTTCGGTACTGATCTGTTCTCGGTGACTGTATTGGCGAATGGCAGCTATCGGCGACAGCCCAATTCGTGTCCGATATCAAGCTGACAGATGATAATGCCGGTGGATTCAATCGGTCGATGCAACACCATCGAGTAGAACTTTTCTATTGAAGGGATGGTGTTTATGAAGCAAGTGAGGCGGTCGAGACTTTCTGCTGCACAGACAACAGACGTTTGGAGGCGATGGAAGGCGGGGGAGCCGTTGCATGAGATTGGGCGTGCCTACAGCAAGCCACCTAGCTGCATTCACTGTTTGTTGGTGCCACGAGGGGGGATGCTCCGACCGACCGCTCGCGCACGTTTAGGCGTGGAGCGCAGTCTGGCGCCACAGTCACGTTTTCAGCTCCCGCCAAGTCAGTCATTGACTCTTTGTCCAGCAAGAACAAGGTCAAGGTGAAAAACGATAAGGCCGACCGCGATAAATACCCACTTGCTCCACACAACGCACTCGAATCACTTGTGCCGTCGTGTTATCTTTGCCATCGATCTCCACCGCACGCGCCACGAGCTCCCGTGCGATTTCATCAATGTTTTTCTGCTGGGATGCGATCTCCGCGATCGTTGCACTTGTTATCCCGTCGTGCAAGCCATCCGTGCACAGCACTAGCGAATCCTCGGGCTGAAGTGTCAATGCCGTCGTATCGGGTGACACAGACATCTCTGGCCCAAGAGAACGGATCAAAACAAGGCGCGCGCCCGGATCCGCGACATCGCTGGCTGCATTCAGGCCTTTATTCCTTTGCTCATTCACCCAAATGTGATCCTGCGTGATCTGTCTTGCCCTGCCGTCGCGCACTAGGTAGCATCGCGAGTCGCCCACATGCGAAACGATGGCCTGATCGTGCCGCAGTGCGCACGTCACCACGGTGGTTGCCATCTTCTTGCCGCGATACTGCGGCGACAGAGTGCGGTCGCGCACCGCTGCATTGGCAGATTGGATCAGTTTGGGTAGGAGACTGATCAACATCGATCCCGATTGCGCCTTCGCAAACTCCTCGAGGATTACCGAAACGGCAGTGGCCGAAGCTACCTCGCCCAAACCCAATCCGCCTACACCGTCTGCCACGGCAAAGAGAAAGCCATGCGACTGGGCTTGTTGGCGCGAAGAGGGAATGAATGATCCCATCGCGTCCTCGTTATTTGTTCTGACCTTGCCTGAATCGCTGGCTTGGCCGAACTGTACCTCTAACATGAGAGCTGCCGCCTGAAAGTTCTTCCGCAATATCGAGGAGATTCCTAATGTCCTCAATCGAGTATGTTCAAAAAAGCCGACTGGGCGTAACTCCGTAACCGCCTTTGCCAAAGCGACCCTCGAAGATGCAACCCAGTATTTCTGTCACATTTTCCGATCTAACCAACGGCTAGCTAAGAGCGTTCTTCGAATCGAGCAGAACTGTCTTTCCTTTCGCCTTGGACGAACGCAGAAAATAGATCGCTCCGTACAAGCCCCAGACACCGGAAATACCGAGCGCAATGTACGGCTCCTTCCAGGTACCGTATCCCAGAAAAGGCACGACGAGGTAAGCGGCCATACAGGCCAGATTCGCGAAGAGGCCAAACCCGGGAATCAGGAGATGCCTGACGAAGGAGTAGTCCGGGCGCTTGTGGAAGGCGACGATGCATAGGAAACAACTCAGCGCGTAGAGGATGAAAGTGCCAAAATTAGAAGTGAGCGTGACGGCCAGGATGGAGCTGGGCAGCGCTGCCAACTGTTCATGCGTCGTATATCCGAAGCTGGAGAAGATACCCCTCGGCAGCGCGGCGATCGTGGCATCGGTGGGAGCGCTGCCGTCGGCGAAGTAGAGGGAGACGCCGACAACTCCGATGACTGCGGATATGATTGCCAGGGTCCAGATGGCGCGCCGGGGCGAGAGAGATCCGGCATGCAGAATCCCGAAGTGCTCAGGCGCCTCATCATCCTTACCCATCGCGTAAGTCACGCGGGCGCCAGTGTTCATGCAGCTCAGCGTGGTGCCGATCAGCGCCAAGAAGACGGTGAAGGCTTCAGCAAGCATGAAGTACCTGCCATTGCCGTGGCCCAGCAAGGCGTCGCCGACAATAATCATCATGTCGCCGACGGGGGCCGCTGAGTTTGCAGCGCTTTGCATCGTATATCCGGAATTGAGGAAGTAATTAGCCGCGAAGTACTCAATCAGATAGCACACCACCCCCTGGATCAAAAGTGAAGCAATAACGGCGATGGGTATGTGTTTGGTTGGATTTTTTGCCTCGCCTCCCATCGACGTTACCGATTCGAAGCCGACCAGAATGAGGATTGCCACTGTGGCCTGGATGAAGATGAAGCTCACCTTGTGCGGCGCAACTACTGAGGAAGCCGAACCGTGGGAAAGAAAGTTACCGCTTGCGTCCTTCTCCGGGTAGTCGATGGTGAATGGAACCGGTTTGCCGGCTTTGTCGAGCAGCGGCAACGGGTTTCCGCTTGCGTCGCGGACCGTCGAGCTATCCTTGGCTGTCTGAAACTGGTAAGAGTAAGTGGCCAGCGTCTGCGAATCGTACTGGAAGGCCGCAGCGCCTGCGGGATGGTTGGCGCGATAGCCGACAGCCAGCACGCTGAACACCAGCAGCGCCGAGATCTGGATCACGTTAATGGCGATGTTGACCGCGGTTGATGCGCCCGCGCCCTTGGCAGCGATCCAAGCGACAAAGAAGGAAAAAACCACTGCAACCAGCGCCATGAAGACCGGGCCTGGATTTGAGCCGCTCATGAAGGTGGGATAGAGGAAGCCGACCACATAGCCCACAAAGACACCCGTGGTCGCTACCATCACTCCGGGATAGACCCAATAGTAAAGATGCGAACCCCAGCCGACAATAAACTTGGCGACGCGGGCATATTTGAAAGCCTTGTCTTTTGAAAGCAGGGCTTGCTCAGCGTAGTAGTAGCTCGATCCTGTGCCGGGATAGAGCTTCGAAATCTCGGCGTACGCGACCGCCGTGGCCAGGCAGAGCAGAAGTGCCACAACAATGCCAAACCACATGGCCGGAGAGGTTGTTCCCTCGGTGGCCTGCAAATAGAATGTCAGCCATAGGAAGGCGCCGGGAGCGATGAGCGCCATAGCGTTGCTGGTCAGGCCAGTAAGACCTAGGGTGGCCTGCATCTGCGGTGTTTCTTGGTCTGCCATGAGCATTCTCCTGGGAATTGAATTCGAATGGCTGCTATCGGTAGTTGCACTGAGGATCCCTATAAGACTCGCCCGACTTTGAGTTTAAAGTCAGGCGGGATGTGGGGTTATCGAATGGATAGCCGAATACTAGAACTGATGTAGTAAGGATCCAATGAAGAATTGGACATTAGTCGCGAAGCCTTCGATCCCTTGGCCTATTTTCATCTAAGTGATGGACAACCCACAGTTATTCAAACACTCAACATACGGACATCATGATGCACTCATTTCTTGCTTATATTGCAGCCAGCGGGTGCTCGGTAGTACCGTAATCCTCAACATCGCAGCTCAAGAACACGCGAGAGGGTTTGGGCCCGCACTCGGCATTTCGACGCACAGCCGAGGGCAACTGATGAGAGCGCAGGCTGGTTGTGACGACTTCTGTGCGGTGAGGATTGTGGCAAACCGACCGATAACCCTTACGCCATCCTTGCGGAAAATGTGGCCTTATTGAACTTGGGCGGGGTGATTTGCCTTCTGATCGGATTTACTTCGATGGCGTGGTTAAGCAAAGCTGTTTCCAAGACGTTCTAAGGGGATACATCTCATGCAGCGTGCATTTCTCTTCGGTTTGAGCGTGGTTGCGCTTTTTGGGGCGCTCTCGCCAGTAGCACTAGCCAGTGTGACGAACCCTGATAACTATCCGTTGCGTGTGCATATCCTCAAGTACACTTCACAATCTGACCGCAGCCGGGGGGGGAAGGACCCTACGGGCATGCCGGACTTTGTCAACGGGCAGGGAGTGGCGGACCTTTTTGAGAACGGCGAGCCCCGCGGCCTTGAATTCACTTTTAGTTGCACCGATCCCCCAAAAGCATCGAGCGGGTATGGGAGTTTCCCCCCAAGATGGAAAAGGAAGGAAAAGACCCTGGAGATCCTGCTGCCGCAAGCCGGCAAGCCGTGGAATTGGGTGTCGTGTGACCTGCGGACTGAGATGACGGCTGGGTTGGTCTTCTGTTGGAAGAACGGCACCTTGGCGGTGGAAGCGGCCAAGGTGCTCAAAAATTGGATGGTAGAGCATCAGTATAACCCAGAAGAAGGCAAGGACGAGCCCGTGCTGGCAGCTGGCGAGTTGCCGGGACCGGAAGGGACAGGACCAAGCGATCCGCAACTCGCAGGCCCGGAGTAGAGCAAGCAGAGCGGCGAATTGCTCATGTCCTCTACCCTGGAACTGACTCAGAGGCCTTTGCTCAATCCGGTTTGAAGATCGAAGGATGAATAATCAACTGTGGAAACTGCCCCTTCCACTGCCGGCGAACGTTTTCATGGGATTGGGTCAGCAATCACTTGAAGCTAGATCGATTCGCTAAAACGATAGGCTATGTGGGATGCGGTAAGAAGCGGCCCGATACGTCAGTAAAGAAACCTCCCACTTGAATCAGCCGCGCCCGCGTTGCTGCTCGCTTAGAGAGATTTGACTCGGTACGTCGGCTGCACGGAGAATGAGCCCCTGGAATCCTGGATGACGCGCATCAAGAGCAAACACCGTGAGCTCAACCTCTTGATACTCTCCGCTCAGAAGGACCATATCGATCGTTTTGGCTTCGATACATGTCGTTGCCTCCTCCAACAAGCGATGACCGAGCCACGACGCGCATGCAATCACACTCCAAGAGACAATCAAAAGCTTTCCCGTTAAACGCATTTTCAGTACCAACTTGCAATAACGCGAACTGTTGCTTGAGACTTGAAATGACGGAGGGGGCCGCTCATCGATGTTCAGTTTGCCTTTTTCATTTCACGTCCATAAACCTAGCGCTTGATCAATGTGCACATTATGCTTGGAAGCTTCTCGGCTGGGGCATCTTTTTTGCTATGGGGACGATCTCGTCTCTCGCCTGATTCGAGCGCGCCGGAGCCGCTCTTCGGTTAGTCCGTGTAGGAAATGAATCTTTTTTCACTTCCGATAGTTCAAGGAATGAGCGGCGGTCGAGCTTTTTCATTCGGGTGCATATAGGTTGGTGGGCGGAACTGCATCCGCGGGTCGGCTGCTTGAATCTCAGGAACCTTGCGGTGCCAGTAGCCGGGGTCGACCTCGCACATGAAGTGCAGGTACTGGTCCTAGGAATAGCGCGATGTTTCGATCTTGTGCTTCAGGTCCGCGATTTCCGGCCAAGGCCAGAACACCCGACGAAGCAGCCACAACAGCGCGCCTCCACTCATGCAAGCACCTCAAACTCAAAGGCTGCCGAGCAGACCACGCGGACTTCGCACGATGAGCACTCGTGCTTCGTTGCCGGGCCCTCTTGAGACTGGATGATACACCACATTTATCGGGTCTTCTGCCTCAATACGACATGAAGCGGACGATTTCAGCCAATCGGTGCTATCCGCAACTCAATCCTGCCGATGTCGAGCTTGAGCCGCTCCTTTCCGAGCCCACGGAGACTCCGCAAACCGATCTCGAAGATGTCTTTCCCGATTAGGTGGAACCTCCAAATCAGACTTTCATTTGCTCCTCAGTCCACAACCCCACTCAACAATAGTTAAACCGCCTCTGGAAGCTCGTTAAATCGGTAGCCGACATAAGCTTCAGTCAGAAGATACTGTGGATTCTTCGGATCATCTTCGATCTTGCTTCGTAGTTGTCGTATGAATGTTCGAAGGTACTCGAGCTCGTGGCCATATTCCGGCCCCCAGACAGCCTTGAGTAGGCGAGCATGCGGGATCGGTTCGCCGGCATGCGTCATCAGGTAATGCAGCATCTCGAATTCTTTGGGGGTGAGGTGAATCAAGCGTCCACGCTTCAACAGCCGGTATTTCACCGGATCTAGTTCGAGCTTGCCATATCGAATCGGCGCGTCCAGATTCGACTCCTGAGCACCTCTTCTCCGTACAGCTGAACGAACGCGCGCGATCAATTCCCGAAGCTGAAAGGGTTTGGTAATGTAATCATCGGCTCCTGCGTCCAAAGCCAGAACCTTGTCATCTTCGCTATCCATCACAGTCAGCATCAGGATGGGCAAGCGTGCGATCGCACGGCGAATTGCCCGGCAAGCTTCTACGCCCCCCATCCCTGGCATATCGACATCCAACAACACCGCATCAAACCAAGTTAGGCGAACGAGAGATAGCGCTTCCTCGCCACGACCTGCCTCCACAACCGTGAAACCAGATTCAGAAAGAGTCACGCGCAATGCACGTCGCGTGGAAATATCGTCGTCCACCACGAGCACGACGCCTTGAACTACAGTCGCCGGTATCTTAGTCAACCGTTCCTCCTTGAGCCCAACGGAAGAGACACAAAGAACGTCGTTCCTTCTTTTTCATCGCTGATGACCCACACATGACCATGATGGGCTTCAGCGGCCTTCTTTACTACCGAGAGTCCGATACCCGTGCCGGGTACCGAATCCACCATGTCAGCTGCACGGTAGAATCGATCGAAAATCCGCTCCCTATCATCAAGCCGGATCGTCGACCCGAAGTTATGCACAGAGAGCAGTACCTCGTTACGACTCCTCTTCGCTCGCACCTCGATCAACGTGTCCGGCTTGGCATATTTTCTTGCATTGTCGATGAGCTGTGTCAGGATCATGCCGAGCAGTCCACGGTCCGCTCGCAAAGCTAGCCCCTGATCTTCCACAACAACTTTAATCCGGTCTTGTTCTGTATTCATGCCTCGAGCGGTTAGAACTTCCTGGACCAGTTCCTCGACATTTACTTCTTCTGTCTCAAGTCCGAGCCGTGCCGCCTCAAGCTTTGCTGCCTTCAGCAATCGGGTGCAAAGCTCGTTCAAGCGGATGGCTTCACGCTCAATGACACAGGCTAGATCGGTCTGCGCCCCAGCAAGCGTACCAAGCGCAAGCAGACCTGAGCTCGCTGTCTGGACCGCCGTAAGCGGCGTCTTAAACTCATGTGCTAGCGCATCCATTACGGCTGCTCGCATTTCCTCGCTCCTTCTCGCGGTCTCTGCCCTCTCCTCTTTTTCAAACCACTTATGGCGGTCCATGGCGATCTCGGCAAGTGACGCAACAGCATCGACGACCAAAGGGTCGATGCGTCCCCTAACAACTAAAGCCCCCACAGGTTCTTTGCCAGCGCGCAGAATACGTTGTCCGACCTCTGGGCGCGCATCCGCTCCCGAGGCGTCGCGGAAGTAACACTGCTTGGCAAGATCCTCCTCGCCCTCTCTCCACTCCCCCATCCTGTCCTGCCGACCAAGATTCAAGTCGAACAAAGCAACAGCCTCTGCCCCGAAGATGCGATGAATCAAAACAACGAGTTGCGGACCAGGTGCCACGCGCATGTCCAGCAACAAGGAACACCTGCTCAGTTCATACAATTGCGCCATTCCTTTGCGATGAATGGCGGCTTCCATCGCATGTTTCAATTCCCGCGCGGACAGCCTGCTGATTGAAACCGCAGCTAGCTGAAGAACTCCCAGGGCTACCCACCCCTGAGGATCGTTGATTCTAAAACTAAAAAGAGGCGGCAAAAAGAAGTAGTCAAGCAACGCGACCGCCGCCAGCGACGTAATCGACGCCGGCCAGAAGCCGAAACGCAGGGCCACCGCAAGCACAACAGCAATAAATAGAAACCCAATGATCAGTGAATTTGCTCCGAGAGCAAATCCACAATAGGTCAGGATGGCAAGAGCGGAACAACCAACAAAGCATCGCCCCATCAGGCGGAGGCTTTGCGCTCGTCTAGTCCGCGAAGAGAATAACGGCCATCTCGAGGCCATCTGATTTGCCATCTGCCCCGCTAAATGACAGAAAAACACTCATAAGAAGCTAATGAAAGAATAAACAGAATCCCGTGAGTGAGGCATGAAGGATATATATTGAATCCATGTGGGAGTGCGGGGAGTGCTCTGAACAACGACTCCCCACAAATGCGCACAGCACATCGTGTGGACAGCAATAGAAGTGAATGAAATTACTGTAGATGCGCCGGAGCTGAGGCTGCCCCCAGCTGGCCGTACTTCATCGAAAGGACACCCGACTCGTTGGCTTTGTAAATATAGTACTCATAAAGATTACGTGCTGAATCCACAGGTCTCGGATACTTAGCAGCCACCCCCATGACGTTTTCACTCCGTCGATCCCACTCCCTTTTCTCTTCCACGGCTTCTTTCAGATAGCTCTTTTGCTGTTGGTCGTAGTAGCCGGCAAGGACTCTGAATTGTTCCGGCGTATGCGCCTCGCGCAGCATCTGTTTCAGTTGGCTGTGCGTGTAAGGATTGCTGCTTTGGGGAGAAGAGGCTGTCACTTGCGCGCTAGCCACGCCCGTGAGCAAGAATGAAACAACACATGCTTGTAGCAGATTGCCCTTCATGTTTGAACCACCTCCATAAGTAAGTATCGGTGACACAACGTGAAGGGCGCATGAGGATCGAGCCATAACCTATATAAAACCTGTGGGAGAATACAGTCGTGTGCTCGCGCGTATGCCACCTAGACGCGGATCGATCACGCTCATCGCATGAACAAGATTTCGTCGCGTGAGTAGATGCTACTGGCGCTAAGTCACACAACTGCAGGCGCGTCTTCAGGTGCATATGTCTGCTACTAGCAACCGTCTCCTAGTAGTAGGTATCGCGCAGAGCGCGAGCATCCTTTACCATCGATAGAAATCGATGCGCGAGCTCGCGGATACGATCCTCCTGACGAAAGTGCAACGCCTCCTTTGGAAGCATCTCTCCGCCAACGCCGATAGCCGTTGCGCCAGCCAGGATAAAGTCGGTCGCGTTTGCCTGGCTTACGCCCCCGGTTGCAATCAACGGAATTTGCGGAAGTGGAACTTTGAGCGCTCGCACATATTGAACTCCACCCACATGACCGGTGGGGAAGATCTTGACAAAATCTGAGCCGGCCTTCCAGGCGGCGATGATTTCCGTGGGGGTAAGAGCTCCCGGAAGGACAGCGACGTTGGCCATTCTGGCATGCGTCACCACTTCTGGAACGAATCCCGGGCTCGTCAGAAACCTCGCACCCGCGTCCACGCTCTGCTTTGCTTGACTTTCATCCAGTACTGTGCCCGCACCGACTGCCATATCTGGAAAACGCTTTGCCAGATTGTTAACGATTTCGATCGCTCCAGGCACTGTCAAGGTGATTTCAACGATCGGGATTCCAGCGGCATAGACTGTCTCGGCTGCGAAATACGCAAGATCCTGAGATGCGACTCGTACGGAGGGCAGAATGCCTATCTCCTTGATCAGCTCGCACACTTCTTCTCTTTTCATTGATCCAACCTCATTGCGTTCATATGCTAATCGACAAGAGCGGCCAAACGATTCAAAGGCAAGACACCAGTCACTGGATCACCTCACGTCCTACGGCTAGGTTCAACTGACTGGCTGCTGTCATATAGGCGCCAACTAACTGCAAATAAGCCAGCTGCACCACGCGATAGTCGCTCTGCGCATTCAGAAAATCCATCAAAGATGCTCCTCCGTGCTCGTAGGAAAAGGTAACGGTATCTCGCACTCGCGTTGCCTGGTCCTTGTATCTATCGCGATAAGGAGTCAGGAGCGCTATGTTGCTTCGCACCTGTTCATACGCCGAATCGACGTCACTAAAAACTTGGGCACGCGCAGCCTCGCTCGCCCGCTGACTGCGGCTGATATCTATCTGGGTCCGTTGCTTCTCGCCCTGGTTGCGATCGAAAATACGAAGCGGAATGCTTACACTGGCACCCAGTGTTTGAATCCCGTTCGGATTGTTATTCGATGAGTTATACGTATACCATCCGCTGAACGTCGGGTCTGTTGAGCCATTCGAGACTGCCAATTTGTGATTGGTCTGAGACTGCTGAATGGTCTCAAGCGCAGCCTGCAAATCTGGCCGCGTATCAAGCGCGATTTGGCGGAGGTCATCTAAGGGCTTTAGCGCATCGGAAAAGTCGAATGAGGCTGTTACATCGAATTGATCGACAGGCGTCCGGTCGTTGAGAAGCTGCAGCAGCTGGATCTTTGCTGTGCGCAGGTTAACGATTGCAGTTTGAACTTCAACCTCGTATTGCACCCGCAAGAGCTCGATGCGGTCGAGGTCGATCTGGGCGATATCGCCCGCCTTGAACCGCTCGCGGCTGATCTCGATGAGCTTGTCGTAGTATTCGACATCTGTTTTTGCAAGCTCGAGGATGGCTTTCTCCTGTAATGTACCGACAAACGCCGCCCTCAGAGTGAACTCGAGGTTGCGCTTCAGGTCCTCATGCTGGGATTCGGCGATGCGCGTGCCTTCCTTGGCGCTTTCAAGACGCAGCTTCCGCTTGTGGTCGCGCTCATGAAGGTAACTGAGCGTGGGGACAACATCCGTGCCCTTGAAAGGCGCCCACGTCCCATCGTGCGGCGCAATTTGTGTGCCATCGGTTGAAAGAGTGAACTGCGGATTAGGCCGTAGGTAGGCCGTGATCTCCTCGGCCTGCATCTCATCAACATTCAGAGCATCGGCTTTGAGAACAGGATTTGTGGCTTCAAACTTCGACTTCACCTGCTCCCACGTGAGCGGCTCCTGCGCACGGACAAAGCCTGCGCAGGAAAGCATGCACAAGACGCAAGTCCCGATGCGCGGTCTGAAGACACCAACAATCTTAGCCTTCAAGTGACGCCTCCGGTTCAGGCAGTTTATCGGTGTCGTGCGCGAACCACACGTACAAAGTCGGCAAGAGAAAGATACCTATAACTAAGTTGGCAAGCAGGCCACCGACAATCACGATGGCAAAAGGCCTTTGGGAGTCTGAGCCGATGGCATGCGATAGAGCTGCGGGCAAAAGGCCCAGCGTGGCCACAAGCATCGTCATCATGATGGGGCGAAGTCGCAAGACTGCGCCTTCCACAGCGGCGCCTTCGACGGTGTAACCGCGTGCTCGCAGTTGGTTGATGAATTCGATCATGATTACGCCCGCCTGGACTGAGACGCCAAAGAGTGCCAGAAAGCCCACAGCCGATGAGACAGAGAAGTTGGTGTGCGTGATGAACAAGGCAAGCGGGCCGCCGATCGAGGCCATGACCACGCTGATGAGGATCAGCATGGCCCACTTGAACGAGCGGAACATCGTGTAAAGAATTAAGAAGATCACCATGACGGTGACGGGAACAACGATAGCCATGCGCTTGTTCGCTCGTTTCTGGCTCTCGTATTCGCCGGCCCACTCGAGATGATAGCCCGTGGGAAGTTGGACGTTGTGCTCGACCTTGTGGATTGCCTCTTCCACGGTTGAGCCGAGGTCTCGCCCCTGCACAGAGTACTTGATTGCGATAAAACGCTGACCTGCCTCTCGGTTGACTTGCTCGGCGCCGTCATTAGTAGTCGCTGTGGTGATCTGCGCCAGGGAGACGCGTTCACCTGAGGGCGAAAGCAGACGGACGTTTTCGATGGCTTCGCGGGTATCTCGATATTGCTGTTGATAGCGTAGGGTAACGTCGAAGCGGGCCTCACCTTGCTGTACCTGCGTCAGGGCGTTTGCTCCGACGGCAGTCTGCATGGCGTCCTGTACGTCAGCAACGTTAATGCCCCAACGCTTGGCGGCCTTGCGATCTACCTTCAAGTCGAGATTGGGCTGGCCAACGATGCGGAAGATACCCAGGTCCTCAACTCCCTTGACGGACGCTAACTGGGCCTGGATTTTTTCCGCAGTTCGTTCCAGCATCCGCAGATCATCGCCATAAAGCTTGACGGCCAGTTCGCCCTTGACCCCGGAAACTGCCTCTTCCATGTTATCGGAGATGGGCTGGGAGTAGTTCCATATGACTCCTGGGAATTTGGAGAGCTGCATGTCGATGGCAGCGATCAAAGCTTCCTTATTCTGATGAAAGACGGGTCGCCATTCTTCCTTGCGCTTCAGGTCAACGAAGTACTCGGTATTGAAAAAGCCAGCGGTGTCGGTCCCATCGTCAGGCCGGCCGGTCTGGCTCACAACCTGGGTTACTTCAGGAAATGAAGCCATCACCAAGCGCGCTCTGTTGGTGAAATCGATGCTCGAGGTGGGTCCTTCGCTCGGAGGCAAAGTGCCGCGCACCCAAATGGAGCCTTCGTCCAGGTGGGGAAGGAACTCCGATCCGATCGGTCCACCAAAGGAAAGGTAGACGGCGATGGCGAATAGTAGGGTGGCGATGCCGAGTGTTGTGCACCGGTGTTCTATCGCCTTGCCCACTGCGGTTCGATAGTGTCGAGTGAGCCAAAGCATGACTGGGTTCTCCCACTCTTTGGCGCCCTTGCTGAACAGCATGCTCGCCAGCACTGGGGCGATGACAATCGCGAAGATCAGCGCGCCGATCAGGGCGAACGTGACCGTCCAGGCCATTGGCTTGAAGAGGCGACCCTCAACTGCCTGCAAGGTGAAGATGGGCAGATATGAGGTGATAATGATGCCGCGAGCGAAGAAAACAGGGCGTTGTACCTCGAGAGCTGCGTCGCGGATTTTCTCCCAGGGAGCGTGTGTATTGTTCTTATTGCCGAGGTGCCGAACCATGTTCTCGATCATGACCACAGAGCCGTCCACCAACATCCCGAAGTCAAGCGCGCCCAAGGAAAGCAGATTCGCCGGAATGTGGCTAAGGTCCAGGCAGATGGACGCGAACATCAGGGCAAAAGGGATGGTCAACGTGACAATGATTGCGCCACGCACGTTGCCGAGGAAGAGGAAAAGTATGATAGCAACCAGGATCATGCCTTCCGAGAGATTGTGTTCGACCGTTTCAACCGTGTACTTAACCAGCTTGGAGCGGTCGAGGAAGGGCACCACCTTGACGCCCGGGGGCAGGATCCCGTGATTCAGCCTTTCTACCTCCTCGTGGATGCCCTCAAGGACCGGGTCCGAGTCGGCACCCTTCTGCAACAGTACGATGCCCTCGACGGTATCGGGATTGTCGACAATCGTACCGTCTTCGCGATGGGTCGCCTTCCCGATCTGGCCCAATCGAATCTTGGCGCCTTGTGAGACGGTGGCGATATCCCTAATCGAGATGCCAGCACCGTTCTGGTTCTTTACTACGGTATCCTCGATGTCCTGCACACTCGTGTAGAGTCCACTCGACTGCACATTGATCTGCTGCGCGCCCTGTTCGATGAAGCTGCCACCCGCATTTGTGTTGTTGTTGGCGATTTGCTGCTCGACTTGGCCGATCGTAAGTCCATATGCCACCAGCTTTTCTGGGTCGAGTTTTATTTGGTATTCCTTGGTCGGGCCGCCAAAGCTGGAAACATCAACTACTCCCTTTACGCCCTTGAAAGATTTCTCGAGTAGCCAGTCCTCGAGAGACTTCTTTTCCATCACGTCGTAGGCCGGATTTGTGCTTTCCAATGTGTACCAGTAGATCTGGCCAACCGGGCTCCAGTCTGTACCCATCTGAGGGACAAGTCCACCAGGAAGGTTGACCTGGCTCAGGCGTTCCAGCACATGCTCGCGGTTGATATCGCTCGTTGAGTCGTCGTCGAAGATAAGCATGAGGCTGGAGAGTCCAGCCAACGTAGTGGAGCGCAGATGCGTGAGGTGAGGAATGCCGGCCATCTGGATTTCGACTGGCACGGTGACCTGGCGCTCGATTTCCTCGGCGCTGCGGCCCGGCCACTGGGTGATGATCTGCACGTAATTGTTAGCTACGTCGGGGTAGGCTTCGATAGGAAGCGCCCGAAAACTAATGATTCCCCACGCGCTGAGCACGATCGCACCGCCGAGGACTAGCCAGCGGTTCTTTAATGCGAAATCTATCAGTGTACGAATCATCTACTGGTTCCCCGCAGATTCGAGCAGCAGTGAGCTACCAACTACCTTCTGGCCCGGCGCGATGCCAGCGAGTAATTCCTGCCGATTGCCCGGCAGCATGGAGCCCGCCTTCACCTCAACGCGCTTGAATTGGTTGCCACCCGCCGGGATAAACACCCAGTCGCGATCATGCAGATGCAGAACGGCCGGTGCAGGTACGGCCGCGAAAGACTCTTGGGTTTTGCTCTCGAATACTGCGCTCACGAACATTCCTAGCCTGAGGATGCCAGGGTTCGAAATCTCAACGCGAACCTTGGCAGTTCTAAGACTCGGATCGAGCACCGGGCCAATGTCGCTGATATGTCCGGTGAGCGTCTTGTCGGGATACGCTGTCAGCCGAATCTTTGCCTCCTGCCCCAGCCTTAGCTTCGGGATATCGTTCTCATACACATCGCAAAGAACCCAGACAGTGGAGAGATCTGCGATTGTGAACGCGGTGGCCGATCCGGAGAGGCTGACACCGGCAGCGGCAGCATTCGTCACATTCTGGCCGATGATCACTCCGGATATTGGTGCGCGTACGTCAACAACCGGACTGGGATGGCTCTTATCTACTCCCAGGATTCTCAATTGTTCGTCTGCAGCTGTCAGATCGGCCTTGGCATCTCGCTCGGTGTCCTCAGCTTGCTCAAGCATCGCTTGCGAGATCGCTCCGTGCTTGTACAGCTCTTCAGCCCGAAGGTAACCTTTGTTCGCAAACTGCTCATCATTGACCGCTTTCAAGTACGCATCGAAGGCATTGCTGATGTCGGGACTTTCCACGCTGAAAAGAAATTGGCCTTCTTTCACGTTATCGTCGAGACGCGTCTTAAGGTTAACTACCCGACCATTGGCCAGTGTGATCACCGGAACCTCGCGGGAGACGTCCGGAAACACAGAGCCGGTCACGTTCAACTCCGCGGATCCTTCTACCTTCTCCGCCGCTACGAGAGGAAATTGCTCAGGCTTGTCAACCATCACCAGGCTCATATCCCCCGTCGACACGACTTGCGGTGACGCCGGCGCACCATCTACTGGAGAGAACTCCTTCTTACACGCCGTCGAAGAAAGAAATACAGCGAGACACACGACAATTATCAAAACAGTTCTGCTTTTCATGGAATAGCCTCACGCCCGTGGCCAGGATTCACCTGGCCGTCAGCCAACAGATAGAACCTTGCCCCGGTGACCCGAGAACTGTGCCACTTTCGCACTAGCTCAGAGAGAACCGACAACTTGCATCATCCAAAACCCCTGAGCCGCGATCCTCGCCCTGATTACAGGAACTCCTTCAGCCAATAAGTGTGGAAGTAGAGGGAGATCGATCAGACAGCCGGAGGAGGCCGAATTTGGACGGAGGCCACGGCGAGAGTTTTCGCCGAAGCGGTCGGGAGATCGTCCAGCAAAGCGACCATCAAGTATCCCGGACGAATCAATGCACAAACTGGCAGCGATAAATCTTGAACCGGGTGATGCGTGGAGGTCGTGTCCGCGCAAAGGTGGTCCTTGCGCTGGCAACTGCTCGTTTCAGCAAGGCTTTGCCCAGCAATCAAGTCGTCCGTCACCGAAATGATAGGAAGTAGTATCAGGATGATCGCCACCAGGGCGATAAGCTCCGTTCGCCGACTCTCGCTCTCACGCGGAGCTTGACGCATCCAGCGCCACACCATGAGCGCAGCCAGCATCATCCAAGCGAGATTAAGCGTCAATTCCATGAACGATCCATTCCTTCCCCAACGCATCCCGGAGATCCGCGCAGCTGAACCGAACAGATCTCGAACTGATTCTCAGAAGTGCCAAATTAAGTCAGCAGCGACAGTAAGAGCCTGCGTCTTCGCGCCGATCCCTTTCATGACCGATACCGATGGCAACAACGAAGTATTGTTCTGCAACGCCGAAACCGACGCCCCCGGCCCGATATCTAGAGCCCTGAGCCCAAATGGACTGAAGGAGTGGGTGTAACTCAACTCAGGGCGAAATGTAACGGACGTACCAGCCCACAAGTCGAACCCCACCATGTGCTCCTCGTAGATGCCCGGAGTACCCGTGCGCTGCCCCTTAATGTCGTCAACAATCTCGTTGCGAATGTTGAGCGAGGCCGTATTGTTCCAGAAGTTGTGCTCAAGGTAGTTCGTGATCGCCCACTCCGGCGCATAGCAATAGGCGGCACGGTTTCCTGTGTAAGATGTGTTTGAGTTTTCGCAAACAGCTCCGAAATTAATTGTCGATGGCATTGAACCGCTCGGGAGTAGAGCGTTGTTACCGGTATTCTCCGGCCAGGGCGACGTAGTCTTGTGATAGGGAACGCCCGTGTTATACCACCACATGTTCGGGGTGTCCTTCATGTACTGGTACCAGCCCTCTGTATCCGTATGCCAGTGCGCGTTGATGCTGTGGTACCAGGTGGCGTAGTACGCCGTCAGGTTGTTGTAAGCATACTTGCCGTCATTAATCGTGTTATCGCAGATATTAAGAGCGTCGCCGCCTTCGTGCCATGTGTAAACTGCGCAGACGTTGCCGGTCAGCTTGGCATCGGTGGTCCAGGGTGCCGTGTCACAACCCGGCGAGACTCCGCCCTGCAGGGTCCAACGATCGTTTAGCTTTACCGTGAGGTTGGCGCCTACCATCGTATAGCAGTCATAGGTGTAGAGAATGGAGTGCGAGTAGGAATAGTTATTTGGCGCTAGTTGCGCCTCGATATCAGGCAGCGAGACATAGCGTCCAACACGCAGGTCCGCACCCTGACCGAGCTTGGGAAAGTAAAGATCTACATAAAACATTACCGGGTCATAGCCGTACTGAGAGTTCTTAACGAGCAACTGCTGGCTTAAGATGCCGTGCGAAGTCGTATAGCGATAGTCCTGCCCGTAAAGGCTGGTCAGTCGGAATCCCCAATCGAAGTGGTCGGTCTGCACTGTATCCGCAAGCTTCTCAGTGTAGAGCGCCAGCTGGTCGAGCACAACCGAGTTGGGGTACACATCGTATGCCGACGGAGCATTGGCAGCGATGCCCTTGCTCGCGTTGCCGCGATTATTGGTTGAGCCGTTGGCGCCGATCGCTGCCCAGCCGTACCACTTGATCTTGCTAAGTTTGATAGGATCGCCATCAATTGCGGTTTGAAGCTGGTAAGTCGAATAATCGGGAGAGCCTATCTCCTGCGTCCCACCAATTGGCCAGTCGGATGCGGGGTAGGGCGGTGCTGGAATCGGTGCTGGAGTCCCACGTCGTTTCGGCGCATTCGGATCAATCGGTGTTGTGGACGTCCAATCAGCAAGATAGGCCTTGCCCCACCTGCCAAAGAATCCTGGCTTGATCTTGGCTGCAGCCGGAGGCGCCGTCGCTTGGGAGGTCTGTCCGGCGTCAGGAGTAGCGTTCGCGCCGATGGCTGACGAGTCTGCTGCGATCGCCGCCTGCGAATCACCCACTTGCTCTATTTGTATCGAAGTGAGTACCACGGAATTTGCTCCAGCCTCTTTCAAGAAACTCTCCTGCGATGACAACGCAGGCACCGCAGCATTCGAACTAGTGCTTTGTGCATGACATATGAACTGCAACAGAAGACAAGTGATTGCAACCCCACCTGCAATGACCGTCCGTGGGTTTACCTTCATCTGGAGTGTGGCCTCCGCGACGTCTGACGTCGCCGGTTTAGCTGTTTTGCGAAGGCTGCATTTATCCAGACGTAGCCATTGGGTTGATTCGAAATCCTTCCCAATGCTTAGTCGCAGCCACGAAAGCGAAGTCATGAGGGGCGCATGAAGAGGTTGATAAGAATACATAGTGGCACTTATATATCCTTTATCGGTCGGCATTTCATACGGTTGGTGTTGCCCCATCGAATCATGTGCACTAACATGACTGGGCTCGCTCACCTCACTCGCTCTCTGACGTTGATAAAATGGAATGCGCCAGATACATGTTTCTTCAATAAGCAGCACCGGCGTTTTCAACGACGCCGATGCTACTCATTAAGGGTTCTACTGCTTGTGTCGATCACAGCAATGTGAGCGGAGCCGGCTCACTAGAACCTGACCATGATTGACCCCAAAGTCGAGGTTTGGTTGGTGCGCAGATCGGGCCACCAGAGAGCTCGCTGATCGCCCGGCGTGATGTAGCCGTTGGATAAGTTCAACGCCTGGCAGTTTGCGATCGCCAGAGGCTGGCCCGGAACGCCCACCCCAGTATTGGTATTGGTATAGACGTAGCCGTAGCCAGAGTCTCCGCCAGCAGCACATTGATAGTCTGCGGGATTGCCATTGTTGCCTCCTGGAGGGGTGACGCCGCCACGGCCGCTCCAGTAAGGGACGCCAGAGTAGCGGTAGGCTTCTTCCAGCCGGAAGGTGATGAACTGGCTCGGCATGTAGTCAAAGGTGACTGTCATGTCATGTGCCTGCGCTCTGTCACCGGCGTTCTCCGTGAAGTACGGCGTGCCAGTGGTGGCCGTCGCGCCATTGATTGCAGGCAGCAGGGTGAGATAACGGCCGGGGTTGTTCATCTGGCCGCCGCCTAGTGTTACGGCGTAGAGGTCATGCTTGAACCAGGCGCGTGTATAGGCCATCCAGCCGAGGAACATTTGTTTTGGCCTGCCGTCCTTGTCGCTATGGCAGTTCACGCCTCCGTTGTAGGTTGAGAGGGTTCCCTTCAACGGAGATGCACCGGTAGGATCGCGCATTGTCTGACTAGTGACGGCGAAGCTGGCTGGTCCCCCGCCATATTCGCAACCTGCGTCGCCGGTCAACGTCCAGGCAAACTTGTCTATGAATGTCTTGGGATTATCGTAGACCTTGTTCTGGAGACTGTAGTCGGCGTGGACGCGCGAACGTCCGGGGAAGCCTGCATCGTCTTCACCCAAGCCGTAGTCGTTGAAATTAAAGTGCCATTTTTTGTTTGGACGCCAAAGAACCTGGCCGCCCAGACCGCCGTGGCCGTTGTAGCGGGCATACGACTGCCAACCATTGATGATCCACGGCTCGATCTTCAACTTGTCCGTTGGGAAATACTGGATACGCACACCATTGAAGAACCAAGGTGTGTTCGAAGACACATAAGAAGGCTGATAGGCCCAATTGTCAAAGTTATAATAGCTGAAGAGGCCGACATAGGAGACGAAGATACCGGCATCCACATTGAGGCCGTGACCCACATCCCAGTGATACCCGCCCCATGCCTCCGAGAAGTACTTATATGCATCTTTCAAATCCCACTGGCCGCGGTTATAGCTGGCGTCGTTTCGAACCGTGGCTTGCGAGAACAGACCGTTCATGGTCAGAATGCGACCGCGCGTGTTCTGAATGCGAATGTCGCCACCGAAACTTGCCTGCTCCAGCTGAAACTCGTCGGAGCGGTACATCTCGGTCGAGCCGACCATCGTGTCATCATCGGGGTGGTTGTAGTCGAGGATGTAATTCGCGTCGAAGCGAATTTCTGGCGTGAAGTACTTGGTGCTCATTGGGCTGTCCACATTGTGGCCGCCGTCGTTCAACCATGTCTGATCGAAGAAGGCGAACGGAGCCGATTTGGTCGTGGTCTCTGCGGATATTTCCGGAGGTGTTGGAGCGGCAGCCGGCGGCGGAGCTGCCGCGGGCGCAGCTTGTCCAGTCGTTGTCTGAGATCCATCCGTAGACTCGGCCGAGCGAAGTGCGTTCGCATCATGCTCCGCATCGCTCGCCTTCAGCGCCTCTTCCAGTTGCGCAATTCGTGCCTTCATCTCAGCGAGCTCTTTGACCACTGCATCGCGCGCTATAGGAATTGAACCGGAGGCAGGGGGTACGGCTCCTTCCGCAGCAGATGCAGTCGAAGCTGTTGCTGGGGCTGTCTCGGAATCCACAGAAGGGATGGTCGAGTTTGACTCAGGACTCTTCTCCGCGGCGATTTCGGCCGAAGTGCTTTGAACGGGCGTTGCGGTTCTCGCGGACTGCTGGGCCGCAGTGAACAGCGGCGTAAGTCCACAGCATAGAATTGCCACGATTGGGACTGACCTCCAGGGATCTCTTTTCATTCAGCCTCTCACTTTCGCAGAAAGTATTTGTGCAGGTTGGTACAGACTTGCGTCACGTGAAGTCCAGGGCCCCCAGACAGGGATATCCTGTCCTGTTCAACAGGTTGTCCGTGGTGCCATCAGTGCCTCTTGAGTTCCAGGGGGCGAGTATTTAAGTCCTGACTATCCACCCAAATCAAATTCGCCCACCCATTCGCGATCCTTAAGACAAGTGCATGGGCTCCATTACTCAACTGGGAGCTATGAGGTTTTCTCGAAAGTACGGCCCATGCCATAAAGATCCTATATGTCTTTTTGATTAAGTCATGAAGGAAATATGAGTTACATATAAGCAAATCGTGAATATTGAAACCGCCTTTCGCTTGCCCCTTGGCGCTTTTAAAAGTCTTAAAAGTCGGGTAATTGAGTTGCGGGAGAAATCATTCAGCTGCGCTTCTTCACTCCATTCTTGCTTCTTCATTCCATTTTTACGGTCCAGCTAATAGGATTCTAGTTACTCATCACGTACTCGCGACCACCGGATAGGAACTGGCAGCGGACATGCTGTGGATGAGTGGTTATGTCGGTCGGGAGAAGGCACACGAACTTCAAACCTTCGAGGCGCCAAATCAGATCGTACTCACGGGTTGACTCGTAAATGGAATGGTCCTTACCTATTCGCAATGAGCATCCGTTCCAGCTAGTCATCGCTTATGACTGCTCCATCAACAATTCAAAACGCAACCAAGGATCAGCAGATTGGAGAACGGATTGCGGCGAGCGAGCTCTGCATTTGCATTTTTGACCTTTGCGGCGATTGGGCTTTGGGCACAGGATGGCGTTCGTCTCGACCTGAATTATCATCAGACGCCGGACAAGGACGGCATTTACTGCGTGGGCCCCGAGGTGCGCGCGCCCCGTTTAGTTTCCACCGTTTATGTCCCGTACCCCTATGGGGTTTCCAACAAGGGACTAAGAGGCATGACCGTAATGGCAATGGTCATCAACGCCAAAGGCGTCCCGGAACATATTCAGCTTCTGCTTCATCATGGCGACCTATTCGATCGAGCCGCAATCTCTGCAGTGCAGCACTCAACGTTTGCACCCGGCATGCTCGGAGAGAAACCGGTTCCGGTATGGATCGACGTGCGGGTGGTCTTCAAGGCCGACCGTAGCGATACAACTCCGCAGGTCCTTATTACCGAAAG
>Ga0181535_10002629_pt1 | contig 21655 bp, 12 predicted proteins | sample PEATcosm2014_Bin_44_FD_119774 | JGI IMG/M metagenome (GOLD analysis project Ga0181535, IMG submission 119774) | Peatland microbial communities from MTU Mesocosm Facility, Houghton, MI, USA - PEATcosm2014_Bin17_30_metaG | ecosystem: Environmental > Terrestrial > Soil > Wetlands > Peat | place... | reverse complement strand
GTCCGGGCTCCAGGCGGCCTTTAAAGCGCACGTCCGCGGGATCGACAGGCAGCACCCCGGCCTCGGAAGCCATGATCACCAAGCCGCGATTGGTCACCACGAATCGCCCGGGGCGCAATCCATTGCGGTCCAGCTTGGCCCCAATCATGCGGCCGTCGGTAAATGCCACCGCGGCTGGACCGTCCCAGGGCTCCATCAACGAAGCGTGATATTCGTAAAACGCCTTGACGTCGTCGGGCATCGTGGGGTCGTTTAGCCAAGCCTGGGGAATCAGCATCTCCATCACGTGAGGAAGGCTGCGGCCCGCCAGAAGCAGCAACTCGACAGCGTTATCCAGGTTTGCGGAGTCGCTCCCACCGGGCGCGATGATGGGCTCAAGCTTCTTGATGTCGTCGCCGAACAGCGGAGAAGCCAGTATGGAGGTGCGCGCGTTCATCCAGTTCACATTGCCGCGCAGGGTGTTGATTTCACCGTTGTGGCAAATGTAGCGATAGGGATGGGCGAGATGCCAGGTGGGAAATGTGTTGGTCGAGAAGCGCTGATGGACCAGACAAAGGCCGCTCCGCACTTCGGAATTCGACAGCTCAACGTAAAAGTTGGCAATTTGCGGCGCGAGCAGCAGGCCCTTGTAAATAATCGTGCGGCAGGAGAACGAGGGAATATAGAAAAAGCTCTTCTCTCGCAGATTGGTGCGGCCCACTTCCTTTTCCGCGCGCTTGCGGATGACATAGAGTTTGCGTTCGAGGGCGTCAGGGTCCATGCCGTACGCCCGCTTGACAAAAAACTGCTCGATGTAGGGCTGCGTGCTGCGGGCCAGGCGCCCGATGGTGTTGGCATTAACCGGCGTGTCGCGCCAACCCAGCACGGTCAGGCCTTCATCGCGAGTAATTTCTTCCAGAATCGCTTCGCAGGACATCCGCTCGTGGGGCTCGACAGGAAGGAAAACCATTCCCACGCCGTATTCACCGGGCGAAGGCAGCGGAAAACCCAAGCGGGAACACTCGCCCTCGAAAAACGCGTGGGGAATCTGGATTAGCACGCCGGCGCCATCGCCAGTTTGAGGATCGCACCCGCAGGCCCCGCGGTGCGTCAAGTTGATCAGGATTTCGATCCCCTTCATAACAATGTCATGGGATTTTTCGCCGGAGATGTTGGCCACAAAGCCGATCCCGCAAGCGTCATGTTCGTTACGGGGGTCGTAAAGGCCCTGGGCCTTCGGCAAGCCGGCGAAAGTGAACTCGTTAGACATATTAGGTGCCGCAAACAGTCGTTAATCATCACTAAGAGAACAAGAGCCACTTACCGATCGCGGTCGTTGGGTGGTCCCTCGGGCGGGGTCCTTACTGACGACTGAGCGCTGATGGCTGATGACTATCCGTACGCGAAACAGCCGCCAGTGGTCAGTGGCGCGTGGGTTTTTTGCTGGCGGAGACATCGTGGCCAACAACTTCCCGGCCAGGATCCAAATGGCTTAAGGTGCTGCGGAATCAATGATTTCAACCACCGTCTCATCCCCCGAGAGACAGGCTCCCCCACAAACGACGCACCCTTGATTATCCCCGACCCACGCCTTACCTTTCAATGAATTGTTTTTATAGTCGGAATAGGATTTCCAACTAGTGCCGGCAGTTTATTCCGGAAGAGGAAGGAGTCTCGAAGTCGCCTGTCTTCAATCAAATTGACAGTACTAAGCGAGTTGTTGTAGAATTAAATTATAGTTGAGGTGTGGATTGCGGGACCAAAGAACCTCGGAACGCATTATCTTTCTCAAGGTCAAGGACCGAATCCGTGCCCAGTGCGCAGTGGCGGGCTCTGGATTCTAGGGAAGTTCTACTTAACCCCCCTCTCGGCGCTTCCTTTCGTGCGATGCGTGTTACCTGCCCCTCAGACAAGATTTGTTCTCGCGTACTTTTAGGAGTATCATTTCTTTAGAGTCATCAGCTAACTCCTTAATAATTTAAGGAGGGACGATGGCTTATTTACTGCCAAGATGGATTTCCCAAACGGTCAAATATCTCCGGGGGAAGTCGGCGCGGCAACGGATTGTGCTCCTTAAATCAGGGCGAATAGAGTTCTAACAATCTAAAAGGGCTAGTCGATGCCAGACATCGGCAAGAATGAGCCTATCTCTTCGGAGTCCATAGGCGGCGCGAGCCGCTGTGGAGCCCCGGGGGAGGGCGGGGACGAACTTGGAGTGAAACCATGAATTCGCCACGCGCGAATGTGGTTTCCCTGCGGCGACGACGCCGGTTCAGGTTCCTGCACTTTCTGCTGTTTACAGCAGGAACCTTTCAAGCATGCTGGCTAAGTGCGGCACCGGGAGACCAAGCGGATAGTCTTACGCAATTGAGCCTGGAAGAACTAGGAAACATCAAAGTGACCTCTGTTTCCAAGGAGCCGGAACAGGTTTGGAAAACGCCCGCCGCCATCTACGTTATCACTCAGGACGACATCCGGCGCTCGGGAGCCACCAGCCTTCCCGAAGTACTGCGTCTCGCCCCGGGCGTGGAAGTGGCGCGCGTGGATTCCGACCACTGGTCTGTAGGCATTCGCGGCTTCGGGGGAGTGCTCTCCAGCAAGCTGCTGGTGTTGATTGACGGTCGAAGCGTTTACACACCGCTCTACGCGGGCGTTTACTGGGAGGTGCAGAACGTATTCCTGGAAGACGTTGAGCGAATCGAAGTAATTCGGGGGCCGGGCGGAACCGTATGGGGAGCGAACGCCGTAGACGGCGTCATCAACATCATTACCAAAAGCGCCAAGGATACTCAAGGTGCGTTGGTCACGGCGGGCGGCGGAAATGTGGACGAAGCCACTGCTGGTGTCCGCTACGGCGGCACGGTGAATGGTTTCAGTTACCGGGTTTACGGCAAGGGATTCGACAACGGCCCAGAGTTCCACGCCAATAACGACAACTTCGATGAGTGGCGAATGCTCCAGGCGGGTTTTCGCTCCGATTGGACTTCCAAGGGTCGCGACGCTTTTACCTTTCAGGGCGACATCTACGATGAAAAGGCGGGCGAGATTGTACAGGTCGGCGACTACACGCCACCCTCAACGCTCACCATTACCGGCAGAGGCCAGTTTTCGGGTGGTAATCTGTTGGGTCGCTGGAAACGCGATCTCGGCAATGGCTCAGACCTGCAATTACAGGCCTACTGCGATCATACCAATCACTTCGAGCCGCAATTCGGTGAGACGCGTGATACTTTTGACATCGATTTCATCCATCACCTGACGCTTCCCAAGCAGCAGGATTTCATCTGGGGACTGGGGGCGCGAATTAGTCCCGGGAACTTCAGCCAACTGGTTCCCACGCTGGATTTCGCTCCGGGCTATCAGACCGATGAAATCTACAGCGGATTCGTACAGGACGAAATTCCGCTCGTTCACGACACCCTGGATGTGACGGTCGGGTCAAAGCTTGAGCACAATAACTACACGGGCTTTGAGGTGCAGCCGGACGCTAGCCTGCTTTGGACTCCCAGTAAAAAGCGATCGTTTTGGGTGTCGGCCTCACGCGCGGTGCGCACGCCGTCGCGATTGGAGGAGTCCATCGAGTTGACGGACTTCCTCGCTGCGGCCCCATTGATTTACCTTCAAGTCAATGGGAACCGGAATTTCGTGGCGGAGCGATTAATCGCGTTCGAGGCCGGCTATCGAAGTCTGATAACCTCGCGGCTCTATCTCGACCTGGCCTTATTTCGCAACGGATACAACGATCTCTACGGCTACGGTACGCCGTCGGCAGCGGCCGCGCTCACTCCCGCGCCTCCGCATATCATTTTCGAGGTTCCGATCGCCAACGAGGAGAAGGGTTTCACCGATGGATTTGAGTTCGGTCCGGAGTGGCAGCTCACTCAACGCTGGCAGATGAAGGGAGCATATTCATACCTGCACATGGACCTGGAGAGCAAAAGCCCTAATCCCAATGCCGTTGAAGTTTTGAATCGTGAGACCGTGCAGGGTTCCAGTCCTCACCACGAAATTGTGGTTCAGTCTTTCATCGATCTGCCGAAGCGTCTCGAGTTTGACCAGACCTACCGTTACGTCAGCGGTCTCGTTGCCCAGTCAGTCGGTGGGTACAACACGGCGGACGCGCGGCTGGCCTGGCACCTTACCCGGCAGTTCGAGCTGTCGATTGATGGCGACAACTTGCTCCAACCGCATCACGTGGAATATGGCGGGGACGCGGGAATGTTTGTCGGCATCAAGCGAAGTGTTTATGCCAAGCTGACATGGGAGAGTCAAAGCAAGTGAAAGACGGGAGGGCGAGATCTCACGTGGTGTATTCGCGTTTTTCCAGCGCCGCCGCTCGGGAAACGGCGCACCAAGGCTCATGACCCTGGAGTTCAACACGCGGTGTTTCCTGCGGCTCGCGATCCTCACGGGCATGGGGATACTTGTAAGTATTCCGGCCTACCACACCTGGGCAACGCGCCCCTCCGAGTACGAAGTAAAGGCAGCCTATCTTTTCAATTTCGGCCGCTTTGTGGACTGGCCGCCGAACGTCCCCTCGCGTCAAGCCGACGATTTTGCCATCTGCGTGCTCGGCCACGACCCGTTCGGCAGAGCGCTCGATACAACGATTTCCGGCCAGAAAATCAACGACAAACCGGTGGTTGCCAGGCGAATCTCCGACGTGGCAGAAGCGGCCACTTGCCGGGAGCTCTTCATCAGTGCGTCCGAGAACAAGCAGCTGAAAGAGGTTTTTTCAAACCTCGGAAAGCTCAGCGTTTTGACGGTTAGCGATATACCCGATTTCATGCAGCAAGGCGGGATGGTGCAGTTTGTGGTGGCGGATGAGCGGGTGCGCTTTGCTATCAATTTAGCGGCGACTCAGCAAGCCGGCTTGAGTTTGAGCTCTGAACTGCTCAAGGTTGCCACCGAGGTCAGAGGAACGTCCCGGCCCGGGAACTGAGGAGCTATGCTCAGGCTTCGCGACGATTCGATCACGACAAAACTGACATGGATGAACATGTTGGTGAGCGGCGCCGCGTTGCTCCTGGCATCAGGAGCCTTCATCGCCTACGAGACGGTTCTTCACCGCCACACGATGGTGCTCGACCTCTCCGTGCAGGCTCAGATGATCGGCACGAATTGCGTTTCCGCGGTGCTCTTTGATGATCCGCGCTCGGCCGAAAACACCTTGGCGGCTCTCCGCGCCGCCTCCCACGTTACCTCCGCCTGGATTTACACCCCGGACGGCAAGCCGTTCGCCGGCTATCAGCGTGACGGGAATTCCGCTCCGCCCAAATTGCCACCCTTTTCCGGGGGCTCGGCAGAGACCCACCATTTCAAGAACGGCCAGCTCGCGTTGGTTCACCCCGTCACGTTCCAGCAAAAGCTGACCGCCATCGTCTACATTCAGTCGGACCTTCTTGGATTGTATCAGCGGCTGGAAACCTTCATCGGGATCGGCGTCGGAGTGATGCTGGCGTCTCTGCTCGCGGCCTTTCTTGTCTCTTCGATTTCCCGGCGGGCTATCGCCAAACCCATCCAAGAGCTGTCGGAAACGGCCCGAAGGGTGTCCCGCGACAAGGACTATGCCGTCCGCGCGACCCCCACCGAGGGCAGCGATGAAATCGCCACGCTGATCGATACCTTCAACGGCATGTTGGCGCAAATTCAGGAGCGCGACGACGCCTTACACAAGGCGCAAGAGCAGCTCAATCTTGCACTGATGTCCGCCGCCATCGGCACATGGAATTTGGACATCGCCCGCCAAGTCATGACCTGGGGCGACTCCATGCCACTTCTTTTCGGGCTCAAGCCGGGTACGTTTTCCGGGAAGCCCGAGGACGTGCTACGCCTGGTTCACGCCGAAGATCGCGACGGTGTGGCCAAGTGGATGACAGAATACCGGAGTGACGACACTCTGCTCGAAACAGAGTTTCGGGCGATATCGCCGGAGGGCACCATCCATTTCCTGGGCGGTCGAGGAAAGCTCCACCGTGATACGGCCGGTCAGCCAGCGCGCCTGACGGGAGTGTGCTGGGACATCACGGAACGCAAACGCGCGGAGGAGGCGCTGCGGGAAAGCGAGCTGAGCTTTCGCCTGCTCTTTGCCGGAAATCCAGTCCCGATGTGGGTGTACGATCTCGAGAGCCTGGAGTTCATGGAGGTTAACGACGCCGCTGTGAGCCACTACGGCTATTCTCGGGAAGAGTTCCTGAGTATGCGCCTCGCGGACATCCGCCCTGCCGAAGACGTCAAACTTCTATATGAGAAGCTTGGGCGCGAGCGGAAAATCTTGGACGAGTCCGGGCCCTGGCGGCACCGGTTGAAGGATGGGCGAATCATTCGCGTCCAAACGACCAGTCACCTCTTGACTTGGAATGGCCGGCAATCATCCTTGGTGGTTGTCCAGGACATTTCTTTGCGCTTGCGGGTGGAAGAGGAAATCCGCCAACTTAACTCCGAACTGGAGCAACGCGTGGCCGAACGCACACGCCAATTGGAAGCATCCAACAAAGAGTTGGAAGCGTTCACCTACTCCGTCTCCCACGATCTGCGCGCGCCGCTGCGTCACGTGGACGGGTTTTCCAAACTTCTGGTCGAGGAGCATCGCGCTGAACTCTCCGCAGACGCCCTTGATTACGTCGCCACGATTCGCGATTCGGTCGTTCAGATGGGAACCCTGATTGACGATTTGCTCAACCTGGGGCGTGTGGGGAGAAAACCACTGGTTATGGAAGTGGCCGGACTGAATTCCCTGGTGGATGAGGTCCGCCGCGATTTAATGCGGGCAAACCCCGACCGTGAAATCGAGTGGAAGGTTGATACGTTGCCCTTTGTCGAATGCGATCCCGGGCTCATGAAGCAGGTGTTTGTCAACCTGCTCACGAATGCCGTCAAATTTACACGCCCACGCAAACCCGCCATCATTGCTGTGGGAGTGACAGATCAGGATGGCGCGCGAGCCATTTTCGTGCGCGATAACGGTGTGGGTTTCAGCATGAAGTATGCGAACAAACTTTTCGGAGTTTTCCAGCGGCTGCATCGGAGCGAGGATTTCGAAGGCACGGGTGTCGGCCTGGCAACGGTCCAGCGGATCATCAATAAACATGGGGGGCGCGTGTGGGCGCAGGCCGAACTTGACAAAGGCGCGACGTTCTATTTCACCGTGGGGTCGCCGGAAGATACCGCAGCCGAAAAGCGAGCTTAGGGATGGAGATTGCCATAGCGGCGGGTTGACCCCGACAAGCGGCGATGAGCCGCTGCCACGATATTGAAAGAAAGCAGGCTGACCCGGGAGGTAACTCATGAGCCAGGAAGAAATGCAGATTCTCCTCGTCGAAGACAATCCGAAAGATGTCAAACTGACCTTGCACGCTTTGCACGAAGACCACCTCGCCAACACCATCCAAGTGGCGCGCGATGGGGAGGAGGCACTCGATTTTCTCTTCTGCCGCGGCCAATTCTCCCACCGCAGGTTCGACCATCCGCCACGCCTGGTGCTTCTGGACCTGAAACTTCCCAAGACCGACGGCTTAGAAGTTTTGCGGGCCGTTAAGGGCGACCCGCGGACACATGCGATTCCCATCGTGATACTTACTTCCTCGCGCGAGGAGAGTGACCTGGTGGAAAGCTACAAGCTGGGTGTCAACGCGTACATCCAGAAACCGGTGGAATTCGATTCCTTCCGCCAAGCGGTGAAGCAACTGGGGTTGTTTTGGCTGGTCGTCAACGAGCCTCCACCTGCGAGATCATTCAACCCTTGACGGGCCTTGCACTTTTTGGCACGGCCGGGGTTAGCGTTACCCGGCGGCGGCCAAGACGGGGCGCCCCTACACCTGAAATGGGGATATTCAGATGATGGACACAACGGTGCTTGATGGCGTGAATGTGCATCCGCCCCTCCTGCGGGTGCTCATCGTCGAAGATAATCCTCGCGATGCGAAGCTGACTGCGAAGGTGCTAGAGGGCGAAGTCGGCAAAGTGCAGTTCGAGGTCACGGACTCACTCGAATCCTTTCGCGAGAACCTGGGAAAAGCCAAGTACGACGTAATCGTCGCGGATTTCAATCTCCACAATTGGACTGCTCTCGACGCCCTGGAAATCCTGAAGGAATCGGGAAAAGACATTCCGCTGATCGTCGTGACCGGTTCTTTTGGTGACGAAGCGGCGGTGGAATGCATCAAGCAGGGGGCGGCGGACTTCGTACTAAAGGACCGGCCAGCAAGACTACCTACGGCCGTCCAGAGGGCTCTGAAAGAGCGGAGTCTGCGAGAAGAACGCAAGCGCGCGTCGGAGGAGCTGAGCGAATCGGAAGAACGCTACCGCACCTTGTTCGAGCGTAACCTGGCGGGAGTCTTCCGGACCGACTGGGACGGGCGCATTCTCGAATGCAACCAGGCGATGGCCAACATTCTCGGCATCAGTAATCCGCGGGAAGCCTTGAATCTCCGTGTGCAGGATCTTTACTTTTCGGCGGAGGATCGGGCCAAATTCCTTGAGAGGCTTGCGTCGGGAGGGCGCCTCACCAACTATGAGATTCGGCTACGGCGAAAAGATGGCAGCCCTGCCTGGCTGATTGGCAACATCAGCCTCCTTCCACAACCTGCGATCGGGCAGCCGCTTATCGAGGGCACGCTCTTGGATATTACCGAGCGCAAGCTCGCGGAGGCTGAGAATGCCCGCTTGGCGCTCATCGTAAACTCCTCGGATGATGCCATTCTCAGTACCACTCTCGAAGGGCTGATCGTCACCTGGAATGCTGGCGCGGAGCGTATGTACGGCTATGCGGCGGAGGAAATCAAGGGGAAACACTTCGCTCTCCTGATCCCTGAGGACCACCGCGGCGAATTGGCCGCCAACCAGGAAAGGCTTCACCGCGGCGAACCGCTGATCCATTATGAGGCCGAGCACTTGCGGAAGGACCATTCTCGACTTCAAACCTCGTTGACCCTTTCTCCCCTTAAGGATGTCGCAGGCGAGGTTTGCGGAGTATCGGTCATTTCCCGCGACATCACCCAAAGCAAGCAGGCGCAGGCATCTCTACGCGAAAGCGAAGAGCGTTTTCGCGCGACCTTCGAGAACGCCGGCGTCGGCATGGCTCTGGTGGATATGAAGGGACGCCCCTTCAAATCAAACCCCATTCTCCAGCGGATGCTCGGCTACTGCGAGGAAGAGTTGAGCCGCATGGTTTTCACCGAATATACCCACCCCGACGACAGGGAGTTGGACTGGAAGCTTTACTGCGAGCTCACCGCTGGGAACCGCGAGAAATACGAAATTGAAAAGCGGTTTTGCACGAAGAGTGGAAGGGTGGTGTGGGGGCAGTTGACCGTCTCGTTGGTCAAGGACATGCGCGGACGGCCACTGTGCGCCATTGGCATGGTACAGGACATCACCGAGCGCAAGCGTGCGGACAAAGCGGTTTTGGAGAGTGAAGAGCGCTTCCGGACTTTGTTTGAAAATGCTCCCGTCGGAATCTATCGGACCACTCCCGAGGGGCGCATTCTTGCCGGCAATCCGGCGATCGTAAGAATGCTGGGTTATTCGTCGTTCGAGGAATTGGCGGCCCGCGACTTGAATGCCACCGGTTTCGAACCCGAATACTCGCGGCGCCAGTTCATGGAACGGTTGGAGCGGGAAGGAGAGGTTTCCGGGCTGGAATCTGCCTGGTACCGACAGGGGGGAGAGGTTCTTCACGTGCGGGAAAACGCCCGCGCCATCCGCGATGAATCAGGCAAAACCCTCTACTATGAAGGCACAGTGGAAGACATCACCGAACGCAAACGAGCCGAGGCGGAGAGAGCGCGCCTGGTAACTGCCATCGAGCAATCGGCGGAGGCGGTGGTGATTACCAATCTCGCGGGTGATATCGAGTATGTCAACCCGGCGTTTACGCGGATCACGGGGTATGGCCGTGAGGAGGTCATGGGGGAGAACCCCAGGATACTGAAATCGGGTGAACAAGCTCCTGCCTTTTACCACCAGCTTTGGGCAACCATCTCGAAAGGCCAAATCTGGCATGGCGAACTCATCAACCAGCGAAAGGACGGAGGCACTTACACCGAACAGTTGAATATCGCCCCGGTCCGCGGCACGCGAGGGGAGATCACCCACTACATCGCGACGATGCAGGATGTATCAGAGCGCAAAAGCCTCGAGGAACAAGTGCGGCAGGCGACAAAGATGGAGGCGGTCGGCAGATTGGCCGGTGGAGTGGCCCACGATTTCAACAACCTCCTGACCATCATCAATGGATATTCCGAACTCCTCATGGACAAGTTTGGATCCGACAAAGAAGCTGGTGCTTACCTTAAGGAGGTTAAGGACGCGGGTGAACGCGCGGCTTCCCTCACCCGTCAATTGCTGGCGTTTAGCCGTCGCCAAGTGCTGGCTCCGCAGGTGCTTGATCTCAATTTCGTCGTCTCCGATATGGAGAAAATGTTGAAAAGACTGATCGGTGAGGACATCCACCTGCAAACACTTCTTGACCCATCGCTCGAACGGGTGAAGGCCGACCCGGGGCAGATCGAGCAGGTCATTATGAACCTGGCCGTAAACGCACGCGACGCCATGCCGCACGGAGGCAGCCTCACCATTGAAACGCAGAACGTGGAATTGGACGAGGATTATGCGCGCAGCCACGTCACCGTGAATCCGGGTCCGCATGTGATGCTAGCGGTCTCCGATACGGGCTTGGGTATGACCCCGGAGACGCAGGCGCGCATTTTCGAGCCCTTCTTTACCACTAAGGAAAAAGGCAAGGGTACGGGCCTCGGGCTTGCTACCGTATACGGTATCGTCAAACAATCAGGAGGCAGTATCTGGGTGTACAGTGAGCTCGGTCATGGCACTGCCTTTAAAGTCTTCCTTCCTGCCGTCGGCGAGAATCTGATGGTCAAAGAGCCATCGGCCAAGGAGCCGAAAACTGCCTCCGCGTCGGAAACGGTCCTGGTTGTAGAAGACGAGGAAGGGGTTCGTTCACTGATTCGCCTGGCGCTGGAATCGGCCGGATACGCCGTGTTGGAAACGGACGATCCTGAAAGCGCTTTGGCGGCGTGTACAAACCATGACGGGCCCATCGACCTATTGCTGACCGACGTGGTGATGCCGAGCATGTCCGGTCCCTTAGTGGCGGAGAAGGTTGCCATCTTGCGGCCTAGCATTAAGGTGCTCTACATGTCGGGATACACCGACGATGCCGTGGTGCGCCACGGTGTGCTCGGCTCCAATAAGCCCTTCATCCAGAAACCATTTTCGCCGGCGGCGTTACGCCAGAAAATCCGAGAAGTGCTGGGTGGCGAGTACTGACTGAATTTCCGAAATTGAAAGGTACCCAAACGAATCCAGGCCCATTTTTTGCGGCTGGGACAGGACCGTCTTTCCGTGAACGTGAGTGGATATGGCGAAAATCCCTACAACTCTGCGCGCAAAGACGAAGCCGCTACCGGGCTTCCCGGCCAGGAATAGATGACAAAATGTCGGCTAAGAATGCCTTAATCGTGTCACTGGGAGTGACTTCATTCCGGCAAGTGACGATATTTCGGCATGTCAATCGCGAAAAACCCTCCATTACCCTCCTTTGATCATACCGTAAGTAACATAAAATAAGTAACTTAATTGATGCAGTGGAACAGCAACAGTTTGGCCTGGGCGTTGCTTATTACCTGGCTTGAAACTTGAGGAGAGCGGCCATTATGCTTCGTATTACGACAACCGAGGTCGGTGACAAGGTTTCGCTAAAGCTGGAGGGCAAAATCGCGGGCGCCTGGGTGGAGGAGCTGGCGCGGTGCTGGCAAGCCTCGTCCCACAACGATAAAGGGCTGGTGGTGGACCTCTCTGGGGTAACATTTGTTGACCCCGCAGGCAAGAAGCTGCTTTGCTCGATTGCCGCCGGCGGGGCGCAATTGGTGGGCTCGGGCCTGATGCCGAAGTCCTTGATTGACGAGATCTGCGTGGATAAGCCTCTCGAGAAGGGCAGCAAAGCGCCGCACAAGTTGAAGCAGGAAGTCACTCATCTCCTTCTTGTTCTTATACTTCCCTTGCTTGCAGCCACGCGCACGCAGGCCGCGGACACTGGCCCCCTGCGGTTGACCCTGCGTGATGCCGTGGCCACCGCGCTCAAGGAAAACCCCCAGGTGCAGATTGCCACCCTCAGTTTTGCCGAGAGCCAGGAGGACAAATCCGTCGCGCGGTCGGCGCTGTTGCCGCAAGCCGGAGTAGAAGTTGTCGACCGGGCGATGCGGTTCAATCTTTACGCGGAGTTTGGCAGCAAGTTTCCGGGGATTCCCGAGCATGCCGGTCCATTCCAATTCTTTCAGGCGGGCCCAGGCGTAACGATGCCGTTGCTCGACCTCACGTTGTGGCGGCGGTTGCAAGCAGCGCGACAGGGAATGAGCGCCAGCCAAGCGCAGGAAACCACCGTGCGCGAGCAAATTGTCCTTTTGGTGGTCTCACAGTATCTGGCGGGAATGCGGGCCACTGCGGCGGTGCAGGCGGCCCAGTCGCGGGTAGACTTGGCGCAAGCCCTCTTCGACCAAGCCGATGACTTGCAGAAGCACGGAGTCGGCACGGGAATTGACACTTTGCGCGCGAATGTCGAGTTGCAAAACGAAAAGCAACGCCTATTGGAAGCCCAGACGCAACAGAAGGTGGCGCTCTTCGGCCTGACTCGACTGCTCAATGTGGACCCGCAGCGGGAGATCGAACTGGCCGACACGCCGAATTTTTATGCGACGCCGCAAATCGACGCCAATCAGACTCTCGAGCAGGCGTATGAAGCGCGTCCGGAAATGAAGGCGCTCGATTCCCAGGCGCACATCGCGGAACTTACGAAGCGCGCGGCGAGTGAGTCGCGTCTCCCGACGCTGAATTTCGCCGGCACCTGGGGTGAGCAGGGGTTGTCGGCCCCCAGCGCCATCCCGGCCTACATTTACCAAGTCACTGTGGATGTGCCGCTCTTCACCGGAGGTAGAATTCACGCCGAGATCGCCAAGGCAGATCTGGAAATCAAGCGAGTGGAGCAAGAGCGCACCGAACTCCGCAACCGGATTGCGCTGGAAGTGAAGACGTCGCAAGCGCAACTCGACGCGGCGCAGCACGAAGTGGACGTAGCCAACCTGGGAGTGAAACTGGCGCAAGAGGAAGTTTCGCAGGCCCGCGACCGCTTCCAGGCGGGTGTGGCCAACAATATCGAAGTCATCAGCGCGCAAGACGCCCTAGCCCGCGCCAACGATAACCAGATCGCCGCGCTCTACGGATACAACCAATCGCGGGCGGACTTATCGCACGCCATTGGCCAGATCGAAGGAATTTATTCCAAGTAGGTGACAGGTTACAGGTGACAGGGGACAGGACACTGGCAAGGTGAAGGGGAGTGAATGAGATGCGAACGGCAACAAGATACGGTTTACGGGAAGTGTTCAAGAGTTCGCGGTCACGCTTCATTGGCTCCCGGTTTGCTGTCGCCCTACGGCCTGTTCCCTGGTCCCTGTAACCTATAACCTGCTTTTCAAAGGTGTTTAACTATGCCGAGTACAGATCCCAACGTTGTTGAATTGGAAAAAGAATTAGGCAGCGCCCCGCCGGGCAGCCCGGAGGTCCCGGACAAGAATCCCTCGCGCTGGGCTGACCCCATGGTCCGCCTCGCCGCCATCGGGGCCGCGGCCGTCCTGGCGATTGTCGTGGTGGTGTTGCTGCTTTACTACCACAATCGCGTCTCCACGGACGATGCGGAGGTGGATGGGCACGTGGTGCCGATCGCCGCCAAAGTTTACGGCACGGTCGCCGAGGTGTTGATCCATGACAATGAAGCGGTGAAGGAAGGCCAAGTGCTGGTTCGCATTGACCCACGCGATTACCAGGCGCGCGTGGATCAGGCCAAGGCGGCGCTGGAGCTTGCCGAGGCGCGAGCGCAGGCGGCGGGGGTGGGCGTCCCGCTAACCCAGGAGACTACGGACAGCGCCACCGCCGGCGCCGATGCCCAACTGGCCACTGCTCAGGCGAATTACGACAAGGCGAGGTTTACCTACGAGCGCGATTCCACGGCGGAGCTGGCCCTTGCGCGCGCCAACATGGCGACGCAGCAGGCCAACAATGATCGCGCTCAGGCCGATCTGGTCCGCATGAAACCCCTGATGGATAAGGGTGAGATCTCGCAGCAGCAATACGACGCTTATTTGGCCGCCGCGCGCATGGCCGAGAGCCAATTGGAAGCCGCGAAAGAAAAACTCAATTCCGCCCAACAGGGAGCGGAGATCGCTCGCCAATCCATGCTGGCGGCCAAAGGGCAGGTCGACCAGGCAAGCGCGATGGTTGCGCAAGCGAAGGCAAACCATCGGCAGGTTTCCATTCACGAGGCCGACAAGGCTTCCGCCGTGGCTGCCGTGGCCAAGGCCCAGGCGGATATGGAAGAGGCACAGTTGGAGTTGAGCTACGCCACCATCACAGCTCCTTCGGATGGCGTGGTGACAAGGAAGTCGGTCGAGGCCGGACAGATCATTCAGCCCGGCCAGGGGCTCTTCACGCTGATCCCCCTCAACGATGTTTGGGTCACAGCGAATTTCAAGGAGACCCAACTTGCCAAGGTGCGTCCCGGCCAGAAGGCGGAGATCGACGTTGACATGTATGGCCAGACCGTTACAGGGCGAGTCGATTCCATCGCCGGCGCCACGGGCGCCCGCTTGAGCCTGCTGCCGCCCGAAAACGCCACCGGCAATTACGTGAAGGTGGTGCAGCGGATTCCGGTCAAAATCTTGCTCGACCCGGACGCTGCGGGCAAGGACATTCTGCGCCCCGGCATGAACGTGGAAGCGACCATCATTACGAAATAGTGGTTAGGGGTTGGGGGTTAGGGATTGGGGGGTTTAAGAGGTCGATGCTAGGAGTTTAGACCCCAGTCCCCAACGCCCAGCACCCAGGTTGGGGATTTGGGATTAGGGGGTAGCTAACCCCTAACCCCTAGCCCCAACCCCCAGCACCCAGAAAAGAGGGGCCATGTTCCGCGTCGTGACTTTAGCTCGGGAGTACGGAAGTGGTGGCGGACGGGTCGCCCAGATGGTGGCGGCTCGCTTGGGATGGAAACTGCTCGATCGCTGCCTGGTGGAAAAAATTGCGGAAGCCGCCAGGATCGATCCTCGCGTGGCAGAGAAATTCGACGAGCGTCCCGACCCTTGGTTCGACCGGCTGGCGGAAGTTTTCTGGCAATCTCCGGGCTTGCGGGGTTACATGTCGGGCCAAGTGCCGAACCGTTTTGATGGCGAAGTGGCGGCGCACATGACCCAACGAATCATCGAAGAGGCGGCGGAAATCGGCGATTGCGTCATTGTGGGGCGGGGAAGCCAGTGCATCCTCCAGCAGCGCGAAGATGTTTTCCACGTTTTCGTCTACGCGCCCCGAAGTCAACGGTTGTCGCGTGTGCTCCGCCGCGATGCCCAATTGTCGAAAGCCGAGGTGGAGAAAAAACTGGATGCGGAAGATCATATCCGCGCCGCTTACGTTCGCGATCACTACAGAGAAGACTGGCAGAACCGCCATCTGTATCAGTTGATGATTTCCTCGTGCCTGGGAGAAAAAGAGGCGGCTTCCATTATTCTTTCCGCCCTCCACTCTTCCCGGGCCCAGGCGGCTTGACGAGGGTGTAGGGGAAGTGGGTCGAGGCCGTTCCCATCCGTAGGTTTCACCTACGGCTACTCATGGTCCTCCCCTGCGGGGAGGGCGGAAGACGGCGACCAAGAATCGAAACGTGTCATGAAGAACTTATTCGACCGAGCTCGCGAGAACGGTCAGACTCACCCCTGGATAATTGCCTTCACAGTGATGCTGGCGGTTTTCATGGAAGTGCTCGACACCAGCGTGGCGAACGTCGCGCTTCCGCACATCTCCGGCAATCTTTCCGCCGGCGTTGACGAAAGCACTTGGGTCCTGACTTCATATCTGGTTTCAAACGCCATCGTACTCCCGCTCACCGGCTGGTTCTCCTCACTGTTTGGCCGCAAGCGGTTTTACATGACCTGTGTGGCCATTTTTACGATCAGTTCACTGCTTTGCGGGATGGCGCCCAGTCTTGGCTGGCTGGTGTTTTTCCGCATCCTGCAAGGCGCCGGCGGCGGAGCGTTGCAGCCTATCTCTCAAGCCATCCTGCTCGAGAGTTTTCCCAAGGAAAAGCAAGGCATGGCGATGGCCATGTTCGGAGTGGGCGTGGTCATGGCCCCGGTTATCGGCCCCACTTTGGGCGGCTGGCTGACCGACAGTTATAGCTGGCGATGGATTTTCCTTATCAACATTCCGGTGGGAGTGTTCTCCCTGATTCTTACTTACTTCCTGATTGCTGACCCGTCCTTCCTCAAGCGCAAAGGCTTCAAGGGAGGAATCCATATCGACTTCATCGGGTTGGGCCTGCTGAGCGTGGGCCTGGGATTCCTGCAAGTGGTTCTGGATAAGGGCCAGCGCGAGGACTGGTTTGAATCGCATTTCATCATGGTCTGCGGCGCTTTGGCGTTCTTTGGCGTGGTGGGCGCCGTGGTGTGGGAACTCAATCGCAAAGATCCCATCGTGGATTTTCGTTTGCTCAAGAACCGCAATTTCGCGCTCGCTACCTTGACCATGTTCATGCTGGGGTTCGTCATGTATGGGAGCACGGCGTTGCTTCCCATTTTCCTTCAGACCCTGCTGGGGTATACGGCCATGTTGAGCGGGCTGGTCCTTTCGCCGGGGGGACTCATGGTGATCATTATGCTTCCCATCGTGGGCAAGCTGGTGACCCATTTCGACGCGCGCTGGCTGGTGATTTGCGGTGTCGTGATCGTGGCCACGTCGCTGTTTCATATGGCAAGGTTTAACCTGGATATCGATTTCCGCACCGCGATGATGGCGCGGATCTATCAATCAGCGGGGATGGCTTTTCTCTTTGTCCCCATCAACGTCATGGCGTTTTACTTTATCCCCAAAGAGAAATTCAACAACGCCACGGGGATCATCAATCTGGCGCGCAACATCGGCGGCAGCTTCGGGATTGCCAACGTGGTGACCGTGCTCGCACGCCGGGCCCAGTTCCATCAGGGCATGCTTCTGAGCCACATGACGCCACTCGATTCGGCCTACCGGGAGATGGTAGGGGGATCGGCAAGGTTGCTGTTCGCGGCCGGATCAAACTCCACGGACGCGCAGCTTCAGGCGAGTGGCTTGGCGTATGGGCTATTGCAGCGGCAAGCAACCATGCTGGCGTTTGTGGACGATTTCTGGTTGATGGGGGTGATGTTTTTGATTCTGATCCCCCTGATGTTTATGATGAAGAAGGCCCGGCCACAAGCAGGGGCTGTGACCGCGCACTGAGCGCGGCGAAGACTTTACACGCTCGGCGCGACGGGACGAGTTCGACCGGAGTTTTGAAGCAATCTCAGGGCACTCGGGAAAAACCGAAAGTGAGCGCTCAAAGTGTTAGGGGGCTCAGCCCCCTGCTCCGCGGAAAGGCTCTGCCTTTCCGGCCCGTCGCGTCCATTCTCTTTTCCTCCGCGCCGACCGCCTGGGGCGGGCGGCGCGGAGGGGGTCGATTAGCGGGGGTCCGGAACGGAAAGGCGAAGCCTTTCCGCAGAGCAGGCGGCGGAGCCGGACATCATCATCCAGGGTCCGGCCGCAATCGATAGGTTGGGGCTTCAGGGTGATCATCCGGGGTCCGGCTGCAACGGACAAGCTTCGGGCTTCTGAGTGAAGCATTACCGGCACGCTCGCCCGGGCGCTACGATAATTTATGAACGGCATCTTTAACGGTCCGCGAAAACACGGCGAGGTTAATCCCTGGCTCATTGCCGTCACGGTGATGCTCGCTACTTTCCTCGAGGTGCTCGACACGAGCGTCGCCAATGTGGCGCTGCCGCATATTGCCGGCGACCTTTCCGCCGGCGTCGATGAGAGCACTTGGGTTCTGACGTCTTATCTCGTCTCGAACGCCATCGTTCTTCCGCTCACCGGGTGGCTGTCGTCCCTTTTCGGCCGCAAGCGCTTCTTCATGGTTTGCGTTGGAATCTTCACCATATGTTCTTTCCTATGCGGCATTGCGCCCAGCCTCGGCCTGCTGGTCATTTTCCGCATCTTGCAAGGGGCGGGCGGCGGCGCGCTTCAGCCGATTTCGCAAGCGATTCTGGTGGAAAGCTTCCCCAAGGAAAAACAAGGCATCGCGATGGCGGTGTATGGGATGGGCGTGGTGGTGGCGCCGGTCGTCGGACCTACGCTGGGGGGCTGGATCACCGATAATTACACGTGGCGATGGATTTTCTTCATCAACATTCCCGTCGGCATACTTTCCCTCGTCTTGACGGCTTTTCTGATCTACGATCCGCCCTACCTGATCCGCCGGAGCCTGCGCGGCTTGCGGATTGACTACATGGGGCTCGGGCTGCTGAGCGTGGGGTTAGGTTTTCTGCAAGTGGTTCTGGATAAGGGCGAGCGGGATGATTGGTTCGGCTCGAACTTCATCATCGGCTGTACCATCGTGGCCGTGGTGGGCCTGGTCGGCGCGCTCGTCTGGGAACTCACGCGCGAGGACCCCATCGTGGATTTTCGCATGTTGAAGGATCGGAACTTTGCCCTGGCTACGTTCACGATGTTTATGCTCGGGTTCGTGCTCTATGGCACCACCGTGCTGCTTCCCCTCATGCTGCAAACGCTCATGGGTTACACGGCCTTGCTGAGCGGACTGGTGCTCTCGCCGGGGAGCATTTTCACCATTCTGGCATTGCCGATTGTGGGCCGCCTAACGCAGAAAATGGAGGCACGCTGGCTGGTGGCTTTTGGACTAGGTATCACGGGCCTTTCCCTGCTGCATATGTCGTCCTTCAACCTGCAATTGGATATCTGGACGGCGGTCCGCGCCTGGACGTTTTCCCGCATCGGCATGGCGTTTCTGTTCATTCCCATTAACGTCACGGCCTTCTATTTCATTCCCAAGGAAAAGATGAACAACGCCACCGGCATCATCAATCTCGCGCGCAATATCGGCGGCAGCGTGGGCATCGCTAACGTGGCCACGCTGCTTTCGCGCCGGGCGCAGGTGCATCAGGCCATGCTGGTGGCTCACCTTACGCCCTACGACGCTCCCTACCGCAATGCCCTCCAGGGCGCGCAGCAAATGCTGATGAACCAAGGCGCAAACCCCGCGCTCGCCCACATCCAGTCGCAGGGCCTGATTTATGGCAACCTAATCCGGCAGGCCAACATGCTCGCCTATGTCGACGCTTACTGGCTGCTGGGATGGACGTTCATCGCCATGATTCCGTTTATGTTTTTCATGAAAAGCGCCAAGCCCCGCACCGGCGCATCCGTCGCCGCCCATTAGATCCATAGATTACACAGATTTCGCAGATTCCATAACGGCCAAAACGGAAGAGCCGCGGACCTAAAGAACAGGTCCGCGCCACGTTTTTAGATTGTGATATTGTCAAGACGTATGGGAACCCAGTCTTTTGACACTTCGGCGGACGCAGAGCGCGTGCAAATCGAGATTCTGCGCGCGATGCCTTCTTGGCGGAAATTTCAATTGTGGAATGATCTGAATATGTCGATGCGCAAGATCGCGCTCGCGGGCCTCAGCCAACGATTCCCCTCGGCCACGCCACAAGAATTGCACCGACGGATGGCAACAATCCTTTTGGGACCGGAATTGGCCACGCGAGTGTATGGGCCTGAGCCCGATCCTCCCACCATTGGCTGCCGAAAGCGTTCGCAGCCCGGACCTGTCGTTTAGGTCCGCGGCTCTTCACATCCGAGCAAGTCAGCTGCGATCGGTACGGAAAAGCCGCGGACCTACCGAACAAGTCCGCACCACCTAATCCAAAATCAAAGTCCGAGGACGAGCTTATCGACGCGTTTGGCCACGTCGCGGAGGTAGGCTTCGTCTCCGCCTTCGAGCTCCGTTGTGGTCCAGCCCGTATACCCGACGTCGGCAAACGCCTTGCGCACGGCCGCCCAGTCGATGTCGCCATCGCCGAGGTTCACGAACCTCGCGGTGACCGGGTCCCAGCCCTTTCCCATCTTGAAGTCTTTCAAGTGGACCTTGGCGAAGCGCTTGCCCAGCGTGTGAATCCAGTCCTGCGGATAGCCGTAAAGAACCACATTGCCAACATCAAAGTATTGGCGGATCCAAGGGCTATTGAATTCGTCCACGTACTTCCTCATCTCCAGCGGGCTGAGCAGAAACTTGTTCCAAACTTCCTCGATGCAGATTTTGATCTTCAACTCTTCCGCCAGAGGGATCAGGGTGCGAATGTTCTTCTGCGAGCGCGTCCAGGCATCCTCGTAAGTCGTGTCGGCGTTCACGACGCCGGGAACCAGCAGCACGGTTTCGGCTCCCCACAGCTTGGCGTTGTGGAGGGAGATCTTCATTTTCTCGAGCGACGTCTTCACGATTTCGGGGTCACTCGACGAAAGCGGATGATCCCAGTGCGCCATGTTCATGACGGAATGGATGGGAACCTTGGCGTCCTCCGAGGCCTTCTTGATTTCCTCGGCCACTTTGGGGTCTTCGGCGGTCTGGCCTTCCACGCCTTCGAATCCGACGTCGCCGGCGAGTTTGAAGCGGTCCGCATAACTCATTTCTTTGGGCAGCATTTCGATTTGCACGGCCTTTTTGATGCGTCCAGGCGGGGGCGGCGGTACAGCGACTGCGAGACTGCCTGCCACCGGAACCATGGACGCCAGCGGCGCCGCGCAAGCTGCACCTACGGAAATTTTCAGAAAATCTCTGCGGGAAGAATTTTGTTTCATGATGACCTCCTGATTTGGCTACCGCCGAGATCTATGTCCCGACGCCTTATGAATGTTGAATCTACTGTCGCGCGGTTTTATGCCGCCGCGCTTGCCAGAAAGTTGGCGGAGTAAACCTAAGCTCGTCCAACTGGTGGTCTGGTCACTGACGGCCACCTGCGGCTACGCCGCTCGCTCTGCGGAAAGGCTTCGCCTTTCCGTAGCGGGAGGACGCCCACCAACCCCCTGCACGCTGCCTGCCCCGACTACTCGGGGCAGGCGGCACGCAGGAAAGAGAAGGAGCATGCCCGGCCGGAAAGGCGGAGCCTTTCCGCGGAGCAGAGCGGCAGAGCCGCATACGCCGAGCCAGAATTAGGCAAACTTCGTGATATCGATTTTGGGCTCGTACACTTCCTTCGACTTTTGCAGTTCTTCCCACGTGAGCGGTTTGCCGGAATAAGCGGCGTTGCGGCCCAACATGGCGCTCATGGCTGATTCCGCTCCCAGCGCAGCCTGGTTCAGGAACTGGCCGCTGGTGATGCTCGAGACAAACGCCTTTTCCTTTTCCGAGTCGGCATCGTCAAGCGCACCCTTGAATTTTCCTGCCGCGGAAAATTCTGTTGCACCACTGGGCTTCATTCCCGCATCCCAGGGATTCTTACCGACAATATTGACACGCCAATCGTAATGCGCTTCAGCGCTTCCATCGGACCCGAAGAAGTGCACGGCGGCGTCAAATTCGGGATGGTCAAACTGCGTTGATCCAAAGCTGATTTGCACGTTGTCCGGATAGGTAAAGAGCACGTTGAAGTTGTCCTTGCAATCTCCGGCGTCGGTGCGAATCTTGCGATCGCACACGCCCACGGCCTTTACGGGGTGGCCGTTCAGCATCCAATTGCACATGTCAATAACGTGGATGTTTTGCTCCACGATGATGTCGCCGGAAATCTCGTGTTCCCAT
>Ga0181535_10002627_pt1 | contig 21670 bp, 15 predicted proteins | sample PEATcosm2014_Bin_44_FD_119774 | JGI IMG/M metagenome (GOLD analysis project Ga0181535, IMG submission 119774) | Peatland microbial communities from MTU Mesocosm Facility, Houghton, MI, USA - PEATcosm2014_Bin17_30_metaG | ecosystem: Environmental > Terrestrial > Soil > Wetlands > Peat | place... | reverse complement strand
TCGATCCGGCAACCATATAGTCCACCGCATCTTTGAGACGCCACCAACCGCCTTGCCACGGTGTCGTGTACATGGTGAGCGCCTTCAGGTCCTGCATCTCTTTCGGGAATTCGTCGACAGTGTAGAAGCGCGGCGTGGCGTAACGGTAAAGCGCGGTCTCGGTGAAGAAGGAGATTTCGTTGCGGAACGAACCGGCGTAGTCGACAAAGCCAGGATACCAGTTATCGAACTCTGATTCGCTGATCGCGCCCGGCATTTGGTGCTCGTCGAGATAGGCAGCCATGTTAGTGCCAATAACATTGAACCAGCTGCGCACGTAGGGACTAATGTTCGACGAGATAGGATCGGAAAAAGGTGGAATCCAGATGCGCGCGGGAAAGGGCGCGGTCTGGTGCTGGCAGTAGAAGATGACGGGTGAATACTCGATCTCTGCTTGGGTGACGACCTGCGACTCCTTCATGTTCAGCATGTAGCCGTCGCGGTTGTTATCGTGCCCAACGTAGTCCTGGAAGAGCCACGGCATCGGGCTCACTTCGAAGCGAGTGCCGAGATTCTTGCGGTACCAGGACACAACCATGTCCTGGCCGTCGGGATTGAGCGTTGGCCAAAGAACCAGAATGACGTTATCGAGGATGGTGTCGATTTCGGGGTCGCCCTGGGCGGAGGCCAGCTTGTACGCCAATGCAATGGAATGCTGTGCGCCGGCGACTTCGATGGAGTGGAGACCGCCGTCGATGTGCACGATGACCTTCGAGGTGTGCGCCAGCTCTTTGGCCTGCGCGTCGTCGAGTCCCTGCGCGGTCGCCAGCTTCCGGGCGATGGATTTGTAGTCGTCGAGGCGGGCGAGATTCTGCGGCGAGGAGATGACGGCAATCTCGATATCGCGGCCTTCCGTGGATTTGCCGACGGTAAACATCTTCACGCGATCGGAATGCGCGGCCAGCTCGTGGAAGTAGTGAATCTCCTCTTCATAGTTGGCGAGGTAGTAGTCATCGCCGGGCGTGTGCCCCAGCACCGAGGCCGGTGTGGGTGCCTGCGCGAACAGCATTGGGACGGCGAATACGAAGGCGGAAGCAAGAACCAGCAGGCGCATCGGTTCCCTTTCTGATCTTTCGGGAGAGCGAGAAGATTGGCTCATCCGGCCAGGTGTTTGAAATGAAGGAGTAGTGTAATCACAAACTCGGCGGCAAAGAAGCGGCCGGGCGGCGCGGCCGTGAGGAAACAAGAGAAAAGCGCCGGAGACGAGTCTCCGGCGCCGGTTAGCTGGTGAGTTAGAAGTCGTAGCGCAGGGAGAACTGCATGCGGCGCGGTTCTACCAGCAGGCCCGGATTGTTGGTACCGGGGCTGGCGATGCCGAGAGTGCCGCTCGTCAGTCCCGAGCCGATGGCAGCGGGATCGAAGCGCACGGTGTTGGTGGCATTGTAGGTTTCCCAGGCGAACTTCAACGTTCCGTACTCGCGAATCTGGAAGGTTTTGTCCAGACCCGTATCGATGTCGAAGAAGCCATCGCCGCGGAAGTTGTTCCGTTCGCCAGCCTCACCCGGGTAAGGGAGGCGGACCGGCGAACCGTTGGCGATACCACCGTTGATGCCTGACCCGGGCGCATCGCAGGTACCACCTGGGTTAGCAAAGAACTGGGGGTTGCCATTGCAATCGAAGTGTCGCTGCATCTTCACTGGAGCAGTCACCACGCCATAGCTCTCGATCTGCCAGTCGGTGGTCCAACCCGGCTCGAAGAGGGAGAAGGGTAAGGCGCTGGTGGTACGGTTAATGCCGGACAGATCCCATCCGCCAAGGAGCACATTGGTGATGCCGTGCGCGTCGCCCAGAAACGCCCTGCCTTTCCCGAAGGGCATCTGGTAGACCGCATCGACGGTGAGCAGCTGATGAGTGTCGAAGTCCGAGACGCCCCGGTTGAGATAAGGCCTCCAGGTGTTCAGGATGTCGCTGAACGAGCCACCCGAACCGCTGGTGGTGAACTCGGTGCTGCGCTCGGCGTCCGATCCATAGTCAATGGACTTGGAGAGAGTCCAGGCAACGTCCAGCTGGAGCCCGTGTGAGAAGGGGTGACGCACCACCAGCTGCGCGGCGTTGTAGTAGCTCATCCCGATGCTGGACAGGGCGTAAAGAGAGGAGAACTGGCCCTGCCAGAAGCGGGACTGGAAGTTCGCAGGGCAGGGATAATTGACGCCTTCCGAGCCGCTGAAGCAGAAGAAGTCCAGGTCGGACAGAGCGGTGGTAGCGCCGAGGTTGGAGCGGAACGGCGCCCACTCATCGGAGTAGATGGCCTGGGTCGCGCTCTCACCGGCGTAGTCGAAATTCGCCATCCAGGGGAACATGTCTTCCCAGTACTTAATGGGTGAAACAGTAGCAGAAGCATTGCCACTGTTCTGATCGACCAGCCGTGACAGGGCGCTGCCGTTGCTGTAGTAATCGCCGCCACCGCCTGGATCAACAAAGTCGACCGGTTCGGTCAGGTCGAGGCTCTGGAGCAGATGGCGTCCCATGTTGCCGACGTAATCTGCCTCAAGCGTCCAGCCTTTGGGGAACTGATGCTGCACAGAGAGGTTGAAGGCTTCGGTATAGGGGGTTTTCAACTTGCTGTCCAGACCCCACGTGATCGCGAACCCTCCGGTCGGCGGCGCATAGGGGAAGGTCGCGGTTTGTGGTGCAGTGCCGGCCACGAACGGAAGCGTGGTGCGGCTGACGAAGCGTGGCGCGTTCTCAGAGTTGGTTTGTCCGGCAGGGTTGCCAATCGAACTACTGATGCCGTAAGCGCCGTGCTGATCGAAAGCATTCACCAGCGATTCGCCGTAATGGTCGTAGTAAATGCCTGCACCCAGACGGACGGTGGTCTTATCGTTCAGGGTGTAGGCAAGAGCCAAACGAGGGGCGAAGTTGTCCTTCGCCTTAGCCCAGAATCCGGGCTTGCCGTAGAACGGACCGGTCGGCGCAAAGTAGAGGTTGGGCTCGTAGATCTGCCCGGCCAGAGCTGCAGACTCGCGCTGCTCAAACCAGGTATGCGTGTCGATGGTGGGAGCCACCTGCTGGCCACTGGTTTCCCAGGGAGTTTGCAGCAGGCTTTGGCGCAGTCCAAGGGTGAAGATCAGCTTGGGAGTGACTCTCCACGCGTCCTGGACATACCACTCATACTCGTTGGATTTGAAATGACGGCTGATCGGAGCGCCATCGGCCAGCAGGGTGGCACTGCTCGCACTCGAGACTTTGTAATTGAACTGATCGGTGACCGAGGGAACGTTGCCGACAAGGTTGTTGTAGGCAATCACATAAGAATTACCGAAGCCGCTCGCATCTAGCCCGGGAGGATTCCCACCCAGCCAGTAGGGATTCGTTGAGGCGTTGCTGTAGGAATTGGCGTCGGATTCGCGATTCTGATGTACCTGACGCCAGTTGCCGCCCACCTGCCAGGTGTGCTTGCCCTTGGTCCAGCTGAAGTTGTCGATGATATTCGTCACCGGCACCGACTGAATCGTGGTTCTGGTTTCAGCGGTTGGAGACGCCATGAAGCGGAAGTCCACGAAGTCCGTTTTCCCCAGGCCACTCAGGCTGTTCCCCTGGCGGATGTAACCAAAGCGAATATCGTTGACCATGTTTGGAGAAATAGACCAGGTATCACCGGCAATGAGTCCCTTGGTGTTGTCCTCGAAATTCTGGGAGGGCGGCTGGCCCGGGAACTGCTCCGCATAGCCCTGGGTGTCTTTCTGCAGACCGCCGCGCACGAAGATGCGCTGTTTCTCGTTTGGGGTCCAGTCGATGCGCCCAATGCTGGTGTTGAGGGTGATTGGATGCGGCGAGGCGAAGGTGAAGGAGCCGGTGTTCAGGCCATCGCCGGCCGTGCTGCCGTTGGCCGCCGGCATGGACTTGAAGTAGGCGAGAGCGTTCGGATTGGGGCCCGGTCCGTACGGATACTGCGCAGTGTTGCACGATCCTCCGGGTGCGGCGCAGGGTGCGTCCAGCGCGGTCACCTGAGCCGGACTAAAGCTTCCGCCGGGGAAGGTGATAGTGCCGCCCTGATAAGAAGCGGTCGGAACAGTTTGCGTGACGACCTCGTCCTCGGCCTGGCGGTTCCCCTCGTAGTTGCCGAAGAAGAACAGCTTGTCTTTGATGATTGGGCCACCCACGGCGCTGCCGAAGATGTTGCGGATGAGTTTGGGCGGAGTGTTGGGATCGCCGCTATTCAGTTCTGCCTGCTTCACGAACCAGTTGTTGGAGACCGTTAGGGTTGGGCGATTGTATTCGTAGGCTCCGCCATGGAATTTGTTCGTGCCGGACTTGGTGATGAGGCTGACCTGCGCGCCAGCGGAGCGTCCTTCGTCGGAGTTCGTATTCGCCGTGGCAACGCGGAACTCATCGATTGCGTCCTGCGTTTCGCGGAGAACACCGGTGAACGCGTAGCCGAAGACCTGGTCGTTGTCGTCAACTCCATCGACGGTCACGTTGCCCTGATCGGAGCGGATGCCGTTGACGGCGCCGCTGCGGCTGTCGCCGCCGGGGTTGGATTCCGAAGCCCCCATGGTCGGCAGATAAAGCACCCCGGGCTCGAGGGAAAGCAAGTCGGGCACGTTGCGGGTTTCGCTGGGCAGCGCCTGAATCAGCGCGTTATCCATCGAGCCGCCCAGCGAAGCGTCCGTCGTATTCAGCGTCTGCGCCTCCGCGCTGACGTTCACGATCTCGGCCTGGGACTTCAGGGTCATCGTAAAGTCGATGTTGGCAGGCTGATCCACGATCAATTCCGCCGTCTTCTTTTGCTCGCCAAAGCCGGCAGCCGTGGCATCGATCGTGTATCCGGCCGGAGAGAGCTGCGTGAACAGGTATTCGCCGGTCCCATTCGAAGTGGCGCTGAGCGTCTGGCCTGTGGACACATTCGTGATGGTGATTTTCGCGTTGGGAACTACGGCGCCGCTGGGGTCTTTCACAACGCCACGCAGCGAGGTCGTTGCGATCTGGGCAATGCTGGTTCCGGCAAGAATCAGCAAGAACAAGAATACGAGCGCAGTAACTGAGAGACAGCGTCTGGTCACGTTTCCTCCAAAAATGCTTGCTGGTGCCTCGTGTGCAGGCACATTCCGTGGTTTTTTGTTCTTGAGTTTGTGACGAAATGCGGGCAGGGCCTGTTGAGTAGATTATTTTGGGGCATCACGGTTGCAAGTTCAAGGGGAATTGCAAAAAGCCGCTTAGAAAACTCAGGCTCATAAGCAAATCTTCTTTGCGTTATCAGCAGCGGCGACGTTGCGCGCGGGACGAAGCGCGTGTGGCGAGGGATGAGCGATGGGATGGGAGGGATGAGTCCTCATGCAACGCAGGCAAGATTTGCTTCAGGACTCATGTCCGGCCCGCAGGTTTACGTTGTAACGCCGGCAGAGCTATAGTTCTTCATCGGCACGTTCAGCGTCCGGCTGTCGAGAAACGGCCGCGCTTAAGGAGCAGCACATGTCGGATTCCAGGGAATCGACTCCCTCCCCCGCGGAGATCGACCCGAAAACAATGGCAACGGCGGGTTCTGGACGAAGTGGCATCTCGCGCCGCGGCTTTTTGAAGGGCGCGGGCCTGACCGCTGCCGGAACCGCGCTGCTCGAGGGCGTGCAGGGCTTCAGCGCCGAAGTTGCGGCCCACGCGCCGCACGGCGTCACCGAACTCGGTCCCGGACCAGTTCCGGTAAAGCTGCACGTGAACGGCGTTGAGCACGCGATGGAGATCGAGCCGCGGACGACGCTGGCTGAGGCGCTGCGGATGCAGTTGGGGATGACCGGCACCAAGATTGTGTGCGACCGCGGCGTGTGTTCCGGCTGCGCGGTATGGCTGGACAAGATGCCGGTGAACAGCTGCATGACGCTGGCCGTCGACGCGGTCGGGCGCCATGTCACCACTATCGAGGGTATTTCGTCCGGCGACACGATGCATCCGCTGCAGGCGGCATTTGTGAAGGATGATGCTATGCAGTGCGGATTCTGCACGCCGGGGATGGTGATGAGCTGCGCTGCACTGCTGGAGCGCAACCCGCATCCGTCGGAGCACGACGTCCGCCACGCTGTGTCGGGCAATCTGTGCCGCTGCGGCACCTATCCGAAAATCTTTGCCGCTACGCTGGACGCGGCCGGAACCCTGCGGAACGCATAGCGGAGGAGCACGATGACGAAGCAAACGATGGACGACGCGCTCATGGCCGAAGTTGCAGGGGCTTCCGCGAAGAAAACCGTGCAGATGCCGGTCGGCGTGCCGGGCTACACGCTGGCGGATGAGACCCGCGAAATTCCTGCGAGCGAACCACCCGTGTGGCCGATTAACAAGGACCTGAAATACGTCGGGCAATCGATTCAGCGCTACGACGGGATGGCGAAGGCTGCCGGGCGGGCTCGCTACACCTCGGATGTGCAGCTGCCGGGGATGCTGTACGCAAAGTTCGTGAACGCGAACGTCCCGCACGCGAAGGTCACTTCCATTGATACAACCGATGCGGAGAAATATCCTGGCGTACGCGGCGTGCATGTCATCCAGCACGTGCTGGGCAACGCGGTTCTGCGCGATCCAGCGCTGGAACCGGTGAAGTATCCGGTGGTGCGCTATGCGGGCCAGCCGGTGGCCGCCGTCGCGGCAATCACGCCCGCTGCGGCGGAGGAGGCCGCTGCGCTGGTGAAGGTGAAGTACGAGACGATCCCGTTCGTTGTGGATCCGATCAAAGCGCGAGAGCCCGATGCTCCTGCCGTCTTTCCGGGACCCGCGGACGAAGAGGCCAGCGCTGGCGGCGGAGGCGGTCCCAGCGACGTGAAGCAGACCGGGAACATCCACGGGCCGTCCATTCACAAACGCGGGGAGACGGAGCAGGGATTCAAGGACGCCGATGTGATCGTCGAAGGGCACTACGTCACGCAGGTGCAGACGCACTCGGCGCTCGAAACGCATGGCGTGGTAGCGGACTGGAAGCCGGAGATGCTGACGGTCTACGCGTCGACGCAGGGCACGGCGGGCGTGCGTGAAGAGCTCGCGGGATTCTATAAGATTCCGCTGACCCAGGTGCGCGTGATCACGGAATACATGGGCGGCGGCTTCGGCGCGAAGTTTGGAGCGGGCAATCCGGGCGTGGTCGCGGCGGCACTGTCGAAGAAGTCCGGCGCGCCGGTGCGGCTGATGCTCGATCGCGAGGAAGAGCATCTCTCCGTCGGCAATCGGCCCAGTTCCGATCAGCTGTTGCGGATCGGTGCGAAGAACGACGGCACCATCACGGCGATGCATCTCGTCGCCTATGGCACCGCGGGTTGTGGCACGGGCGCAGGATGCTCGGGTCCAGCGGCAAATCTTTACAAGAGCGCTTCTCTGCATGCCGAGGAGAGCGACGTCTTCATCAACGCCGGACCTGGCGCGGCGATGCGGGCGCCGGGTCATCCGCAGGGCGCCTTCGCGCTCGAACAGACGATGGACGATCTGGCAGTCAAGCTCAACATGGAGCCCCTCGACCTGCGCGACAAAACCGATGAGCATCCGGTGCGGCGCGTCGAACGGCAAATCGTGCGCGAGAGTGAGCTGTGGAAGTCGCGCAACCCTGTCGCCGGTGCCGACCGCGGCCCGGTCAAGCGTGGCGTTGGATTCGCGCAGTCGGTCTGGTACCGCTTCGTCAGCATGGGCTCATCGGCCGAGGTTCGTATCCACAAAGACGGCTCGCTGGAAGTGATGTCGGGGGTGCAGGACATCGGCTCCGGCATCAAGACGGTGATGGCCCAGATCCTGTCGGAGCAGTTCGGGGTTCCGCCTTCGCAGATCACCGTGAAGGTCGGCGATACCAATTATGCGGAAGGCCCGCAATCCGGGGGCAGCGTCACCACGCTTTCGCTCACGCCCGCGGTGCGCGACGCAGCCTGGCAGGCCTCGCAGAAATTCCTGGCCGACATTGCGCCGGCCCTGGGAACGACCGCGAACGATCTGGTTCTTGTCGATGGCGAGGTTCGCAGCCGGTCGGGCAAGACGCAACCGGTCAGCTTCAAACGCGCTGCCGCGAAGATGACGTCAACGCAAATCTCGGTGCAGGCGAAGCGCGTCCCCGACTACGACCCAAAGAAATATCTGACCTACGGCGGCGTCGACGTTGCCGAAGTCGAAGTCGATACAGAACTCGGACGGATTCACGTGCGGCGCGTTCTGTCGGTGCACGATTGTGGGCGCCCGATGAATCCCGAGCAAACCATCAGCCAGATCAACGGCGGCATCATTCAGGGAATCTCCTTCACGCTGCTGGAGAATCGGCTGCTCGATCCGGTTTACGGATTGATGGTGAATCCGGACCTCGAGCAATACAAGATCATTGGCTCGCGCGAAATCCCTGACATCGATGTGCGGCTTGTCGAAGCGTACATCGGCCAAAGTTCCACCGACGCGTCGGGCATTGGCGAGGCCGCCGGCGTCGTCTCCATCGGCGCGGCGATCGGCAACGCCGTGTACAACGCCACCGGGGTCCGCATTCGTCGAACACCGATGACGCCCGACGTGGTACTGGCCGCGCTGCACGCGACCGCGCAGGGAAAGGAGCTGGCATGAACCGCTTCTCGATGGCCGACTGCACCACCGTGGACGCGGCCCTGTCGCAACTGAAGGACGGCGCCGTGGTGAAAGCCGGCGGCGTGGACCTGCTCGACCGCATGAAGGATGGGATCGAAGAGCCAACGCGCCTGGTGAATATTCGCAACGTGGCGGAACTGCGCGGAATCCGCGAGACCGACCGGGGGCTGACCATTGGCCCGCTGACCACACTCGCCGAAATCAGCGATCATCCGCTGATTCGCGCGCAGTATCAGATCCTCTCCGACGCTTGTGGACACGCGGCCACGCCACACATCCGCAACATGGCCACCGTCGGCGGCAATCTGCTGCAACGTGTGCAGTGCTGGTACTACCGGTCCGCGGATTTTCAGTGCATTCGCAAAGGCAAGGATCTGTGCTTCGCCTTCGACGGACTGAATCAGTACCACGCCATCATGGAATATTCGACTTGCCCCTCGGTCGCGCCGTCGTCGGCAGCCGTGGCGCTGCTCGGCCTGAACGGCAGTGTGGAGCTGAGTTCGGCGAAGCGCGGCAATCGGACCGTTGGGATCAAGGAACTCTACGTCGTGCCGGACGCGAACCCGACAAAGTTTACGGTGATTGAGCCGGACGAACTGATCACGGCGATCCTTATTCCGAAGCCGGCGCCTGGAACGCGATCGGCCTACCAGAAATATGGTGAGAAAGAGAGCTTCGACTGGGCCATCGCCGATGCGGGCGTGGTGCTCGAAATGGACGGCGACGTTTGCCGCCGCGCGGTGATCGTCATGGGCGCGGCATCGCCGGTGGTGCGCCGCTCGACACAAGCGGAGGCCGCTCTCGCAGGCAAAACCATCAATGAAGAAACGGCGCGCGCTGCGGGCAAGCTCGCTGTCGAGGGCGCGACGCCGCTCTCGATGAACGCCTACAAACTCGATCTTTTTCCGGTCGCGGTCCATCGCACCATCCTGCTGGCCGCCGGGCAAAGAGATCGCGATCCCAGCGCGGCAGGATAACGGAGGTCAACGATGAGCACAACGACGACGAAGCCACCTTGCCAATGCCTCCGCACCAAGAATCCCTACGGCGCTACGCCGCAGAATGCCGAATCGTGGCTGCCGGGGATTCATATGGCTACGAGCTACTGGTGCCTGCGCACGATGAGCCCGGCTGGCCCCGACGATCACTACGTCCATCTTGCGCGCTGCGTGCCGGGACGCGCGTGCTATGAGCAGCGTGAGGAATAGATCGCCTCTTCCGGCTCGGCGTCTTCGGGCACGTGGCGCTTGCCAGCCCTGCTAGTCTTGAACTATGGATGGTTCCCTCGCCGCAGGCGTCGTGACTCTCGATCCGCGCGGCATTCTCTTTGACATGGATGGAGTGCTGGTCAGCTCTCTCGGCTCCGTGGAGCGGACCTGGGAGACCTGGGCCAGGGCACGCGGGATCGATCCGGAGCTCGCGGTGAAAACTGCGCACGGACGCCGCGCCATCGAGACGGTGCGCCTGCTGCGCCCTGACCTGAACGATATGGAAGAACTCCACTGGTTGGAGCGCATGGAGATCGCCGACAACGTCGGTTTGGAAATGCTGGCCGGTGTCGAGCGCATCCTCAAAAATCTGCCGGAGAAATACTGGACCGTCGTGACCTCCGCGACGGATCGCCTCGCGCGCAGCCGCATGGAACATGGCGGGATTCGCGTGCCGGCACGCATCGTCTCCGCCGAGATGGTCGCGCAAGGCAAGCCGCATCCCGAACCCTACCTCAAGGGCGCGGAGTTGCTCGGTCTGGCTCCCGCGGATTGCCTTGTCATCGAGGACTCCGCTTCCGGCGCGAAGGCGGGTCACGCCGCAGGGTGCAAGGTCCTCGCAACCCTTTATTCGCATTCGCTCGAAAGCCTCGCGGATGCCGACTGGATCCTGCGCTCGCTCGAGGACGTCCATGTGCAGGTCGGCAGGGACACGCTCGAAGTTCGATTCACGCCGATCGAGCGCGAGGCCAACTCCGCACGCATATAATTTTCCGGACCCCCATGGCTCTTACCGTACGAGTGGAATACGCCGACCAGCGCAAGATGCGGACGCGCAACACCGCCGGCTACCGCGCCGCGCACTGGCCGATCTGGATCTGGGTTTTCTTTCTCGCGCCTGGACCGCTGACCTTCGACCTGTTCGAACGCGGAGGCAGCACGCGCAATCTCGCCTGGCTGGGCCTGGTGCTGGCGGGCACCGGCATCGCTGCGCTCTTCGGTCAGCTTCCTGGCGCGGAGCCCGCGCCGTACATCCTGCGCTTCACTGAAGACCGCCCCAACCCTCGCTATCGACGCATCTGCTACACGTTCGCATGGAACGCGCTGCTGAATTTCGCGCTGCTGAACCTGGCCGGACTCGCGTGGGCCGTGATGAGCGGCGAGTGGCGCATGAAACAGATTTACGCGCGTGGCTACACGCCAGTCCTCATCGTGGTCCTCGCGCTGGGAGCGTTCGGCCTCCTGCCCCGCGTTCGCCGCTCCACGCAGGGCGAAGGCTGGGAGCGCCGCTATTTTTACGGAACGGTATGGTCCGTCACCGCAGCGCAAACGATTCTGCTCGTCCTGTGGAAGGCGCTTCCGAAAAACCACGTCACGGACATCGTGAAGCTGGCTGTCTACTGCGCTGTGCTCATTGCTATGGGCTTGCTGGCGGCTTACGGTGTGCTGCCGCGCACGCGACCCATTCTGCCGGGCGAATTGATGGTCGCCGACTGACCTCATCACAAAACAAATGGCCGCTCCCGAAAGAGCGGCCTGTGTCTTCGCAAGCTGCTAAAGATTCCCGCGCAACCCCTGTTCGCGTTCAATGGCCTCGAACAGCGCCTTGAAGTTGCCCTTGCCGAAGCTACGGCTGCCCTTGCGCTGGATAATCTCGAAGAACAACGTCGGCCGGTCTTCGACGGGCTTGGTGAAGATCTGCAGCATGTAGCCCTCGTCGTCGCGATCGACCAGGATGCCGAGCTTCTCGAGTTCCGCGATCGGCTCGTCGATCTTGCCCACGCGTCCTTCCAGCTCCGAGTAGTACGTGTGCGGCACAGTGAGAAACGCCACGCCCTGTGCCTGCAGCTTTGCCACGGTTTGCAAGATGTCGTTGGTCGCGAGCGCGATGTGCTGCACACCCGGCCCGTGGTAATACTCCAGATATTCTTCGATCTGTGACTTCCTTCGTCCTTCGGCCGGCTCGTTGATGGGAAACTTCACGCGCCCGTTGCCGTTGGCCATCACCTTCGACATCAGGGCCGAATACTCCGTGGAAATGTCTTTGTCGTCGAAGTGCTGGTAGAGGGAGAAGCCCATGATCTGGGCGTAAAAATCCACCCAGCGATTCATCTCGTTCCAGCCCACGTTGCCAACCATGTGGTCGACATGGATCAAACCGGTGGGGCGCGCGATCGGATCCTCGGGCTCGGCGCGATAGCCGGGCAGGAAAGCGCCCGTGTACCCGCTGCGCTCGACAAAGGAGTGGATGGTATCGCCGTAGGCTGCGATCGAGGCGATCCGGACCATGCCGTTCGCGTCTTTCAACTCGAAGGGCTCACGCACACTGCGCGCGCCGCGCTTCGTGGTTTCCTTCCACGCCTGGCGGGCATCGTCGACCCACAGCGCCACGTCGCGCACGCCGTCTCCGTGCACGCGGACATGCTCTGCAATGTCGCCGTCAGGACGCAACGGCGTGGTCAGAACGAATCGCACTTTTCCCTGCTCCAGCACGTACGAGGCACGGTCGCGGACGCCGGTTTCGGGTCCCGCATAGGCGACCAGCTTCAGGCCGAAGGCGAGGCGATAGAAATACGCGGCCTGGCGGGCGTTGCCCACCCAGAACTCCACGTGATCGGTTCCGTTCAGAGGCAGAAAATCTTTTTGTGTGGCGACTTCCGATTGCAATGTCGTTGCCATAGCAGAACAGCTCCTGAGGATTACGATGCTATGCGTCTGGAAAGAGGCTCCCGAGCACACAGCGAGCATTACGATATACCGTGGTGAACAGATTTGGCCAGTCATGTGATCGCAAATTTATCTGGCTAAGCATGCCTCGAAAGTGGCAGGGCGAAACGGCCAGGAAAGCTCGCGAAACACGTCGTAGTAACCTGATCGCGGGGTACCTTTGCAGCAGGCGATCACGATCATGAAGGACCTTTGGCATCATCTGGGACCGCTGGTCGGCTTCGTGCAGCACTTCTTCGCGCTGATCATTGGCGCGGCCGTGCTCGCCGTCCGCAAATACATGCAGCGTGTCCGCGAGAACCAGGCCGCCATGTGGCCCAGCGCCGATGGCCAGGTGCAAACAGCAACCCTGAAGAAGCAGCAGCTCGGAACCTGGGTTGAGATTTCTTACCGCTACTACGCGCAGCAGGAATATCGCTTCGGCAAGTACCGGCGGCACTTCAGCCGCAAAGCCGCGGCGGAGGCCTTTGCGGAGGCGATCCGCGGGCGCAGCATTCAGGTACGATTTCGCGACGACAAACCCAGTGAGTCGGTGGTGCTGGAGCAGGATCTGCAAATGACCGGAGTGCTGCAGGTGGGCTGAAGCAGCCCGACGACTCACGCCGGAATCCGAGTTCTTGAGATGCCGAAGAAAGCCGCCAAACGCACTGCAAAATCGGAGACGCCAGCCGCCGCTGTCGACCAGCAACTGGCTCGCTACCGCGCGATGCGCGACTTCGCGATGACGGCGGAGCCGAGCGGCTCTTCCGGCACGAAAGCAAAATCGAAGGCAGCCGAGGGCCTGCCGTACGTCATTCAAAAGCACGCAGCCACGCGGCTCCACTACGATTTCCGCCTTGGATGGCGCGGCGTCCTCAAGAGCTGGGCGGTGACGAAGGGTCCCAGCTACGTGGTTGCAGATAAGCGCCTTGCTGTCGAGGTGGAGGACCACCCCATCGAGTACGGCGGTTTCGAGGGCACCATCCCGAAGGGCCAGTACGGCGGCGGCACGGTGATGGTCTGGGACCAGGGCACGTGGGAGCCGGTGACCGACGTCGACGAAGGCCTGCGCCATGGACAGCTCAAATTCATCCTGCACGGCCAAAAACTGCATGGACACTGGGCACTCATTCGGATGAAGGGCGACCGCTTCGGCGAGAAGGGCAAAAATAACTGGCTGCTCATCAAGGAACACGATGAGTACGAGCGCACGGCCGATGATCCGGCGATCACCGACGAGGCTCCGGACAGCGCAGTCACCGGCCGCAGCATGGAGCAAATCGCAGCTGCCGAGGATCACGTTTGGAATTCGCACGTGCCGGAGAAGAAGCCGCCGGCGAATCGATCGCTTCTGACGCGCAGAGGTTTGGCGTCACAACCCGTGCAGCCCTCGCCAGGACTGGTGAAAAATCCGGACCCGCCGGATCGCGAGAGCCTGCTGCGCGACGCACCGCACGAAAAGATGCCGGGGTTTCTGTCGCCCGAACTCGCCTCGTCCATCGACCAGCCGCCCGAGGGCGACGAGTGGCTCCACGAACTGAAGCTCGACGGCTATCGCATACAGATTCACATCGACGAGAAGGCCGGCAAGCGCCGCGCGCGGCTGTTTACACGGAGGGGCCTCGACTGGACGCATCGCATGCGTGACCTGGCGGAGACCGCCGCTGAGTTGCCGGTTCGCGCGGCCATTCTCGATGGCGAGGTAGTGGTTCTGAACGAGAAGGGAGGGTCGAGCTTCGCCGATCTGCAGGCCGCGTTCGATGAAGGCGCCGCTCACCCACTCACGTATTTCGCCTTCGACCTTCTGCACCTCGACGGGCACAATGTGCGCAACCTGCCGCTCGAGCGCCGCAAGACGATCCTCGAAGGCCTGATCGAGGAACACGGCGAGGACGGCGTCCGCTACAGCAGCCACATCCGCGCGCATGGTGGCGAGATGTTTCGGCACGCCTGCCAGATGGGCGCCGAAGGCATTGTCTCAAAGCTCGCAACGGCAACGTATCGCGGGGAACGCTCGCGCCTTTGGCTGAAATCGAAGTGCGTGCTGCAACAGGAATTCGTGGTGGGCGGATTCACACCGCTCTCCACCGGCGGCCACGGCATCGGCTCGCTGCTGCTCGGCTATTACAACGATGGCGACCTGATTTACGCGGGACGTACCGGGACCGGCTTCAACCAGAAAACGCACAAGCTCCTTCGCGACCGGCTCGATGCGCTCCGCCAGACGAAGACTTCGTTTCACAGCCTGCCAAACGAGGCGAAGAAAGATGCGATCTGGGTGAAACCTTCGACGGTCATCGAGTCGCGCTTCGCAACGTGGACCAACGACGATCTCGTGCGACAGGCCGCGTTTATGGGATTGCGCCAGGACAAGGATCCAAAGGAAGTGGTGCGCGAAACTGCGGAACGCATGCCGAAGTCGGGTCAACGGCAGCAGCGCGAGAAGGCTGCTGCAAAGTCCGAAGCGCAACCCGCGGCCAAAACCGCGAAGCACGTTGCGCCCACCGCAGCGGCCGCTAAGGTCGAGGCTCCTGCCGCGTCGAAGTCGCGCTCGGACCGCGCTGTCGTCGCCGGCGTTTCGATCAGCCATCCGGACAAGATTCTCGACGAAGAGTCGAAGCTCACCAAGCTGCAGCTCGCCGAATATTACGATGCAGTCGCGGACCATTTGCTCCCCCACATTGCGGAGCGGCCGCTGAGCATTGTGCGCTGCCCCGAAGGCAGCGGCAAGCCGTGCTTCTTCCAGAAACAAATCGGCAAAGGCATGCCGGCTGGAATCGACAGCGTGCCGGTCACTGTTAAGAAGGGCGGCAAAAACGAACGAGAACTATACGTCACGGTTTCGAAGCGCGAAGGGCTCGTCGGCCTCGGACAAATGGGCGTGCTTGAGCTGCACCCATGGGGTTCAAGCAACAAAACGCTCGAACAACCCGACCGGATCATCATCGATCTCGATCCCGATCCGAGCCTTCCCTGGAAACAACTGGTCGCGAGCGCCATCGAAGTCCGCGATCTGATGAAGCACCTCGGCCTCGATACATTCGTGAAATCCACAGGCGGCAAAGGCATCCATGTTGTCGCGCCCATCGACCCGAAGCGCGAATGGCCGGAGATCAAGGAATTCGCCCACCATTTTGTACTGATGATGGAGCGCGCCAACCCGAAGCTCTACCTCACCAAGATGACGAAGGCCGCGCGCACCGGCCGCATCTTTCTCGACTATCTGCGCAACGAGCGCGGAGCCACCGCGGTTGCCCCGTATTCGCCGCGTGCCCGTGCCGGTGCGCGTGTTGCTATGCCGCTCACCTGGGCGGAACTTGAACGCACCAACCCGAAGCAGTTCGCGGTTGCGAATTATGGCGAGTGGAAGGCCCGCCTGAAGCACGATCCCTGGCTCAACATGAATAAGGTCCATCAGCAGGTCAGCGATCGCGCCATCGCCGCCGTCGCGGAGATGGCCGGCAAAAAGTCATAGCCGCCGGAGAGCCATGCGTGCGGCGTGGTAACCGCACATCCCGTGCACACCGCCGCCCGGCGGCGTCGACGACGAACACAAATACAGGTTTCGCGTTCCGGTGTAGTAGTTCCCCAGCGCCGGCCGGAAGAAAAACTGGCGCATCGACAGCTCACCGCCGCCGATGTCGCCGCCGATCAGGTTCGCGTCCTGCGCTTCGAGCGCCGCCGGCGACCACACGCGACGTGCCAACACGCAGTCTTTGAAACCCGGTGCAAACCGCTCCACCTGCGCCTCGATGCGGCTCGTCATATCTACGGTGCACGCATGCGGAACATGACAGTACATCCACGCAACGTGCTTCCCCTCCGGTGCGCGGGTCGGGTCGAACAGCGATGGCTGCGCCACCAGCGCGAACGGCTTCTCCGCAATGGCGCCGTGCGTTGCCGCATATTCCGAACGCGCGATCTCCTCCAGCGTCCCGCCGAGGTGAATAGTGATCGCCCGAAAGCACTCCCGTGCTGTCCACGGGATGGGCGCCGAAAGCGCATAGTCGATCTTGAAGACGCCAGGGCCGTAGCGAAATTCCTGCATCGCTTTGCGATACGTCTTCTGCAGGCGCTCTCCCGCAATATAAAGTAACTGTCGCGGTGTCAAATCGCACATCACCGGTCCCATTTTCGGGTCGGCCTCGTCGAGCGACATGATGCGCCGGCCGGTGTGCACCGCGCCGCCCAGTTTTTCCAGGTACTCGATCAGGGCGTTCGTAATGGCCTGCGATCCGCCGCGCGCCACGGGCCAACCCCTCACGTGCGCCGCGGCCCCCAGCACAAGACCCACTGCCGGACTCAGCGGCTCATCGAAGCTCAGAAACGAATGCGCTGCCAGCCCGGCAAACAGAGCTTTCGCACGCATCCCTCGAAACGTCCGGTTCGCCAGCGTGGTTGCGGATTGCATGGCCTTGCGGGCGAAGCTTGCCATCAGCAGCGGCCGCCGGGGAATGCGAGTCACAGGGCCCAGCGCGTCCACCGCGAAGTCCGTCCAGTTGGCGGCGATCGGCTCGATCAGGTCGCGCCACGCAGGACCATCCTCCTCGCCCAGCTCTCTCTCCTGATCCTGCAAACTGTGTTCGAGCGTGACCGCCGTGCCATCGTCCAGCGGATGCGCCAGCGGAGAGGTTCCGTGAATCCACTGCAGTCCGTGCTGCGCCAGTGGCAGCGACGAGAAGAACGGCGACCCAGCACCCATGGGATGCACAGCCGATCCGAAGTCGTGACGGAATCCGGGCAGGGTCAACTCCATGGTGCGCGCACCACCGCCCGGGATCGCCTCTGCTTCGTACACTTCCACCTGGAGGCCGGCGCGCGCCAGCACCACGGCCGCCGCCAGGCCGTTCGGACCCGATCCGATTACGCGCGCAGGGCGCATTCTCTATTCTCAATTCGCGGAATCACGCGTGACTTGCGCGAAGATCGCATTATGCCCTCCCGGCGTTACGCAACCGGCGCTCCCGCATGCGGGCCTGGACATAGTAAATCAGGTAAATTACGACGGCGAGATTAATGGCGGTCAGGCCGATCCGTATCCAGTTCGGGCGGCGAAACATCTCGAAGAACTCCCAGGGCAGGAACGACGCGGTCAGGATCAGCGTCACAAACTCCGCCCACACCTGCTCCAGCACCAGGCCCGTGCCCTCAACGAGGTCCAGCGCCGCGATGGCAAATATCACCGCGCTGATTTCCCTCAGGCGGTGCGGGTCGATCATTGCCACCTTCTCCAGCACCAGGTTCACGAAATGGCCTTCAGGATTGAATCGCATCGCCAGGATGAAATGCTCGGCCACGTGCATCAAATCCCTGTGCAACAGACGAATCGCGCCGAATCCGAGTAGTGCAAAAAGAAGCGCCTGCAGCAGTTTGAACACGCCAATCGCGATGATCCACCGATCCTGCTGCGAACGAACGTGACTGCTGCGAGGCTGAACGGAGGAGGCGATCATGGCGCGAGAATGCGACTCTCTCCGCATCTTCCCACACCGTGTGGGATGCTTGCCAGAGACGCGGCTACATCGTTAGCGGCACGAGGCTGAATCTATCGCACCACGAGGCTGGGGGCGCTTCGCCTCAGCCAGGGCGCCAGCTTTTCCAGCGCCGCTTCCACGCTGACGCCGTGACGCGCGCGGAGTTGGTCGACTTTGCCATGTTCGATAAAGCGATCCGGCCAGCCGACGCGGATGACAGGCGTCGCGATGCCCATCTCGCTCAACGCTTCCATCACCGCGCTGCCGAAGCCGCCCATCAGCACATGATCTTCAAACGTGACCACCGCAGTCGCGCTTCGCGCGTAGCGCGCAATCAGCTCGCGATCGAGCGGCTTGATGAAGCGCGGATTGATGACCGCCGCGGAATAGCCCCACTGCTCCAGTTTGCGCGCCAGATCCTTCGCCATCGGCAGCAGCGGGCCCAGGCCAAGAATGGCGAAGTCGTCGCCGTGCTGGACCACGTCGGCTTTGCCCATCGGAAGGGCCTGCGGGTGTTGCTTTATCTTCGCGCCCGGCCCGGTTCCGCGCGGATAGCGAATCGCGCTCGGCCCTTCGTGCAGCATCGCCGTGTACATCATGTCCGCGAGCTCGTCCTCGTCGGTTGGCGCCATCTGCACAATATTCGGAACGCCGCGCAGATACGCAATGTCGAAAAGCCCGTGATGTGTCGGACCATCGTCGCCGCTCAGACCCGCGCGGTCCATGCAGAACACCACCGGGAGATTTTGCAGGCAAACGTCGTGCACGACCGGATCGAAGGCCCGCTGCAGGAACGTCGAGTAGATGGCGCAGTACGGCTTGAAGCCCTGTGTCGCCATACCTGCGGCAAAAATCACCGCGTGCTCCTCGGCGATGCCAACGTCGAAGTATTTCTTCGGATGATGCGGCCGAAACAGATCGAGCGCGGTTCCATTGGGCATGGCCGCGGTGATGGCAACGACTTTGTCGTTTTCGTTGGCGAGCCGCACCAGTGTCTCCGCGAAAATCTCCGAATAGGTTCGCTGCCCTGTCGCTTCTGTCTTGCCGGTCTCCGGATCGTACGGCCCCAGCCCGTGAAACTTCTTCTGTTTATCGAGAGCCGGCTGAAAGCCGCGCCCCTTCTGCGTAATCACATGCAGGATCACCGGGCGCTCCTGCTGCTTGAGGAAGCGGAACGTCTCAATCAGCGTGCCGATATTGTGGCCGTCCACCGGGCCGTAGTACGTGAGGCCGAATTCCTCGAACAGGAACGATGGCCACAGCATCCCCTTCGCGGCTTCTTCGGCGCGGCGCACTACCTGCAGAGCGCCTTTGCCGCCAATCTTTGCCAACAGGCGCGATGCGCTGTCGTGGAGTTGGCTCACATGCTGGTTGGTGACGATCTTGTGCAGGTATTTCGCAATCGCGCCGACATTGCGATCGATGGACCACTCATTGTCGTTCAGCACCACGATCAAGCGCCTGGTTTGATCGGCGATGTTGTTCAGCGCCTCGAACGAAATGCCGTTGGTGAAAGCCGCGTCGCCCGCAAGCGCGACGACGTGCTCCTTGCCTCCGGCCAGATCGCGCGCCACCGCCATCCCCAGCGCCGCTGAAAGCGCCGTGCCCGCGTGACCCGCGCCGTAGCAGTCGTGCTCGCTTTCGGTACGCAGCATGAAGCCGTTCAGCCCGCCCGGCTGCCGCATCGTATCGAAGCGGTCGCAGCGGCCGGTCAGCATCTTGTGAACGTAGGCCTGATGGCTCACGTCGAAAACAAACTTGTCTTTGGGTGTTTCGAAGACCGTGTGTAAAGCCAGCGTCAGTTCCACCACGCCGAGGTTCGGACCGAGATGGCCGCCGGTTTTGGACAGCGTCACGATCAGCCGCTCGCGAATCTCCTGCGCCAGCGATTCCAGCTGAGGTATCGACAATTTCCTTAAATCGGCAGGGGAATGGATAGTATCGAGTTGATTATCCATGAAGGTTCCGGAGAGGTCCGCCCATTGAAACACGGGAAAGCGCGGGCTGTCGTCCCGGAATCAAAAAAGACCCTTCAACCGCGTTGCCCTGACACGCGAAACTTCGCGTTGGGGCGGCGGCTGGGGCCTTCCTCATCCGGAGCGTCCTCTGAGGAGTGAGTATACCGCTTTTACTAACGGCAGGTTGACGGGCCGGAGCAGGCGCACCCACGCCACTTTATGCCGCAGCCGTCAATTGATCTCGCGTTTCCAGCGCAGAATCGCGTCGGACATCTCCTGCGCTCTCCGCTCCCAGCCCGCGGCGCTCCCGAGCATCTCTTCGCGCAACGCAGGATCCGCCACATCGGCAGCGGCCGCACGCACCCGGCGAGCGAGCTCCAGCAGCGCCGTTGCCGTTTCGTCGAGCTTGCGGATCAGATCCATCGGCGTACCGCTCATTTCGAGCCCTCCGATGTTTCCGCAGGAAAGAGAAACCGCAGCATCGGCCGCACGCGCTCCGACCAGGACGCTTCATCATGCGTGCCGCCGACGATGGTTTCAAAATGCAGATCGACCTCGTCGCGCCAGCCGTGCTTGCGGAGCCGCGCCTGGAGCATATCCGCGTCGGTCCAGGTGCGTCGGCCCTCATGATCGCCCGCGTCGAGCCAGATGCGCGGCCGCCGATGCAGCTCCGGCGCGACGTCGTTCAGATACGCAAGAATGTAACGGTGATTCCACCACACCGACGGCGACATGACGGCGAGCTTTCCGAAAATGTCCGGATGGCGCAGCCCCATCCAAAGCGAGACCAGGCCACCCAGAGACGAACCGCCGATTCCGGTGGAATCGGGCCCGGACCGAAGCCGATAGTACGCATGCAGAAAAGGCAGCACCTCGCGCGTCACCATGAGTGCGTACTTGTTGGCCTCGCCGCCGCCCATTTTCATGTCGCGCGACGGCGTGTACTCCGCCAGCCGCCGTTCGCCCGCATTCGCCACGCCTGCAATCACCAGCGGCTCCACTTCGCCGGCGGCGATGGCCTCGTCGGCATGTTCGGCGACGCGCCAGGTTTTGCCGCGGATGAACGACGTTTCCGGGTCAAATAGATTCTGACCGTCCTGCAAGAGCAGCAGCGGATAACTGCGCTTACGATCCTCGTCATACTCGGGCGGCATGTAGACACTGATATCGCGCACACCCGGCAGGAAGCGGCTGGCGAACCCCGCATGTTTGCGCACCCGCGGATGCGGCGGCTCAACTGGCGTAGGAACAGGCTGCGTCTGCGGCTGAATCTGTGTCGCCAATTCCTCGCGCTCTCTCCTGGTCGTGTCCCGCCGCAGTCGCGTGAACCCCCGCGTTGTCAGATTCCGATGCTTTACGATACCGTAACGGCTGCGTGAACAAACCATGAACCGCGAATATCGCAAGTGGTGGTCCTGGCGGCTTGACCGCGATATGGAGTTGCTCGTCTTCGGCCATGGCGGCGTGCCTGTGCTCGTCTTTCCTTCCTCGCAGGGCCGGTTTTTTGAATATGAAGACCGCGGTCTGGTCCACGCTGTCGCGCACAAGCTCGATCGCGGCGAGATTCAGATGTTTTGCGTCGACTCGGTCGACTCCGAGAGCTGGTACAACCGCATTGTTCCCCCGCGCTGGCGCATCGCGCGCCACGTGCAGTACGAGAACTACGTCATCGAAGAAGTTCTCCCTCTCATCCGGCTAAGGAACAATAACCCGAACCTCGTCTCTCTCGGATGCAGCTTCGGCGGCTACCACGCCG
>Ga0181535_10002625_pt1 | contig 21674 bp, 16 predicted proteins | sample PEATcosm2014_Bin_44_FD_119774 | JGI IMG/M metagenome (GOLD analysis project Ga0181535, IMG submission 119774) | Peatland microbial communities from MTU Mesocosm Facility, Houghton, MI, USA - PEATcosm2014_Bin17_30_metaG | ecosystem: Environmental > Terrestrial > Soil > Wetlands > Peat | place... | reverse complement strand
GCAGACCAATGTGGGTCATACAGTTGACTATCACGATATCGAACCTCGATCGCCGCCCGCGGGCGGCCCTTCCATTACAAGTTGACTGACGCGGCCCGCACGGCACGGCCCGCGCAGAGAGCTCGTGAAGATGAAAGTTGATTATATCGCCGCGACATACCATTAGTAGACTGCACATTCGGCGCCAATCAAACGTTTTTTTCGAACGGCGAGCCGGTTTCAGCCTTCGCTTGACATTAGCTTCCCGCGACCTATAGCGTAGACAGCCGGAGCGGGTCACGAATCTCACGGCAACGGCGATGGGCCAAGGAACGAATCGCCGGTCCTGAAGATCATGAGTCCCTGGAAGAGGAGGTCGATGAAGAGTTTTGAATGGCGCAGGAGAGCGGCCGTGTTGGCGTTGAGTTGTGCAGGGTTGATGGCTGTGGCGCAGGATGCTCGCAGACCCGTATATCTGGACCCCAGTTTGCCTGCCGAAGAACGAGCGGCAGATCTGGTGAAGCGGCTGACACTGGAGGAGAAGGCCTCGCAACTGGTCAACCAGTCAAGGGCCATTCCGCGGCTCAACATTCCGGCCTACGATTGGTGGAGCGAGGCTCTGCACGGCGTCGCGCGGAATGGAACCACGGAGTTTCCAGAGCCCATCGGCCTGGGCGCCACCTTCGATGCGCCCGCCATTCATGAGATGGCCGCGGTGATTGGCACAGAAGGGCGCATCAAGCATGTCCAGGCGGTCCGCGCGGGACATAGCAACATCTTCGAGGGGCTCGATTTCTGGGCGCCGAATATCAATATCTTTCGCGACCCACGCTGGGGCCGCGGTCAGGAGACGTATGGCGAAGACCCGTACCTGACCGCCCGGATGGGAGTGGCTTATGTCACCGGCATGCAAGGCGACGATCCGCATTATTACCGAGCCATCTCGACACCCAAACATTTTGCGGTGCATAGCGGCCCTGAACCGACGCGCCACACGGCCGACGTCGCAGTCAGCAAGCACGATGAATTCGACACCTATCTGCCCGCCTTCCGCGCGACGGTGACGGAGGCGAAGGCCGATTCAGTGATGTGCGCTTACAACAGCATCAACGGCCAGCCGGCATGCGCCAATGAATACCTGCTGCAGGACCAGCTTCGCGGTAAGTGGGGCTTCCAGGGTTATGTCGTCTCCGACTGCGGCGCGGTGGTCGATATCTTCGCGGGCCATCACTTTAAGCCCACACAGGCAGAGTCTTCGGCGATCTCGCTCGAACGCGGCATGGACAACGAGTGTATCGACTTCACCACTCACATCAAGGACGATCACGATTACAAGCCATATCTCGATGCGGTCAAGCAGGGCTTCCTCAAGGAGAGCGAGATCGACGTGGCGCTGACGCGGCTTTTCACGGCACGGATGAAGCTGGGCATGTTCGATCCGCCGGAGATGGTGCCCTACTCGAAGATCGATGAGAAGCTGTTGGACAGCCCCGCGCATCGCGCCATGGCACGCAAGCTGGCCAACGAATCGATGGTGCTCTTGAAGAACGATGGTATTCTGCCGCTGAAGACCGCAGGCATCAAGATTGCCGTCGTGGGGCCGCTGGCAGATCAGACGCGGCCTCTGCTGGGTAATTACAACGGCATTCCCACCCACACGGTATCTGTGCTTGAAGGGCTGAAGGCAGAGTTCCCCAACGCCACGATTAACTATGTGCCCGGGACGCAGTTCCTGAGCAAGCATGCCGATCCGATTCCTGCCAGCCTCATCAGCCATGACGGCAAGCCGGGCCTCAAAGCGACCTACACACACCTGAGCCTCGATTGGGGCAACCCGGATAACAAGCCAGAGGTGCTGTTAAGCCGCGATGAAGCTGAGGTCGGCGCTTCGGAGGCATCGCTGCCGGCCGAGGTGAGGGGCATCAAGCCGCTTCGTGTTCGGTGGGAAGGGGATCTGATGCCTACCGAGACGGGAGAGTTCTACATCGGAATGCAGGGCGATGGATTATTCCGCCTCAGGGTTAACGGGGATGAGGTTGCCACCGCATGGGATACAAGCGGCATCGAGACCAAGCTGAGTACTGTTCACCTGGTTGCGGGCAAGCCTGTGAAGCTGGTTGCCGAATACGGCTTCATCGACAAGCATGAGCCGATGGTGCGCCTTGTCTGGTCGAAGGTCGATCTCAAGCCGAAGCCGGAGGCTTTGGCAGCCGCACAGGATGCCGATGTTGTGGTCGCCGTGGTGGGAATAACCAGCGAGCTTGAGGGCGAGGAGATGAAGGTTGCCGAAACTGGTTTCAAAGGGGGCGATCGCACGAGCCTCAACCTGCCCAAACCGGAAGAGGATCTGCTGGTCTCTGTGGCAGCGGCGCACAAACCGCTGGTCGTGGTGCTTTTGAACGGTAGCGCTCTGAGCGTGAATTGGGCAAAGGCGCACGCGAATGCAATTCTCGACGCCTTCTATCCTGGTGAAGAGGGCGGATCGGCTGTGGCTGAGACGCTCTCGGGGCGCAACAATCCCGCAGGACGGCTGCCAGTCACTTTTTATAAGGACGTAACTCAGCTGCCAGACTTTGAGAACTATGCGATGAAGGGAAGGACTTACCGGTATTTTGAAGGAACGCCGCTTTATCCCTTTGGCTATGGGTTGAGTTATACGACCTTCGCTTACAGCGGACTGACCGTGCCGACGAGAGCAGTTGCGGCCGGTAGCGCGGTGCCGGTCGACGTGACCGTTACCAACACTGGAAAGCTGGCGGGCGACGAGGTTGCGCAACTCTATCTCGAGTTTCCCAATGTGCCGGGTGCGCCGCTCAAGGCCTTGCGCGGATTTCAGCGGGTTCATCTGGAAGCTGGAGCCTCACAGAAGTTGCACTTTGAATTGCAGCCTCGCGATCTGAGCATGGTTACCGAAGCGGGCGTTCCCATTGTCGCGGAGGGCGAGTATGAGCTTTCGGTTGGCGGCGGCCAGCCGGGGACCGGGGCACCGGTGGTTACGCAACCGCTAAATATTGAGGGCAAGCTGGAGTTGCCGGAATAGCGATCGGCAATCTGTGGCAGTGATGTGTTGATTTGGCAAGTCCTAACACTTTAGTTGACAGCGAAACAGGTTCGGCATATAGTCCTAAGGTATTAGGAGATCGCGATGGCGCAGGAGCGCAAACCCAAAAAACAACTGACACCTTTGGAGCTGAGGATCATGCAGGTCTTATGGGCTTCTGGGCCGCTGTCTGTTCAGGAGGTACAGCGGCGGCTCGGGGATGAGCTCGCCTACACGACAGTTCAAACCATGCTAAACGTCCTGCAGCGCAAGGGGCATGCCGCACGGTCGCTGGTGGGCAGGGCATATGAATATCGGCCGTTACATAGCCGGGATGTGGCCCTGGGAGGTGCTGTTCGAGATCTATTGAATCGCATGTTCGATGGTTCTGTGGAAGGTCTCGTCATGAACATGCTCCAAACCAAACAGATCGATTCAGCCAAAATCTCCAAATTGGCCGAAATGGTAAGACGTGCCGAAGGAGAATCGGATGGAAACCGCAAGTAGGCTCGCAGTGGCGTACGCGATGAATGCGCTTTGGCAACTTCCGCTCGCGGTTTTGGCCACTGAGATCATGGTCAAACTCTTGGGACGGTCGCCGGGAAAAGTCCTTCACCGGGTCTGGTTGTGCTGTCTGTTCTTTGCGCTTACCATGCCTGCGTTGTCTTTTCTGAATATGCCGCGGCATGCCTCCGGCTCAGGATTGACTCGCAATCAAGTGGCTGCCGCAGCGCAGACACTGAATGGCAAAAAGACTCTGGACCTGGCCATTCTCGTTGGTCAATTCGAGAGCTCTGCGCGCAAGCCGCAAAGTGCGGCCGATCTTCCAGGTTTGATTTCGGGCAGTGCTTTGTTCCTTTATCTGGCTTCGATCCTCTTCGCCCTGTCGCGATTGGCTTGGGGCCTCAGAAAGACGCAGAAACTATTGCATTCGGCAGAGGAAACGCGCTTGACAAAAGAAGCGCAGGAAACCTGGCACTCTTGTTTGAGGCTGTTTGGGATCACGCGGATCAAACTGATGTCTTCAAGCAAGCTCGGAGGCCCGGCGACCGTCAGTTGGCGGGATCCCATCGTGCTGCTACCAGCGGAACTGCACAGCGAGCAGCCGAACGACATGACAGCGGTGTTTTGTCATGAGCTGGCGCATGTCCGCCGGAAAGACTTCTTATGCAACATCTTCATTGAGATGCTAGGCGTTTTGATCTTCTACCATCCTGCATTCCACTGGATTCGGCGCAGAGTGCAAGAAACGCGCGAACTGGCATGCGACGACATGGCAGCAGACGCGATGTCGGGCCGCAAGGTATACGCCGGCAGCCTCCTGCGACTGACGCAGAAGATGCTCTCTGCTGCCGTTGTCCCTCAACCTGATTGTGCCCTTGGAATCTTCGAGGGAGAAGTTCTGGAGAAACGGATCATGAATTTGCTCGAAAACAGATCGAGGCACTCGCGCCTCCGCACTCTCGCCTCACTTGCGTTTGGCCTGTGCCTTTTGCTCGGGAGCTGCGTGTTGAGCCTTAACCTCGGCTTGAAACCTGTTAACGCTCAGTCTCCGATTCGCACCAACGGCGCTCCAGCTGGGTGGTTCCTGGCCGGCACCAAACCGGCAAACTACGTGACGGGCGTCGACAAAACGACGATTCAGAACGGGCAGCCGAGCGCATATCTCAAATCGATCGCGCCGCTGACCGATGGGTTCGGCACTCTTATGCAGAAGATCAGCGCATCGGATTACGTTGGCAAGCGGCTTCGCCTGCGCGCATGGGTCAGGTCGCAGGATATTGGAGAATGGGCCGGAGTATGGATGAGGGTCGACAAGGAACAAACGATGGTTGCATTCGACAACATGCAGAATCGTGCCATCAAGGGAACCCAGCCCTGGAAGCAGTGCGAAGTGGTTCTTGACGTGCCAAAAGATGCAACAGGGGTCTTCTTCGGCATACTCCTTTCTGGTTCCGGCGAAGTCTGGATGAACGATGTCAGCCTCGAAGTTGTAGGGAACGATGTTCCGGTTACCTCTCAATTGCCTCCGGCGGCAACGTTGCCGACTCACCCAACCAATTTGAAGTTTACAGAGTAGTACACGCTAGAAAGGTGGTCGCGACCTATGAACCAATGCTTCCAACGAATGTAGAGTTGTCGTATGTTTGGTAATCCTGGATTCGCAATCCTGCGGCGCTTTTCTCAGTCGTGGCGGTATCCTCTGAGTCTCGCGAGCGAGTTGACGACTCGCGCTGTTCCAACGCCACTGTACGGTGCTGGGCCTCTGGGTTGGTGAACCCGATTAGGTCTTCATCTCGAAGGCCAGCGGAAACAGTTCGCGGAAGGGCATTGTGCGCGGGCCATCTTCGGCGGGAAACAGCACCTGTGCGTCTGGCAGGATGAACTCGGAGAGTACCTGGCGGCAGGCTCCGCAGGGCGGGCTGGGCGCGGCGTTGAGGTTGGCCACCGCGACAGCCTCAATGCGAATCTCCGGCCCGAATTGCGATATGGCCCGTGCAAGAGCAGAGCGCTCAGCGCAGATGGTCAGTCCGTAGCTCACATTCTCGACATTGGTTCCGGTGACGATTTCGCCGCTTGTGAGCCGGAGCGCCGCGCCCACACGGAAGCCGGAGTAGGGCGCGTAGGCGTTTTGCGCGGCCTGAAGCGCTAGATCGAAGAGGGTCAGAAGCGCGGCATCTGTTTGGGGTTGATTGCTCATTGCGTCTTACCTCAACTGCACGATGAATTGAGGCTACTGCATCTCGGCGCCTGCTGTACAAGTCTCGAAAAGGCAGCGTGAGGTTGACCTCAGGGGAAGAGGATCTTTCGCGCTTCGTCTTCCGGGTCCGGCACTGCGCGGGGCAGAATCGTATACGTTGCAGTTCGCTCGATACGGTCGCCGCTGCTCATTGTTGTCAGAGGGCCAAGAGTTTCCAGTTCAACATAAGCGAGGGGATTGGGGCTGGTATAAATCTGTGTGATGCAGCCGCCGTCGGGATATTCTCCCGGGCCTGCCTCCGCGTCAACTCGAACGACCAAGTCACGCCCTACCCAAGCCATGCTGGTCGCATCCATGCCGATCTTTGTGCAATGGACCCGATGGTGGCCAAGAGAGAGCAACCCGTCGTCAATCCTCAGGTTGTCGGGTTCGGCGGCGGTCATCCGGGTGAAGCCGCAGGGCATCTTCGACCTCCTGCAGAACGGAAGGAAGACGCGTTCCGGCTCCTCCATCTGGGTAACGGTCCACACGCTAACCCTAACGGGGCTGCCGGCAACCTTGCAAAACTCGCTTCTGATCCGCATGACAGGCAGCTCGGCATCGAGCTCCACATGGCGGATGACCTGAATGCCAAAGGCCGTGTCGATGGCTGAGGTCAGCACCACCTTGCGCTCATGGGCAGCAGCCTCCATGGGGCGGGAATCGAAGCCGACCGGCGGAGGCCAGTCGTGTCCCTGGCGCTGTGCCCATGCAGATTGTGGAGCAGGCCAGACCTTGTCGCCGCCGAAGTTGATCCACTGATCCGAATCGGGCACGTGCAGCTGGCCGTCCAACGCGCGGTTCTCCCAAAGAGCGCCTTCTTCCTTGCGTGCAAGGCGCAGCTGCATCACGCGGCCAATAGCCGGAACGACGATGGCTTCGACCGCGCCATTGCCGATGAGATAGGAGGCCGGCCAGCCATGATAGGGGATTTTTGCGACAGAAACTCTCGACTGCTGTGTGTCCAGCAAATCGAGCGGGGGTCGCGTCTCTACTCGGCTGTTCAACTTGCGCGGCCTCTTCCCTGCCACACGGTGTGGCTTGGAGTTCTTTCAAGAAAAAGTGCAGCAGAGCGGAGGTCCTCTCTCGCGAGAGTTCGGCCGCCCGCCGAAAATCAGTTACATTTCGCTCGCAGCGGCGGGATCAATCTCGACCTCGCGCTCGATCAGGTGGTTATACCAAGTGAACTTGAGAATCAACGCGGTCAGCAGAATCACTGCAGCCGCAATGGCGACGCGGTCCCACTCGCGAATCACGATGTAGAGAGGCAGGGCAACCAGCGAGACCTGCCAGACAATGCCGACGACGATGTTGAAGATGTCGCGGAAGAAGTCTTTGTTGCGTTTGAAGCCGGGGTCTTCGGCGAGGACCTTCTTGAGAATCGGTCCCCAGAAGCCCCATGGCCGAACGCGGCGATAGAAGTCGATGAGCACCTCGTCGGACTCGGGCTTAGTAAGGTACGTGCCGAGCAGACAGCCGATCAATGAGATTCCGACCACGATCGGGAAGATGACCACGACTTCCATGTTGATGGTGTAAGTCGTCAGCAGATGCTGGATGAACGCGATATGGGGCACAAATTTGGGCATCACGAGCGCGGAGCCAATGCCGGTGACCATACCCCAGAAATAGCCGTAGCCATTGAAGCGCCACCAGTACCACTTGAGAACGTTGGAGGCTGTATAGCCGCCCCAAAGCCCGGATACGATCCAGACGACGACCTCGTTGACCGAGGTGACGTTCCAGCCGAAGATGATGCCGACGATGATCACAGTTAGCGATGCGAGATAGCTCAACCGCACATAGGTCTTGGGCGAAGCGTTAGGGTTGATGTAGCGCTTGTAGATGTCGTTGACAAAGTAGGGCGGCGCGGCGTTGACGGTGGCCGCGAAGTTGGACATGAAGGCAGCCAGCAGACCAGCGATCAGGAAGCCCAGCAGGCCCATCGGAACGAAGCGCCCCAGCGCCAGCGGAAGCACCAGTTCAAAGTCCATGTGCGTTCCCATGGCGCGCAGGTCGGGGCCAAAGAAGGCCGCCGCCAAGACGGTAAGACCCATGATGAGGAAGTAGCGGGGCGGCGTGAGGACGATGTTCACCCAGGCGCTCATCATCGAGGCTTCGCGCGGATTCTTCGCCGACAGTACACGCTGCATGTCGTAGTTTGGCGCCGGTCCGGCGGCCGAGATCGGGATGCCCTTGAAGAGCAGCATCATCACGAAGAATCCGAAGAGCTCGTATTTATCGTCGGCAATCTTGGCGGTGGCCGCAGGCAGAAGCGTTGTCCAATCCAGGCCCAGATGCCAGCCGAAGAAGATGTTGTCCCATCCCGCAGGCACCACTCGGCGCAGCATATCGGGTGCGACTTTGCTCATGGCAATAATGCCGACAGCAAAGGAGGCGATGGAAAGGATGAAGAATTGGACGACCTCGGTGATGACGACGCTGATCATGCCGCCTTTGATCACGTAGATGGCGGTGATGGCAATCAGGATCAGGGCGTATTCATTGGCCGAAAGGTGCCAGGGCAGGTAGGTTTGGGCAAACTTGCCGATGCCCTTGAAGGCATAGGTGAAAAACCCGATGATGCTGACAAAGGCGTAGACCACCACAATCATGTGCGAGAGCTGAGCGCCGCGTCCGGTGCCGAAGCGGGTCTTGATCCACTCCGCGCCGGTCATCACTTTGGAACGGCGAAGCCAGGCTGAGAGATAGACCATCAGGAAGATCTGATTGAAGGTCGGCCAGAGCCAAGGGATCCACACGCTCTTGATGCCGTAGACGAACATCCAGGAGACCAGCAGCATGGTGCCGCTGATATCGAACATTCCCGAGGCGTTGGAGATGCCCAGCATGTACCAGGGCATCGTGTTGCCGCCCAGAAAGTAGTTTTGCATGCTTTGCGAAGCGCGCTTTGAAACCCAATACCCGATGAACACCGTGCTCAGCAGGTAGGCCAAAATGATTGCGATGTCGACGAACTTAAGTTGCAGCATTCCATCCCTCGATGCCCTTGGGCATATTCTCTCCTCTCCCGGAGAAGAAGTAAAACGTTTTTTTAAAGGCCTGAACCGAGTTTATACCGGCTGGGCAGACCCTGTCTGGGATCGATGGCATAGGCCGGGCGCCGCCACGGCAGTTTGCCGACGGATCGCCGGCTGAAGCCGGGATCGTTACAGTTCACCTGCCAGGAGGAAGACCAGCGAGGCCTGCCAGTCAATGCAGATCTCATTGCTTGCGTAGGACTCCCATCGATCCGCATAGACCTTCTCAGGGGGCAGGCTGCTGGGGAGATCGGCCAATATCCGGTCCTGGCGGTCCTTATTTGGCCCTCCTGAGAGCAGCCCCGGCCAGGGTTTACTGTGCTTCCCATCTGCGCTGGGGCGGTGATGAGGGTGTTCATAGGGGTGTTCGCCCACCTGCGTCACCCAGGAGAGCGAAAACGTGTTACGGCCCAATAGGTAATGCAGATTGTCTCGGGCGGTATCCACGAAGCCGGGATCGGGGTGGAAGAGATTCGCAATCAGAAGACAGATGCCATACTCCGCCGCGATGCCATTGGAGCCCCAGACAAAGTCTCTGGGCTGCATGGTCACGCGGTAAGGATTTGTGTGAGCTCGCTGGACGAGCATACGCGCCGCTGTCGCGCTTCGGCTGCGAATCTCTGCGATTGCTTTGAGATCGGCATTGGCATTGGGGCCCGTGCCATCGGAGATTGCGTAGGCCCACAGCCCCATCGATGCGATGGGATTCCACTCCTCACCGGGGGGTGTGTCGAGATCGTGAAGGAAATCGGTGTAGTTCTTGAGGAAGAAGTCGTTATACTGCGCCTCGCCGGTGGTACGCCAAAGCTCGGCGGCGGCCCAGAGCCGTTGGTTACGGCAGTCTGAGGCGCCGTATTCTCCGGTTGAGATTCTTGGCGGGTTTTTGAAGGTCACATTGGGATACTTTTCGGTCCAGTCCCACGCCTTTCGCGCAGCATCGAGAGCCCGCGACGCAAAGCCAGGGTCGTAGGGCTGGTAGACGCGAGCAGCGATCGCGCCCACTACCGCGAGATCCGCAGTCGCACAGGTGCTCTTATAAGGTGCGGAACCGGTGCCGATGACCTCGCTGGGCAGTTTGTCGTCTTCAGGGGAGATAAACGCGGGGAAGTATTTGCTGGTCTGCTTATGCCAGACTCCTCCGTCGCTGTCTTGCATCTTGAGCATCCACTCCAGATTCCACCGGGCCTCATTCAAGATGTCGGGTGTTCCATTGCCCGACTCAGGAATCTTCAGCGAGATCTTTTTGATCTTGTCTCCGTAGATCTCCCAGGTCCAAAGCAGAGTAGCGGTGCTGACGCCGGAGTTGACCATGTAGCGGCCGTAATCTCCCGCATCGTGCCAACCGCCGATGTTGTCTCTCGGCCCGGAGGCGCCTGAGCTAGGGTTGAACTTGCCATGCATGTGGCAAGCGGGATGAGTAAAGCCGGGAAACTCGGGACCCATGTCCACTGCCGTTCCGCAGCGCTGCCCGTAGAAGCCGCGCATCGCCATATAGTAGGTATGCTCGAAGACATTGGGGCCGATCTCGAAGTCCCAGCTTCGTCCGACACCGGGGACCGAGACGTAGTAGCGTCCTGTTTGTTTCAACGCGGAGAAGTCCGCGGCCTGCACCCGGTCGCCGGTGTTTTCATCGGGCTGAGCCGGCGTCAGGAGTCCCTTAAAGACGGACGAATTGTCATTTGAATGGAGGATTTCAAATGTCGTTCCAGGTGTGGTGACCAAGGCGATCTTTGGAGCGTTGAGCGGATAGCCGACCTGGTCCACTTTGATCGCCCACGGAATCGACTGGGCATTGTGTGTGCGAGCGCCAGAGGAGAGCAGCAACCCGGACAGAACGATGGATCGAAACAGCCTCTCACGGGCAGGCACGCATCTCAACTGAAAAAACCTAGAGCTTACCATCTCTGCAGTGTCACTTCCCGGTTGCAGTTAGTTTAAAAACGCCAAATTCTCTCACATTCATCTCAAGCTTGGCAACGATCGACGACTTCTTGGGGACGATCCCTTCGTTTTGCGCGACTTAGTTTTCTCTCCAAACTATCTTGGAGGTGCGGAGCTCATGGGGAATTCGGAAGGCTTCCTGGCGAAGCACCTGATCATCGCCTACAAAATCGTTTGATGAGCATTTGTCCGAGAGGCTATACTGACGGCACGTCTCTTGAGGGAGCTAAGAAAGATGAAGTTTGGATATTTCGACGATTTGAATCGCGAATACGTGATAACGCAACCCGATACACCTTTGCCGTGGATCAATTATCTTGGCTGCCAGGCTTATTTCGGCATTATCTCCAACACCGCGGGAGGATACTCGTTTTATCGCGACGCTCGCCTGCGCCGGCTGACGCGCTACCGGTATAACAACGTGCCGATGGACTTCGGCGGCCGCTACATCTATCTGCGAGACGATGAGTCGAAGGAGTTCTGGTCGCCATCATGGCAGCCGACACGGCACGAGCTGAAGGACTATAGCTGCCGCCACGGCATGGGCTACACAGTGATCGGGTCGAGCTATAGCGGCATCGAGGCGCATACACGCTACTTTGTTCCCCTGGGCGAGAATCTGGAAATCTGGCAGCTAACGGTCACTAACAAGCGCGCGGCGAAGGCTTCGATCTCGGCGTTTTCGAGCATCGAGTTTTGCCTGTGGGATGCGCAGGACGACGCGACGAACTTCCAGCGCAACTTCAACACCGGGCAGGTGGAGGTTGTGGATGGCGTGATCTATCACAAGACGGAGTACCGCGAACGCCGCGACCACTTCGCCTACTTTGCCTGTTCGGAGCGCAGCGCTGGATTCGATACGCAGCGCGAAGCGTTTCTGGGCCGGTATCGGAGCTGGGATAAGCCCGTGACCGTTGAAGCCGGCCAACTCTCCAATTCGATCGCGCACGGCTGGTCGCCGATCGGCGCGCATCAGGTGAAGCTAGACCTTGCACCGGGCGAGACGCGGCAGATCGTCTTCGTGCTCGGCTACCACGAGAATCCAAAGGACCAGAAGTTCGATCCTCCCGGTTCGCAGACCGTCAATAAAAAGCTGGTGAAGCCGACGATCGCCAAATATCTCGATCCGAAGAACGCAGATGCGGCCTTTGAGCAACTGCGCAAGTATTGGGATAGCCTGCTCGGCATCTTCCAGATCTCGACGCCCGACATTCACACCAATCGCATGGTCAATATTTGGAATGCCTATCAATGCATGGCGACCTTTAATATGTCGCGGTCGGCATCATTCTATGAGTCGGGCATCGGACGCGGACTGGGCTTCCGCGATTCGAATCAGGATCTGCTCGGCTTTGTTCACATGGCGCCCATTCGCGCACGGGAGCGCATTCTCGATCTGGCCGCGACGCAACTGCCGACCGGCGGCGCGTATCACCAATATCAACCGCTCACCAAGCGCGGCAACAACGATATCGGCAGCGGTTTCAACGACGATCCTCACTGGCTCATCATTGGCGTGTCGGCTTATCTGAAAGAGACAGGCGACTGGAGCATTCTGGACGAACCCGTGCAGTACGACAACGAGCCCGGTTCGGAACAGCCGCTTTATGAACACTTGCAGCGCAGCTTTAAATACACCCTGGCCAGGCTTGGGCCGCATGGGCTACCGCTGATTGGCCGCGCCGACTGGAACGACTGCCTGAATCTGAATTGCTTCTCGGACACGCCCGGCCAGAGCTTCCAGACCACCACCAACAAAGACGGCAAGGTTGCCGAGTCGGTCTTTATTGCCGGTCTCTTTGTTCATGCCGGACGCGAACTGGCCGCAATTGCCAATCGCCGCGGGCTTGACGCAGAGGCCACTTCCTATCTCGCCGAGGCAGCCAAGATGGAGTCGGTGATTCTGCAGCATGGATGGGATGGCGAGTGGTTCCTGCGAGCGTATAACGACTTTGGCGGCAAGATCGGCTCCAAGGAGTGCGAGGAAGGCAAGGTCTTCATCGAGTCGAACGGCTACTGCACTCTGGCCGGCATCGGGCTGAACGATGGGAAGGCGGAAAGCGCCCTCGCGGCGGTCGGCAAGCATCTGGCTACCCAGCATGGCATCGTCGTGCAACAGCCGGCGTACAGCCGGTACTACATTGAGATGGGCGAGATCTCGTCTTATCCGCCGGGATACAAGGAGAACGCGGGCATCTTCTGCCACGTCAATCCCTGGGTGATGATCGGCGAGACCCGCGTGGGCCACGGCGATCTGGCGCATGACTACTACAGCCGCATCAATCCCTCGGCGCGGGAAGAGATCAGCGATCTGCATCGCTGCGAGCCGTATGTTTATGCGCAGATGATCGCTGGCAAGGATGCACCCACCTTCGGCGAGGCAAAAAACTCGTGGCTGACCGGCACGGCGGCGTGGAACTACTACGCGATCGCGCAGTGGATTCTCGGTATTCGTACCTCTCTTGAGGGGCTGGAGATTGCTCCGGTGATTCCGAAGAGCTGGCCGGGATTCACCGCTACGCGCAGTTATCGTGGCGTGGTCTACAAGATCTCCATCGAACGCAAGGGAGAGGGCAATTCGATCGCGCTCACCGTGGATGGCTCACCGATCAAAGGCAACGTGGTGCCTCCTCCCACCGACGGCCGGAAGGAAGTCACGGTCAAGGGTATATTGAGCTGACACTGACGCGTTGGGTGCTCCGGGGCCGGATGATGGGACCGCGGAGTACTCAACCGCCTTGCTCATAAGGAGCGCACCGTGTACATCGCGAATAAAGATCGCTATAAGACCATGCAATATCGCCGTTGCGGAAAGAGCGGCGTGTGTCTGCCTGCTATCTCACTCGGCCTCTGGCACAACTTTGGCGGCGTCGACGTCTTTGAGAATAGCCGCGCAATGGTGCTGCGGGCCTTCAATCTCGGCATCACGCACTTCGATCTTGCCAACAACTACGGCCCACCGCCGGGCAGTGCAGAGAGCACCTTCGGCGAGATTCTGCGAAGCGATCTGGCTCTTTATCGCGACGAGCTGATTATCAGCACGAAGGCCGGCTATACGATGTGGGACGGACCTTACGGCGATTGGGGTTCGCGCAAGTACTTACTCGCGAGTCTCGACCAGAGCCTGAAGCGCATGGGCCTTGAGTACGTGGATATCTTCTATTCTCACCGTCCCGATCCGGAGACACCGATCGAAGAGACGATGGGAGCGCTCGATCAGGCCGTCCGCTCCGGCAAGGCGCTCTATGCCGGGATCTCCAATTACAGCGCGGCTGGGACATCGACCGCCGTGAAGATCTTGCGTGAACTCGGGACGCCGTGCCTGATCCATCAGCCGAAGTATTCGATGCTTAATCGCTGGGTTGAGGATGGCCTGCTCGATGTTCTGGGCGACGAGGGTGTGGGTGGAATCGCATTTTGTCCATTGGCGCAGGGGTTGCTGACCGATCGCTACCTTAAAGGAATTCCAGAGGGCTCTCGCGCATCCAAGCCGCACGGTTTTCTCAAGAAGGCCGAGATCGACGAACACCGTTTGAGTCAGATTCGAGCTCTCGGTGAAATTGCGGGCGAGCGCGGGCAATCGCTGGCGCAGATGTCTCTGGCCTGGGTGCTGCGCGACAGCCGGATGACTTCGGCGCTGATTGGAGCAAGCCGTGTGGAACAGATCGAGCAGAATGTGGCGGCGCTGGCCAATCTCAGCTTCACAGCTGGAGAGCTTGATCGCATCGATGCGATTCTGAGCCGGCCTGCTTAGGCGGAACGCTGCAAGCCGCAACCGCACAGTTCATCGGGAGGTAACCTAGTGCTCGACCTACGGCAGAAAGTGGAAGAGGAGCTGCGCTCCAATATCCTGCCCTTCTGGCTCAGATACACGATCGACGAGGAACATGGCGGATTTCGCGGCCGGATCTCCAACGACCTGACCATCGAGCCGCACGCCGCCAAGGGACTTATCCTGAACGCGCGGATTCTTTGGACCTTTTCAAAGGCCTTCAGCGTCTATCGCGATCCAATTTATCGGAGCACGGCGCAGCGCGCGTACGAATATCTGACCCGCTACTTCTGGGATGCCGAGTTTGGCGGCGTCTACTGGATGCTCGATCATCTGGGCAAGCCGCACGACAGTAAGAAGCGCATCTATGGCCAGGCTTTCACTGTCTATGCGCTGGCCGAATACTTCAATGCGAGCGGCGACGCCGAGGCACTCGACAAGGCCCAGCGGATGTTCAGGTCGATTGAGTCGTCCGCCCATGACGATGAGCATGGCGGTTACTTCGAGACCTACGAGCGCGACTGGACGCTGGCTCAGGATCAACGCTTGAGCGCTGTGGATATGGACGAGAAGAAGTCCATGAATACGCACCTGCATCTGATGGAGGCTTACGCGACGCTGTTGCGCCTCCACGAGGATGAATCCGTTCGGCAGCGTTTGCGCGAACTGATCGAGGTTTTTCTTGACCGTATTATCGATAGCTCGACCCATCACTTCATTCTGTTTTTTGATGAGGAATGGCATTCGCGCTCGAATAAGATCTCGTTTGGCCATGACATCGAGGGAAGCTGGCTGCTGTGCGAGGCGGCTGAGATTCTAGGCGATGCCGAGTTGATCGAGCGAGTCCGCGACGTTGCGGCGAAGATGGCTCAGGCTGTTTATGACGAGGGGCTGGATGGCGATGGTGGGCTGCTTTATGAAGCGGACCCGAACGGAATCATCGACAGCGACAAGCATTGGTGGCCACAGGCTGAGGCCGTTGTCGGCTTCGTCAATGCCTACTCGCTTACTAGCGATTACAAGTTCATGCATGCGGCAGAGAGATGCTGGGAGTTTATCGACAAGCATATTGTCGATCATGAGAACGGCGAGTGGTTCTGGCGCGTGTCGAAGCAGGGTGTGCCCAGCGAAGATGAATACAAGGTCGATCCATGGAAGTGTCCTTACCACAATAGCCGCGCCTGCTTTGAGGTGATGGAACGGCTGGATGCGGCGAAGACCGCACAGGTCGAAGCTGGAAATCAGGCTCAATAAGCAGTATTTTTTGGAGAAGATCCATGACACAAGCAGAGTTTAAAAAGAGTGTGCAGAACCTTCTGAAACAGCATGTGAAGATGCTTTCGCAGCGCAACCGTAGATCGCCGGGCGGCAACGGCATCTTTGACCGGTACGAACTGCCGGTGCTGACGGCTGAGCACGCACCCATCACCTGGCGCTATGACCTTAACCGGAAGACCAACCCCTTCCTGCTGGAGCGGATCGGCGTCAATGCGGTCTTTAATGCCGGCGCCATTCTGCACGAAGGGAAGTTTCTGGTGGTGGCGCGTGTCGAAGGCGCGGACCGCAAGTCATTCTTTGCCGTTGCCGAGAGCAAGAATGGAATCGATAACTTCCGTTTCTGGGATTATCCAATCCTGATGCCCGAGACCAGCGAACCGGATACAAACGTCTACGACATGCGTGTGGTGAAGCATGAAGACGGGTGGATCTATGGCCTCTTCTGCACCGAGCGCAAGGACCCGAAGACGCCGGAGTGGGACACTTCTTCGGCAATCGCCCAATGCGGCATTGCGCGGACCAGGGATCTAAGGAACTGGGATCGGCTGGCTGATCTGAAGAGCGATTCTCCTCAGCAGCGCAATGTTGTTTTGCACCCCGAGTTTGTCGATGGCAAGTATGCGTTTTATACGCGGCCGCAGGATGACTTCATTCAGGCAGGCAAGGGCGGCGGGATCGGATGGGGACTCTCAGCGAGCATCGAGAACGCCGTGATTGACGAAGAGATCATTCTGGACAATCGCGAATACCACACGATTCAAGAGGTCAAAAACGGCCTCGGACCAGCGCCGATCAAGACGGAGAAGGGATGGCTGCATCTGGCGCATGGCGTGCGAAACACCGCGGCCGGTCTGCGCTACGTGCTCTATTTGATGCTCGCCGATCTCGAGCGGCCATGGGTCATCACGCATAAGCCAGCCGGCTACTTCATCGCGCCAATGGGCGGCGAGCGCGTGGGCGACGTATCGAACGTGGTCTTCAGCAATGGCTGGATCGAGCGCAACAACGGCGACGTCTTTATCTACTACGCATCCTCGGACACCCGCCTGCATGTGGCTACGAGCACCGTTCCAAAGCTACTCGACTATGTGATGAACACCCCTGCCGATCCTCTGCGCAGCCACGCATGCGTGCAGCAGCGCTATGAGTTGATCGAGAGGAATCTCGCCGTGCTCGGGGAGAGGAGCAGCGGCGAGAAGCAGTCGAAAAAGAAGGCTGGCAAGGCTGCAAAGGCGAAAAAGCGATAACTGTCCACAGCTTCAAGACCTGCCTGCGAACGGCCGGGGATTGCGCGGGGGGATTCAATCTGGAGCGAGCGCACTCGACTCCTACGCTCCCGTTGTGCTTTGATGGTTTCGGCGGAAAGGGGAGGCTCGAGATGCAAGCTAGTGGGCTGAAACAGATTGGGATTGTATTCCTCGGTGCGTTGTTGTGCGGATGTGGGGCCTCGATTGATTCACAAACTCCCAGTAGTTCCGGCGCAGCGGCAGGGAAGACTGCCAAGCCCGTCCTCATCACAACGCCGGCCCAGAATGGCGCTGTGATTGTGAGCCTGGGTTCGTCGACACCGAATTCAACAGTCCTTTATACCCTTGATGGAAGCACTCCGAGCGCGTCTTCGGCGTCAACGATTATCTATCAGGCGCCGTTTCTGGTGGACAGTAAGCTTAAGGTCACCGCGTTGGCGACTTCGACGGCGCCAGGTTTAGGGACGAGCCTAACTGCGACCGCCAACTTCGCGCCGATCATTGCATCGGGCATGCTGGTGTGGAGCGACGAGTTCACGAATTCCACTGGGGCGAAGGCGCAGCCCGATCCTCAGATCTGGACTTACGATACGGGCACTGGCGGCTTCGGCAACGACGAGCTTGAGAATTACTGCGAATGGGGCTCGACGGCTGCGCCATGTGACGCTGCCAATGCCAACGCCTTTGTAGACACCGCGGGCATTCTTCACATCGTGGCACGCAGGCCTTCTACCGGGGTATACACCTCAGCGCGGATGAAGACGCAGAGCCTCTTCAGTTTCCAATACGGGCGAGTCGAGGCGCGGATGAAGCTGCCCGAGTCGCAAGGGATGTGGCCGGCATTTTGGCTATTGGGCAACAACATTGCTACGGTCAACTGGCCGGCCTGCGGCGAACTCGACGTGATGGAGCATATCGACGGCAGTAATCCGCAGAACTGGGGCTACGACTGGGTGCAGGGATCGATCCACGGAACTGGCCTGAATGGCGGCACTCAATATCATCCGGCGGGCTTTTCTGCCGCGGACTGGCACACCTACGGGCTGATCTGGACCAAGGGCCGGATTCAGTATTATGTGGACACTCCGTCGAACGTGTATGCCACCTTCAACGCGAGTACTGAAGCGGGCAAATGGCCCTTCGACGATGGGCCGGAATTTCTGATCTTGAATCTTGCCGTTGGCGGCGACTGGCCAGGACTGCCCGATGCGACGACCGTTTTTCCGTCGGAGGTTCTGGTGGACTATGTGCGGTTGTACACAAATTAATGCGGGGACAGTGTCTGGCGGAATAGCGGTCATTGTTACATTTGAGTAACGATGTGAATAAAGTATTTGCACGGTATTCGCATGGGGTTGACGGTCCTTTTACAGAACCCGACGGATACTGCTTCTGTGATCCAACAGACCAGGCAAACGGTTCCCTTGCAAGTGGCCCTCAATTCCACGCCTCGAGTGGAAGTTTCCTTTCCCGCTCTTCTTCCATGCCCGCCTGCTCCAGCGAAGCCTCGTATCCACGCGGAGGTAGGCCGCTATCGTTTGCGGATGGCCGAGACTCAGGAAGATCGCGATGCCGCGTGCCGGCTTCGCTTCAAGGTCTTCAATATTGAGCTGGGCGAGGGTTTGGAGAGCTCGTATCAAACGGGTCTCGATGCCGATCACTTCGACATCTTCTGCGAGCACCTGCTGGTCGAGGATAAGCTCGAAGCCGATCCGGCACGCCGGGTCGTAGGAACGTATCGGATGCAGTCTGGCCCGACGGCGGCGCACAATCTTGGCTACTACTCCGAGCAAGAGTTCAACTTCGCTCCCTATGAGCCGCTGCGGCCGGACATTCTAGAACTGGGCCGCGCATCCATCGATCGCGAGCATCGGACGCCGGAGGTGCTGACCTTGTTGTGGAGGGGCATCGCCCAGTATGCTTCCGACATGGGGCTGCGTTACCTGGTCGGATGCTCATCGTTGAATTCGAAGGACCCCGCGGAGGGCTGGCAGGTTTATCGCCAGCTTGAGCACTACAGGGTTTCACCCGAGTTTGAGACGACGCCGGCGAGCGAGTATCTTTGCCCCATCGAGCCAGAGGGCGGACACGCACAGCCGTCGCCCCAATCGGAAGATCCGGCGCTCAAAGATACGCCTGCCGCCCAGGTCAAGATTCCCAAATTGTTGAAGACCTATGTGGCCATCGGGGCGCGCATCTGCGGACCGCCGGCATGGGATCGTGAATTTGGCACCATCGATTTCCTTACGCTGCTCGATCTGAGATTGATCTCGCCCTCGGCGCGCAATCGCTTCCTGGCTCCGCTGACCAGTTGAACTTTCGCGCGATCCGGCGCGCTGTGGCGCTGGGAACGGCCCTGGCATTTGGAATTGTTCGCTACTGGCTGCGCCGTGTGCGCGGTCCTCTGACCGACCTGGAACGCGCGCTGTGGGTGCAACGCACCTGCAAGGCGATCATGGCCGGGGCGGGCATCCGCTTCAAGGTGGACGGACAACCGCCTACACACGGCCTGGTTGTCGCCAATCACCTCAGCTATCTCGATGTGCTGATTTTGTCAGCGGCCATGCCGTGCTTCTTCGTCGCCAAGATGGAGATCGACGGATGGCCCATCTTTGGCAAGGCTGCGCGCGCAGGAGGGACGATCTTCCTGGATCGCTCTAGCTTGGCCAGCGCGATGACGGTGGCTGAGCAGATGAGCGAGAAGCTCAAGCTGCCGATTCCCGTGCTGCTGTTTCCCGAGGGCACGAGCACTGACGGAAGCAAGGTGCTGCGCTTCCACTCGCGGCTGATCGATCCGGCAACCGCTGCGGGAGCGCCGATCACGGCTGCGGCGATCCGCTATGTGATCGAGGACGGCACGCCGGAGCGGGAGCTTTGCTGGTTTGGCGACGATATCTTCGTGACTCATCTCTTCAAGGCGCTGGGCACACCGGGCTTCACGGCGAGGGTGCGATTCGGAAAGCCGAAGATCTACCCGGACCGCCGGGCCGCCGCGGATGCCACGCACGCCGAGATCACAGCCATGCGCACACAGTTGCCGCTGCCCTAAAAGCTGCGTGCAGTTTCACAGTTTCGGTGTTTGCGTGGGATGTGAAGCTGTGACGCGGAAGAGGTTTATTTTGAATTGGTTAGGGTTGGCCTCACAGAACCACGGGATCTGTGGCGCTGTGCTCCTGTAAAGGCGGTGTGCGGAAGCTATTTATTTTGTGCGGTTTAGATCTGGCTCCACAGTTTCACCGTGAAAAATGTCATTGTTTTTATTGGTTCTGACTTGGCGAGTCGAGGTAAACGACTGGTGCGGCTTGATTTGGCCTAGTTCCATAGGGTTTTAGCCGGACTCGAGCAGTGCATTGCAAAAGCGGGCTCCTCCCCTGATTGCAGTTCATCTGTATTATGCGCCAGCGGAGGGTAATCTTCTGCAAACCCTTCGGCGGGGTGGTGGGTAAGCAAATCGGCGGTTCTTTTCTATGTCATCCCCCGGTCCCCAAATGCGAGGGACCTCTACCTGCGGACGAGGACCTTTCCGCGGGGACCCCGGACCGTGGGATGACTTAGCTGAATAGTCTGCCCCCTGAGATCGTTGCCACCCGCGAGCGCCCCTAACGGGGCTGATCCTTCTGTAGGGCCAGCTTCCCACCGCTGAAGCGCTGGGCTAATAAACATTGCGCCTCCGGCGCGGTAAAAGCGCCCATGAATTGCGTTCATGCGATTGCCCTGTGGCTTCTCCGGAGCTAAGGCCTTGCTTAGGCGGCTGGACATTTTCTTTCTCATTTTCGGAATTTTCGACTTCACGGCGCTAGCCACGGGCATCTGTCGGAGTTGGCGCTGATCCAGGGTTTAACGCTCGGACCGAAACGCAGGGGCCGATGCACCTATCCCACACAGCCTGAAACCTTAATTCTTCCAAGTCCTGGACTTGATCAAAATCCAAAAGATCATCAAATGTGAAATAAGCACCAAGGGAGCGTAAAACGTGTAGATACACCAAGTGGTACCCAGGTTGAAGCTCGGCAAATTCACCCGCAAGACTGTGCGTAATACGTTGAGCGCGTCCAAGAATCCCCACGTGTTGGCCACCCACACGAGAGGAACGGCAATACGCCAATTGCTCCGCAGACTATAGATGGAAGCGAGGGCAAGCGCCGCTTCTAACAGATCACCGTAAGCACCACCGGAAAGGACTTCTCTGGGCAGTTTCGGATCGACCATACCCGTAACCAACAAAATCATTCCGACATAGCGGGGCACATGCACCCAGAGCAGCGGAATAAGAGCAGAATCACGAGTAAGTTTGGTTAGGTACGGCCAAACGTACCATGCCACGATGATGCCGAAGACGAAAACACTCGTCAGAAGCTGCATCCAGAATATTGTGACGTTATTCATCGCGAGTCCCACGCGCGAAGTCATTTCCGCGCAAACCGCTAAGTGTGCTCATTGTCTGGCTCACTTTCATAAAGTTGATATCAAGACAGACACATCTGTCTTGATATAGAATGAGTATAGACAGACATGTCTGTCCACTGTCAAGATGAACTCGATGAAAACACAAAAACAATCTGATCCGCGAAAGAGAATTCTGGAGGTAGCCGACCGCCTCTTCTACGCAGACGGGGTCCGCGCGACCGGTACCGAG
>Ga0181535_10002624_pt1 | contig 21686 bp, 21 predicted proteins | sample PEATcosm2014_Bin_44_FD_119774 | JGI IMG/M metagenome (GOLD analysis project Ga0181535, IMG submission 119774) | Peatland microbial communities from MTU Mesocosm Facility, Houghton, MI, USA - PEATcosm2014_Bin17_30_metaG | ecosystem: Environmental > Terrestrial > Soil > Wetlands > Peat | place... | reverse complement strand
CGGGGTCGTGGACATCAAGCTTGTCAACGACACGGATGAACTGATACTTATCACGACCAAAGGCACGCTAATAAGGACCAAGATAAAGGACATTAAGACGATAGGCAGGAACACTCAGGGAGTAAGGCTTATTAAGATCAAGGAAGGCGAAGCTGTCGGGGCTGTTGCCCGCGTGCTTGAGGAAGAAGATGATGGCACCGGCGGGGAGCAGGAAGCAAAATAATCCCTCATATTTTTAGGAGGAAGTAAATGAATAAAGGTTCATTGACGGTCAAGATCATTATCATAGCGCTTGTCGCTTTCGCCATTCCGGCGGGATTGTTTTATTATTTTGACAGCAAATCCGTGGCGCAGCTGAATGAGACACAATCAAAGATAACATGGGCCGAGAGCCAGAAAGAAATAGACGTGATAAAGGCCCAGGCCGTTAAAAAAATGGACGAGGTTTTTGCACCCATATATTATTTCGCGCCGGAGAACATGGAAAAGAAATACGCCCCAGTCCTGTCTAACCCGGCCTTAAAAAGCGGGCAGTATTCCGCGAAAAGCGCGAAACTCGCCCAGCAGTTCGTAAAAGCTGTAAAACCCTTTACCGCCGATATCGCTCTTGTATCGGCTTCCGGGAACGTGGTCGAGACGAACAACGCGGCGTTGAAGGACCAGCAGTTCAAGACCAACAACCAGTTCCTCCAGACCGTATCGTCTAAAAAGACGAATTTTGAGATAAATTACGCCTCCGGATGCGAGTACTTCATGGCCATTACGGACGCCAGGGGCAAGGTGGTTTCCGTCCTTTATGTCAAGGAGGCGTCATCGGATGCCGCAACGGCTTTCAGGAAGAACACCATGTCGCCCAAGGGGATCAATTTCGTAATAGACCTTTCAGGCAGCATGCTGCTTAACACCGACCAGGCCAGGGAAAATTCGGAGAACATCCTTTCCAATGCGGACGTAAAGGTGATCATAAACGAAGCCGGCGCCGACACCGCGGTCAAGGAAGGGGACTACAATAATCTAAAAGGACTCATTGTATACAGGAAGATCGAGAGCATGGACTCCATAGTGTGCGTTTTTACCCCATACATGGATTATAAATTTGCGCAAAAGAAGATAAAAAATTACGAACTTTCCCTGCTCGATACCTCGAGTTTTTCCGGCATACCCGTTTACGCGTTTTTGATACTTGCGGTGCTGATTGCGGTTTTCGGCGGCATATGGGCGAGCGACGCGCCGTATGAACCGCTCAAAAAAATAGTAAAGGCGCTGACTCACATAGACGAGGAAAGTTTTCAGGAGCTTTTGCCCAGGATAAAAAAGGGCGAATACAAAAAATTGCTCGATTCGCTCATGATATTGCGCGGAAGGGTGAAAGCCTCGGAAGAAAAGGCGGAGAAACTTTCCCAGATGTCAAAGGAGCTTGAAGAAGAGCTTTCCAAGGAAGCGTCCAAATCCGACATGGAAATATCCCAGCTTCGCGACGCCTTAAAGATCGCGGAGAACAACAAAGGTACCCTGGACGATGAAATTTCAAAAATAAAGGCCGACGCGGCAAAAATGAAAAAGGACTCGGACGCAAAGCTTGAGTCGGAAAAAATGCAACTTGGCCTGAAACTTAACAACAGCGAAAAAGAAATAGAGAAATTGAAAGCGGAGGTAAAAAAAGCCGCCGAATCAAAAGTGCCTCTTGAAAAGGAAAATATGAGGATGGATTCGGTGCTTATGATGAACACCGAATTGAAAGGCGTCCTCTCCGTTATAAAAACCTATATTTCCTCCGTCCTCGGAGGTGAAGGAAAAATAACCGACGCCCAGCAGCAATTCCTGGGAGTGGTAATCAATAAATCCGCAAGGCTCGAGAGGCTTATCAACGATTTGACGGAGCTCGCGAGGCTTGAAAAAGGCGAAACAAAGATAGCCAGGCAGCCGGTCGAGGTAAATACGGTGGTCCAGGACGTAATATTCGCGATACAGCCGCAGGCCGACATAAAAAAAGTCGACCTGAAAATAAATTTTTCACCGACGCTCTCTATCGGGACCGGGGATGCTTCAAGGCTCTCGTCGGTCGTAAGCCAGATACTGAACCAGGCCATAAAAGTTTCACCGCGCGGAGGCCAGGTAATTGTCGAGACGAAGGAAAGCGGCAAGGACGTCATTATTAGAATAACCGACTTCGGGATGTCAATGCCCCAGTCAAAATCATCCATACTATTCGTCAATTTTCACGGGCCGGAATCCACGGCCGGACCGGAATTTATCAATTCCGGCCTGCGTTTTCCCATACTGAAGGCCATAATCAACAACATGGACGGAGAAATATGGATAGAATCGGAGATAGGCAAGGGAAAAACATTTGTGATATCCCTGCCAAAATCAAACGCGGATGCGTCAAAGGCGGCGGTTGCGCCGTCCACGCCGGCGGGATTGACCGGACAGCCTCAAAAGAGCGCCGTTATTCCGCCTTCGGCCAGGGAGACGATAATAAAGCCTGCCCCGGCGGCGGCTCCGGCAGCGCAGGCACAACAGCAGCCGGGCGGGGGCAGTTTTAAGATACAGAGGAACAATTTTGACACCGTGCAAAACAAGAACAACGACCTGACAAGCGTGAACGACCTTTTGTCATTTGACAACCTGTCGGTCCATGATACGGAGAGAAAACCGCAGATGCCCGGGAGGGACGTCAAAGTTCCCGAGGACCTGCTTAAAAAAACAGGGACGCAAAAAATTCCGGATAAATCACCGGCGGTACTGGACGAGCTTCCGCCTTTGCCCGATCTTGAGGATGATAAAGGCCTGGTGTAAAGGAAGGCAGGGTGAAATTTTGAAAAAAGCGTTTCTGCTCATTTCAGCTTTACTATTATTATGCGCGGCCTCTCTTGCCGAGACAGATACGCCCGCATCCATCAAGAACGCGGAATCCTGGACACCAAAAAATTCGCCTTATATAATAGACGGGACCGTTACTATAGAAAATACCGGATTCCTGACCATTTATCCCGGAACGGTAGTGAAATTCAAACCCGGGGCGAAAATATTCGTAAAGGGAGCGCTTTATTCAAAGGGCGACCCGAAAAATCCCGTCAGGATGCTGCCTTACGACAATGAAAGTTTTTATGACGGGCTCGTATTCGAATCGCGCTACAAGAGCACCGTCGAATTCACCATCATGATCAGGGGAACAATAGTTTCCAGGGGAAGCCAGTTGAACCTGAACAACAATTATATATTGAATTCCACCGGTGTGGAGCTGTTCCATTTTTCAAACGCCGTCATCAAGGATAATTATTTCTATAACGACACATACGGGGTTTACATAGAGGGAAAAGAGGTCAATTACACCATAGGCCAGAACACATTCAACAACAACAGGTTTGCGATATATATCAAAAACACCCCAAAACCGCTCGGGATAATAACAAAAAACAATTTTTTCAAGAACACGGTAAATCTCACCAATTATTCGGTGGCCGATGTGGACTGCAGGGACAATTACTGGGGTTACAGCGAGGAAGCCGCCGTGCAGGAATTTATTTACGACAAGAAGAACAACGAAAAAGCAGGCAGGGCGGTTTATGCGCCGTTTGAAAAAGCGCCCTACAAGCTATGGGAGCCGACAGACGCTTTTATATCGCTGGTAAAAATTTATCTGAACCTGAAAAGGCCGGATGAGGAACCGCAGCGGATGTCCATAGGAGGAGGGGCCGTCGGGATTTTGCCGGTAACTCCTTCATCCGTCAGTAAACAATACAAATTCGGGCTGGGACTCGACGCCGATTTTTACCTGAACTTGAGGGGTTCCCTGCTCACGGGAGTGGAGTTTCAGTCGGTCACCCTCGATGACAGCAAAGGCGATATTTACGAGCACACTATACAGGCCCAGAATTTCATGGCCAGCTGTATCCAGTACATAGGATATAAAAAGAACGTCTATTTTGTCCCTTACATAAAGCTCGGGGTGGGAGGCTCAATCATATCCGACCAGCTGAAGAATTCCCCGACGGACACAAAAAAATCGAACCAGCTGGCGCTGGCCGCTGACGCAGGGGCCGGGTTCGAGTGGTTCATATTGAAATTTTTCTCCCTGAAATTTGAGGCTTCCTACACTGCGATCACAGCGAACACCGGGCTGCTGTCCTATCCTGTCGCAGGCATTACGGGCAACCTCTATTTTGACACCCCGCTGTTCCTGGACGACAAGGGAACCGGCGGTCCATACTGAACATGGACAGCATAAAGGACCTCCTGGAAAAATTCATTTCAAGGAACAAGCTGGACAAACCGGATGAAGGGGACGTCATCAGGGAAAAATGGACCCAGATGGCGGGGGAACTCGCCGGGACCACAAAGCCGTTCAAATACGCGGGAAAGAAACTCTTTATTTACGCTGAAAATAGTGTTATAATGAGCGAAATAATATATAAAAAGAAGGAATTAAAAAACAGGATCAACGGGTTTTTCGGCAGGGAAGTCGTCAGGGAAATAATAGCAAGGATGAGGCAGTGAAAAATTACCTTCATATAGGCTCGGATATAACGCTGGCATCCGGCGATATCGTCGGGATATTCAGCTCCATCGCGGACAATGAGGGAATAATCGATCTTTTTCGAAGGAATTTCAGGCTTAAAAACATTTCGCAGGAAAATAAAAGTTTCGTGCTTTGCGCGGGCAAGGGCCGGGCATCTATAAATTTTTCCGGGATATCCGCAAAAAGGCTGATAAAACGGACTCAGGCATTCAATACAGGAGGATCACTTTATGGCCAGGAAAGATAAAAAAGGAAAAAAAGACGCGAAGGAAAAGGAAGCCGCGGATCTTTTTGAAACAAAGAAAAAACCCGCCGTTGAGGCGGATAAAGAGGCGGTCAAAGCCGATATGCCGAAGGATACGTCGTATAACGCCGACAAGATAACCGTCCTGGAAGGCCTCGATGCCGTTAGAAAAAGGCCCGCCATGTACATAGGATCCACATCATCGGCAGGTCTGCACCACCTGGTATACGAGATAGTTGACAACTCTATCGACGAGGCCATGGCGGGATTTTGCAACGACATATCGGTCACCATACATTCGGACAATTCCATATCGGTCTCCGACAACGGCAGAGGCATGCCCGTGGACATGCACAAGGGTCAGAAGAAATCGGCTCTTGAGGTAATAATGACCGTGCTTCACGCCGGGGGAAAATTCGACCATAATTCATACAAGGTTTCCGGCGGACTTCACGGAGTGGGCGCTTCGGTCGTGAACGCCCTTTCGGAGTGGCTCGAAGCCGAGGTCAGGCGCGGCGGCAAGGTTTATTTCCAGAGATACGAAAGGGGCAAGCCCGAGGAACCTGTGAAAGAGATCGGCGACGCCAAAAAGACGGGCACAAAGATAATGTTCAAACCGGACAACAAGATATTCGAGGTTACCGAATATAATTACGACATCCTGGCCAACAGGATGAGGGAACTTGCGTTTTTGAACAAAGGCATCAAGATCAGGATAAAAGATGAACGCACCGACGGCAAAGAGGACGTTTTTCAGTACGAGGGCGGAGTGATAGAATTCGTCAAATACCTGAACAAGAACAAGGAGCCCATAAACAAGAAACCAATCTACATAGAGGGCGAGAAGGACAGGATACAGGTGGAAGTCGCCATTCAGTATAACGACGGCTTTTCCGACAACATGCTATCTTTCGTGAATAACATAAGGACCATAGAGGGAGGGACCCATCTTTCCGGGTTTAAGACGGCCCTGACAAAAGCAGCGGCCAGTTTCGCCAAAAAGAACAACCTTATTAAGAACGACAATATATCGCTTCAGGGCGACGACGTGCGCGAAGGATTGAACGCCGTGGTCAGCGTAAAGGTTCCGGACCCGCAGTTTGAGGGGCAGACAAAGGCCAAGCTCGGAAATTCGGAAGTGGAGGGGATAGTTAACTCCCTCGTTTATGAAAAGCTCGCATCCTATTTTGAGGAAAATCCCACGGAAGCCAGGAGGATAATAAGCAAGGCCCTGGGCGCGGCAGAGGCGCGCGAAGCAGCCAGGAAAGCAAGGGACCTTGCCAGGAGAAAAAGCGCCCTTGATTCGGGAGGGTTGCCTGGAAAACTGGCGGACTGTCAGGAAAAGGACGCGGCGTTGTGCGAGCTTTACCTTGTCGAGGGAGATTCAGCCGGCGGTTCCGCAAAGCAGGCGCGCGACAGGCGTTACCAGGCCATCCTGCCGCTTAAAGGCAAGATATTGAACGTGGAAAAGGCCAGGATTGACAAGGTGCTTTCCAACGACGAGATCAGGACAATGATAACCGCGATAGGCGGAGGCATAGGCAAGGATACGTTCAACCTCGAGAACGTGCGTTACCACAAGATAGTAATAATGACCGACGCCGACGTAGACGGCGCGCACATAAGGACGCTGCTGCTAACTTTTTTCTTCAGGCAGATGAAACCTCTCATAGATTCGGGATATGTATACATAGCGCAGCCGCCGCTCTATAAGGTAAAAAAGGGAAAATTTGAGCAGTACATGCTCGACGACAAGGCCATGAACATATATCTTACCGAGGAAGGCACAAGGGAGCTCAAACTTTACCAGCTTTCCAAGAAGGGAAAAGGCAACAAGGAACTCGGAGAAAAGACACTGAGCGAAATATTGAACGACATAATCGAGCTGGAACACCTGATACCCAGGATGAAAAAGGCGAACATCAACATAGAGAATTACATCGCCTCAAGGGGAAAATGGAAAAAGATCCCGATGTTCGAGGTAAATATAAAAGGCAAGATAGAATATGCGGATACCGAAAAGGACCTTCCGGAACTGCTGAAAAAGGCCCTGCCGAAAACAACAAGGAAGTCCACCATTGAGGAAATAATGGAAGAAGCGTCAAAAAAGAAGGACGACCTTCTGATAATCGACCTGCGCGCAAGGGCGGAACTGAGGACCATCGAGGAGATAATGAAAAAGCTTGAAAGCAAGGGGCTTGACGCGGATGAACTGCTCGAGGAAGAGCTCGAAGTCCTGAACGACAGCGGCAAGGACGACAAGGAAGAAAAGAAAAAAGACCTGACGCCGATGTTCAAAGCCGTCGACGACACGGGGGAAACGCTTATTTTCTCGGCGAGGGAGCTTGTGGATTTCATAAAGGCAAGGGGAAAACGGGGGCTGGGGATCCAGCGCTATAAAGGGCTTGGAGAAATGAACCCGATACAGCTGTGGGAGACAACCATGGACCCCGAGAAAAGGTCCATGCTTCAGGTGACCATGGAAGACCAGGCCAAGGCCGACGAAGTTTTCGACGTCCTTATGGGCGACGAAGTTGAGCCGAGGCGCAAGTTCATAGAGGACCACGCGCTGGAAGTAAAGAACCTTGACATATAGGGGAGCTGAATAAATTGAAAAAGGATATAACCTCGTTTCTGAAAGGCATCGGGCTTTTCGGCGAGATATCCCAGAAGGGTATAGCCCTGATAGCGCAGGAATCGCACGAGAACAGATTCAGGAAGGGCGACACGATATTTTCCGAGGGCGACTCGGGAGAGACGCTTCATATAATAAAAAGCGGAATGGTAAAAATTACAAAATACACAAAAGACGGCAAGACAAAAACGCTCGCCATCCTGAGGGAAAAGGATTCATTCGGCGAAATGGCGATCCTGACAAGGGACGCAAGGTCGGCCACCGTGGAAGCTCTCATGGACGTGGTGACCATAAGCCTGTCCAAGGAAAATTTCATCCAGCTAATCAAGCAGGAACCGTCCATACCCATGCAGATAATAAAGACGCTGTCACAGAGGCTGGCCAGGGCAGACAGGGACATCAAGAATATGGCGCTTGGCGACGCACGCTCCAGGGTGGCCTGCGTGCTAATGGACCTGCGCGACGACCTTCAAACTATGAAACTTACACATCAGGACATAGCCGATCTTGCCGGGCTCACGCGCGAGACCACCACCAGGACCCTGACCCAGCTTGAAAGCGACTCCATAATAGCTGTGAAGAACAGGCAGTTCAGGATAATCAACAATGAAAAAATGAAGGAATTGTCGATATAAAACCTTTTCAAAGGAATTACAATGGCGGAAAAAAAACAAAAAAAAGACAAAGGTGTTTTTAAGGGCGCAATTTTTGACGTCGACGGGGTCATAGTCGACACCGCAAGCATACACCACAAATCATGGGAAATTGTCTTCAAAAAATACGGCCTTTGCTTCACATTCAAGGATTTCAAGACAAAGATTGACGGCAAGCCGAGGGCGCAGGGCGCAAGGACTATCCTTCCCGACCTTTCCGAAGCCGAGATAGAGAGCATCTGCGAGGAAAAGCAGAGACATTTCGAGAGAATATTGAAGACAGGCAGCATAAAGGTATTCAGGACCACCGTGGCTTTCATAAAAATGCTCAAAAAAAAGGGAATAAAGGTGGCCATGGCCTCATCGAGCAGGAACGCCAGGCCCATACTCAAAAAGGTCGGGTTGTACCCTCTTTTTGACGCCGAAGTGGAAGGCGCGGCTCTGACGCGCGGAAAGCCTTTTCCAGAGATCTTTTTGACAGCCGCCGAGAAGCTCGGTTTAAAACCATCCGAATGCGTGGTTTTCGAGGACGCGCAGATAGGCATAGACGCGGCCGTCAACGGCGGCATCAGGTGCGTGGCCATCAACAGGGACTCGACGCACAGGATAAAGGGGGCCGACCTGAGGGTGAAAGATTTCAGGGAATTGAGCTTCAAAAAGATAGCGGGACTGTTTTAATAGGACACAAAGGAAAGGATGACCATGACAAAGATGAGGCCGCCTTATAAAAAAACACTTGGATACAGCCTGCTCGCCGGAGCTCTAATCGCACTCGGTTATATCCCGCTCGGAAAATACGCCGTTGAAACCGCAGGAAAATATATAACAATATCCCCATGGCAGGAGGCAGCCGCGTCCGTTGTAATGGGGATTGTTTATTTTGGACTGCTGATATATTTATTTGCAGTGATCATAACGGGGATATTCGCCAAAAACACACTTCAATACATGGCGTCCGAGCTGCGTTCAAGGGAGCTTCTTCCGATAAAATTTAAGACGACAAAATTGGGCTGGTTCGGAGGGACCTACAGGGACATTGCCGCGCTATTCGATTCCTTCATCCGGTCTTTCATGGCATGTAAACTGGAAAAGGACAAGTTTTCAAAGACCATAAACACTTTCCTGGACCCAAATGTGAGAAAAGAGATGGAGGACAGGGGAGCGGACGAGATTTACATAGGCGGCAAGAAGATAAACGCCACCATATTTTTTTCCGACCTGCGTGGTTTTACCGCAATGACGGAGTATTACGACCCGGACAAGGTAATCGCAATACTGAACGATTACCTTTCCATGGCCACGAAAATAACAGTCAAGTACGGCGGCCGGGTCAACAAATATATGGGAGACGCGGTTCTGGCGGTTTTCGAGGAGGCTTCCAAATACAGGAACGTCCTCGATTACGACAACGCCGTTCTGGCTGCGCTGGAGATCCAGCGGGAGTACAGGGCTCTGATGAAAAAATGGAAGGAAGAAATAGACCCCCTTCTGAACCTGGGACTGGGCATAGGATTATCAAGGGGCCGGGTGGTATCCGGGAACATCGGCTCCGAGACAAGGATGGAGCACACGGTCATAGGCGACACGGTAAATCTCGCCAGCAGGCTTTGCAGCAAGGCAAAGGACGGCCAGACAATAATATCCGAGGAAATGTACAGGCTTATGGAGAGCATGCTGGAAGTCGACGTTTTGGAGCCGGTCGAGGTCAAGGGAAAGACGGGATTATATAATATCTATTCAGTGCTGACAAGAAAAATAATAACGGGGTAAAATGGTGGCAAAAATTGGAAAGAACATAAGGCTGGCGTCGACAATAATGCTGATTTTCTGGATTGCGGCCGGGGCTTTCGCATTTTTTGCCTCAGAGAATTTTACACTCGGAAAAAGGAAGATACCTTTCATCATAAAAACCCGCAGGAGCCCGATGATCCAGAACGGATGGAGCATATGGCTCAAAGAGGGGCAGGACGGTTATTCCAACGCCGTCACAAGGGACGTTTCCATTTTTGGGAAAACATTATTACAGAGCGATATTTTTGTGACCGCCGTCCTTAAAAAACCCGTGGAAGCCTTTGTGGTCAGGGGAAGCGCAAAAGGCGGGAACCCCATAATCGCGCCGAAGGAAACATACGCATATTATGCCTACGATATGGTAGCCACGGCCTATGACCCGTCGCCGGAATCCAACAGCGTTGAATGGGCGGGCATAACGGCCCTTGGATGGAGGACGCGCTACGGCATAGTTGCCGTCGACCCAAGGGTCATAGCTCTGAAATCCCTCATATACGTGGACGGTTACGGTTTTGCGTGGGCCGGGGACACGGGCGGGGATATCAAAGGCAAGAGGATAGATCTGTGCTACAACACCACAAGGGAAGCGCTACGGTGGGGCAGAAGGAAAGTAAGGGTATACGTGCTTGGTAACAGGTCATGGAGCGCGCTCAGGGCGAAAAAAAAGACGGTTCCCGGAAGCGACTCCGTGTTGAATGCAGGAGACCAGTGACGGATGTATCTGAGTTTTTCCAATGAATTTTAGCTTTTGAATTATCCATTCTTTAATGATATAATTATCCCTGCCTGAAACGTATTTTTAACTTGAACAGCCTGTTTCACTTCAGGCAGAATTTATTGGTTTTTAATTTTAACTTTATAATGCCATACCATAGGCGGGGAGCTAGCGGTGCCCTGTACCGGCAATCCGCTTCAGCCGGGCCGAGAGGCTTTTCCGAGGGTTCATTTTTCAGTACGAAAGCTTGTTTTCAGGCGTTGAAAGCCGGGTCTCGTGCACTCACGGCGCCTTAAACCCCGTCAGGTCCGGAAGGAAGCAGCGGTAAGGGACTGCCGCGAGGTGTTACAAGAAAACCTGGCCGGAGCCTGATGCAGGCCTTAAATACTGATCATGTATTCGAAGAAGGGCCCGGTATGGCTAAAATTTAGAAGGCCCATCCAGTCAGTTTACTAACAATTCGGGTGTGCGGGCTTTTTTGGTAAGCGACGAATAAAATCGGGAGAAATAAAATTGGACAATGATTACCTCGTATTCACAAGAAAATGGCGGCCTCAGCTTTTCAGCGAGATCATAGGGCAGGAGCAGATAACCGAGCCGCTGCAGAGGGCCATAGAGCTCAAGCGCATAATGCACGCCTATCTTTTTTCCGGACCGCGCGGGGTCGGAAAGACGACCACCGCAAGGGTATTCGCGAAGGCTTTGAACTGCGTTAACGGGCCCACTACCACGCCGTGCAATGTGTGCCCATCGTGCGTCGGCATAACGGACGGCTCCGACATGGACGTCATCGAGATAGACGGAGCCTCCAACAACGGCGTCGAGCAGGTGCGGGAACTGCGAGAGCGCATCGGGCTGTCCACGACAAGGTCAAAATACAAGATATACATAATCGACGAAGTGCACATGCTCTCGGACGCCGCCTTTAACGCCCTGCTTAAGACCCTGGAGGAGCCGCCGAAGCACGTCATATTTATTTTTGCCACGACGGACCCGCAGGATATTCCGCAGACCATCCTTTCGCGCTGCCAGCATTTCAGGTTCAAGAGGATGTCGATAGACAACATAGTAAAGAACCTCATGAAGATAGCGGAACAGGAAAATATAAAATGCGACCCCAAGGCTTTTTATACGATAGCAAGGGGGGCGGACGGCGCTCTGCGCGACGCGCAGAGGATACTCGACCAGTTCGTCACTTATGCCAGGGGGCAGGAACTGACGGATTCTCTGGCAAGCGAAATGCTCGGCGAGATAGATTCCGACCTTCTCAATAACATGCTTATTGCCGTGGTGAAAAAGGACCTTAAAGGAGCCCTGTCGGTGACCCAGGCCGTTATCGAAAAGGGGTTCGACCTCAAGGATTTTCTCGGCGCCCTCATAGAATCATTCAGGAACATGCTTGTGATAAAGACGGTCAAGCAGAGGGAAATGATAGAGACCACCGACGAGCAGTTTGAATTCCTCGGGTCGTTGGGAGGCCAGATAGGCAAGGAGACCATTCTTTTTTACCTGCAGAAGGCCCTTGAAACCGAAGCGCGTGTTTCAAAGTCCAGCATGCCGGCAATAGTGCTCGAAGCTTTCGCCGCGGAGCTTATAATTTCCAACCCTGCAGCGGCTGCGGAAGTTCCGGCTTCTCTGGAGGCTAAGAAACCCGGACAGCCTGAAAAAAAGGAAGCGCCTGCGGTGACGGCGATAGAGGTCCCGGCCGACGAGGTAAAACCTTCCGGAGTGATGCTTATCGACGAGATACAGGAAGAGGAAAAGATAACGGTGCTGACCAAGGACATAATAGAAAAGCACTGGGAAAACATAATGGACAGGATAAGGTCGAGAAAAGAGAACGAGCTGGCCACGGCCATGGAGACCGCGGGAGTTGTGTCATACGAGGAGCCGGTGGTGCTCATAACCGGCGAGAACAAGTTCCTGACAGACAGGCTCAAAAAGAACGAGGCACTGCTGACGGAGATCCTGAAAGAGGAATTTAAAAGGGATCTGAAACCGGCAATTTACGAGAAAAGCGAATATAACGCCAGGCACAAGGCGCAGAGGGACGTCGGCATCGAGGAAGCAAGGAACAACCCCACCGTAAAAGAGCTGGAAAAAATATTCAAGTTCTCGAGCATTGAACTGAAAAAAAACAAACAATAGGTCAGGGAGGTAATTTATGCGCGGCGGCATGGGAAATATGGGCGATATGATGCGCAAGGCCCAGAAAATGCAGGAAGAGCTGGTTAAGATGCAGGAAAAGATAAAGACCATGGAGGTTGAGGCCTCTTCCGGCGGCGGGGCTGTGGTCGTAAAAGCCAGCGGCGCCAAACAGGTGCTGTCCATAAAGATAGAAAAAGAACTGGCCTCGTCGGGCGACGTTGAAATGCTGCAGGATCTTGTGACGGCCGCCGTGAACGAAGCCCTTTCAAAGGCACAGGAAATGTCGGACTCGGAATCAAAAAAGATCGCCGGGAACATGGGGCTGAACCTTCCGGGCATGTTCTAAGGAAAAAAATTGTATAATTACCCGCATAAACTGCAGAAACTCATCAACGAAATATCCAAGCTCCCCGGCATCGGGCCAAAAATGGCCGAGAGGGTGGCGCTTCACATAATGAAAAAGGACCATGAATACCTGGACGCCTTCAAACAAACCCTTGAAGAAATAAAACAGCTTGGTTTCTGCAGCAACTGTTTTAACGTGAGCGAAGGGCCGTTGTGCGCCATATGCGAGGATGACAGGCGGGACACTTCTATTTTTTGCGTGATCGAATCTTCCGAGGACGTGGTAACCATAGAGCGTACCGGAAAATTCACGGGCTATTACCATGTGCTTCAGGGGCTGATCAATCCGCTTAACAACATACTTCCCGACAATCTCCGCATAAAGGAACTGCTGGCAAGGGTCAAAAAAAATCCGGTAAAAGAAATGATACTGGCATTGAACCATACGGTCGAAGGGGACGCCACATCCATGTTCATATCCGCCATGCTGCGGGAAACAGGGAACAATGTCCGTATAACCAGGCTTGCCAAGGGCCTTCCCATGGGCTCCGACATACGTTACGCCGACGAGATAACGCTTGGGCAGGCCATAATGGAGAGAAAAGAAATATAGATGAAAAAACCCGAGACACTTTCACCCGCAGGAAACCCTGAAAAACTCGAATTCGCTCTTGGCTACGGAGCCGATGCCGTTTACCTTGCCGGGGAAAATTTTGGGCTCAGGTCGGGGGCGGGTAATTTTTCCGACCGTGAGCTGGCGAAAGCGGCAGAAAGGGTGAAAGCCTTAAATAAAAAAGTATATGTCACCTCGAATATTTTTCCCCGCAACGCGGACCTTGCACCCATGGCAAAATATTTTGGGTTCCTCAACGAAATAAAAGTGGACGCCGTCATAGTTTCCGACCTGGGTGCCTTCAATATCCTGAAAAAAGAGGCTCCCGGCCTGAAAGCGCACATATCCGTTCAGGCAAATAACACGAATTATGGAGAGGTGCTTATGTGGCAAAAACTCGGGGCGCAGAGGATAATACTGGCAAGGGAGCTTTCCTTTGAGGAGATCCGGGAGATAAGGGAAAAATGTCCCGGCATCGAGCTTGAGATATTCGTCCACGGTGCCATATGCATGTCCTATTCAGGCAGGTGCATGATGTCGAACTACCTCACCGGCAGGGATCCGAACAGGGGCGACTGCAGCCAGCCATGCAGGTGGAGCTATTCCCTTGTCGAGGAAAAAAGGCCCGGGGAGTACATGGACGTCATCGAGGACGAAAGAGGGACATATATATTCAACTCAAAGGACCTGTGTTCCATAAGGGAGCTTAACAGGTTCATCGAAATAGGCATTGACAGTTTTAAGATAGAGGGCAGGATGAAGAGTTCATATTACGCGGCAATAACGGCTTTTGCATACAGTAAAGCCGTTGAAAATTATATTAAAAATCCTGGAAGTTATGAGTTTGACGCCTCCCTTTACGGCGAGCTGGAGAACATATCACACCGGGAATACACGAACGGATTTTATTTTCCCGGGGAGGGGTCTTTCAACCAGAACTACAAGACGTCTAATTATTCGTCACAAAAAAAATATGCCGGGTTTATCAGGGAAGTAAAAGGCAAACAAGTTCTGGTCGAGGTAAAGGCGACACTTAAACTGGGAGACGTTGTGGAAATTTTTTCTCCGGATGGCATAGCGGGCACAATGTCTATAAAAGGCATAACCGATGCGGACAATATAGAGTGGACCCATACGAAGAATTTTGAAGATTATTTGCTGACTGTCGAAACAACGGCCGAACTTTTGCCCCTTTCCATAATAAGGGAATAAATAAAGTTATCCACATTATTTCCACAGTTATCAACATTTTAATATCATAATAAATGCCTTATTTTATTGATGTTAATTATAATGTATTTCTAATTGGCATTTTTAATTCACAAAGATAAACGGTGTTAGATATGTATAACTTTTGATGATATTCCATTTTCTCCTATATCCAGTAGGACCAGAGAATTAAATTTTGAGCCGGCAGTGGCGCTACCGGGATTTAAAAAACGTATTGAATTGTAATTTTCGTCGGCATAAATATGCGTGTGACCATAACATATCATATCCGGCTTAAAAGGAAGAAAAGTTTTGTAGAGTCTTTGTTTGATGTCAAAAGGAGAGCCGCTTCCGTGGCTTATGCACAGTATGAATTTATCGTTTATTGACAAGACTTCCTCCGGGTCCAGGCCCATATCTCCGGGATCCATGTTGCCTTTTACCGCGACCAGCGGGGCAATAGAGGATAATTCGTCAAGGCAGCCTTTGTCGGTAATATCACCGCAGTGGATTATGAGGTCGACGCCTGCGAAAGCTCTGCCAACCGCGGAAGGGAGCGCTGCGGCTCGCGAGGGCACGTGGGTGTCGGATATCAGGCCGATGGACCTTATGTTATTTAGTATCCGCATCTTTTTTTGCCAGGTCGGCAAGTATTTTTGCCAGGTCCTCTGTCTTGAATTTATCGAGGGCCGCTTCAATCTTGTCCCTTTTTGGGTTCGACGGATTTACCTCGCCGGGCCTGTCCAGGCCGGCGGCTTTGACGTATTTTGCCTGCAGATCGCCGAGGAGCCTGAAAACAAGCTTTGTTTCCCCGGGGGTCAGGTTGTTCTTTGTCTTGTCCTTAATGGATTTGAGCATGTTTATCGTCTGCCTGGCGTGCGGAAGGTTAAGGCTTTTTTTTCCTCCGCTGAAACGCGAAGCCTCACCGAGCGAAATAAGGGCGTTCTGGTTGAGCATTAAAACAAGGTTTATCAGGTCGATATTGTCTTCCTGTTTATCCGCCATAGAGCCTCCTTACGATGATATTGTTATAATCCGTTAAAAAACTTTGAACTTTTTTAGTTTCTCCACAAATAGCTTACAGTGGTCGTTGAAATCCCAGTACTTTCCCCCGTATGTCGTCGTGCCGTTCAATATGGACGCCCTGAAATCTTCGGCCGTCGTCCCCTTGAAAAGTGTGTACGCATCGCCGATACCTTCAAGCGAATGGGAATCGGAACCGCCGGTCGCGGGAAGTTTCCAGTAACTGTCGTTGAGTTTTTTTGCCTTGGGGTCGGTTACCCTGCCGGCTATCGCAGGGTTGATAAGCTCGACAGCGTCGAAATAAACATCGTCGCCCTTATGTTCCATTACCTGCCTGAAGGCGCGCTCCCCGACGCTTGTAGTAAGATATGAAAGCGGATGCGGAACTATGCAAATCCCGCCCTGGCCGTGGATCGCCTTTATGGTATCGATGAGGCCGGTGTAACGGCGTATCCGTTGTTTCATAAAAAGTCCGATCAGGTGGCCCTTTAACGTGGAAACCTCCTCGCCGGCGATGACCTGGATGGCGTAATTTTTCTTTTTTGCGTATTCCTGCGCGGCTATTCCGCCCTTTATCTGGTCATGGTCGGTTATGGCGATTACCTTCAGGTCTGTGCTGTTTTCCGCGTAGTCCACTATTTCTTCGGGAGTGCACACCGCGTCGCCCACGGAAGTGTGAAGGTGATAATCGGCCTTTGAGAATCCGGCCGGGATTTTCGTTTCTTTGTCCGCTGTTTTTGTCATTTTTTCCTCATTTTATGTTATTTGAAATCTCGTCGGGCCACATTTTCCTGAACATGTACCATTGCTCCGGGTTTGCCATTATTATCGATTCCGCGGACCTGATTATAGCCTGAGTCACGGTCTTAATATCTTCTTCCTTGTTGCCGGAAAGCGCATAATTTATTATATCACCCGGAGCGCCATAAAAGGAATTATTATCGCGCATCGCGCATCCCACGATTATCGACGCGCCGCTTTTTATGGCGAAACGGGCGGCGGCGGTGCCAACATACGCCTTCCTGCCGAAAAAGTCAACCTCAACCCCGGATTTGTCGCTCCTTGGAAGGGGCCTGTCAACGAGTACGTTCAATATCCCGCCCTTGTTAAGGCACGTATAGGCGTCCTTAAGGTTTTTGTTCGGTAAAACTATTTTTATGCCGTAACGATTCCTTGAATCCTGGATGAATTTTGAATATCCGCCGCCCAGGTCGTCGGCCATGGCCCAGACCTCGCGGGTGTCCTTGTAATATCCGGATACTATCATGCCGGCCACGTCCCAGTTGGAAAAGTGCAGGGTGCAAACTATGAGCCCCTTGCCCGGGGCGAGCGCCCTGTCCACCTTGTCCATGTCATGCAGGGGGGGCAGAGCCGACATCTTTACAAGCTTGTGGATGTAAAGGAACTCGACGTTGAACATGCCGTAGTTTATGAAATTTTCCTCCGCGACTTTTTTTATTTCGTCCGCCGCGGGCTTTCTTCCGAGCTTTTTTTCCAGAACAATGGAATAATTCGCGTAAACGTTCTCCCGTTTTTCCTTCCAGAGCATAAAAACCGTCTTCGTTATGAAGCCCGAGAGTTTATATAACGGGCCAATTGGCAGGGACGATATTATCGCCTGGGCCGCCTTTAATATCCAGTACATCATGCTCCGCGCTCCTTTTTCCAGATGTTTTTGTAATAACCGATGTTCCTGCGTGCAATCATCGACCATGTGAATTTCCGCGCCTTCATTAATCCGTTTTTTCCGAGCTTTTGCCTTAAGCCCTTGTTCGTTATCAACGCTTCGAGTTTTTTGCCGAGGTCCTCGTGGTTTTTTGTCTCGGCCAGCAGGCCGTTCTTGCCGCTGTCGACCACGTCGCGGTAGCCGCTTATGTTGAAAGCAACTACGGGTTTTGAGGCCGCCATAGCCTCGAGCAGAACTATGCCGAACGATTCGCCGAAAAGCGCCGGCGAGCAGAATATATCCGCGGTAGCAAAATAACGCGGCAATATTTCCGTGGAAACAAAACCCTCAAAATGGACCCCGCGCACCCTGTGCTTGATTATATATTTTCTCAAACCGGTCAAAAGAGGGCCCTTTCCGACCACTATGAGCCTTATGGCCGGGTATTTTTTTTTCAGGTTCTGGTAGGCCTTTATAAGGTAGATAAGCCCCTTCCTTTTTTCTATCCTGCCCGTAAAGAGTATATTGAGCTTGCCGTCGGAGAATTTTTCAAGCGGCTTGTTTTTCGGCGAGAAACGCACGGTATCGACGCCGTTGGGTATTATCTCTATGTCATGGCCGTGGAAATATTTGTTTATGGAGCCCCGGGCCGAGGGGGAAACGGCTATCCTTCCGTGGAGCCTTTTCCAGAGCGGCCTTAAAAACGAACTGCCGAGCCTGTACCAGGAGTTCGAATCGAAATTTGCATGGAAGGTGGCTATATTGACCGAACCGGAATTATTTATCACCGCATGGGATAAGAACGGGACAAAGGGTTCCTGCAGGTGTATTATGTCGAAATTTTCCCTGTTGAGGGCCTCGATGACGCGCCCCACGTTCCTGATCATTATTATCTGGCCGGTGGAGCCGTTGACGGTAAAAGGGACGCTCCTTCCGAAGCGCATTATTTCATGTTCATCACTGCTCTGACCTTTTTTTGTGCCGCCGGTGAGCACGCGCACCTTATACCCGAGTTTTTTGTATTCTTCCTTAAGGTGAAAAACATATTCCTGGACGCCGCCGAAAAGGGGATAATAATACGGGGTGACTATGGCGATCTTTTTGAACGATGTTTTTTTTGCCACTAAAAAAACTCCTTAACCTGCGGTTTTATTTTTTCAAGCCGTCCTGTGCCGTAAATACCTGTTGGAGCATGCACCACTGGGCAGGGTCGACATGCACCATTTTTTCCATCGATGCCACAACCTGTTTTGTCAGCGTTTCGCAGTTTTCATCGTTCCTGGGTGCATTTTCCAGGTTTAGAACCTCGGGCACCAGCATTATGCAGTATTCGTCCATGTCGTTGCGCGCGCAAATACCGGTGAATATCGGCGCGCCGGACATAAGGGAAAGCTTTGCCGGGCCGCTGGGTATGTATGCTTTTTCCCCGAGAAAATCCATTTTATACCCGAGTTTGTCGAGGTCCCTGTCTCCAAGGAGTATCAAAACCTCTCCGGATTTTATTATCCTTATCATTGATTTTATGTCGGAAGCGTCGATCACTTTCATGCCGAACCGTTTGCGCGTTTCCGAGAACCATCTGTACATGACCGGCGAAAGCTTCTCGACTACCACGTTCACTTTTCCCGGAAGCAGGCTGGCCGCGTAGGCACCTGCCACGTCCCAGTTGCCGCAGTGCATGGAAATTATTATGCACCCGCGTTTTTGGTCCAGAAAATTGTTGATCGCCGGTATGGTTGTCGATCTGAAATACTCGTCGCCGGTTTTTTCAACATGGGTCAAGAGCTCTTTGCGGTCCCTGAAAAGATCGAAATAATATTTCGCATAGACTACAAAGGCTTTTTTCACCATTTTTTCGTCGAAATTTTTCCCAGCCGCCCGTTTCAGGTTGTACCTGAGGGTTTCCCTGCGCCGTGTATTTGTCATGTATGACAGGGAACCGAACAGGCTAAAAACAAAATATCCCGCTTTACGCGGGATATTTTGTATTATAAACTCTGCAAGTTTTAAGAGTATGTACAACTTAATTTCCTTTGATGAAATCCTCGACCATTTTCTTCGCCGTTGAATCCGAATACTGTTTCGGCGGGGTCTTCATGAAGTAAGCCGAGGGGCCTTCCAGCATTCCGCCGATCTTCCTGTCCAGGGCGATCTTCGCGCAACGGACCGCGTCGATGATGACGCCGGCGCTGTTCGGGGAGTCCCAGACTTCAAGCTTAAGCTCAAGGTTGAGGGGAACTTCGCCAAAATTGGAGCCCTCTATCCTGATATAGCACCATTTTCTGTCCTTGAGCCATGGTATATAATCGCTGGGTCCGACGTGAACGTCTTCCCCCGCGTTTATGACATTCTGCATCTGGCTCAACACCGAATTGGTCTTTGAGATCTTTTTTGAGTAAAGGCGCTCGCGTTCGAGCATGTTCATAAAGTCCATGTTGCCGCCGAAATTTATCTGGTATGTCCTGTATATCTTGCATCCCCTGTCGCCGAAAAGTTTTGTGAGCACCCTGTGGACGATCGTCGCGCCGACCTGAGATTTTATGTCGTCGCCGATTATCGGCACTCCGGCCTGCTTGAATTTTTCCGCCCATGCCGGCGTCGAGGCGATGAATACCGGGATCGCGTTGATGAAAGCGACCTTTGCCTTCAGGGCCTCCAGAGCATAGAACTGAACCGCGTTCTCGGAGCCCACCGGAAGGTAGGACACAAGAACGTCGGCTTTCGTCCTTTTAAGAACGGCTGCCACGTCGACCGGCTTTAATTTGGATTCCTTGATGACAGTCTTGTAATATTTGCCGAGTCCGTCAAGGGTTTTTCCCCGCATGACCTTAATCCCGGTCTTTTTTACCTTAGCAAATTCGATGGTGTTGTTGGGAAAGGATTCAAGAGCATCCTTTACGTCCTTGCCGACTTTGTTAGCGTCGACGTCAAATGCAGCCACAAGTTCAATGTCCTTTATCCGGTACCCGCCGAGGTTTGCGTGCATTAATCCCTGGATCTGCGCGTCATCGCTGACATTTTTGTAGTACTCGAGCCCCTGTATGAGGGACCATGCGCAGTTTCCGACTCCGGCGATCGCCAACTTGATTTTCTTTTCCATTTTCCAAAATCCTCCTTATAAATATTCCTATTTTTTTATATCCAGTTTCTGAGCTTCTTTAAATACAAGCCACATGCGCTGGATGACCGTGATGAATGAAACAACGCTTATCACGGCAAGCATGTACACGACCAAATTCGATAACAAACCAATAATAAGGGCGACAAGGCGTTCCGGCCTGGTAAAGAGCCCGACTTCGCAGTCGATCCTCAAGCCGCCGGCCCTTGCCCTTATGTAACTGATGCAAAACGAAAGGAACATCGTCGAATAACTCAATATGATGCCGTAAAAATTATTTGTCCCGGTATAATATATCAAAAGTCCGAGATACAAAACTCCCTCGGCGAACCTGTCAACGGTTGAATCCAGAAAACCGCCGAATTTTGTTTTTTTATCGGTCATTCTCGCCAGGGCGCCGTCCAGCATGTCGAAAAGCGTCGAAAAGACGATAATGAACGCCGCCACGATAAATTTCCCCTTTATCAGGAAATAAAGAGAAGGAAGCAGCAGTATAAAGCCCAACCAAGTCAAAAAGTTGGGTGTCACGCCTGTTTTATTTAAAAGAGCGATAATAGGAACAAGTATTTTTTGTAAAAAACCCTTCAAACCATCCCGAACTTCTTTATATCCCATTTTATAAAAAAAAAGCTCCTATAAATAATTTCATTATTTTTGTGGATTTTCAATAACCCGATTGTTATACCACTTTACCCTATTGCTTGTCAATATTAAATTAAATTTTGGATAATTTATTGTCCGGGGGGTTCTTTTGCCAAAAACCGACCAAAACAAAATAATGGTCGGATAAAACCGCAAATATCTTCGGGAATCGGAGAGCTTTTCTCTTTATACTTGCGTTTTTGGAGCTTTATCAATACTATATAAGCTGTGATAGGGCGTAAATAAACGAAAGGCCGGAAAAATGGGAAAAGCAGAGGTTGTATTCTGGGCAATATTCATATTTTTTGCGGCAGCGCAGTTTTTGTCGCTATATATATGGAAACTGCCCGGGAATAATCCCT
>Ga0181535_10002623_pt1 | contig 21687 bp, 18 predicted proteins | sample PEATcosm2014_Bin_44_FD_119774 | JGI IMG/M metagenome (GOLD analysis project Ga0181535, IMG submission 119774) | Peatland microbial communities from MTU Mesocosm Facility, Houghton, MI, USA - PEATcosm2014_Bin17_30_metaG | ecosystem: Environmental > Terrestrial > Soil > Wetlands > Peat | place... | reverse complement strand
GTTCCGACCGCGAACATGATTATGCCTGAGATGATGGTCGTTACGTGCGAGTCGAAAATCGCGCTGAAAGCGTGGGTGAATCCGGCGTCAACCGCGGCTTTGAAACCCTTGCCGCTCTTGAGCTCCTCTCTCATGCGCTCCAGGATCAGCACATTCGTATCAACGGCCATACCGATCGTGAGCGCGATGCCGGCTATACCGGGCAAGGTGAGCACCGGCAATGCCAGGCCTCCACCTCCCTGCAGACCGCCGAAAATCATGCCGAGAAAACCAGCCACAAGAATTGCACCAAGCGGCAGAAGAACGACGTTCAGAATAAGTGCGAAGTCCGCCAGAAGCCCATTCAACAGGTAATATCCGGCCATCAGAACAACGATCGCCACACAACCGTAAACACCGGCTTTTATTCCGCTGTTGACTGCATCAGTGCCGAGCGTTGGATCAACGATGCGGCGTTCCATGATCTTGACAGGAGCGGGCAACGAACCGGCATTCAATATGTTGGCAAGTAGTATCGCCTCTTGTGGAGTAAAGCTCCCACTGATTTCGGCCCTGCCGCCATAGATGGCTTCGTTGATCCGCGGCGCTGAATAAAGAGTTCCATCCAGCACGATTGCAAGCTGGTAGTAGTTGTTAGGATCAGGATTCTTTGCCCCGCCAGGCGCATAATCAGACGTAATTGAGGCAAACTTTTTTGCCCCTCTGCTGTCGAATTCGATATCAATGACAGGAGTTCCAAGGTTCTTGTAATCCACTCGTGCGCTCTTCAGCAGATCGCCGGTCAATTCAGCCCGGCGTTTGACAAAGTATGGTCGGTATATTGTCAGGCCCTGTTTGACGTCCTTTTCGAGAAGAAACTCGTATTCCGCGTCTCGCACTACGTCCTGCCCGAATTGCCGCTGTCGCGTATGGAAGGCCGAATCCATCTTCTCGTCCGGAACCGCCTTGATATCGCGCACATACACATCCTCGCCGCCGGCCGCTATCTTGTATCCATCGGGCGCTTTGACCTTCTCGAAGAGCTTGGCGATAAGATCCCTGCTCCGCTTATGGACGACGCGGAATTCAAGAAACGCCACGCGGCGGATAGCGTCTTCGGCTTCAGCCTGTTTGTTCGTCGAGATGCCGGGCAATTGAATGACAATAGTGTTGTCCTTACCGGGATAGATTACAGGTTCGGAAAGCCCGAGGGTGTCGATACGGTTGCGGATGACTTCGAGGGAACGTGCCTGGGAGCCTTCCAGAGCCTTCTGCACCTTTGCGTCCAATTCTGATACCGTAATATCAGGCGATTCACCTTTGAGTTGATCCCTGATCTGTTCCTCGTCAATTTTGACGACAAAACTGACGCCACCCCTGATGTCGAGGCCGTAGCCAATTCCGCTCTTGATGCCAAGTCCGTCCATCATCTTGCCGACGGATGAATCTTTGGGCGCGATCAATGTGCATGATACGACAACCAGCACAACCAATATCAGCCATTTCCAAATTGCACTCTTATCCATTTCGCAACTCCTGGCAGAAAGACTTACTTGCCGCCCTCTTCTGTTTCAATCTTGTCGCCTTTTTCAATCACCTTGATCACCGCCCCGCGGGCGATTTCGATTTTTACATTGTCGGCAATCTTCACAACGAAGACTCCTTCTTTGACATTAGTCACAGTGCCCAGAATGCCGCCGCTGAACATGATTCTGTCGCCGGTCTTGATGTTATCCATCAACAGTTTGTGTTCTTTTTCTTTTCTCTGTTGCGGGCGGATGAGCATGAAGTAGAAGATCGCAAGGACGATCAGCATCATGGGAAGCATTTGCATAAGGCCGCCAGATTGGGAGTCCTGACCGGGGCCGCCGGCCATTGCAAGAACAAACATTAGATTCATCATATACGTTTTCCTTTGCCAATGCGTTGCCGCGCCTTATCGGGCGCGGCGATTCTCATTTGAAATTAAAAGCGATTTGCATTCCGCTCTTAACTCCTCAAAACAACCCGCTTCGATCGCGGCTCTAATCTTTCGCATAAAACCCATATACCAGTGTATGTTATGGATTGTCAGCAGTCTGACGCCCATAATCTCGTTGGCATTCAGCAAGTGCCTGATGTATGCGCGCGGGAAGTTTGCGCAGGCATAACAATCGCATCCTTCCTCGACCGGTCTCGTGTCCTCCTTGTATTCGCCGGCTTTCACCGGATACGAGCCGTGCTGCGTAAAAGCGGTCCCGGTCCGCGCATGTCTTGTCGGCATTACGCAATCGAACATATCCACGCCGACAGCTATCGCATCGAGAATCTGCCTTGGTTCGCCGACTCCCATAAGGTAGCGCGGCTTGTTCCCAGGCAACCTGGCAAGGCCGTCCTTCATGCCTTGCAGAAGGACATCTTCGGGCTCGCCAACGCTCACGCCGCCAACGGCATAGCCGTCAAATCCGATCGCCACAAGCTCGTTCGCGCAACGTTCGCGCAACTCTCGATATTCGCTTCCCTGGACTATGCCAAACAGCAACTGGCCCTGGGCACGCGGCTGTCCCGCACACAAAGCCGCCCAATGTATTGTCTTGTCCACCGCTTGACAAGCGTAATCACGGTCGCATGGATGGGGTGGGCACTCGTCAAAAACCATTGCGATATCCGAGCCCAGCCTGCGTTGAATCGCCATCGCTTCGACAGGTCCGAGAAAGATGCGCTTGCCGTCGAAATGGGAATTGAATTCGACGCCGTCATCGCGGACTTTCCGCAGTTTCGCGAGACTGAATACCTGGAAACCGCCGCTGTCAGTGAGGATTGGGCCGTTCCAACCCATGAATTTGTGTAGTCCGCCACATTTTTCGATGATGTCAATGCCAGGCCTGTCGTTAAGGTGATAGGCGTTACCGAGGATTATTTCGACGCCGAGCTCTTTCAATTCCGCCGGTGACATTGCCTTTACCGTCGCCCGGCTGCCGACCGGCATGAACACAGGCGTTTCAACCGTGCCGTGGTTCGTCCATAAACGGCCGCGGCGCGCGCCGCCGGACGGATTGGCTGAGAGGATTTCGAATGTGCCTGGGGAAGACATATCAACCTGAATATCGAATTTCGAATGCCGAAATCCGAAACAAATTCGAATTTCGAATGGAAAAACGGCAAATCATTGGCGCGAGTCTGGCTTGCAAATCGTTTCGCTTTCTTGGGTCTTGGTGTTTCGTCATTTGGTATTGTTTCGAATTTCGAGATTCGACATTCGGATTTCTTGCGGTCACTTTCTGCTCGCCGCTACGAGCGCCATATCCGCGAGCGTCAGCGCCGCCATTGCTTCGACAACAGGGATGGCGCGCGGAAGCACACAAGGATCGTGCCTGCCTTTCCTGACTTCGAGCAGCACGGGTTTGCCGGCGTAATTTGCGGTCTTCTGAGGTCTGGCGATTGTCGCAGTGGGCTTAAAAGCCACACGAAGGACAATCGGTTCACCGTTGGTTATGCCGCCCTGAATGCCACCGCTGCGATTTGTGGTTGTGCCGAGTCTCCTGCCTTTTCTGACGAACATGTCGTTGTGTTCCGACCCGCGCATTCTCGTTCCGGCAAATCCTGAACCGATCTCGAATCCTTTTGCCGCTGGAATTGAGAGCATCGCGTGGCCCAGCATTGCGCTTATCTTGTCGAAGACGGGCTCGCCCCAGCCGGTTGGCACGTTGCGGCACACGCAGGTAATGACGCCTCCGAGCGAGTCGTCTTCTCCAGCAGCCTCCATGATCACCGCCGCCATTTCTGCGGCGCAAGACTTGTCGGGGCATCGCACATCGTTCGCGTCAACATCGGCGCGGGTGATCTTGCGTTCGCTCAGATCTGGAGCGTCTATCGTGCCCACGGAGCTCACCCAGGCCACGATTTCGATCTTATGACGTGCATGTAGAAATGCTTCGGCAACGGCGCCTGCGGCAACGCGACCGGCGGTTTCCCGCGCGCTGGCCCGCCCGCCGCCGCTTGAAGCGAGGATTCCATACTTCATCTTATAGGTAAAATCCGCATGGGACGGCCGCGGAGTATTCGCCAATTCCGCATAGTCGCTTTTACGCATGCCGGTGTTTTCGATCATGAGAGCGATGGGTGAGCCCAGCGTGAGCTCATTTTCCACGCCCGACAAAATGCGTACGATGTCTTTCTCATTGCGGGGCGTGCTCAGGCGGCTCTGTCCCGGCCTGCGCCGGTCAAGCTGTTTCTGGATCATGCTCTCATTGAGTTTGACTTTGGATGGACAGCCGTCCACGACGGCGCCTACCGCCGATCCGTGCGACTCGCCGAAAGTTGTCACCGCAAAATGTCCGCCAAATGTGTTCGACATGATTTCCGCTCCTCAATTAAAATTTCACGCCACCAGCTCCGCGATCGTCTTTGATTTGTGTTTTAGCTTGTTGATCAGGATGTCGAGCGAATGGAGCTTTATCAAAGATCGAACGACCAGGTATATGGCCAGCATCACCAGTGCGGCATTCATGGCCATGATCATAACGAACAATGGCAGCACTTTTGTCGCATCGTAATACTTGGAAGTGGCTATCAGGACGCTGAATACGGTCATGGGTACAACGAACACCGCTATGCCGGTCCTCATAACAGACAGTGAGGTCCGTTTCTCCGAAAGGAGCAGTTGGATTTCGTTGAGCAGAAGGCCGTAATCGTTGTCGGTTTTTACCCTGGAATGGTCGTGAAAATTATGCACGTTCATATCTGAATATAATAGTACCGATATAGCTACCGGAATTCAACTGTTGATTGAATGTCCAGTGTCGAACATTGGATGTTGAGTCCCGGGAATCGAATATTCTTTTCCTTGTTGTTCACGCCTGTAAAAGGGTATATTTCGAGGCAATTGCATTGCAACAAATAGAAGTCAGAAAGAGAGGAAGCAACTATGCATTCGTCGCTCATTATCGTTCTGGTGTTTCTTGGTTTGTTCGTCGTTATGGCATTATGGACAATTGGAATATACAACGGTCTGATCTCGCTACGTAATCGCTTCAAGAATGCGTTTGCGCAGATTGATGTGCAGTTGAAAAGACGGTATGATCTCATTCCGAATCTTGTCGAAACCGCAAAAGCATACATGAAACATGAGAGGACGACTCTCGAAGCGGTAATTGCGGCCCGCAACACTGCTGCCTCCGCGAGTTCGAAGGCTGCCGCGAATCCGGCCGATCAGACCAGTATGATGGGCCTCGTGGGCGCGGAGAATGTCCTCACCGGCGCGTTGGGAAAGATGTTTGCGCTCGCCGAGGCATATCCCGATCTTAAGGCCAATCAGAACATGATGCAACTGACCGAAGAGTTGACATCAACCGAAAACAAGGTCGCATTCTCCCGACAGTCGTATAATGACTCTGTGATGGCGTACAACACTTCCCGAGAGAGCTTTCCAGCCGTAATGATTGCAGGCTCGCTCGGTTTCCAGCCTGCGCAGTTGTTCGAAATCGAAGCGCCGGAACAGCGGGATGCGCCAAAGGTGTCGTTCAATTGATCGCTATTTTTCCTTGCACGGGCTGCCGGTTCGCATGGCAATTTCAATAATTCGACGGTCGGCAGTTGTATTGGTGCTGTATGGACTTTTTTGAACATCAGGAAATCGCCCGACGCCGTACCACTGAGATGGTGATCTTCTATTGCCTTGCGGTGGTGCTGATCGTTGTGGCCGTTTATCTTGCCGTCATGTTTATTTTCACCTTTGGCGCACGACACGCCGATTTTTCCGGAAGTGTGTCGCTGTGGAATCCGGTGGTTTTTCTGTGGGTTTCGATCTGCACCGGCGCAGTGATTTTGCTTGGCACACTGTACAAGATTCACGCGCTCTCGGACGGCGGGCAGACTGTGGCAGAGATGCTCGGTGGAAGACTGATTGAGCCTGGCACCGCGGATGCAAATGAGAGACGCCTGATGAACGTCGTCGAGGAGATGGCGCTTGCATCAGGCATGCCCGTGCCGCATGTCTATGTTCTTGAAGACGAGCCCGGGATCAATGCCTTCGCAGCGGGATTCACGCGCTCCGATGCCGTGATAGCCGTAACACGAGGCACGGTGGATAATCTGAATCGCGATCAGTTACAGGGCGTTGTGGCCCACGAGTTCAGTCATATCCTCAACGGCGACATGCGGCTGAACATCCGCCTTATCGGCGTGCTAAACGGCATTCTGGTGATCGCGCTCATCGGCTACTGGCTCATGCGGAGCGTCCGCACAACTCGGAGTAGCAGGGGGAAGGGTGGCGGCGCTGTAGCAGCCATTTTTCTTTTCGGCGTTGCGATGATGGCAATTGGCTATATCGGTGTTTTCTTCGGGAAGCTCATCAAGAGCGCCGTTTCGCGTCAGCGCGAGTTCCTTGCGGACGCGTCGTCGGTTCAGTTCACGCGCAATCCGGAAGGGATTGCTGGAGCCCTCAAAAAGATTATGGGACTTAGCCTCGGATCCAGGATCGAGCATGTGAGCGCGGAAGAGGCGAGTCATCTCTTTTTCTCCAACGCTCTGACAAGTTCGTGGTTTTCGCTGATGGCGACCCATCCGCCTCTGCCAGAGCGCATAAAAAGGATTGATCCTTCGTTCACCGGCGCAGTCGAGACAGTTCGGCCTCAGCGTGAATCTGAAGACGGGGGAATATCGTTTCTAGCCGGGGCGGCACAGCAGCAGCAACCTCCTCCGCCCGTTCCCTCATGCGAGACGGCATTTGCGGCGCATCCGGCGCATATCATGGGGCAGGTTGGCGCGCCACGCGCTGAGCATATCGAATATGCGGCAAATCTGATAGGGTCGCTGCCCGATGGGCTGCTCGGCATGCTCCGCGAAGTTGTGAAAGCGCAGGCCGTGGTGTATGCCCTTCTTGTCAGTAAACAGGATGAAGTCAAACACAGGCAGATCGCTTATCTGGCAGGCCACGCTGACGCAAGAGTACATGCCTCGACGCTGACCGTCTTGCCGTTGATCGAACAAGTCGGGACAGCGGATCGCATTCCCGTAGTGGATTTGGCATTGCCAGCGCTCCGGCAGATGTCGGACAGCCAGTACGAGGAATTCCGCACCAATGTACTTTATCTTGCGTCAGCGGATATGGAGATCGATCTCTTCGAGTACACTCTCATGCGCATTCTTGTGCGTAATCTCGATCCGATTTTCAAGGGCGTAAAATCTTCGGGTGTGAAATACAATGAGCTCAAACAGGTAAGCAGCCAGTGCGCAACTATCCTGGCAACGCTGGCGCGATTCGGAAGCGATGACGAAGATGAGGTGGCGAAGGGGTTTGCCGACGGCATGAACGTGTTATCGCTGGAGTCGTCCGCTGCGATTCTATCGCAAAACCAATGCTCGCTCGATGATTTGGATAAAGCGCTTGATGCGTTGATTCAAGCGTCGGCAGCCATAAAAAAACAGCTTATCAACGCCTGCGCGACCTGCATCGCCAGCGACGGTCGCACGACACTGGAAGAAGCGGAACTTTTGCGAGCCATCGCAGATTCATTGGATTGTCCAATCCCGCCCATTCTTAACGCCATCGCGGCGTGATGGTCGTACCCACCGTTTGTGATCGACAAGCAAAGGAAGTTGCTTCCCGGCAAATCATTGCGGCATAAAGCCGCTCCTGCAAATCCGTCAGACACTCATGGGCCAGAGTTCTCATCTTCGGCTCATCTCGTCAAAATATGACACATTTCCTTATTACTCTTCCGGCGGTGCGGAATCGGTTTTGTTTTTCTTCGCCGCCCATAAAGTCTGCCTTGCGATGCCCATCATGATCTTGGTGTCGTCAATAGTAAGCAGGCCGCGGGAGAGTATGCGGCGAAGACCGAACATCATGTGGTCGGCTTTATCGGCTTCCATGAATCCGATTTGGAGCAGCGTATTCCGCCACATCTCGAACATCCGCTCTCTCACATTCGACGGTGCCTCCGGCGATTTCTCAGTGGGTGGCTCGTAAGTTGCTGTTGCCGTGAATATCTCGTAACAACAGATCAAAACCGCCTGCGCAAGGTTGAGCGACGAGTTCTGGTCGCCCGTCGGGATGCGGATGATCTGTGTGCATATTGCCAGCTCTTCGTTTGACAGGCCATTGTCTTCCCGTCCAAACATGATTGCGACTTTGCCTGTTTCAGACGCTTCGACCGCTTTTGGCGCCCATTCTCTTGGCGATTTGCAGTGGGCCCGGTACAGGCCTTCACGTGCGCTTGTGCCCATTACCAGCCCGCAATCGGCGACGGCTTCTGCCAGCGTGGCGAATTCCGTCCGGTTATTCAGTATCTCGGTGGAGTGGCACGCCATCATAAACGCTTCATCCATGTTGAGGTTCTTCGGGGCGACCAGGGCGAGGTCGGAAAATCCCATGTTCGACATGGCGCGGCAGACAGAGCCGACATTACCGCCGTATATGGGATCAACCAGGACAATGCGTATGTTTTCAAGTTTCATTGGTTCAGTTCTTCATGCAGGCTTTTTTGCGGAGGCTAGCCAGTGCGGCATCGGAGGCGGCAGCGGATTGCACGAAAAGTCCGCGAACCCGGTTTGTTTGAGCCAGCCCGCGAGTTCCTCGTCGGAGAAGACCCAGCCATTCTCAGTGGTGAGCGCCATGTTCACGGCAAAAAGCGATGAGAATTTCGGCGCTGTGTGTCCGGCATTAGTCATCATGTCCAGCACATAAATCAGTCCTCCAGGCGCGAGGGAATTGTAGGCCTTGTGAAAAAGGTCGCAAATAGCGTCCGGAGCTTCCTGGTGCAGGACGCCAAAGAAGATGATAGTATCAAACCCTTTTGGAAACCCGGTCGCATGATAGTCGCCGGCCAGTGTCTTCACGCGCCTTTCCATGCCGCGTTCGCGGATCAATTCATCAGCGACTTTGACCACACCGGGCAGATCGAGGACAACGCATTCGATGTCGGGATTCTTCTCGACTATGAGCATTGAATACGTTCCGGGCCCGCCGCCCACATCGAGCAGCTTCTGCCTTCCTTCGAGTCTGAGTTGCGGCACAACAGCCCGCCCGATTCCCATGGCGCGCCCGTGCATGGAGAGGACGAAAGTGCGCGTTCGCTCGTCATCAGCGCCGAGATGAATCTCTGGCCGCTCAACAGGCTTGCCGGTCTTGACGAGTTCAGTCAATCTGCCCCACGCTGGATAGACATCGCGGTTATATCGGATGGCGTTGCTGAGATCGGCGGGAGAGCCGGGAACAAGAAACATTGCGGATTCGGCGGTATTGCCGTAGAGCTTTCCTTCCTTGGTCAGAAGGCCCAGCGCCACGCAGGCATCCAACAGCAGGCGCGCGCCGCGTATGTCGAGCTTGCAGGCGGCCGCAATGACTGGAGCATCTGCCTTTTTGAGTTCTGCTAGCTTGGCAAAAATTCCAAGATCGGATGCCGTGAAAAGTACGCACGAGTCATAGAAAGCGCTCGCCAGACCGGTTATATTTTCTGGGTTCATGTCGCCCTTCTAACGTCCACTATTTACCTGGTTCCGCGAGGCGCTCTATGGCGGTGGATGTCAGGGCACCGCTGTAGACGTACAAGTCCCGTATTCCGCCTTTGTAAAAAAGACCGATACGGCCACGCGCAGTTGTCCGGCATGCGCCGATGAGCAGTGAAACCTTTTGCTCGCAATTAGGTTCGTTGATGCGGAATGTGCCATCTTCAGCGCCGTCCACAAACCAGGTGCCGGTGTCATCGTCAAGCACTACGGCAAAATGATGCCACGCGCCGTCATCCAGCCGCAGGAATGTCCGGCCAGCGGCCGCACCTGCGCCATACCATGCCAGCTGTCCCTGGTCCACGGCAACTGCGAACTCGAAATTGGTCCCTGTATCGTTGCTACACTTGCTTATGATAAATCCATCAATCGGTTTAATCCATCCGGCTATTGTCATCGCTTTTCCCGGCCCAGTCTGCATGAATGGGAAACCGGATGTCTCGACATAAGCTTTCCCGTCAAACGAGAGGAACTTGGTGCCGTTCCTGCTTGCGGCCCAGAGTTTGCTGCTGGCGTTGTGAAGCGTGCCCGTGTATTTGCCGGTCGAATCCGAGACGGTTTTGCCGATGCCTTCGTCGAATCGCCAGCACGCCATGAGATTTGTGCCGGCATCATGATCGTCGGTTGGCAAAAGTCTGACGGACTTGGCTGTCTTTGCGGGTCCTGGGTTCGTTGTCGGCTCGGCTGACAAGATGGATACCGCGCACATGCAGATTATCGCTGTAATACCGATCTGTTTCAAAATACGACTCCTCACACATTTGCGACCAATACTTCAGACGCCTCAAAATACAATCTTAACACAGGGTCACGATTCTTGCCCAATGCCTTTCGCAAGTCAAGAGACGTGAGCTGGACTTGATGCCTGCTGAACATTTCTCCATCTCCGGTGAGCCCAGAGGTATTGTTCGGGGGCTTGGCGGATGGCGGTTTCGAGTTCACGATTGAGTCTTTCCAGCACGGCGCGGATATCCTGTTCCTTATTGCCTGTCGGTTTGTGGATAATGGGGTCGAGAGCAATCAGCTTGAAAGACATTGGCCCGGTTCTGAGGCAGTAGCCAAAACACAATGGAACATGCGTTACAAGATGCAACAGGGCGGGGGACGTATGCGTTGATGCCGGCGTTCCAAAGAAGTCAATCATCATGCCGCGACCTGATGCGTGCTGGTCCGTCAGGAGCGCCAGAATTTCCCCATTCTTCAACACGGACAGGAGCCTGCCCAGACCGGCGTCGTGCTTTGGAGTGAGCGTGAAACGATTCTTAGGTTTACGTCTTTTCATGAGCTTGTCGGTGTAGGGATTATTCATGTCGCGTGTGATCCCGACCACCGGCTTGATGTAGGACACCATTTGCGCCGAGATTTCCCAGTTGCCGATATGCCCCGAGACAAGAATGATGGCCTGGCCTGGCTTCTCCAGCAGCGCCATGGCGGCTGGCGAAATGCAGACTTCGACACGTTCGCGCCAGTTGTGTTCGTTCATGAACGCATCCGATTTCAGAGATTCCACGATGAGGACGGCAAAATGCCGGAAGGAAGCGTGGGCGATGCGCGTAGCTTCGGCCTGATCGGCGGTGATGCCGCTTCGCAGGATGTTCTGCTCTGAGATCCTACGCCTGCGGCCGTCCACTTTGAACCAGATATCGGCGAGTCGCATGGCCATGGATTCAGCCTTGGGGAGTGAAATTCGATCAAGCACGAACAGGGCGAAACGTACGCCGATGTATTCGACGACATATCGAAGCGTTTTCATCCTGTTTTTCGCTTACGGGAACGAACGATAACTGAACATCTCTTGCAAAGACGCCAAGGACGCCAGGATTTGTGAACTTTACGTACTTTGCGCCGTGGCGATAGCGCCATCTTGGAGTGCGGCTTTGCTACCCTAAGCCATCTTGCTCTTCAGAAAATCCGCGAGCTGGCCGACTGTCTTTACGCCTGCAAGCGATTCGGCCTCGAACTCGACGTGGAAACTCTGCTGAATGTCATAGACAAGGTCTAGAATGGAGAGTGAATCGAATCCGATGGATTCAATCGTGGATTCCGCTGTGACAGCATCCCAGTCAACCTTCTCTCTGGACGACTGCTTCATTATATGCCTGAGTTGATCTATTATTGCTTGCTGTTCCATATCAATCTTCCCATCGTCTTACGATCAAGACCGCGTTATTGCCTCCAAACCCGAAGCTGTTCTTCATGGCAACGGGCGATGACACTTCCATGCCATATTCACCTACGAGCGTTAGATTACAGGCAGGATCGGGATTATCAAGATTAAGATTTGGCGGAACTTTTTTGTGTTCGAGACCGAGGATGGTGACGATCAGCTCAACGGCGCCGGATGCGCCAAGCAGATGACCGAAGAAAGACTTATTCGATCCTACCGGAATCCTGGCTGCGGTATCGCCAAGCGCCAGTCGAATGGACTTGGTTTCGCATTCGTCGTTGGCTTTTGTCGCCGTGCCATGGGCGTTGATGTAGCCGATGTCGTTCGGAGCCATTCCTGCTGATGCAAGTGCAGCCTTGATGCATTTTGCCTGGCCGTCCGGGCTGGGACTTGTGATGTGCTCGGCGTCGGACGATTCCCCATAACCGCATATTTCTGCGCGAATATTTGCGTCGCGCATTCTTGCGCTCTCAAGCGATTCAAGCACCAGTGCGCCTGCTCCCTCGCCAAGTACACAACCGTCCCTTCCCGCGTCGAATGGACGGCACGCTTTTCCGGGATCCGGGTTCTTCGACATGACACCTAGGTTGTTCCAGCCTGCGAACGTGGCAGGGTCAAAGGCCGTATCCGAACCGCCGCAGAGCGCTTTATCGGCATAGCCGTCGTGGATCATCCTGTATGCAATTCCGATCGCTGTTGTGGACGAAGTGCATGCGCAGACTGTCACATAGTTAGGACCGGTGAGCCGGAAACGCATGGAAATCTGCGCTGTGATTGCATTGGCCATGCACCTCGGCACGGATGTCGGGCGGACTCCACGTACGCCTTTCTGGGTGAAAGTGATAAACGAATTATACATGGTCTGCGATGCGCCGACTCCGCTGCCAAAAATGGTTGCAAGATCTTTTGGTGTGTACGGCGGATTGCCTCCTATGATCCCTGCCTGTTGCAGTGCCTGCCCGGAAGCCGCAAGAGCCATGTCAACTGTGCGGTCGGCAGAAACAAGTCCCCGCGCTTGCATCGCCGCGCAGAGCTGTTCATTATCAACCTCGGCCCCAATCCTGGTTTTGTAATCCGCGGTGTCAAATGCGCGAATCATGCCAATCCCGCATTTGCCGGACAGCATATTCTGCCAGAGCGTTGCCTCGTCCAATCCCAACGGCGACACCACTCCCAAGCCGGTGACGACTACTCTTCTTCTTTCGGTCATGTTTAGATTCTCCGATGTTGTGTTGTCCCACGCCTGTAGCCGGAACGCAACATTAATTGCCGGCAAAAACGTTCAAAAGCGTCACATCCGCCAGCCGCCGTTGACGTGCAGGACTTCGCCGGTAATATATGCCGAATCGTCCGATAATAGAAAACAGACGACGGAGGCGACCTCTTTCGGACTGGCCAGCCGTCCCATTGGTATTCCCAATCCTTTTTTCATCTCATCGGTCAATGGCGCAGTCATATCCGTTTCCACCATTCCCGGAGACACCGCATTCACGCGGATGCCTGATCTCGCGGCTTCGAAGGCAAGGCTCTTGGTCATGCTGACAAGTCCGGCCTTGCTTGCCGCATAATCCGCGCCCATCCATCCGCCGGGTCCGTGGGCGGCTACGGAAGCAATGTTCACAATGCAGCCACGTGACTGCTTGCGCATGGACTCGTACGCTTCCTTCGAGGCGAGCATCGCGGCATCAAGATTCAGATTGAATGTGGCTCTCCACTTGTCGAGCGTCAGGCCACGGAACGCGACAGCTTTTCCGCTGCCGGCGTTGTTCACGAGCCCATCCAGTCGTCCGGCAGCCTGCTGGAATTCCCGAATCATTTGTGACGCAACGGTGGGTTCAGAAAGGTCGCAAACCACAGAAATGGCACGCCCTGCGTTTTCTCTCGATAGATCGCCACAGACTGTCGCCACTCTTTCCGGATCGCGCCCGTGGATTCCCACTATGGCTCCCTTGGAAATCAGCAGCCCGGCGATGGCCCGGCCGATTCCGCGTGTGGATCCGGTCACCAGAATCGCCTTGTCCTTGAACTCGTGCATTGGCTCTTAGACCGTCAGAATTCGTTTACCCTCGTCAAGGAAAATGCCCTGGAGGTTCATTCTGAGGGACTCCGGGTTTGTGGCGGCTCGCATACCCTCGTCCTCTGTGATGATGCCATCCTTGATCATGAAATAGACCGACTGGTTGAATGTCTGCATGCCGTCTTCGCCGCCAACTTCTATGGCAGACGACAAATGCTCGATCTGGTTTTTCTCGATCAGCTTCCGCACCGTCGGCGTATTGAACATGATTTCCACTGCGGGCACGACTTTGCCGTGGATGTCCGGGATCAGGCGCTGGCAGATGACCGAATGTATGTTTGATGCGAGTCCCATTCGTATCTGGTCCTGCTCGTCGGACGGGAAGACGTCGAGCATTCTTGGTACGGCCATGTTGGCTGTGCCGGCATGGAGCGTGGAGAGTACAAGATGGCCGGTTTCGGACGCCAGCAGTGCCGTTCGAATACTCAATCTGTCGCGCATTTCACCGATGAGAATCACGTCCGGATCCTGCCGCATCAAATGCTTGAGCGCATGTTGATAGCTCAGCGTATCGAGGCCTACTTCGCGCTGGGTAATTACAGCCTGATCGTCAATGAACAGATATTCGACGGGATCTTCGACGGTCAGGATTCGAAGCCGCTGTGACCGGTTAATCTCGCCGATGATTGCGGCAAGGGTGGTGGATTTGCCGCTTCCAGTTGTGCCGGAAAGCAGGATTATGCCGCGTTCGGCAAAGGCCAGTTCCTTCAGTTGCAAAGGCAGGCGCAATTGCTCAAAGGTGGGAATTGTCGGCTTGACGTACCGCATGGCGATGGTCGGGATTCCCTGCGCGAAAAACGCATTTACGCGGAAACGGCCTATGCCTTCTTCCTGAAGGGAGAAATCGGCCTCATGTTCGGCGTCGAAGGATGTTCTCAGGTAGGACGGAAGAATGTCTTCGACGATTTTGCGCATGTCGTCGGGGGTGAGTTTTTCGAACCCGCTTTCCGTCAACTGGCTGTGTATGCGATAAATTGGCTCCACGCCAGATTTGATGTGAACGTCCGATGCGTCCAGCGATACGGCTCTTTCAAGAAGATCTCTTATGATGGACATCGTTACCCATCCTTTCGTATTGCGCTCAGCGTATTTTTACCATCAGCCAGATCCCAACAATCATGAACACAATATTTGACAGCCAGGCTCCAAGCCAGGCTGATATGACTTCCTTTATACCAAGAAAGGCTCCGACCTGATTCAGAAAATAAAACGCCAGAAAGAATCCGACGGCAAGAAAAACGCCGGAAAGGGCGTTTTGTCTGGCGCTCTTGCTTCCTGCGGGAATACCGAACAGTGTCACTATAAGGCATGCCCACGGCATTGCCAAGCGACGATGCAGTTCGACTTTTCTCTGGGCAATGTCCTTTCCAGATGACCCTTTGTGCGCTTTCAGGTAACGAACCATTTCCAGGTATGTGTAGTATTCCCACGACTTTGGCTCATTGACGAAATCCGCTGGTTTCTCGCTCAAGAAAGGCATCTGCCGGACCGACTGCAAATCTGGAACCTTCGGGGCGAGAGACCCATCGGGGTCGCCCTGTTCGTTGTATTTCTGTTCCTGGATTCCATAAAACCACCACTGGCCGTCCAGCCACTCGGCTTTTGCAGCGACGACGTCCATGGCCCGCGTTCCATCCTTGCGTTCCTGCGTCACTTTCACACGCAACAGGCGCTGGGGATTGTTGATGTCGAGTTCTCCGATCATCCATTGCCGGTGTCCTGCAATGCAGTAGTGCGGTTGGTCCTGCCGGATTTCATGCGCTGGGGGCTGAAATTTATGGGCGTAGCAATAGTCGCTCCAGTAAGCCGTCTGCGGCGCTATTGTCGTGCCCATCACGAGGTTAAACAGCGAGAACACGAGACCGACCCCGAGAAACGGGAACATCAGGCGATACATGCTTATCCCGCTGACGCGCATGGCGATGAGTTCGTTGCTCCGGGTAAGTTGCCATAGAGCGTAGATGGCTGCGAGAAGAAGGCAGGCCGGCACAAGATACTCGAATGCAGGGCAAAGGATGCCGAGGTAGTAGCGCGCTATGAACAAGAACGATGGATTGGCTTTGATGATGTCGCCAAAATGATCGAACAAATCCCAGATCACGACCAGCATTGAAAAAGCGACAAGGCAGTACGCAAGAGGGAAAATGAATCGGCGCAGCAGGTATTTGTCTATCAGCATCATATGGTCAAACCGGATTCAGGACAGGCCATAACACTGTCGGGACTGTATGAAACGCCGGAATCCCGGTCAACCCGCTTTTTCGCCGTGCAACTTCCATTCTTGCCGACCGCAGGAATGTGTCGTATTCTTTGAAGCACGTCCATTCAGGGCAAGGGGGGAGTTGGTTCAATGTTGCAATTCGAAGTTGAAAGTTGGGTGATTCTCGAAGCCGGGCTTATCGTAGCGCTGGCAATAGGGGTCATCTCGCTCTTCTATAAACTAAGCCAGAAGCGGGCCAACAACGGGCGTCTAATCCGGGCTCTTGGCGATCTCGAACAGCGGATGGCCGATTGCCTGAAAAGGGAAAACGGGGCGACACAAAGACTGACGTCATATCGCCAATGGTACAGGGGCCTGTTCAACGAGGTGCAGGACATCGTGCTGGTTCATGGCCTTGATAGCGACGGGATGCCGCGGCCATTTACGGAAGTGAACGATCTGGCCTGCAAAATGCTGGGTTATGAAAGAAATGAGTTGCTCTCCAAAACCATCGTGGACATTCAGGATGTCGAAATACCGGTAACATCTGGTTTCCTTGCGGGTTCCCAAATAGACGATCAGACAAAGAAACTGGCAGCAAAGATTGTGACAAATACGCTTGGCAAAGTCGTCAAGCGGGATCGCGTGAGCTATGAGGATTTCTTCAGGACGAAAAACAGGCAAAAGCTTCCTGTTATGCTGACCGTGTGCAAGTGCGATCTGATAGGCGAACCAATGATAATGTGGATTGGTCGCGATGTGACTGAACTCAGGGAAGGCCAGCGCGCGGTCAAGGAGAGCGAACGCCGCCTTAAAGAATTCTTCTCGCATTCGCCGCTCGGAATCGCCATGTATGACGCCGACAGGAAGCTCATAACCGTCAACGCGGCTTGTCTTAGAATGTTCGAGCTTCCTGACGATAGGGAATTCGAGCGCTTCAACATGTTCGACAATCCATTCCTGCCGCCGGATGCCAAACAGCATCTCGCCAAAGCCGAGTCGGTCCATTGCGAGGTGGTGGTTGATTTCGACAATGCACGTCTTGGCGGCCTGTTCGTCTCGACACGGCAGGGAAAAGGCCACTACGAAATGCTCATCAGTAATCTCGGCTGCGACCGTGAGTACCGGCCGAGAGGATATTTCGCCCAGATCCAGGATGTCACCCAGCGGCGCAAGATCGAGGCCGATCTTCGCAAACTGCAGACGGCGGGGGCTGGTGCGGAAGCGGTCAGCGGCATCTCCGGCGACTTGGAAGATGTGCCTCTGACGGACATGATGCAGATTCTCTGCGCCGGCGGCAAGGACATGGAGATCAAGATTATGAATCGGAGCGTGAAGGCGCAGGTCTTCATCCGCGGCGGCGATATTACCCATTGCGTTGTCGAAGGCAAGCAGGGCGAGGAAGCGTTCTATGAACTGATGCGCTGGCACGAGGGCAAGTTTACCGCAGAACCGTGCGATAAATTCCCGGAACGAACGATCATGGTTTCGGCAATGGCCCTGCTCATGGAAGGAGCCCGCCGCTTCGATGAAGGGCAGTCGAGTTAGGCGATAGGCGTACGTAGCACCGGCTTCAGCTGGAATTCCATCATTCCATCTTTCCGATTCCTTTTACGTTTCCAGGTTCAATGTTCGCTGACGGATTGCGAAGCCGGAACATCAACTGCATGGGCCGCCAGTCATGCAATCTTCGACCTTGGTCTGGCAGCGCAGGAATGCATCCACTACGCCTGGGTCGAACAATATGCCGCGATTCCTGACTATTTCCCCGGTCGCCTCCTCAGCGCTGCGGGGCACCGAGTATGGGCGGTTTGAGCGGATGGCGTCATAGGTATCTGCTACTGCAAAAATTCTGGCCTCCAGACAGATTGCTTCGCCTTTCAAACCACGCGGATAACCGGAGCCGTCGAAATGTTCGTGATGCTCAAGGATTATCGCCGCAGCTTTTTCCAGAGCGGGGCAACGGCGCACAATTTCGTAGCCGATCTGCGGATGAGATTTTACGATATTCCATTCTTCCTCCGTCAAAGGTCCCTGCTTCATGAGAATGGCATCGGGCACGCCGATTTTTCCTATATCGTGCAAAAGGCCTCCATGCCCGATCATTTCTATCTCTTCCGGTGACATTTGCATTTCTCTTGCGATGACCTGTGCCATCAGGGAAACACGCTTGCAATGTTCGCCGGCTTTGTTCTCGTGCGCCTCGAACATGGCCGCCATCGCCTCCACGGCGGAGCGGTATGATTCCGTGATCTGGCCCAACGCCTTGCTTAGAGCGCCGCTGTGTTCCGTAAGCATTTGTTCGAGATGCCGCTGGTAAAGTCGGTTTTCACGAAGGAACTGCCGGTATTGCATCGCCCGTTCGACCGACGACGTAAGTTGGGTCGCTGAGATCGGCTTCTCGATAAAATCCACCGCCCCAAGGCGCATGGCCTCTGTTGTATTATTCACGGTTGCAAATCCAGTCATCATTATGCAGATAATGGTGTCGTCAATCAGCCGCAGTTGCTTCAGGAGATCCAGTCCATTTTGGTCGGCCAGTCGCAAATCCACAAAAGCCACATCAATCTGTCCGTGCTCTTTTTCCGCTGTCATGCGGGCTTCGTCGGCGTTGAGGGCAACAACCACGCTGTAGTGTTCTCTTTCCATGAGCGTGCATATCATCCTGCAGATTTCCGGGTCATCGTCCACAACGAGGATCCGTCCCTTACCCTTGTCGGCATCGGAAGATCTATTGCGATTTGCGATAGGAACCGGCACCATGTTGCCGACCGCAATAAATTGGGCCGTCGAATCAGGCGCAGAAAGGCACAGCATGTTGCGACCCAGCTGCTTGGCTCGGTATAGGGCCTGATCGGCTCGCATCAGGATCTGCTCCGCAGACTGCTGGCTTCCCATTCCTGTAGCAGCGCCGATCGAAATCGTGGCTCGGAGATTGTGAATTCCCTGACAAAAGATCTGTACTCGAAATGTGTCCAGCAAGCGTTCTGCGACACGATGGGTTTCCTCCATACCGGTCAAAGGGAGAATCACGACGATCTCGTCACCGCCGTAACGAACGACGGTGTCGCCTGCCCGTACGGTCGCTCGGATCAAGCGGGATGCTTCGACAAGTATCTGGTCGCCAACAGGATGACCATAAGTGTCGTTCAGCACTTTGAAGTGATCGATATCGATCATCAGTAGACTGAGTGGCAGGCTGCGTCGTTCTCCCAGCTGCCATGCGCGGTTGAGTTCTTCATCGAACACCCGGCGGCTGTAAAGTCCTGTCAGCGCGTCGCGCGCCGCCTGGCCTCGCGTCTCGTCGAGAAGCTGATCGCGTTGCGCTTCCGCCGCCTTCAGTTCGGTGATGTCGGTGATCAGTCCATCGTAGGATATCAGCCGCTGATTTTCGTCCAGCGTCGGAACGGAGACGTTTCTCACCCAGCGGATGGAGCCGTTTTTGTGGCTGATGCGATGCTCGACGCTGTGGATGCTTTTCTCCTTCTGGACGGCCTCGATCTGGCCCGTCACCAGAGGCCTGTCCTCCTCCAGGATCATGCTGAACCATAACCCTGGGTTCGACTGGTATTCCGAGGTTGTGTAGCCGGTCACTTCCTGCGTTCCTGGATAGTGGACGGTGCGGACCGGTTTTCCATTATCCAGAAGCACCGTGAACATAAACCCATGCATCGCCATGACGACTCTTTCATAGCGCGCCTGGCTGGCCTTCAGTTCGGTTTCCAGGGCCTTTCGACTGGTGATGTCCTCGGCCACTTTCAAATAATGTTCGATTGGTCCCTGCGCGTCGCGGATGGCTGAAATGACGGCGGCTTCCCAGTACATCTCGCCGTTCTTTTTGCGGTTATGAAATTCGCCCTGCCAGTCCGCGCCCGTTCGTAGCTTCGCCCACAAGTCGGCGTAGACCGCTGGCGTCATCTGTCCGGATTTCAGGAGGCGACTGTGTTGGCCGATTATCTCCTCGCGAGTATAGCCTGTCAGTCGGCAGAACATGGGGTTAACGTATTCGACGTTTCCTTTGAGGTCCGTGATGACAACAATACTTGGGCTTTGTTCCACGGCCCGCAAAAGTACATCCGCCAATCCATTATGACCTTCGCTCATGCCCATATAGTAGCCTGTTCGTATTCCATAAACCACCATTTTCGAGTTTGATCGTGCCCATGCAACGAATGATGCCTTGCATTTCCGAAACAATGAGGGCCGGCGAAACAGGGCAAAACACCGCATTGGTATTTGAAAAAGCTCATATGGCATACCGTTATCACTTAAACGTTCTTTGGGCGCGGGAGCATCGAGAACTCACGGCGTCTTTGCATCTAAGGGTTTTCGTTTACGTTACTAAGGCGGACTCCTATTCCATTTTGGGCGGAAGCAGGTAAATATCCGCAACTAAGAAATGCAAGAAAAAGAGGAGGGTGCGTGCATATATTAATAACGGGCGGTGCTGGATTCATAGGATCCAACCTGGTTGAATATCATCTGCGCAAGGGCGACATCGTTCATGCCGTGGACGATCTTTCGACGGGCTCTGCGGATAATCTCACGGTATTCATGAACGATCAAAATTTCCGGTTCGATCAGGCGGACATTTTGACCTGGCAGGGACTCGACAAAGCGGCAGCCTGGGCCGACAGGATCTATCATATGGCGGCCGTCGTCGGAGTGTTCAAAGTTTTGGAGGAGCCCATAAAGGTGCTCGCCACCAATATCGCCGGTTGTGAACGAGTCCTGCGTGCCGTGCAAACCGGTAAATGGAATCCGCAGATCGTAATAGCCTCCACCTCCGAGGTGTATGGCACAGGGATGCATTATGCCGAAGACGCCGGTAGAGGAGACGCTTCCGCGATTCGCAAAGCTGACCCATCTTTCATCCCGGCCTTTGACGAGGATATGGAACCGATGGTTGGCTCCAGCGTCATCAGCCGTTGGAACTATTCCATCAGCAAACTGGCTGGCGAAGCTTTCGGTATGTCCTACGCGCGCAAGCAGGGAATGAAGGTCATTGTGATTCGTTTCTTCAACACCATTGGACCAAGACAGACCGGCCGATATGGTATGGTCGTTCCGCGTTTTGTCAGGCATGCAGTGGCAAACGAACCGATACCGGTATACGGTGATGGTGCTCAGACGCGATGCTTCTGCGATGTGAGGGATACGGTTATTGCGCTCGATAAATTGGCGGATGAGGCAAATAGCTACGGTCAGATCATCAACGTCGGCAGCGACCGGGAGATTTCCATAAAAGAGCTGGCGGAGCTGGTCAAAAACAGGGCCGGCAGCTCTTCCCCGATCAAATTCGTTCCGCTCGACGAAGCATACACCGAGGCATTTCAGGAGACTTTACGGCGGCGTCCCAATCTGGACAAATTGCATCGTCTTACCGGATTCGCGCATCGCTGGACGCTGGAACGGACGCTGGACGATCTCATTAATGCGGAGAAATCAAGAAGATAACTCAAGTGAGGAGAAAAGACACATGGCTACGACTCCATATTTTGTTTTAAGTCCAAACACGGCACTCAGCATAGTCGGGTTTATACATGGACCGGACAAGACTGTGCCAACGCCGTCGGAAGACTGGCGGCAGGCGAAAGTTGATGTCGTTATTCCTGCGCTGAACGAAGAAGTTAATATTCCGCTTTGTCTAGGCTCGCTGGCAGCACAAACTCTCAAGCCCCACAGGATAATGCTTGTCGATGACGGCAGCACCGACCGCACGGTCGAGTACGCGCGCGACTTCTGCAAGGCAAACGGAATGGATATTACAATCAT
>Ga0181535_10002622_pt1 | contig 21688 bp, 19 predicted proteins | sample PEATcosm2014_Bin_44_FD_119774 | JGI IMG/M metagenome (GOLD analysis project Ga0181535, IMG submission 119774) | Peatland microbial communities from MTU Mesocosm Facility, Houghton, MI, USA - PEATcosm2014_Bin17_30_metaG | ecosystem: Environmental > Terrestrial > Soil > Wetlands > Peat | place... | reverse complement strand
GGCGGTTAGCTCAGTTGGTTAGAGCGCCTGCCTTACAAGCAGGAAGTCGGGGGTTCGAGTCCCTCACTGCCCACCAAGTACCCTTCCAGATTCGTCCACTCACCGCCTATGCCATCCCATTCAGACAAGTAATGCTCACATCCATGATTACGGTCCCCGATGGTCCATGGGATGGATACGATTTCGCTAGGTCTATATCTGCCATTTTTCCGTTGTGAAAGATCGCAGCACAGTGCAAACACGTTGGAATCGTGTTTCCCCGGAAATCCAATCGCTGGGGGCAAGATAAACCTTTCTGATGAGAACCCAATGCAATTTTGCCTATTCCTATTTCTTGCCAACCCCCTGCCACACCGCTTCTATCTCCTCTAAGGAATGCCCTTTGGTCTCGGGGACAACGCGCCACATGAACAAGGCAGCGAGGATGCTCATCCCGCCGTAGATCCAGTAGGCGAACCCATGCTTGAAATGGTCGACCAAATAGGGATTTTTATCGAGAATAGGGAACGTCCAACTGACGAGATAATTTGCGATCCATTGCGCCGCTACGGCGACGGCCATGGCCTTGCCCCGAATCTGATTCGGGAAGATCTCGCTCAACAGCACCCAGGTGACCGGTCCCCAGGATACGGCGAACCCAGCGGTGTAGATCAACATCGAGGCGATCGCGACCGTGCCTGTACCGCCGAGCCAGAAATTGGTGCCCAAGGAAATCATGCTTACCGCCATCACCAGAGCACCAACGATCTGGAGCGGTCTACGACCAAACTTATCCACGGCCAGAATCGCAACCACGGTGAACGTAAGGTTGACCGCGCCGACAATGATGGTTTGGAACAGTGAGGCGTTGGTGCTCAGGCCCATACCTCTAAAAATATCCGTCGCATAATAGAGCACCACGTTGATGCCGACGAATTGCTGGAAGACCGACAGTGTGATGCCGATGAGAATGAGACCCATACCGAAGGACAGCAATTTGCCGGAATGATGCACCTGGAGCGACCTGCGGATTTCGGCGAATTCCTTTTCGGCTTCCTCCGGCGTTACCAGTTTGGCCAGCACCGCGCGTGCGCCGGGCTCATTTCCCTTCAGCATCAGGTAACGCGGAGTCTCGGGCACGAGGAGAAGAAGCAGCAGGAAGAGACCGGCAGGAATGGTGCCGGAGAGGAACATGTAGCGCCAGCCGATGGTATTGAGCCAGGCATCGCCGCTCCCCGTTTTGGAGATTCCGAAGTTGACGAAGTAAATCACCAGCATGCCAAAGATGATGGCGAACTGGTTCCAAGCCACCAGATTCCCGCGAATCTTGGGCGGCGCGATTTCGGCGATGTACATCGGCGACAACATGGAAGCCAGTCCCACGCCGATGCCGCCAAGGATACGGTAAAGAACGAAATTCGCCATGTATCCCGATCCGCCATGGCCGATGGGAGCAAACGGAAACTCCGGCGCCGCAGCGCCCAGGGCCGACACCAGGAAGAGCACAGCCGCCATGACCAATCCGCGTTTGCGACCGAAGCGAGTGCTCACCCAGCCGCCAATGAGTCCCCCAACGATACAACCGATGAGAGCGCTGGAAACTAAAAAGCCAAGCAACGAATTCGCGGCGTTGGCCTGCGCGGGGTTGGTCAGATCGGTGAAGCGTGGATCGATAAAATACGCCTTCAGACTGTCCACCGCGCCGTTGATTACAGCGGTGTCATATCCAAAAAGCAATCCGCCCAACGTGGCGATGAGGGTCAGCAAAACGACATACGGATTTAATCGCGACATACCGTCCTTATGAATTACCGGTGGACTGAGGGTCAATTCTGCAGATCATTGCTGTCTTTGCACAAGGGTGAAGAACTGGGCGTCCTCCCTTTTTTGCGCAATGGCAGGATGGTGGAAGATTTTCTGTCGTCCTTTACGATCATGGAAGGTTTCGGAGACCTGTTTTTCGGAACCGATTCACGGCTTAGATCGGTCGGGACTGCCCACTTCCAGATTGTGCAAATACGGATCATCGAGATCATAGCCTATTCGATCGATGGTCAGACAGTGCTTACCCGACGACAGGCATTTCAACCGCATCGTGGCGATTCCTCTTTTGCGCACCGGGTGCGTGTGCGAGAAATGATCCTGGTCGCTGATGTTGCGGGTGAAGCACTACGAGCTTGCTGGCCGATGGATGAGGCTGGAGCGACCTATTTCACTTCTAACCCGGCAAATAGATCGGTGAGGTCTTTTGGAACGGTTTGCAGCGCTGGAACTGCTGTTCGTTGCGAGTCACATGCTACGGATGATCGACCGGTCGGTCTGGAAGGGTCTTCCGCCTCGGCGCATCTTAGGGGACCATTTGGGTTGTTTCGATTGCTGCCACTGTGTAGCGGCTGTGTCGAGTAGGTCCGGGCGAGATTGACGGCGGATTCCGGCAGTCCCATCCTTCAGCGATTGTTTGCGTTTTGCACGTTTTCCGCGCCCGCCATCGAACGCCGCCAGACGACGAGCGCAGCGAGGTTCGACGCTGGCGAGTGGACGCAGCGCGCTGCAATTCGAGAATCTCGCCTCGGACGGATTGAGCGCATCGGCGATTGCGCAAAAGACGGGACACTCCCATCACACTGTGCTGAGGTACCTGGCCCGACCCGAAGCCCAAAGGCGTGTGCGCTTACCTGCGAATCGAGCCTCCAGAGATGCCATGTCAGTTAGGACATGAGCTTGCCGAGGGCGTTCACAAAGCCGCGGATTATTTGCCAGTGGCTTCCAGATTGGCGGGGGACCTGTAGCCCGCTTCTTTCTCGGTCGGGAAGTGAGGGCGAATGCGCCTGGCGAGTGCCGATAGGCGCATAAGAATCAGCAGAAGGATCACGGCAATCGCCGCTAGCCAGAAGTCTGAAGGTGTCATCATGGTTTACCGATCATACCCCGCAAACGCCCATTCGGAACGCCTTGGAAAATCTAAGGTAATATTCCAAATCGTGCTCCTCACCCTGGCGGGATGCGGCGATCACCAGCCCGCCTGCCCCCATCGATCCCATGCAGACGAGACGCGAAATCGAACAAGGCTTCTCCCGCCGGAGACAACAACGGCAGGAGTTTTTTCCGAATGTACAAAAATGAACAGGCAGATTTTTTATGGCGCGCTATAGTTTTTCCCGTGTTCGCCCTGGGGAGCGCGAACATCCATCCGCTAAAAGACACGAGGTACGTCACGTCCCGCCGTTGCGCTCGGTCAATTTGGCTTTAGCTTTGCTTAAGGGCAACCGGCGTGACCAAGGGTGACTGTGGAAATCCAATTCGACGCGCGAGCGTATAGTTGTTTTCGCAGAAGGCTGACAGAAGTATCGGACCAGCGACGATGGATGGACTTTTTCCAGTGACCGGACGGAAACCGGAAGACGGCTTGGAATAAGTAAAACAGCACTGCAATCGCAACGAGATTCAGTATCAGGGCAAACTCGCCGCCATTTCCGGCTGGAGAATACTGCTGCGCCCGCGCTTCGAGACCAGCGTCAACGAATCTATCCTCGAAACATTCCGCCGAGGCCGGCGAATCGAAGTCTGGAGGGAAGGCATGAAGATCGCTCTGTTTCTCATGCTGGGTCTGCTATCGCTCGGGATCGTCTCGTTCGCAGTGAACGTTCCCGATACGGATGTTGCGATTCTGCTGGATCTGCTGGCCGTGCTGCTCTTGTTTCTGTCCCTTGGGCTGGCTCAGGATTACGGGACGTCTAAAACGAACTCTCAGTTTCGGCGCGAGACCACATCACAACCTCTAGCCTCTGTGGGCAACCGCAAGTCAGCCTAACGCAGGGCAAAGTAACCTGGCCTGTTGGGGCGTCCTCTGAGGCTCTTTTGTGGGAAAAATGTCGGAGGCAGACGGTACACGCTCGCACCCACCCCGGTCGAATGGGGGATGCCACCCTCTGCCAGATTGCTCTCTGAGTCCCCGCAGAATCCACCGCAATTTTGCCAGCACTGAGGCAACGCATAGAAAACGGAGGGAGAAAGTACCTGCGACTTCCTGCTGACTACGCCGAAAACCTACCATTTGAACGGGAATCGTCGGAGGAAAGAATGGACGGTCAGTTCCTAGGTAAGATGCTGGCCTACTCATGCACGCGGATATGCAAAGGGTTCCAGTTTGGATAAGACCGTGGGGAGATATTCCGCAACCGTAGGATGGGTGTGCATGGCGCGCTGGACGACCGTATACGGCGCTTTGGCATACATGACGTCCAGCAAGATTTGAACTACTTCGTCGCCGCCGGTTCCAAGAATCGCGGCGCCAAGGATCTGTTTTGTTTCCGCATCCACTGCGATTTTGATGAAACCTTGCGTCTCACCCTTCTCATACGCCCTGCTTACTCGACTCATCGGATATTTCGCAACGAGTGCGGCGCGCCCTGATTTCCGTATCTCGGCGTCCGTCATTCCGCATCGGCCCAGCGGTGGGTCTGTAAACAAAGCGTAAGTGTGGATTCGATCGGACACGCGCCGATGGTCTGCGTTGAGCAGATTATCGGCGACGATCTCATAGTCGTTGTAGGAAGTGTGGGCAAAGCCGCCGTGGCCATTGCAGTCCCCGAGCGCCCAGATGCCGGGAACGTTGGTTTGCAATTGATCGTCAACGATAATGTAGCCGTGTTCGTCCGTCGCAATCCCAGCCCGGTCCAGGCCCAGATCGTCCGTGTTAGGCGTACGTCCCACAGCGAGAAGAACGTGCGTGCCTGACACTTCGGGCGAACCTTCACTGCATTCCATGCGCACTGCGATACCGCTGTCGCGCTTCATCAGGGATATGCATTTCGCATTCAATCGAATCTGTATTCCCTCAAGCTCCACGATCTCCCGCACAGCTTCGGAGACATCTTCATCTTCGCGTCCAATCAGGCGCGGTCCCATCTCAACGATCGTGACCTCACTTCCGAAGCGGCGATACATCTGGCCGAATTCCAACCCGATATAGCTTCCGCCGACAATCACGAGATGCTCCGGCAAATAGTCGACATCGAGCATTGAGGAGTTAGTGAAGAACGGCACATCATGAATCCCCGAAAACGCGGGAACCGTGGCGCGCCCTCCAACGTTGATGAATATTTTGTCGGCTTCGAGGACTTCATCATTGACCGCGACGGAGTGGGACAACGCAAAGCGAGCATGGCCCTGGATGACCGTACAATTTTTGAGTCCTCGCAACCATTCTTCGACGCCCCGGTTCGACCGTCCGGAGATTTCATCCTTACGCGCTTTAATGCGTTTCATATCCGCGCGCACGTCGCCATTGACCACAAATCCGAAGTCGGCACCTCGGCGCGCAAGATGGGTTGCATATGCGCTTGCAACGAGTGTCTTGGTCGGAATACATCCCGTGTTTACACACGTGCCACCAAACTTGTGGCGTTCGATAATGGCGACCGAGCTACCCGCGGACGCTAACCGGGCAGCCAGGGACGGCCCTGCCTGCCCGGTCCCGATGATGATTGCATCAAAATGCCGCGACACGAGGAGTCTCCTTTAGGGAAGATTTCTGGCCATCGCGGGCTCAGAGCCTGTTTCAGTTCGCGATAACCGGCCGATTCGCGAAACGTGGGAATGGCCTTGCAGGGCATAACAAACCGTTGGATTTCCCCCTGCACGCTGGTGTGACCACGCTCCCAATTGGCATCGAGACCAAGGGCGTGTGCAGTTTTGGATTTCCGTCAGTGCGCTCGTCGAGCGATCGGGTAAATTCCGCCTCCCGGTTTACCCCGGCCGCTTCCGAAAGCAGAGACCGCGTGGCAAGACTCACCATGCAACTACAGGCGGAAAGAATTCAGCAAATAAGGCATCGTAATATGGCTTTACTTCTGCGAGCTTTGGCTTGGCATGCCCTTTCGAGTAAAGGTCGTATTTGTTGAACTCATTTACCCAGCGAAACATAGCTACGTCCTCGTCGTTCATCAGATGGCGGTACGCTCCGTGTTTATGAGCGGGATAGAAGGAGTGGTAGCGCAGCATATAGAGCGCTTCCTTTGGAAGATACTCCTTCATCACCTCGTAGATATACCCGTCATGGCCGAAGGACATGTGCACCTTGTCGAGCCCGCAGTTCGGTTCGTAGATGCCGTACTTAGTCGAATACACAGGATGATGCAGATCGGGATTGGCGGCGAAATATTCAGGGAACACAATGTGTTCGGAGAATGCACAACCTACCGGGAAGGTATCGCCGACTACTCCCCATTGGGGCTCACCCCACAGGCATAACACCTTGCCGAGATCGTGAACGAATCCTGCCAGTACGAACCAGCGTGGGTGGCCGTCGGCGCGAATTGCCTCTGAGGTCTGGAGAAGGTGTTCAATCTGCGTCAGGTCGGTGTCAGGGTCGCTGTCATCCACAAGGGTGTTGAGAAACTCAGCAGCCTCCCAGATGGATTCCTTTCCCTTTTTCAAGGAAAAGTACTCTTTCTCTTTCGCGAGGACATAGTCGAAGGTTTGATGCTCGTGGTTTAAACGGTAAAAACGCGCGACGCCGGGGTCTGCTTTTTCGTCGTACTGCCGGAATTCCGCCTGCGATTTTCCCTCGCGATAGCGACCTTGAAGAAACTCGTCCCACTCTTCCATGTCAGCACGTAGAGGCTGATCCTTCTGCGACGTAGCTGGGGTTGCCATTTCGACCTCCTGGGCGCGAATCGCTCAAAGCGACCCGTTTCCGATAAAGATAGGATAATTCACCGGAAAATGCCACCCGTCCGATCGATGACGGCGGTGAAGTCCGCCGTGTCTTCGTGCAAGTTGTTTCGGCGAATCAGGGCGAGGGACGCGGCGATGCCGGCAAGTACCAATCAAGGACGAAGCATGATTCTTTTCCATCGTTCTCTTCGTAAGTCTGAAGGCGGCCGGCCTCTTGGCTTTCCTCTACTTGCTTTGCGCGGTGTCGAGCCTGAGAAATCGTGCGGCGTTGTTATAGAGAATGTCGCGTTTCTGCTCGGGGCTCAGGTAGTCGGCATTTTGGATCACGCTGATTGAATAGGTCATCAACCTGGGCCATTGCAATTGATCAGTCCCGAACATCACGCGGTCTTCGAAGCCTGCCTCGACGAGGCGCTGGATGTAGCGGTTGACCTCTTTGTGGGGGTAGCTCCGGATGAGCCCTGCGACGTCCACATAGACGTGGGAGTTGGCCTGGAGCAGAGTGAGCATGTTGTCGATCATCGGATAGCCGGCATGCATCACCTGGACGCGCAGCTTGGGGTGCCGCGCCAGCAGGTCTTCGAGCAGCAGTGGGTTTCCCATCGATCCTCGGAACTTCGGCGAGGTAACATTCGCGCGGCCAGAACCGCCAGTGCCCATATGGATCGCAACGGGGATGTCGAGTTCTTCGGCGAGAGCGAAGTATCGATCTACTGATGGATCGCTAGGGGAGAGGCCTTCATATTGCAGGCCGATCTCGCCCATGACTTTGAAGCCGTCCTTGGTGAAGTCCTTGCGAAGTTCATCAAGGGATACGCGTGCGCCAGGCTGCATTCCCTCGTTGAAGCTTGTGCCCGGGATGACACGTCCCGGCGCGGCGTCTTTCCATTTCTGGACGCTTTTGGGATCGCCGAAGACGACGGCTGTTACATTCAGCCTTTCCATTTCAGCGACCACGTCCTTGATGTATTCGCCCTTGGCGGCAGGATAGAGCTTTGGGGTGCATTCCTCCTGGCTCCAGCCGAACGGAGCCTACTTGGTGCTGGGATCGGAGGCGAGAAACTCCGACTCGTTGGGACACATGGGCCCGCCGGGAAAGGATTCGTCCATGGCATGGACGTGAACGTCAATGACCGGAGGCACGGTTGAGCTTGTGTTCTGAGCCAACGAAAGCTTGGCACAAGGGAAAGGGACCATAAGGCAAACAAGTGCCCATGTAGATTTCTGGAATTGGAGTGACATGGAAGAACTCCCGTGCAGAGAATGTTGCGGCAGGCACGTCGTGCTCGTCCTGCCGTCTTCGTTGAAGACGAACAGTTCCAGTGATTCAAGAGTTCTTGGGCAGATTATGGCCAAGCCCATTGAATCGCCGTCGCATTCCGGTCAGTCAATTGAGGGGAGCATTATTACGCGAACGGACAGATCTGTACAAGCTGGGCGATAATCGACCGCCTAAAAGAAGGTCTCGGGATTCCGGTGACCGCGGTCAACCCCACACTTCCCTGGCTGTGTCTGCGACCAACTGCAACTTGGCCCATTGATCGGCTTCGGTCAGCAGGTTGCCTTCCATGGTCGAAGCAAACCCGCATTGTGGACTGAGCGCCAGTTGTTCAAGTGGAAGTACTTTGGCGGCAGCGTCAATCCGCCGCAGCAAGTCTTCCTTGCGCTCCAATTCGGCGCGTTTCGAACTGATCAGCCCGAGCACCACAATCTTCTCCTTGGGGACGAGTCTTAGAGGTTCGAAGGTGCCGGAGCGTTCATCGTCGTATTCGAGGAGGAAACGATCGACTACAAGTTCGTGGAACAGACGCTCAGCAATCGCGTCATAGCCGCCCTCAGCGTACCAGTGGCTACGATTGTTGCCGCGGCATAGGTGGATCGCAAGCGTGACTCCGGTTCCGCGCGCGGCGGCGAGGCACGCATTGTCTGCCTTCAAAGATGCCGTAAGCATTTGTTCAGGATCAACTCGCAGTTCCTTCTCCATCCAAGAGGTCCATTTCGGGTCGAGGTAGTAGCTGTAGCGCGGCGCGTCGATCTGGAGATAAGAGATGCCGCTTTCCGCCAGGATACGAATGTCTTCCACCATGATGCTTGTGACCGCATCGAGCAGTGCGTAGGGATCCCGATAAACTGCGTCTGTAATGCCGTACTTGAAGGAAATTGCCGGAAACTGGGTTGCGCTGGGCAGGGTGATTTTGATCGGCCCAAGCGCGTGCTGGCGCAGAAACGGCACCTCGCGGCCCGTCAAGGGCTGGCGCTGTTTCAGCGGCGCAGTCACAATGCCGCTGATGCTGCTGACGGCGACCGGGGGTGCGGTGGACTTTTCGGCGTTGTCGCTCCAGTTCCGAGGCACTGCGTCGCCGGGGTCGAATCCATCCACTGCGTCGGTGAAGTCGCTCATGAAATTACTGCGCCGCAGTTCACCGTCAGTGAAGACGCCCAGCCCGATCTCCTGCTGCTTTTGAAGTACACGAGAGATGTGCCGGTCTTCAAGCGCTTCGAGTTCTTGCAAAGGGACATGAGCCTGACGCGCTGCCAGCAAGTCTGGCGGGCGCAAAAAGCTTCCTACGTGATCCGCACGGAATAGAAAAGGCATCTTGATTCCCTCCTAAGCAGAAACGATTCAATTTGGACATCAGAGCGCGCCGACTCCCTCAACCAGTGCTTAAATCAGGATGTTGCGGAGCGTCTGAGCACCATCTTGCAGCGCAGGCAGGCAGGTCTTGACGAGCGTACTCTGATCAACGCGTGATACATGCGTTCCAACGTTGATTGCGGCGACAACGCGATTGCTGCGGGTATAGACCGGAACCGCAATCGATCTCAATCCTGTTTCAAGTTCCTCATTCACGATTGCGTATCCCCGGTCGCGAACCCCCTGGATCGCATTTCGTAATTGCGGTATTTTGACGATCGTCCGCGGAGTGTACGCTTTCGGTTTCAAGTCTCTGAGATAGGCCTCGAGGTCAACCTCGGGTAGGGCGGCAAGCAACACGCGCCCCATGGATGTGCAATAAGCGGGCAGACGGCTCCCGACCGATAGGCCTGCGGCGAGCACTCGACTGGCAGCAGACCGAGCTACGTACACGATTTCTCCCCCGTCGAGCATGCTCATCGATGACGATTCGTGCAGGACCTCGGTAATCCGTTCAAGCACCGGCCTCGCCGCCTCGATGACGGAAGAGGATGACAGGAAGGAAAACCCAAGCCGCAAGACTTGTGTCTTGAGCCGGTGCACTTGCCGGGCGCGCTCAACATATCCGAGAAGCTCGAGTGTCAGCAGGATTCGGCGGACGGATGCGCGCGAAAGCCCGGTGGACTGCGCGATCTCCACGATGGTGCGACCATCGAGGTATCCTTCAAAGCTCTCGATCACTCGCAAGCCCCGAGCCAGGGAGAGAACAAAGTCGGGATTGCCTGCGTATATGGCGAGGTTGGCAGCGGAACCGGGTTCAGATTCTGGAGGTACAACCTTCTTGCGGGGCATGGCTCCTCTTCGGCGGTCGATTATCGCACATCTTGTACAAAGTTACGCGATCGCGTAATAATACGGCTCTCGATCAAGAGGGGTCAAATGGCTGAGTGGATGACACTGGCCGAGGCGATCGCCGCCCATGTGCACGATGGCGATACCTTGGCAATGGAAGGTTTCACCCATCTCATTCCGTTCGCGGCGGGGCACGAAGTTATGCGGCAAGGACTCCGGAACCTCTCGCTCATCCGGATGACTCCGGATCTGATCTACGACCAACTGATTGGCGCAGGTTGTGCCGCGAAGCTTACTTTCTCCTGGGGCGGAAATCCGGGAGTGGGCTCGCTTCACCGGTTTCGCGATGCAGTCGAGAATGATTGGCCAAGTCCACTCGCAATCGAAGAGCGAAGCCACAGCGACCTCGCGAATGCGTATGTCGCCGGCGCCGCCAACCTTCCGTTCGCTGTGCTGCGCGGATACACCGGTTCTGACTTTCCACGCGTCAATCGGCAGATCCGATCCATTACGTGTCCATTCACGGGTGAAGTGCTCGCAGCCACACCCGCGGTGCGCACCGACGTCGCGGTGATCCACGCACAAAAGGCGGATTGGAAGGGTAACGTCCTTCTGTGGGGTATTCTCGGGGTGCAAAAAGAGGCTGTGCTTTCGGCGAAGCGCGCTATCGTGACAGTGGAGGAGCGAGTTGAATCACTCAACGCTCCGCCCAATGCCTGCATTCTCCCCCATTGGGTCGTAACTGCAGTCTGCGAAGTGCCTCGAGGAGCGACGCCTTCCTATGCGCATGGATATTACGAGCGAGACAACGTGTTCTATCGTGAATGGGACCGGATATCGAGAGAGCGTGAGCGATTTAGCGCGTGGCTCGATCAGCACATTCTCAAGACAAGGGACTTCGAGGAATACCTGGCATTGCAGCGCGATCCGCTCGTGCAGGCGGTCTACCAATGAGCGAGGCCTACACATCGGATGAAATGATGACGGTGGCCGCGGCACGCATGTTGCGCAATGGCGCGGTTTGTTTTGTGGGCATCGGACTGCCGTCTACCGCGGCAAATCTTGCTCGGCTCACCCACGCGCCAGACGCGGTGCTCGTTTACGAGTCCGGACCGATAGGAGCCAAGCCCACCGTGTTGCCGCTCTCGATTGGAGATGGGAATCTTGCCGAGACAGCGGACACAGTTGTATCGACTCCAGAGATATTTCGCTATTGGCTCCAGGGTGGAAGGATTGACGTGGGTTTTCTTGGAGCGGCCCAACTCGACAAGTTTGCAAACATCAACACCACCGTTGTCGGACCCTACGGGAGGCCTACGGTCCGCTTACCGGGAGCGGGAGGCGCTCCGGAGATCAGTTCTTCAGCGAAAGAAGTACTGATCATCGTGAAGCAATCGAAGCGGACTTTCGTTGAAAAGCTCGACTTTGTCACATCGGTCGGATTTCTTACCGGAGGGAACGCTCGCGAGGCAGCGGGACTTTGCGGAAACGGGCCGGCGGCAGTCATTACAGATCTGTGCATTTTGCGGCCCGATCCAGATTCGCGAGAACTAAAGGTCACGAGCATTCACTGGGGCGTGAATCGAGAAACGATCGTAGCGAACACCGGATGGAGAATTGGATTCGCGGACAGTTGTGAGAAGACGCCAAGCCCGACCGCGCCTGAGCTTGATACGTTGCGTGACCTGAAGGCACGCACGGCGGTAGTTCATGGCACACCGGGAGATCGAGAGTGAGGCCCGCATTCATCTGCGATGCAGTCCGCACGCCGATCGGGAGATACGGCGGCGCGCTAGCGCGGGTACGCACAGATGATCTCGCCAGTATCCCCATCCGCGAATTGATCAAGCGGCATGCGAGTGTTGATTGGGCTGCGCTCGACGAAGTGATGCTGGGCTGCGCCAATCAAGCCGGCGAGGACAATCGGAATGTGGCCCGGATGGCGTTGCTTCTGGCGGGGCTGCCGGAATCCGTCCCCGGCGTGACAGTGAATCGGCTTTGCGGGTCGGGCATGGATGCAGTCGGGACTGCTGCTCGAGCAATCCAATGCGGCGAGGCGGACTTCGTCCTTGCCGGCGGGGTGGAATCCATGTCGCGCGCGCCCTTTGTTCAGGGCAAGGCAGAGTCAGCTTTTCAACGGTCGATGGAAATCCATGACACGACGATCGGCTGGCGATTCATCCATCCGAAGATGCGCGAGCATTACGGAGTCGATTCCATGCCGGAAACCGGGGAAAACGTGGCTCGTGATTACGCGGTGCAGCGTGAGGCACAAGATGCATTCGCCTGGCGCAGCCAAATGCGAACCGCAGGCGCAGTGAAGGACGGATTCTTTGCTGAGGAGATCGTTCCAGTCGAAGTATCAGACAAGATGGGCAAAACGATCGTGTCGCTCGACGAGCATCCGCGCCCGGATACCACTCTCGAGAAGATCGCTCAACTAAAGCCACTTTTTCCTGGAGGGACGGTGACTGCCGGGAACGCATCGGGCATCAATGACGGAGCAGCTGCAATGGTCCTTGCTTCGGAAGAAGCGGTTAGCCGTCACGGGTTGCGGCCCAGAGCGCGTATCGCCGGCATGGCAACGGCGGGAGTGGCTCCGCGCGTCATGGGGATTGGTCCGGTTCCGGCTACGCGCAGATTGCTCGCTCGATTGCAAAAGAAGATTTCCGACTTCGATTGGATCCAATTAAATGAAGCTTTCGCGAGTCAGTCGCTCGCCTGTTTGCGCCAGCTCGGTTTGCCCGATGATGCCGAACATGTGAATGCAACCGGAGGAGCAATCGCCCTGGGCCATCCGCTTGGGATGAGCGGCGCCCGTTTGGTGCTCACGACGGCACATCAGTTGGAAAAACATGGTGGCAAGCTTGCGCTGGCTACGATGTGTATCGGGGTCGGACAGGGAATCGCATTAGCTATTGAGCGCGTGTGAGGGAGGAAGTGTTGATCGAATTGCCCGCAGTGCAAACGGCTATTCCGGGAACGCAGCCGGACTTCTACTTTCCACCTTACGTGTCGACGATTGCGAGATCACCGCGCATGCCGTTGGTGTTGCTCCCTGAAACGCCCACGGAACGAACCGGGCCTGTCTTTGGACACGAAATGATTCGCAAGAATGATCATGACTTAACCGCGCAACATGAGGGTGAGGCTTTGGGCGAGCGCATCGTCGTGCATGGACGCGTGCGGGATGAGGACGGACGACCAGTGCGTGGTGCGCTCATTGAAGTGTGGCAGGCTAATGCTGCGGGCCGCTACCGGCATAAAGTAGACGGACACGATGCGCCGCTCGATCCGAATTTTTCAGGCGCAGGCCGCTTCCTCACGGACGATGAAGGGCGGTACTTCTTCAAGACCATCAAGCCTGGGCCGTATCCATGGGGAAACCATTACAACGCGTGGCGTCCAGCTCATATTCACTTTTCTCTTTTTGGCGCGGGGATCCTGTCGCGACTCGTCACCCAGATGTATTTTCCGGGCGATCCGCTCCAACCGTTCGACCCGATCTTCAACAGCATTCCTGACGAGGGCGCGCGACAGAGATTGGTTTCCAAGCTCGATATGGCGCGCTCACAACCGGATTACGCACTCGCGTACGCATTCGACATCGTGCTGCGGGGCTCGCACGATACCTCATTTGAAGGTGCCAAACGATGAGCACTCAGAAGATGGTCCCGAGCGGATCCCAAACGGTGGGTCCGTATTTCCGCATCGGACTCGAAGACCTCGTTGGTAAAGGGCCTGGGAACGAGTCGGCGCTTGAAACGATCAGGATCCACGGAAAAGTGCTGGATCGTGATGGTGCGCCTGTTTCGGATGCGCTGTTGGAATTCTGGCGAGCAGATTCGTCCGGGGCTTATTCCGATGGCGTTTCCCATTTGAATGGTCACCCGGTCGGATTTCACCGCGTGGGGACGGAGGTCGATGGCAGCTTTTCTTTGACGCTGATCAAACCCGGCGCGACTCCGCTTGGCGACGGGCGATTTCAGGCTCCTCACATGCTTGTGCTCGTCTTTGCGCGGGGTCTTTTGCGGCACTTGATCACCCGCGTCTATTTCGATCAAGACCCAACCCTTGCTGTAGACCCTGTTTTGCTTGAAATAACCGCCGAGCGCCGGCGCACACTTATTGCTTCTTTCGATCCAAGTGATCCGCAAGTGTATGAGTGGAACATAGTCCTGCAAGGTGACAACGAGACCGTCTTTTTCGCGTGGTAGAAGGGACACCGACTATGGGTTCTGAAAGTACCGCCTTCCTTTTTTCTACGCCGGAGATGACGGAGACTTTCTCGTTCTTACGACAACTGCGCGCCATGATGCGCTTTGAATGGGCGCTCACTTGCGCGCTGGAAAAACAAGGCATCGCTGAAGCAGGCTCCGGAAGGGTTTTGGAGAAACTGCTGGATGCAAGGTTCGTCGAGAAAGAGCTTCTGGAGCGCGATGCTTTTGAAGCTGGGAACATCGCCATTCCGTTCGTGAATCAGCTCACGGCAGAGGTAAAGCGCGAAAACGAGCCTGCAGCACGAGCGATTCATCTTGGTGCGACCAGCCAGGACGTCCTCGACACAGCGCTGGTTCTCCAGATGCAGGAAGCCTTGCGACTTATCCTTGCTGCAATCGATCGCTTGGATCTTGCCCTCGCAAAACAAGTACAGACCCATGCTGAGACGGTAATGACGGGAAGAACGTGGCTGCAGCCTGGACCTCCGACAACGTTCGGGCTGAAGTTGGCGGGCACACTCGCTGCTTTACGCAGGCACAGGGCCCGTATTCACGCTGCCGCCGACCGCGCACTCGTGGTTCAGTTTGGAGGCGCAGTCGGAACTCTCGCAGCTCTTGGATCTGCGGGAATTGAAGTTTCGACAGAGTTGGCTCGAATCCTTGAACTGAAAGAACCCGAAATTCCCTGGCACACCCAGCGCGATAACCTTGCCGAGATGGCAGAAGTACTTGCTCTGCTGGTTGGAAGCCTTGGCAAATTTGCCAAGGATATCGCTCTCTTGATGCAGACCGAAGTGGGAGAGGCCTCGGAGCCTACCGGCGAAGGCCGGGGCAGCTCTTCGACCATGCCGCAGAAGCAGAATCCCGTTGCCTGCGCGACGGTTCTTGCTTGCGGAGCGCGGGCTCCGGGGCTAGTTGCGACAATGCTGGTCGCCATGCCCCAGGAACACGAGCGTGGACTCGGACTATGGCAAGCAGAATGGGAGACTCTGCCGGAGATATTCCAGCTAGCTGCGTCGGCGCTAGCTCGGTCCATCGAGATAATTGATGGGCTCAAGGTCGATGCGAATCGAATGGCTTCGAATCTCGATGCAACGCTTGGGCGGGCTCAGTCGGAGGCTGTGAGTGCGGCGCTGGCACAAAGAGTCGGACGTGTTGCCGCCCATGAAATCTTGCGCAGAGCTATTGCCAAATCGAGAGAGACTGGGCAGCATCTTTCCGTCATCTTGAAGACCATTCCTGAAGTGACCGCTCATCTGACAGACTCGGAAATTGATCTGCTTTTGCAGCCGCGCGCGTATCTTGGCAGCACGCGGCATTTTATCAAGCGTGTGTTGACGGGCTCCTGACGCGCATCGCTGATTTCCGGCGTCATGATCGGCGCTGTTCGCAGGCAACATTCTCGATTGATTCCATCGAAAGGAGCGGACCCGTGGATGAGAACGAACGCTATGAAGCAGGGATGCGTATGCGCCGCAATGTTCTCGGCGATGCGCACGTAGACCGCGCCGAAGCTGCAAAAAGCGCCCTGGATGAAGAATTTCAGAACCTCATCACACGCTATGCCTGGGGTGAGATCTGGACGCGTCCCGGCCTTCCGCCACACACGCGAAGCTTGCTCACAATCGGCCTGATGGTCGCGCTCAATCGTGGAGAAGAATTGCGGCTGCACTTAGGGGCCGCAGCCAACCATGGTGTGACCGCTGAAGCGATTCGCGAAGTGCTGCTGCATTGTGCTGTTTACTGCGGTGTTCCCGCGGCCAATGCGGCCTTCCATGCCGCCAAGGAAGTTCTGAACGAGCGCGAGAAGCAGAAATAGCAGAGACACTCATGGCAAAGTTCGAAACACAGGTGGGAATCATCGGCGCAGGACCGGCCGGCTTGATGCTCTCGCATTTGCTCCATCAGCATGGCATCGCATCGATCGTGCTGGAGGCTAGGCAGCGCACTTATTGCGAGGAGCGCGTACGCGCAGGAGTCCTGGAGCACACGAGCGTCGAGATGCTGCGCAGCGCGGGCGTCGCCGAGCGCCTGGACCGCGAGGGCCTGCGTCACGAGGGCATCGAATTGGGTCTCAGTGGCCGGCTCCATCGCATTCCGCTCGTCGAACTGACTGGAAAGGCCGTGACGGTCTATGGTCAGCAGGAAGTTGTGAAGGACCTGATTGCTCGCCGTTTGAGCGACGGTGGCGATCTGCGTTTTGAATGTGGCGAGGTTTCGCTACACGACCTCGGGGGGAGTCGTCCCTGGATTCGCGTGGAGAAGCAAGGCAATGTCGATCTCATCTCGTGCGAGTACATTGCCGGATGCGATGGCTTTCACGGTGTTTCACGATCGTCTTTCCCACAAGGAGCACTCACCGTCTACGACCGCACCTATCCTTTTGCGTGGCTTGGAATTCTCGCCGATGCGGCACCGTCCCGTGAAGAACTGGTCTACATGCATCACGAACGAGGATTCGCTCTCTACAGCATGCGATCGCCGCAAATCACCAGGTTGTATCTTCAATGCAAGCCTGATGAGGATATCGCGGAGTGGAGCGATGACCGCGTCTGGAGCGAGCTTCATGCGCGTCTGGGATGCTTGGACGGCTGGCAACCCACGGAAGGCAAGATTTTGCAAAAGGGCGTAACCGGCATGCGAAGCTTCGTCGTCGAGCCCCTTCAGTTCGGCCGCTTGTTCCTGGCAGGAGATGCCGCCCATATAGTTCCACCAACCGGCGCAAAAGGGATGAACCTTGCGTTGGCTGATGTGCATTATCTTGCAGCGGGGCTCCGGGCACGGTATCGCGAGAACGACTGCACGAAGCTCGATGCCTATTCCGTAACCTGCCTGCGCCGGATATGGAAAGCTCAGCGATTCTCCTGGTGGATGACTTCGCTCTTGCACCTTTTTGCCGATGCTTCACCATTCGATTGCAAACGGCAAATCGCGGAGTTGGAGTACGTCGTGAGTTCGCGCGCTGCGGCCACTACCCTGGCAGAGAATTACGTAGGTTTGCCCCTCGGTTGAACCTGTAGGACCCTTTTCCAGATCCAGCGGAGTAAAAGGCTCTCAGAAGAAATCTTCCGCAGGGCCTACTCAATTCGCTTGTGCGCTTCAGAAAGATAGTTTGAGAGCCAGTTGCACAAGGCGAGGATTGTTGACGGTTGAATTCACCTTGCCGAATAACGATCCCTCGTTGATGTCTGCAATCGGCGCGCCGTACTGGGGATGATTTCCCAGGTTGAAAAACTCGGCGCGGAAGTTTAGGCCTGTTTCGCGCCAGGGCAAGGCGAATTGCTTGATGACCGAGAAGTCGGAGTTCACAAAGTCTGGTCCGGTAACAGGCACACGGGAGGCGTTGCCGAGTTCGCCGGCGGGCGCCGCGACAAAACAAGCCTGGTTGATCCACTGATACTGGCCGTGGTTGGCGGCGTAAGGGTTGCAGTTGGCGACCCGATTGGGCCGGTTGAAGTTGAAGCTGTCGCCGCCGGTATTGAAGGCCACGCCCGACGTGTTGTCGCTGTCGATCAGGGGAACGGGGAATCCGGAAGAGATCCTTTCGATCAGCGTCAATTGCCAATTGCCGATGAGCGTATTGGTGACAGGGTTCCAGTCGCCGCCGAACGCCTTGCCCTTGCCGAAAGGCAGGTCGTAGATGACGCTGCCGATAAAGCTGTTTGCGAGGTGAATCTGCGACAGGGACCAGTCGAGATTCTGCCAGTTGGGCAGGGGGAAATACGGAGCGCTCAGTTCCGAACCCAGGCCGTCGGACAACCCATTGTCATAGGTATGAGAGTAGGTGTAGGCAAACAGAGCGTAAAGGCCGTGCTTTGGCGTCTTGGTCTCTGCCTTCACCTGCAGCGAGTTGTAGGTTGTCTGGCCCACGTCACCCATCAGCAGGATCGCGTTGAAGTTCGGAGGGGTATACGGATAGATGTAGGGAGCGCCGCCAGGGAGGCAGCCGAGTGTATAGCCGGAGATGGTTCCGCAACCCGAGGGGCTGCTGGTGTTCAGGTCGTTGCCGATGACGAGCAGATGGCCGCCCACCGATCCGGCGTAGCCCGCGGTGAGCACGACGTTGCCTGGCAACTCACGTTCAACGTTTACGTTGTATTGGTGGACTCTGCCGGGCTGGATATTCCTCGGCTCGTAACTGTACGTGCCCACGTAGCTGGCCACATTTTGCGGCGTCGGGAGGGCTGGAAAGCCGCCAGAGGCAGTAGGGGGATTTTCGGGTGTCGCGCCGGGCAGGGTGGCGCAGTATGAAGTTGAGAAGGCGCAGCCCGCTGAAAAAGTAGCGGGGAATACATCGGACTCGCCGAGGTTGGGCGGATTTTGCCACAGGCCCTGCGCACCCTGGTTCCAGGATGAATCGTGATAGATGCCAAAACCGAGGCGAAGCACGGTCTTGTCGCTGCCGAGAACTTTCCAGGTGAGGCCGACGCGGGGTTCGTAGGCGCCCCAGAACATATTGATGCCCGCCGATCTGCTTACCCCGTTCTGGCCGGCGATGAGGAGCTGTCCCGTTGAAGGGATGTAGTCCGCCATTCGGTTATGCTCTTCGGTGATGGGGGTGGTCATGTCCCACGCAAGGCCAAGGTTGAGGGTGAGCGACGGGAGAACGCGCCAATCGTCCTCGACAAAGGGCCGGTAGATCTTCCAACGGCGGCCGGTGATGGGTCCGCCGTAGGTCTGGTCATGAATGGCCCCTCCCACAATTCCCATCAGCAGGTCCGCCTCGGGATTGCCAGGGGCGACGCCCGCACCGGTGAAGTTTCCGAAGGTCCCGACGAGCCAGAAGCCGTCTTGAAATTCCTCGGTTCCAACATTCATTTGATTGCCGCGGAAATCCAGGCCGGCGTGAATTTCATGCTTGCCGCGAATCAGATCCAGATCGTCCTTGAACGAGTAGATGTTGGTTCCACCCTGAAACGGAGAGTAGCCGCGATCGCCGAGGGACCAATAGCCGCCCTGGACTTGAGCGGAAACCAACCCTTGACTGTAGGAGCCACCGGTAAGAGGGGTACCGGTGGATGAGCATCCCAAATCGGCGTTAGGAATTCCCAGCTTAGCCGACTCGCAAGTGAAATTGCCCAGCGAGTCGATGTAGTCGAAGATGCGGTCATAGCCTACGGAGGCCTGGTTGAGCGTGCGGGGCGAGAATACGTGGCTCCAGCCGACGCCGATATTGCGCCCGTGGTTAATGAGGTTTTCGTTGCTGCCGAAGGCGTTGGATTCGGCCAGACCCGGAGCGCCGCCCGGAACGAAAGAGAATGCCTGGTCGTAGCTGAATCGTGCAAAGAGGTTGTCCGCCGCGGTGAGCGTCTCGTCCAGCCGGGCATCGAATTTGGTTTCATTCAAAACGCGAACAGGCTCGTTGACGAAGTTATAGCTCGCAGTGGTGCTGCCCGCGTTGACGTTGGGGGCGGGATAAATGTTGATCATCCCCTGCCCGACTTTGTCGATCAGGTTGGAGGGGATCTTGGCGCAGTCGGTTCCCTTTGGCTGGCTTCCATCGGCAGCCGCGGGAATGGGGTTTCCCAACGAATCGCACTGGAAGTAGGCATCCGCCGCCCCGACCATGTTCGGGTTGGCGATGGCAAGGGCGACGGGGTTGCCGAATGGATCGTTGGTGAAATCGCCGCCGCGCATGGCCAGCGAAGGCACCAGGCCGGTGAAGGTAATGCCCTCGCGCTGGTACTTCTGCTCGCCATCCACGAAGAAGAAGGTCTTGTTGTGGAGGATTGGGCCGCCGACCGAGCCGCCAAACTGATTCAGATTGAATTTCGGGGTCGTCGTGTCAAAGTCGCCTTTCGCGTCGAGGTCGGTGTTTCGCACGAATTCGAAGAGCGATCCGTGCCAGTCGTTCGATCCTGATTTTGTCGTGACCAGCACGGTCGGACCCGCCCGGGTGCCGAACTCAGCGGAGTAGGTGTAGGTAAGGACTTTGAATTCCTGAATGTCGTCGATTGAGGAGAAGACGCCGATGCCGCCCGCGGTCAGCTCGTTATTGTCGACGCCATCCAGCAGCCAGTCTGTGCTATTGGGACGCGAGCCGCCCACTGAGAGCGAGAACGAACCGCGCGCGGCCACCTCGCTGTCGCTGCCCTGGGTGAAGAAGCTGTTGGGGTTGGTTTCGGAAGTCGCGCCGGCGGTCAGGGTGGCGAGTTGAACGAAATCGCGGCCGTTGAGCGGCAGCTGGGTCACCTGTTGCGAGGTGATCACCTGGCCGAGAGATGGATTGGCGGTCTCGACAGCTACGGCGTCACCGCTCACTGCCACCGTAGTGACGACGGTGGCGGGCACGAGCGAGAAATCGAGTTCGCGGGCTTCATCCACCTGGAGACGCAGATCTTTGGTTTCGGCGCTTTGAAATCCCGCCGCGTCGACGCGCACGGTGTAGGTCCCGACAGGCAGTAGAGGAATCAGATAATGCCCGGTATTGTCCGTCTTACCGTCACGAGCCAGGCCGGTTCCCTCAGACGTGGCGACCACGGTAGCTCCGGGAACAGCCGATCCGGATTTGTCAATGACATTGCCCGAGAAACTTCCAGTGGCCTGGCCATGCATGTCTGGGGAGATCATCAGGGCGAGAAAGCAGATGACAGGGAGGAGTAGGATTTTGCTGAGTTTTGTATCGGCCTGGCCTTCCACCGATCTAGGACACTGCGCGCTAACCGTCATGCGGTTCATCGACAAACCCCTTTCGATAATTCGGTTTAAGGTGGTTTCTTGGATCGAATGCGCTGGTAACTAGACTGTAAGAATAGGCCAGTCAAAAGTCAACGCAAGGTTTGGTGGGGTTCCCGCGGGGCCGGTAGTCTCTTCGGACAGCAGCTCTCCTTTTACCGGTTCTGTCGGGATAGCTGCACCTGCAATTCTCGTTGAACCCGGTTCGTTGCCCGTCTCGTCCGGCTCCGATCACACATTCGTGTCATTGAGAGTTTTTCAGACACGTGTCAGGCTTTCCCGCATGCGAGTCAATCTGATCACCCAACCGTCCAATCGCTTTGAATCTGGAACGGGCACGATTCCCCTCTCGCTGACGATCCGCCCCGCGTGCGGCTTACCCGGCGACTACGAGTTCCCAACTGATAGCGCTGCACTCTTGCAGTTGCTTCGAAAACAAACAGATTTACCTGCCTATGTCCTTCAGCGCTTTGAAGCGGAGCTTCACGCCCGACTCAGCGCCCGGTTGCTAGGAGTGGATCTGAGTGACAGTGTCCTCACGGATATCGGGTACTTCATCGACTAGCGGTCGTATCCGTGGCCGCCGTGGCCACCATCTTCCCGGGCTCGCGTGACTTCCCTGGGTTAATCCGGGGGAACGATGGTAATG
>Ga0181535_10002617_pt1 | contig 21705 bp, 19 predicted proteins | sample PEATcosm2014_Bin_44_FD_119774 | JGI IMG/M metagenome (GOLD analysis project Ga0181535, IMG submission 119774) | Peatland microbial communities from MTU Mesocosm Facility, Houghton, MI, USA - PEATcosm2014_Bin17_30_metaG | ecosystem: Environmental > Terrestrial > Soil > Wetlands > Peat | place... | reverse complement strand
GGAGACAGCGAAGAATCCCCGCTACTACTTTGACCTGCGCAAGGAGCGCAAGAACGCCGTCAAGGGCGAGAGTGCCTACACTCCTGCCGTCGCGTTGGTTGCCGGCCTCGGCGCAGCGCTCGATTACATTGCCGGACAGGCGGGTGGCGATCTCGAAAAGGGCCGCATCGCGCTGATCGACAACGCGCAGGTGAACGCAAAGGCTACGCGTGCAGGACTGGTTGCGTTGGGCTTCACGCTCTTTGCGCCGGTCTCGCCGTCGGCTGCGGCGACCGCGGTTGCTGTTCCCGATGGGATGGATTCTGGCACGGTGGTCAAGGCGCTGAAGGCCAAGTTCAGCCTCGTAACGGCCAATGGGCAGGGCTCGATGCAAGGCAAGATCTTCCGCGTGGCCCATCTGGGCTTCTTCGATTATCTTGACACCGTGGCATTTCTCGGCGCGATGGAGCACATCGCAAAAGACGTGCTGGGTCTGCCGGTGGCCTATGGGCAAGGTGTGGCCGCGGCGCAGCAGGTTTTCGCTGAAGCGACGAAAAGCTAGCTGTCACCTTTTAGCTTTTAGTCATTAGCTCGTTGTCCGCAGGTTGAAGTTGATGGTCTCCCAGGTCCCAAACACGGGACCTGGGGCACCCAAGAGGTTGGGGTTTGTGGATGGAGTTGGAAGGCCGAGCTTTTAGCCAAAAGCTAAGAGCTAAAAGCTAGGAGCTGTTTTCATGTCTGAACTTAGTTTTGGGGAAAAGCTGCTGATCGCGCGCAAGCAGCTTGACCTGTTTCAATATGAGATGGCCGAGCGGCTGGGGGTTCACGCCAACTCGCTCACCAAATACGAGCGCGGCGAAGGCAAGCCCCACGCGGCGGTGGTCAGGATGTTCGAGATTCTCTGCGAGCAGCATGGCATCCGCTTTGACGAGTATGAACCTGCACGCAAAGACAAGGGAGTAGCGATGAAGATCGTTCTGGCAGAGAAGGTATCTCCGGCGACGTTGGCCGTGTTTGCGGCCGAACCGGGGTGGGAAGTTTTAACGCATGACCAACTGCCGGACGGCTTGCCTGCCGCACTGGCCGACGCGGACGGCCTGGTAGTCCGCAGCGCCGTGCAGGCCGACGATGCGCTGATGGCGCACGCCTCCAAGCTGCGTGTGATCGGCCGGGCCGGCGTGGGCGTGGACAACATCGACGCCGCAGCGGCGACACGGCGCGGCATCGTTGTGATGAATACACCCGGCGCGAATGCGGTGGCCGTTGCCGAGCTGACTATTGGACTGATGTTGACGCTGGCGCGCAAAGTGGCGGCAGCCAACACATCGATGCACGCCGGCAAGTGGGAGAAGAAAATCCTGCAGGGCTCCGAGCTGCGCGGCAAGACGCTGGGCATTCTCGGCCTCGGACGCATCGGCCTCGAAGTAGCTCGTCGCGCCCGTGGCTTCGGCATGGAACTGATCGGCAGCGACCCGTTTGTCTCGGCCGCCGTAGCGAGGGAGAACGGCATCAAGCTGGTCACGCTCGATGAATTGCTTGCGGGATCGGACTACCTCACTTTACATGTGGGACTGACCCCGCAGACGACAGGCGTGATCAATGCCAAGACGATCGCGACGATGAAAAAAGGTGTGCGCATCGTCAACTGCGCGCGCGGCGAGCTGATCGACGACGAGGCGCTGATCGAGGCCCTGAAATCCGGCCAGGTCGCAGGCGCGGCTCTCGATGTCTTCGCCTCCGAGCCGTTGAAGGACTCGCCTTACGCGTCGATGGACAACGTGATTCTTACGCCTCACATCGCCGGGTCGACCGGCGAAGCGCAAGAGGCGGTCGGCATTCAGATCGCCCGCCAGGTACGCGACTATCTAAAGCTCGGCGTGGTGCAGAATGCCGTCAATCTGCCATCGCTTACGCACGAAGAGTACGTGGTGCTGGCTCCATATATCGGCCTGGCCGGACGGCTCGGCTCCTTCCTGGCTCAGACGGGCAAGGGCGGTATCGAGGCAATTGATCTCATTTATGGTGGCACGCTGGCCGAGACAAAAACTGAACTGGTGCGCAATGCCGCGATCGCCGGATTGCTTGCGGGCTCGGAAAATGTGAACCGGATCAATGCGGCGGCCTACGCCGAGGAGCGCGGCATCCGCATTCATGAGGTCAAAGAAGAGGACGGCCATCGCGGCGGCGCAACCACGACGCTGACGATCAAGCTCCACTCGGCTTCGGGAGAGAGCGGCGCCAGCGCGACCGTCATTCGCGGCGAGCAGCCACGGCTGCTGGTCTTCGAGGGTATCGACATCGAGACGCCTCTTGAAGGCAACCTTCTGGTCTGCCGGAACCTCGACGTGCCGGGCGTGATCGGCAAGATCGGAACGATCCTCGGCGAGCATGGCGTCAACATCGCCAACTTCGCCCTCGGTCGCGAGCGCAGCGGCAAGAAGCCCGCCAAAGCGCTTGCGCTGGTGCAGGTGGATGCGCCGGTTCCTGCCACCGTGCTTGAGGCGCTCTCGAAGATTGAGGCGCTGCTCGAGGCGCGGCCCGTGTCACTGCCCGAGTGCTGCAACTGAGTTCGACCGGAAACAAACCATTTCGGTCAAAAGCGAAGAACCACCGCCAACCAGCGGTGGTTTTTCATATGTGGGTGAGGCTGCACTATCCCATCAGGCCCTGATGTCCCAACCAACTCCGCAGATAAGATGCCTGTCCGAGGTGGTAGGTCTCGTGGATCGCAAGGAAGTTCACGACGCCACTCACTTTGCCATCCGGACTCGGCGGACCTTGCGTGGAAGGTTGTGCCAGCGCGTCCTCTGAAACAGTGTTAAAGACGCCGGCGAGAAGGCCCGAAAGGTCGTGCCAGGCTCCGAGCAGCTCGTCGGGCGCCGGATAGGCAGCCGAGCTTTCGCATTTGGCGCCGCGCGCGAAAAGATTGATCCATGGCCGCGACCACTCCGTGCCAAGACGCGCCAGCAGGCGTTCGCGCGTCCAGACGACGTGGCCGACGATCCAGGCGATGTGATTGCTCGTGCCATCGGGATGGCTCAGCCATTCTTCCGGCGAGAGGTCGTCGACCATCTTTGTGAGCAAACCGGAGTTGAATTCGTAATTTTGCGCGGCTGTGGCGATTACTGCGGGGATAGGCATCGTGGGGAATCTCCTTGACCGATTGGTTGGGGATGGAATCGCGGCGTGCGCCCGAGCAGAGCTCGGCAGGAAAAGATTACAGCACAGACATGACTTCGCGGGAACGGTCGGGCGGCAAGGGAAGGGAGCGCGCGGACGATGATCACGGCGCAGGAGGAGGAAAGAGGAATCGAATCAAGCCCACCCTCGGCGCAAGCAAACCGCGCTAAGGGTGGGGTTCAGTGTCTTGTTGCTGCTTCAGCGACCGCGCCGATTAGCGGCCCATCTCATGGAGCCACGCTTTGTGTGCGCGCTCTGCGGCCTCGGTCGCGCGTGCGATGTGGTCATTCGCCCGATGGCGAAGCTCACGCACATCCGGATTGTCTTCCGCGCCGTCTACGTCCGCCTTGGCCTTCTTCAGGAACTCGATCGATTTCAGCAAGCGGCTGCCGTGATCGCTCACATCGATCGGCGGATGGTCTTCGAGGTTCTTGCCGTCGTCAATCGAGGCCATCTTGATCTCGCGGATCGCGGCTTCAATCTCCTGTATGGCGACATCTTCACCCTCGTAGACCTTGCGATCACCGGCCTGGTGCATCAGGCACCAACGAGCGGAGCGAAGATCTGTCAAGGCGTGCAGATATGCCGGGTGCCGGCCTGGCAACTGCTGCGCGCCCAGCGGCAGCAATGCGGTCATGAACAGTGCGAGACTCAGGTACTTGGCGACTTTCAGCATCTTTTCTTACCCTCCAATACAAGCTTTCGGTGGATTACTTCTGTGAGCCTGTACTATGCTACAACACAGCCCTTTCAGATATGTTCCTCTGGAAAACGCAGAAGTGCCTGCGAGGTCTGTTATTCCGCCCGCAAATAAGAATGAGGCGGGAACGCCCGCCTCACGTGAATTCCCGATGAATTGAAGTTATGCGCGGCTGAGGTAGGCGCCTTCGCTGGTGTCGACGCGGATCTTTTCGCCTTCGTTGATGAAGGCGGGAACTTGAACAACGAGGCCGGTCTCGGTCTTGGCGGGCTTGGTGACGCTCGATGCGGTGGCAGACTTGAGGCCGGGTTCGGTCTCGACGACGGTGAGCTCGACCGACGCGGGCAGGTCGATGCCCACAGCTGTGCCGTCATGGTAGCTGACCTTGATCTGGAGGTTCGGCGTGAGGTATTCGATGGCGTCGCCGAGCGTGGAGCCCTTGAGGACGGTCTGCTCGTAATCGACCGGGTTCATGAAGTAGTAGTCGTCGCCGTCGGCGTAGAGGAACTCCATGGACACCTCGTCCACCACCACCTTTTCAATGGCGTCGGCAGAGCGGAAGCGGTGCTCGAACATGGCCCCGGTGCGCAGATTGCGCAGCTTTGCTTGGATGAAGGCGCGCAGGTTGCCCGGCGTGCGATGTTCGACTTTGAAGACCAGATGAAGCTGGTCGTTGTGCTTGATGATCATGCCGGGACGCATTTGCGTGGCGGGAATCGCCATAACGTTGGAAGCTCCTTGCTAGGGTTGCGCCGATAGCGCAGAAAGATTGGCCTTGGCCCATCTTTTATTGTAACTTAGGGGCGGTTGGGGGACGGATCTGCACGAATGGTGCAATCTCCCGGTTAGCCGGTAATACGCTCAAAGCCCGGCTGGGAGGATCTCATGGTATTGGCCTCCACAGACAAGAACACTCCGGCACTGCAAAACTCGAATGTCCTAGGCTCAGACCATGCCAACGAGATCTTCAAGGCGAGGGGCGGCAATCGTTCCGGGAACTTGAATGAATCGGAGCTGGTAAAGTGCTGTCCAGCCCTTGGATTGAACTACTTCTTCGCTACCAAAGCTCAGCGTGAACGGATTTTCGCTTGTGTGGCATGCAATCGGTGTGCAATATCTCCCGTTTCCGGAGCCGATGACACTGTCAAAAATCACTATCTGCAAACCATTTCGAGTGCCCTCGATTACATTCCACGCCTTTTTGATTTCGGACATCGGGTAACAGTCCATCTGGAACGTTGCTGGTAGATCATCCCAGATGAATTGGAAGCCGAGCTTATTGGCAAGCGATCGCATATTTCTTTCACGCCGACCAAGAGCAAAGTATGCGACTACTGAGCCAACCGCAAGGGCACCTAAAGTGACTTGCCATCTTTCCATGGCTTCGAGTGTACAGTTTCACTCAACTACGTGTAGGACCCTGAAGGCATTCTGAGCGTATCGTCAGCTGTCCGGAAGCCGTACCGACGTCCGCATTGACGGGTGCGTGACGGCTCTGCGAGACTTTTGGGCATGGGTTACAAAGGGAAAGTTGAGTATGCCCAGCAGCGCAAGATGCGGGAGCGGAATACCCGCGTCTACCGTTCGCTGCATTGGCCAATCTGGATCTTTGTCTTCTTTCTGGCCCCAGGGCCGCTGACCTTTTCGCTCTTCGCGCACGGCTTCAGCCTGGGCAACTTGCTGTGGCTCGGCGCGGTGCTAGTCGGCACAGGTATCGCCCTGGTGCGCGGACAAGCGCCCGGCTGCGAGCCAAAGCCTTACATCCTGCGCTTTGATGAGGACAAGCCGAATCCACTCTACCGGCGCGTCTGCTACACCTTTGCATGGAATGCCGCGCTGAACTATGCGCTGCTGAATATCACAGGCCTGGCGATCGCCGCGCTAACAGGCATCTGGCTCATGAAGCAGATTTACTACTACGCTTACCTGCCGCTGGCCGCGGTGATTCTGCTGCTCGGAGCGCTGGGCAAGCTACCGCGCGTCGAGCCGACAACGAAGCAGGAAGGCACGCACCGGCGTTACTTCTACGGCACGGTGTGGTCGGTAACTGCCGCGCAGACCGTGCTACTGGTGCTGTGGAAGGCTCTGCCTCTGACGCAGACAACCGCCGCAATCAAGCTTGCGGTCTTTGTGGGCGTGCTGGCGCTGATGGGCTCGATCGCCGCGCGTGGCGTGCTGCCGCGCACGCGGCCCATCCTGCCTGGCGAGGTGATGATCTCGGACTGAGGCCACCGAACGAACCTCTCGGGATTAGCTGCATTGCTGTTTCCCTCTGGCCTTGTCTGTCTTCGTGCTCATCCACTACTATTGCGCGTGGTATTTGGACGGGAGTTTGCCCGTCCCAGGAGCTTGATCGATGTGTTCCCCCCGGCTTGTTTTCATCGCTGCACTCTTCGCCGTTTCATCATTTTTCCCAACCGCTACTCTGGCTCAAAGCAACACGACTGTTGCCACGCCGGCCAATCGAACCGATGCCTTCATAAGCCCCTCTGATCCCATCGGAGTTGGCGATCAAAGCGCAGATCCGGCTCACATTCCCGCCAATGCGCCCTTCAAGAACGCGGGTCTGCCAGCCGACAAGCGCGTGGCCGACTTGCTCAAGCGCATGACGCTCGAAGAAAAGGCATCGATGGTCGCCGGCTCTGGCTGGATGGAGTCGACACCGATTCCGCGGCTCGGGATTCCCGCGATCAAAATGGCCGATGGGCCGCTCGGTGTGCGCTCCTGGGCGGGCAGCTCGTCGATCACCGGCCTTCCCGGTTCGCCCCTGAAAGTGCTCTCCACCAGCTACCCGTCGGGCGTGGCAATGGCCGCAACCTGGGACACCGAATTGGTCAACAAAGAGGGCAAGGCCATCGCGCAGAATGTGAAGGCGCTGGGCCGAGACATGATCCTGGGGCCTACGGTGAACATCAACCGTGTGCCGCTGTGGGGGCGCAACTTCGAGGGCTACGGCGAGGATCCGTATCTTGCTGGGCGGCTGGCTGTGGCCTATGTCAAGGGCGTGCAGAGCGAGGGCGTGATTCCCTCGGTCAAGCACTTCGCCGCCAACAATGAGGAGTTCGAGCGCCACAGGATCGACGTGAAGATCGACGACCGCACGCTGCATGAGATCTATCTGCCTGCCTTCAAAGCCGCGGTAGAGGAGGGCGGTGCGTGGAGCGTGATGTCAGCCTACAACCTCATCAACGGCGTTCACTGCGGAGAGGACCGCGAGCTGCTCACCGGAATTCTGAAGGGTGAGCTGGGCTTCAAAAACTTTGTCGTCTCCGATTGGGGCAGCACCTATTCGACGGCACCGACAGTGAACGCCGGCATGGATCTGGAGATGCCAGGCGGGCAGCCGGCGCAGAATTGGCTGGCAGATCCCGCCTTGCTTGAGAGGGGAAATAGTGGCGCCTGGTTGACGGCGGACAAAGTGCTGGCCGAGGTGAAGGCCGGCAAGATCAGCGAAGCGCAGCTCGATGACAATGTGGGCCGCATTCTCCGCGTGATCTTTTTGAGCGGCCTCTTCGATCGTCCGCATACGGGCGGCGGAGAGGTGAATACGCCGGAGCAGGTCGCCGTCGCGCGGCAGGCCGCGACCGAAAGCATTGTGCTGTTGAAGAACGACAACCACCTGCTGCCGCTGAATGTAAAGAAGCTGCACTCGATCGCCGTCATCGGGCCCAACTCCGCCGATGCGCGCACAGGCGGAGGAGGCAGCTCGCTGGTTGCGCCTAAGTATGCGATTGCGCCGCTGGAGGCCATTAACAACAAGCTCGCGGGCACCGGCGTCAGTGTGAAGTTTGCGCTGGGCATGACGATGCAGGGGGAATCTCCTGACGAAATGAAGCCTGAGTTCAAGGCTCGGTTGCTCGAAGAAGCTGCGGATGCCGCGGCTCATGCCGATGTGGCCGTGGTCGTAGTGGGCCGCTACGACAAGATCGAGCATGAAGGCGCCGACCTCACGACAATGGACCTGCCTGCCGGCCAGGATGAGTTGATCGAGGCCGTAGAGAAGGCAAATCCGCGCACGATTGTCGTGCTCAATACCGGCAACCCGGTGACAATGACGAAGTGGATCGACAAGACGCCGGCGCTGCTTGATATGTGGTACGGCGGGCAGGAGGCGGGTCCGGCGTTGGCCGCGATTCTCTTTGGCGATGCCGCTCCTTCGGGCAGGCTGCCAGTTTCGATGCCCAAGGAGTTTAAGGACTCGCCGGCAGCCGCAAATTATCCGGGCGAGAACCTGCACGTGAACTACGCCGAAGGACTCTATGTCGGCTACCGCTACTTCGACACCAAGAACGTGGAGCCGCAATTTCCTTTTGGCTTCGGCTTGAGCTATACAACCTTTGAGTACAGCGGGCTGAGGGTGACCCCGCTGGCGCTGGCCAAGGGCGCTAGCCACACCGGAGCCGTGGTGAGCCTCACCGTGCGAAACTCCGGCTGGCGCGCCGGGACCGAGGTGGTCGAGCTCTATGTGCACGACGGTCACTCGAAGATCGACCGGCCTGTGCATGAGTTGAAAGCCTTCCGGCGCGTCGAACTCAAGCCAGGCGAAATGCAGACCGTGGCCTTCACGCTGGATAGCTCGGCGTTTTCCTATTGGGACCCGGAGAAGAAGGGATGGGTCGTCGAGCCGGGAACGTTCGAGATTCAGGTGGGCGCATCCTCGCGCGACATCCGGCTCAAGGCTCCGCTGGAGTGGAAGGAATAGGCACTCCGCACCGGGACAGACAAACGAGACAAAAAAGAGGGCGGTGGAGAACTTCTCCACCGCCCTCTCATTTATCGCCGGAACCTAGTGCGCTGGCTCGTAAGGCTCGACACGCAGCATATCCGAGAGCACCCCTCGCTCTTCCGGACTAAAGACGCCCTGATAGCGGCTGGAGTTAAGCACGATCGATCGCTGGTCCGGCGGAACGCCGCGCAGGTCGCGGAAGGCCCCACGCATCAGCACCTGGCGATCTGGCGGCATGGTTGCAAAACGCCGTGCCGACATGTTCACCTGCATCCGATCCTGCGGCGAGAGATGCTCGATCATCTCGGCGCGGGCCAGGCGGCGCTCGCGCTGCTCTTCGGGCAACTGGTTCACCTGATGCAGCTGCTGCACCACGCGCTGCTGGTCGGCAGGCGGCAGGCGGCGGAAGCTAGGATCGCTGCGCAGGTTCCGTTCCTGTTCCTGCACGGGAAGATTACGGCGCTGATTGAGCCATTGGCCCAGGTGGCCCGGCGGGGCTGGGTTGGCCTGCGCATAGCCCTGGTTGACCGGACCCTGCGGGACACTCGATTCCGGCCGGTTCTGGGGCCGTACGGCAGGCCGGGCCTGATTTCGCGCTCCGGCGGGACGACTTGCCTGAGCCGGTCTGCGCTGCGCCGCAGCTGGACGAGGTGGCCGAGCCATGGGGCGTTGGCCAAAGGCTGTGAGCAATGGAGTACAGAGGATCGTTAAAGCCATAGCTCTGGCTGCGCGTTCAATCCACCCCGCTTTGTATCTCCCGGTTACCATCCCCTTGCTCCGCTTGCCTCCATCCCTCTTAAGCGTCTCCGAAGGAGGATCCCGCCATTTCAGTCAAAGTAAACTCGCTTCAGTTGCTGTTATCGCTGTTGTCGTCAACGTTGCCGTTATTAGAGAGCGCCTCCAGCTGGTCCAGCAGCTGGGCATTGCTATCCATGGTTTGCAGATCGTGCACAACTGCGGTCTCCGGAGGAGCCGGCGACTGTTCCCAGTTGGTGATGCCCAGATAGGCTCCGCCGCCTACTAGTAACATCAGAGTCATTGCCATTGCAACCAGCGGACGAACATGAGCCCTCGACCCATAGATAAAGCCGCGGCGCAGCCGTGCCAGCCAGCCCGTCGGTTCAGCTTCGCGCTCTTCATGCTGGCGCGCCGCCAACCGGGTGAGGAAATAGGGGCTCGGCTCAGGCGCCTCCCAGGCATCCATCAGAGTCATGGTTGCGCGCAGCTCTTCAAGCTCCCGGCTGCAGCGCTCGCATCCCTCGACATGCGCCAGATCCTTTTGAGAGACCGCGGCTGGATCGAGCAGCAGGTTCGCCAGCTTCGCTTCCATTCCGTCGCACTTGTCCATGGTCCGTTCCATCGTTGCCACCCCCTTATCCCACGCCGATCACAGCCGGCTCTCATCCTTCCCCACAAGGCTAAACAAAATCCTTCAGCTTCTCTCTGAGCGTCTGATAGGCCCGGAAGAGCAGAGACTTCGTGGCCGACTCACTCTGCTTCAATACCTCGCCGATCTCCCGGTAATCCATCCCCTGATACTTGTGCATCACCACTGCCATCCTCTGCCGTTCGGGCAGCGCCATCACGTGCTTGCGAATCGCCATCATGCGCTCATCGCGCACCAGTCGCTGCTCCGCGGAGGGCTCGTCGTCGGCTACATCCGGTGTCGCACCGCTCTCCTCGTCCGGAGCATCCAGATAAATATTCCTTGCCGCCCGCTCATGCTTGGTGTCGCGCGCGTGATTCACCGCCAGGTTAGTCGCAATCCGGTAAAGCCAGGTGGTGAACTTGGCCTCCGCCCGGTAGCTCTCCCTGGAGCGATAGACGCGCAGAAACACCTCCTGCGCTAATTCTTCGGCAATTGCCTGATTCCGCACCATCCGAAAAAGGAAGTGAATGATCGGCCGGTGGTACTTTTCCGCCAGGTAATTGAACCCCGATTCATCTCCCGCGGCAACCCGCAGCATAATCGCCGCGTCGCTTCCGGGGTCCAGGCCTGCCGCTACCGGCCACGCATCGGGCCGTCCTGCTCCCAATGACGGGTTGTCCAGGACCAAGGTCGCCATATTCTCTGGAACCCGATCTGAGTCGGAAGGTTGCGGCAAAAAAGAGCCCTTCGCGCCCGAAACGCCGTCTTCCTGAGGGCTTGGGCGCGCGTTGGAGTGGCTGGAAGCCTCTTTGGCGGCCAGAAGCGCGATACCCGCTTCAAAAGGGCGTGGGCCGACGCGGCCAGAACCAGCCCGTTCCGGCCCCGACAAAAGCGGGACTCCCAGGCTGGGAGCCGGGCAGAGAACAGCCTCGCCATCGGGAGCGGCATCGTTTGCAGTGCGAATTGGATTGGCTCTCCAGCTCATTGGCTGTTCGCAGGCTATCGGCTGGCCAGGTCTGGCCTCCTGGGTTGGCCGTAAAGCCCCGCTGGTGTTACTCTAACCCATGGGATGCCCCTCTGGCTTGCCTTTCCCGGAGCTCTCCGGAACCAGTAGACTGGGCGCTTAACTCAGCGGTAGAGTGCCATCTTCACACGGTGGAAGTCACTGGTTCGAATCCAGTAGCGCCCACCATGCAAATCATTGATTTGCATGGCATTGCCTGGAAGTCGCGGCCGTTCCCGCCCCAGAAATCCAACCAGCAATTCAGATTCTGGCGACAGCGTCGGAATTCGAATCAGGAGTAGATCGAGAAGTTTCGCGTAATCTCTCAGCTTCTATACCTGCGAGCGAACCCGGAATCGAACCCACGGCCCGCGGCTTAGAAGGCCTATCCGGCAGTCTTCTATTGTGTACTCTAATTTATCTAACTCTACTATTGTTCAATAATTTAGCACAATTTTGGAGTGTCATGAATACTCCCGTTTCCCCTCTTTTTTCCTTTAAGGTCCCCACAAAATCCCCACAGTCGCTGGACTCACGGCAGCTGCGGCGGTCCCGCCAAAGGCGTCTTGATCGGAGTTGCGACTCCAATCAACTCGGTCAGTGTGTCCTGGCAGGCGTTGCTCACCCAGACATTTCCGCTGGCATCGATAGCCACGCCGTAGGGTTCAAGCAAACTGGCATCTGTCGCAAAGCCGCTTGAAGGCGAAAGAAACGTTCCCGGCGATGAACTCGACGAGCCCGCAATCTCCGAAACGGAGTTGCCGTGTACGTTGCCGACCCAAACGGTCCCCGCGCCATCGATGGCGATTCCCTGCGGATACTTCACGCCGCCGCCTGTTATCGCATCGAGCAACAGCGTGCCGCAGCTATTCACTTCGCTAATGCTGCTCGAGGTGTAATTAGCCAGCCAGATATTGTTGTTCTGGTCAGTAGCGATGCCCGATGCATCATTGCAATCGCAATCGTAGGCCCGGGCGGAGTCAAGGCCGCGCGTCGCGCGCCGCGGTACGGTCAGAGGGCCTTGACACCGCCCTTGTTCCTCGGCACATTTTCCCAAAGATGATTATTTAGTTAGCTCAGGCACCTCCTGTAAGTTGTTGAAGAGTAATGGTCTGAGTTTCGAGGCAGGCTCTGAGGAGCCTTGGGAGGAGGTCCTTTTCCATGGTTCTTCGATTGAGCCTGTAGTTGAACTCGGCGACGTAGCGTTTCAGGTGCTTTGGCTGGACTTGGTGGTGGGTTCCGAGCAGGAAGCGCTTCAGGTTCGCGAGCGAGATGTGGACCCAGGGGAACAGCACATGGGCGGGTTCAAGTTGGCCCGACAGTACGGTCGCGGTGTGCTCGAAGCCCTTCTCATCGAGCTTGCGATAGCCGCCCCAGCCGTCGGAGAGGATCTGGCTGCCGGGGGCGATCTTTGCTTCGAGGAAACTGTCGATGCTCTTGGACGAGGCGTCCGGAAGCACCTGGAGAGCGGCGAATCCGGGCACGGGTGGCCTTCCGGGTTCCCCTTTGGCGGCGTGCTCGACGGCCACGGCGACCACGCACTTACTCTCCGCTCCGCGCCCCCGGCGGCCCTCGCCGGACTCCGCGCCGCCCACATATCCTTCGTCCATCTCGATGATTCCATGAAGCTTGTACATCTGGTCGCGGTCCTCCATTCCCTTGCGAATCTTGTGCTGCATCAGCCATGCCGTGGTGTAACTGACGCCGATTTCCTTGGCCAACTGCAGCGCAGAGATGCCCTTTTTGTCGTGGCCCATGCGGTAGATAGCCCAGAACCAACTGGCCAGCGGGGTACGCGTCTTGTGGAAAATCGTCCCTGCAGTGACCGAGCACTGGTACCCGCACAGTTTGCACTCATGCACCCGCCGCGACTCAATATAGCCGCGCGTGCCGCCCGAGCAACGCGGACACTGGAAACCCTTCGGCCAGCGCTGCCGGGTCAATTGCTCGGCGCACTGCGCCTCCTCGCCAAACCGGGCGCGGAACTCGCCCACCGTCAGCATATGAACGCCCTTGCTCATCCCCAAAACCCCCTGACTTCATGGTATCGCCATTTGTTCGCCTGAGCAAGCTAAATAATCATCTTCCCAAAATCCGGGGAATGTCAGTTTCTTCCCTGCGAAGGACGCATGCAGGCCAGGCACCGTGGACGTCGCCGATGGCCGGAACACAGGTAAGTGCCGAACGAGCAGTGAAAGAAAGCTTGGGCGTGAGGGGTACACGCATCGATCGGACTCTAGTTGCCCGAGTTCAGGAGAGGAACCCGCCCAACGATGTTCCTGCCCTGGACACGATGCAGTAAGACAAGAGCAGTTCGATTTGAGTTGCACTTGGCGGCGCAATTACGACGGAGTAACTTACCTTGAATTGCGGTTCTTACAAGAATTGGAGCATCGAGGGCTGTAAGGCAGATTCGTTGCTGGGGACTGTTTATGAACATTGGAGGCATGTACACGATGGAACCGCGGGGGTGCCTGCAGAAGGAGACTCTTGTCGAGGGCAAGAGTCAGCGTGGTGGCTCGCGATTTCGGACTGGTGAGGAAGACAAGCAGTGATATGCCAGAGTACGCGCTGCGACGAGGTATCGGACGGCGGGAACCGATCCGGCGGTCGTCAGCGAGCAAGGCAAAGGAGTCAGTGGACCTCTTCTCGCCTATCATGACAGGGAGCAGTAAGCAGAACTAGGGTCATCTCCGATCGTCTATTCGTTAAGGGTTGTAACAATTCTCTTCCACTCCTGGTAAGCTCCATTAAGACCGCGAATAATCGGCGGTACCGGGCTCTTTTTTCCGAAGAGCTCCTGACGCTCGATTTTCCGATTGTTCGCAACTGCTTGAAAAGAATGAGCGGGCTGTGCTCATTTCCAGCTCAAGAATGCGCGAATGGTTTAAGATCGTGGCAAACCCATTTTCCTACTCTTTATGAGAATTCCGACCGAGTATATCGCGCTCGCACTGGCTTCCGCCGCAGCTTCCGCTTCCGGCTGTGGCGGATCAATTGCATCCACCTCAGACACACAGCCAAACTGCCCCGCCAGCTCCCCTGTAACTGGAGTATCCCTAACGGGACGGGTTTCCGCTGACTTGCAGCCGGTGATTAAGGCTTCGGTGCAACTCTATGCTGCAGGTGATACCGGCAATGGTTCTAAACCCACAGCCCTGCTTACCGCTCCATTGACCAGCGATGCTAGCGGCGATTTCACAGTGCCGAGTGGATACACTTGCCCTTCCGCTCAAACCCCGATTTTTTTGCTTTCCAAAGGTGGCCAACCAGGATCCACGTCCGCCAATTCTGCGCTTTGGCTGATGACTGCAATTGGCCCATGCGGTAACGTCGTGGCTGGAAATAAGTTCGTCATGAACGAAGTTACGACTGCCGCGGCAATCTGGGCGTTGGCCCCGTTTATTGCAAGCGGCGGTAGTGTGGGCGCAAGCTGCACCAATAGCGTTGGCTTAAACAATGCGTTCGCGACGGCCGCCAATCTGGCGGACGCAAGTAAGGGTTCGTCGCCAGGAGCCGCCGTTCCATCTACCGTGACCGTGGATTCAAACAAGCTGAACACTCTGGCCAATGCCCTGACTTCCTGCACGGCATCAGATGCGGGCAATTCTTGCTCGCAGCTCTTCAATGCATCTGTCTCTGGCAACACGACTCCAGGAAATACTCTGGACGCGACGCTGAACATTGTGCGCGCTCCCGGCAAGAACGTCGCAGCGATTTATTCTCTGGCCTCTGGTAACGCAATGTTCTCGCCGGCGCTGTCTGCCGCACCTCCAGATTGGATGCTGTTTAGCACCATCACAGGTGGCGGCATGTCGATGCCAAGCTCGGTAAGCATCGCGACATCTGGGAATATTTGGGTGTCAAGTTACCTTGACACGGTATCGGAGTTCACGCCGGACGGCGCCGCGGTCTTCCCTTCCGGTATCACTGGCAATGGCATTAATCAGTCCTTTGGGATGGCGCTAGATACCGAAGGCAATGTATGGATTGCCAACGAACAAACCAAAATGAACAGCGGCCTCGGCGACGTCACCAGACTGAACTCCTCGGGACAAGCTCAAGCTACCGGAATCACCAATGGCGGAATTGACTTTCCGGTCGCGGTCACTGCCGACAGCAATGGTAATATGTGGGTCGTCAATTATGGAGACTCGACAGTGACACTGTTGAACAGCTCAGGGTCGCCAGTTTCAGGCACAAAAGGCTGGGGTGGGAATTCGCTTGATTTTCCGGTCGCTCTGGCCGTCGATTCGAACCACAATGCCTGGGTGGCGAACCAGGCGGGCGAATTGCAGATCACGAAGATTTCCGCGGATGGCTCGCAGATTACAAATTACAGCTGCGATTGCAATGGGGCATCCGGCGTTGCCGCGGACCAGAACAACAACATCTGGGTCGCAAATTACTACGGCGATAGCGTCAGCGAATTGAGTAGCGACGGAACGCTCTTACTGGGTGCTATCACCGGTGGCGGCGTCGAGCATCCGCAGGGGATTGCCGTTGACGGTGCCGGGACGGTTTGGGTGGCCAACTACCACGGTAACTCTCTCTCCGAAATCAACGGCTCTACCAGCTCCACGCCGGGAAGTTTTCTTTCGCCTTCAAGTGGTTTTGGATCGGATGCCGGATTGCTCGAACCGTATGCGCTTGCAATCGATGCTAGTGGCAGTGTGTGGGTCTCCAATTTCGGGAGCAATACCCTCACGCAGTTTATCGGTGCCGCAGTCCCGGTGAAAACACCCTTGGCCGGACCGCCCCGAACGCCGTAGAAAGCGTCTCCATTTTCCAAAGCTGTTGGCGTCAGCCATCACTTTCGAAGCGAATGGTCTGGATTGGGGAGTTCTCGATGCGATCGACGATGAGATGCGTTCTCAGACGCCGAGCTTACTGAAACGTATTGCTCAGGCTGGTGGGATCTAGGTCGGCAAGAAACTTCTGAGCCAAAGGCAGCCGGCGAGTACAACCAGAGCCAAGCCGCATCCGAGAAGTAATCGATCCCGTTTGCGTGTGTTCATGTCCCCCGTTGCCGCGAACGATACAGGCAATGCCCCTGAGAGCACCGCGTCTTCCGCCACTGGGACAGTAGATCCCTTCTCACCTATCACAGATCACTCGAGGATGAAATCTAGACGAGGATGAAATTAGATGCTGTCAGAGTTTACTAGCTTTGTTGCCCGTTTCAAGTGCCGACTGAGCTGCCACACCATGAACTTTAACGTTGAGACCGAGCCGTCCCGTGCCCGAGTTTCCGCGTAGGCCACTGATTCAGAAGCGCTTTAACGCTAATCTACATGCAACTCTCTGCCGTGCCCGAGGACCTCGAGGTCCCACAAAAGTAATCAGTTCGCCCAGGTTAGGGAATCTTGACGGAGTAGTCTCTTTCTTGGTATATCTTTAGCGTCTCCGAAAACTTTAGATTTTCGTAGTGCAATCAATTCTCTACTCGGCGTGCCTGATTGGTCCGACCAATCCGTGAGGATAACGATGAAGAAAACGATCTTCGCAAACGTGTTTGAAAGTGGCGTCTATGCTTCGCGTCTGGCAGCAGTTGCGGTAATTGGGGTGTTGGCTGGGTGTGGAACCGGAGTGAACGGATCATTTCAGTCCGGTGTGGACAACACTCCGGCGCAGGGAGCTGCGCTGCACGGCACTGTTCATGGCGGCCAACAGCCGGTATCGGGAGCAAACATCCAGTTATGGGCCGTAGGTAACAGCGGCTATGGCTCGACGGCCGTAAATCTGCTCACGACATCGGTGACGACCCAGAATGATGGAACTTTTACCATTACGGGCGACTACACCTGTCCTAGTACGGCCACGCCGGTCTACATCACTGCACAGGGTGGAAATCCGGGTAACGGCAACGGCGACCCGAATTCGCAAATCATGCTAGCGGCAGCGCTGGGCACATGCCCGGCAAGCGGTACTTTGAGTTCCAGCTTGTCGATCCAGATCAATGAGGTCACGACGGCTGCCACCGCGTTCGCGCTCGGCCAGTACTTTACGACGACATTCGGCGGTTCCAGCACAGACAGCTTCGGCGCGCCGAACACGACGCAGGCCCAGGCTGGCATCGCTAATGCCTTTGCCACCGTGAACAATTTGGCGAATATCTCGACCGGCGCCGCTGTCACATCGCAAACTTTCTCGGCCACAACTGGCACGGTCTCCGGCGATGTGGTCACCGTAACACCGGAATACCAAAAGCTGAATCTGATCGCCGACATCCTGGCAGCCTGCGTGAACTCAGATCCCCTCAACGACAACACAAACTGCAATACCTTGTTCACCGATGTGACGCCCACCGGCGGCACGACTCCCACCGATACTCTCCAAGCCGCGGTCGACATGAGCCTGAATCCGACCAGCACCAATACCGGCACGTCGAGTATCGCCGCGCTCTTCGCATTGCAAACTGCGCAATCGCCCTTTGTCGCCTCAGCGCTGTCAGCCGCGCCTGGGGATTGGACGCTGGGCATCAACTACTTTGGATCTACCGGGCCGCTGACCAGCAAACCCGTGGGAATTGCTATCGACGCTTCCGGCAATATCTGGGTCGTGAACAACGCCGGGGGAGCAACCAACAACATCACAGAGTTCAGTGCATCCTCCCTGTGTTCAAGCGGATCTGCCTTTAACTGCTCGGGCGTGCCGTTGTACACGTCCATCATGCAAGTGACTACCCCTTCGGTGAACATCACCTCCATCAACCCCCGCAACATCGCCATTGATACCTATGGCAACGTCTTTGTGCCCACCTCCTCGGGTTCGGGATATATGTTCGAGTACAACCTTGCCAATGGCAACTCGGCGATCGCTCTCGCCAAGTCATCCTACGGTGTCGCCATTGATGGCAACAACGATCTTTTCGTCGGCGAGCAAAGTTCTACCGCAACGATTTCTTTTTACGAATTCAACGCCAACAGCTCGTCTACGGCCTCGATTCTCGCCACGACAGACGAGGTGCAATACGGCAACGAAACAGGCATCGTGAGGCCGGAGTATATGGCGGTGGACACCTCGGGCAATGTCTGGGCCAGCAGTGGCGTCGGCACATCCGGAGTTCAGGAGATGACCGGCATCAGCACCTCTGGATGTACTTATCCATGCACCACGCCAACCGTCACCTATAACACAGTAACCGGCGGCAGCCTGAGTACTCCTTTTGGCTTGGCGGCCGGCCCGTCGGGAGGCATGTGGATCGCGAACTCAGGGAACAGCACCGTTTCTTACCTGACGAACGCGACAACCGGACCCCCATATGGCTCAAGCACTTGGTTTAATGCTCCGGAATCGGTTGCTGTAGACGGCGCAGGCATCGCCTGGGTCGCCAATCACAGCACAGCCAGCGTCTCAGAACTCACCAGTTCGGGAACGCTGCTTTCGCCAACATCTGCAACCAACACCCCGGGATTCCAGCACAGCGCTGGAATAAGCGGTGCGCAATCGATTGCGGTCGATCCTTCCGGCAACGTCTGGGTGGCAAACAACAGCACGACAGCGGGCATTGAAGAGATTGTGGGCGTGGCAGCTCCCACCGTCACCCCCATTGCATTGGCGCTCAAGAACGGCACAGTTGGCCAAAAGCCTTAGCGCCGCCGTGCACTAGCCCGGCAGCCTAGCGGCTGTCGGACGAAACGGAATTCGGAGTCCATCTCTCGCTTTTGATGAAGATGTTTTGATCGACAACATAGGTTTGAACAAGTAGATGCCCGACGGCATCCACATTCAATCGGAATTAGGAGCTTTTATGAAGGTATTTGGCCGCGCGCTTCTTTTTGCTGGATTTCTTCTCTGTGCATCTTCGTTGCATGCTCAGACGGGTTGTGAGGACTCCCCAGAAGCTCCAACCGCTATCCTGGCGCTCGTAGGTGGGGCGAGCTTTCTCGCCATGCGCTACCGCTCGTCAAGACGGAAGTGACCCTGTTCGATTTGCGCTAGACACGAAAGGCGCTGTCTTTATGGCAGCGCCTTTTAGCGCCCGCAGTCACTGCATCCACAGTCTAAAAACAGTGCTGTGCGGGGCTTATTCTAGATTCAAGACAACATCGACGAACCGGGGTCAGTTCTCCATGAAAAAGGTCTAGAGAAATATATGGGTAGGTATTGATGAGTGCCAGCAACGAAGCGCCAGAGGTGTTCCCCGCCACCCTGACGGCTGCGGAACCAACCATAGCGGGACGGAAACGTTCTCTCCCTATGCTTCCGCTATTGCGAGGTTGCATTGCCCTGCTAGTTACGCTAGGTTTCCTGGTTTTCTCTCACGAGTTTTCCCTTCTATGGATGCTCTGGACCACGGATCCGCTGCGTTCTATCGGAATGCTGATTCTTCCCGTTAGCATTGTGCTGACGCTGCGCATCTGGCGGCGGAGCGGATGGGTGATGCGCGGAAGCTGGTGGGGTCTGTTGCTGCTGCTGCTCGCCTTGGGCATTGCCGTTCTCAATCAATCGATTTTCATCGAAAGCACTGCTGGCGTGATAAAGTTTCACCCTATCCCCCTAACAATTCCGATTTTTTTGTATGGTTGCGGAATTGTGATCTTTTTTGCCGGACAGCGCGTAGCTCGCCAAGCATGGTTTCCTCTGGGTTTGCTATTGCTTTGCCAGCCTGTGCCTTCCTTTTTCGTGCTGCTCGATATGCCATTGCAACATATCTCTGCCAGCGTTGCGCGTTCCTGTGCCACTCTGATCGGGTTCGCACCTACCACTCCGCAACTGCGTCTGATGTTTTCCCCAAAATTCGGTATGTTTATCGCACCCGGATGCGACGGCATTCGCGGGGCGGTCACGATGGGTTATGTTGCACTGATCCTCGGTTATTTCAAGCGCGTATCCATCTGGCGGTGGGCAGCATACACCGCCGGTGGGTTCCTGTTGGGTTATCTCTTCAATTTCACGCGGCTTTGCGCGCTAGTGATCTACTATCGCATTGCGCTCGGTCATCCTGCGCTTGAGAATGTGGCGAAGCAAGCAGACTATGTGATTGGCAGTTGCATGTTTCTCTTTGCGACCTTCCTGTTTCTTCGTATCCTTCGTCATCAAGGGGATGCGACAGAGCCGGGGAATGAACTGCCCTCATTGAGTTCAACGGTCTCCACCAGGAGCCTGGTGTTGAGATGTGCGGCGTTGGCATCCGTTGTCCTGATAGCACTCTCTCTACCCGGCTCCGTGTTCAGAGAGCACCGTAGAAATGCAGAGTTGACCATCTCCTATGCCGACCGGATGCCTGGCAAAATTGGAGATTACACACTGACCCGCACTTGGTATGAGCAGATGGCAGGTGCGACCGTAGTTCAAGCTGGAGCATACTCGCTTCCAGGATCGGACGAAATAACCCTTGCAATTTGGGTAGGGCCGGGTGACGGTATTCATGACGGCAATGATTGCGTTCTCGTTCGCGGAATGCGGCCTGCGACCCTGACCACGCAATCGCTCGTTACAGCACTGGGTAAGCCCGTCGATTTCAGGACGGGTTTTTATAGCGACGGAGTCACCGACAGTATTGTAGCCAACGCTATATGCGTGCAGGGAACTTGTGCGCACCCCACATACTCTGCATTGGGAAGCAGTCTTGAGTTTCAGCGTATGGGCTACCCACAGAAGGAAACGCATCCTGTGTCGTTTACGATCCGCATCGAGAAGCCTTCTTCAGCGGCCCCACAGGCTAATACCTATAGTGATCTCACCTCAGAGTTGCAGAGGTTTCTTACTGGACTGGACTCTTCGCGTCTAACCCACGCGTTTGAGTGAGCCGCCCCGGATTACTGAGGCCGAACGGAGTTGGAGTTTTCGATTTTTGGGCCACTTTGCTTCACATCGTGAACTGAAACTCCAAATCCGAGGTTGAGTGAGTTGTAGAGGAACGTATCAACGGACATACTTCTAGAGCGTGTTTCATAAATAGTCGATCCTGAAAAATCATGTAACTATATGTAGAGTCAGTAAGATATGTTCAACGACTATGCTATAATTATCTCAATTGGCAACTCAATTCGCCAAATAGCTGGGGAAAAAGCATGCGCCCGAAGAGAGAGCAGGATCAACGTAAGCGTCCAGAGTTCCCCACTTGACCAAACTGAGATTCCATCTCTTGAAGTGTCCACTTCTTTTTGGTGGACACTTCAAGAGTGTGCCTACCTGCGCCATGTGCTCAGCCGCATCGCCACCCATCCCATCAACCGCATCGAGGAACTGCTGCCGTGGAACGTCGCCCTAAACCTGTCTCCCGCCGATCAGGCCGCCGCGTAGAGCCACGGCCCGCTTCGCAGCCAGATCCTGTTCGCCTGCCCTTGCCGCACATCGAAGAACTGATCGAGTTCGGCGAAATCACCGTGGGCAACAAATACCCCATCGGTGGCGTCGCCGTAGCCAGCGATGAACACAACGCCCTCGCTATGCTCGTGCGCCGCGACGGAGAAACACTGGCCCAATTGCTTACTCGGCTCGACAAAGCTGTTGCCAAGGCGCTCGACGAGGACATCTACACGGACGAGATCAACCCCAATTCCTGACCCATCTTATCCGCACAACCAGTCGTGTCCACTTCGAAACATCGTGGACACGACCAGTCATTTCACCACAACCATCCATCACTTACCAGACGGCCTGGGATACACGCTTACGTTTCAGGTGGAATTGGAACAGATGATCGATCTCGATCACCCGCTGGTTCGTCTGGGGATGCGTATCAATTGGGCATCGTTTGAACAAGCGCTGGGAGCGACGTATCATCCCACGCATGGTGC
>Ga0181535_10002615_pt1 | contig 21708 bp, 14 predicted proteins | sample PEATcosm2014_Bin_44_FD_119774 | JGI IMG/M metagenome (GOLD analysis project Ga0181535, IMG submission 119774) | Peatland microbial communities from MTU Mesocosm Facility, Houghton, MI, USA - PEATcosm2014_Bin17_30_metaG | ecosystem: Environmental > Terrestrial > Soil > Wetlands > Peat | place... | reverse complement strand
CTTCACAAACCCTCCGGCCTCCAGCGCTTTCAGGTTGGGATAAATCTGCCCATAGCTCTCATTCCAGAAATGACCGACTGAGCCGCGGATGGTCTGCCCCAGGTCGTAGCCCGACATGGGCGCAACCGTCAACAGGCCGAGAAGAACTTCCATGCTGGAGCTTGATCGCTTTGCCATATGACTAATAGATCTATTACTGTCAGATATTAGTGTCAATGGAATTCTTTCCATAGTCTTTTTGCACCTGGTTGCGGGCGAGCGCCCCATTCTGCGATCATGGCCCCCGGAGGAAGCGATGAAGAGATCCATCTTGGTAATACTGCTCCTGGTGTCCGCGACGGCCTGGGCGGAGAAGGTCAAGCCGAATCCGGCGGACTACACCGTTGCCGTCCATGTCCGCTCCTCGCACCTGTTGGATGATTGCAACAACGATAGAGTATTTTTCCAATGCCCTGGAATTCAGCACCTGATCGTAGTGATCGACGCAAAAACTTACGAGCTCGCAGGAGCGCCGGAGCATGCTGAAGTATTGCGGATCGGCGACTACAAAGCGAAGATTGTCCAGGATGGAAAGCCGCAAGACTACGAGTATCGCCGCATTTACGAGTTTCTGTTTCCAGATGGAACGACGAGGCGGTTCTGGGTTGTAGGCGAAGAGTAGTGGCCAACGGCTGGAAGCATTGAGGTCTCACAGCCAGGCTTCACGCAATCAAGCCAGTCGCAGGCGTCCACGGCCGCAGTTGGCTCTCGGCCACGCCACGGCAGGTGAGCTTGCCCAGCCAGGTGTTCAACCCCTCTGACAGGCCCGCATCCTGTCGCAGGGCCTCGCGCACCCCAAGATTCGCCATGCGCAGAAGATACTGAAATGTCGCATTGGTCAGGGCGAGCGTGGACGTATTCGGCACCGCGCCGGGCATGTTGGTGACGCAGTAGTGCACCACGCCATCGACAACGTAACTCGGGTTGGAGTGCGAGGTGGGCCGCGCCGTCTCCACGCAGCCGCCCTGGTCGATGGCTACGTCCACAATGACCGCGCCCTTCTTCATCTGGGCTACCATGGCGCGGGTCACGAGCCGGGGCGCGGTCGCGCCGGGAATCAGCACCGCGCCAATGACCAGATCTGCCTCGCGGGTGGCATGGGCGAGGTTGTAGCTGTTCGAGGCAAGCGTCGAGAGCCGCCCGCCGAAGTGGTCGTCCAGCTCACGGAGGCGATTGAGGTTGACGTCGACGATGGTTGTCTTGGCGCCAAGCCCAACGGCGATCCTTGCCGCATTCGTGCCCACCACCCCGCCGCCGATGATGGTGACATGCGCCGGAGGGACACCCGGCACGCCGCCCAGCAGAATGCCGCGTCCGCCGCGTTCTCTTTCAAGATATGCGGCTCCCACCTGCACGCTCATGCGGCCCGCGACTTCGCTCATGGGAGTCAGCAGCGGCAAGGTGCCCTGGCGGTCGCGGACAGTCTCGTAGGCAATGCCGATGACCTTCGATTCGAGCAGTGTGCCGGTCAGCATGGGCTGCGGCGCAAGGTGCAGGTAAGTGAACAGGACCAGGCCTTCGCGAAAGAACGCATACTCTTTCTCGATGGGCTCTTTGACTTTGACTATGATTGCGGCCTTTCCCCAGACATAGCCTGCCTCGCCGACGATCTCCGCCCCGGCATTCTGGTACTCCTCGTCGGGAAAGCCGGATTGCGCGCCGGCCTGCGTCTCGACGAGCACCGAGTGGCCCGCCTCGGCCAGCGCCTTGACGCCCGCCGGGGTCACGCCGACCCGGGCTTCGCTGTCCTTGACCTCTCTTGGAACGCCTATAATCATTTGGCTTGCTCCTAACCTCCCTTAGCCCCGTTCAATTGGATGCGAGGGCCGGGAAAGGGCTTCGGGCATTGGCAGAAAGCCGGTATGTTCCGAGGATGTCGCCGGCCGCATCCACTCTTCGGCTCCGGCAGGTGACCTTGGATGAGCTTGGCGCAAGTTTAGGGTTTTCACGGACGGCAATTTGTGCTGCAATTTGATTAACTCCAACGATCAGGAAGAGGGGGTGGCTGATGGACGAGGATGCACGGTTTCCCAATCGAAAAAAGAGACAAGATTGGGACATATCGGCTCTCGACAAGCCTGTCGGGGCTGACCCGCTCGCTTCTGGCGGCGAGCAAGCCGAAGATGCCCCGCTGCCTGTCAATGTCTACCGTGTCGTTGAATCAGCCGGGAAGAGCCCAGAAGAGGAACGCAAGGAGCGTGAGGAGCTTTATTCCTTTCGAGAGTCTATTCCAGAAGCTCATCGAGCGAGCGTGGAGGCTCCGGTCTTTCTGCCCATCGCTGAAGCTCCCGCTTTCTATCAACCGCTTCATCAAGCCAAGGAGCCACCTCGTCAAGGATTGAGGGAACGGATTCGGAAGTTCGCCGAGAGCCAGACGAGAGTCTATGCTGCGATCGGCCTGGGCCTGGGAATCCTGCTTGGCGTGATCGTCGCCAGCGTTACCTGGCTTACGGGCGCCCCGAATGGGCGGTACGACCTGGGGCCGGTCAGTTCCAGCGCGGCCGGCTTGAAGGGCCATCTATTCGTCGAATGGGACAAGAGTCTCAATTACCGGTTGACGGTCGAACCCGACGATCAAGAACGGCTTGCGGCCTTTGCGCTGGCAGTCGCCAATTCGCCGCACCCTCTATCGGTTGAGATCCACCTTCAGGATTCTCAGGGCTTTGTGTTGTGCTCCAAGGAAATCCTGCTGAAGTTTGATGCTGCAAACGCCGGAAATCTTGCCGTGCCAAGTCCGGATGCCCAGAGCGGGAAGACGGATGGGTCAACGGCCACCAGCGACCAGCCGGCGCCAGGAGGCGATGCTGCGCAAGCGGAAGATCAGGAAGCTGCGCGTGAGAAGGGAAAAGACATCTTCAAGAATCAAGTCGGGCCAGACGGGCAGATCACTGGCCTCAGCGCGCAAGGCGGAATCCCGTGCCCGGCGAAATCCTATGAAAAAGCCGTTGCCTGGAGTTTCTCGTCTACGCTTCCAACCATTGCCGAACAGGATGAGATGCTGGATCACCACAAGGAGCAGGCCAACGGAGGGCGCTCAGCCGCTCAGACATCCGCCGCCCGCAATAAAGTGGTCGCAAAGCCCGTGCAGAAGCTCTTGACCTTTTCCAGCGAAGGTGACGATACCATTGTCGACTTCGATGGCTCTCGCGGAATCATCGAAACCGGCGCGGGAAAGGTCTTCTTCATCGACCAGGCAGGAGGGGCCGTCTCTGACCCCAGATGGCAGGACTACCCTGTCGAGGTTCACTACCGGTGCGACCGGAGCTCGGAATGCATCCTCATGCACTCCGGCGCGGGCGCCCTGCATGTGAGACTGCGTCGATAGATCAGGGCCTTCCATATCGAAAACAAGCAACCAGGTCGGCGCCGCGCTTTGGATGGGGACGATTGTCTTCTTGATTTTGGTTGAATGACAGCTATTTATAGCATTTTCGGAAATGTAGACCGAATCCATGACCTCAAGTTGGCGCGACCAGCAGGGAGCGACAACCCATGATGAAGTAATTAAGTTCACACAATTTCCGCAAATGCTCTAAACCCGATTCTCGTGAATGCCGGTGATGAGCAGCCACGCTGCTGAAATAAAGAAAGCGAAGGAAAGCACCATAGCTGCCGAGGCCACGTAGAGTCCGGCAACATATCCCGAAATAAGCAAGACAGAACCTATGATCTGAGCTACGTAACAGGCTGTGCCCACGATGAAGCGGCCGATGCTGAGACCTACGGAGCTTCTGCCTATTTTTGTGGCCTGGACGTAGACTCGAATGTAAGTAATCGTCGGGACGAGTGTAACAACCAGCCATTCAACGCCGATCCATTGATAGTTTTGATTTCCAATAAGGGCGAATGCACAGATCATGAAGACGGCAGTGAAGCCCGTCAACGTTGCTACGGCGCGATTCTTATGGGTTGCATCCCGAGTGATGATCGAAAGATTCATCGACATGGCTATAAACACCAGGCCCGCGAGAGCCGCCGCTCCGCCTCCAACCATAAGGAAGAAATTGTTCCATTGGTCTATGTTCATTACAGCTTATGATACTCGAGAGAAAATAAATCGGCCAGGTTTTTCGTTCTGTGAGCCTTTTATTTCTATTGAATTTGGCATAACTACCGGCAACTGAGCAAGGCCGCACGGCGCACTCTGAGCCGCATGCGCCGCTGTTCCCATTTGATCGCCTACTTCTGGAAGCAGGCTTCTGGATGGACAGAATAACTCTGAATTATGCGGGATTCAATAAGTTGCGGGTTGCAGACTCTGAACGCATTCGATCCGGTTTCGGCCATTCTGTTTGGCTTTATAGAGCGCCTCATCGGCTTGGTGAAGCAGTTCGTCGCGCTGTTCCACCGAGACAGGAGAGGCGGTATTGACCCCGATGCTCAGCGTGACCACGATTTCATTGTCCCGTGCGATGATCGGATGGTCGGCCACCCCCAGACGTATGCGATCGGCTACTTCGCAGACCGTTTCCGGATCGCATCCTGGAACGAGGACGAGAAACTCTTCTCCGCCGTATCGTCCGAGGAAATCGTAGGGGCGCAATGAGGCCTGCATCCGCCGGGCGATGTCGCGCAGCGCAATGTCGCCGCAGACGTGGCCGAATTGATCGTTGATGATCTTGAAGTGATCGACGTCGGCGATGAGAATCCCGATCACCGATTTTTCCCGCGCCGCCTTGGCGCACTCGCGAGAGAACAGATCCAGGATGGCGGGCCGGTTCCAGATTTCGGTCAGAGAGTCATGCGTAGCCTGGTATTTTTGCGTCTCATAGGCGATATGGAGTTTGTTTTGCAGGTCGATGATACGCTGTCCGGAACGCAAACGGGCCTGCAACTCCGGCGTGTTGACCGGCTTGGTCATGTAGTCGTCGGCGCCGGCGTCGAGGCCGCTCAGCAGATCCTGCTGATTTGTCCTTGCGGTCAGTAGAACGACGTAGGTATAGGGCCGGTCCTTGAGAGTGCGGATGTGCTTGCAGAGAACCGTCCCATCCATGCCCGGCATCATCCAGTCCAGCAGCACCAGCGGCGGGGCGTCGTCGGCCTGCAGGATTCTCCACGCCTCCTCGCCGTCCTCGGCGACCAGCGTTTCGTATCCCCAAGAGGAGATGCAGCGCGTCAGGTACAAGCGTTGCATAGGATCGTCATCGGCGATCAGCACGCGCATGGGTCTCCTTTCCCAATTCGGCGACAGCGGCGCTGAACTCGCATAGATGCTTCTCCATGAGAGCTAGAACTTCTTGAGCTTGCGCCAGGCCGTAATTGAGCGCCATCTCTTCCAGGGTTTCGCAGTCCTGAATATGAGGTCCGGGACCGAAGACACTCAGCGAGCCTTTCAGACGGTGGGCGGCGCGATGCACCAGATTCGCGTCCGCAATCCGAACTGCTTCGGTCAGTGAGTTCATCATGCGCGGCAGTTCCGCCAGCGACAGATCGCAAAGGTCGCTCAGCAGTTGGCAATCGCCATCCACGCGGGCGAGGACCTCCTCTTGATCGATCTGGAAAGCAGTGTCTACGCGAATGAAGCCTGTCTCGTGCATCGTCTTCAGTCCCTTACGTTCCCCACTGGCTCGGCTGCTTCCTCCGAACCGGCCGAATGCTCTTCAAAGCTGAAGAAACGGGCAATCGCCTGTTCCACGCGCTTGTAACTGACCGGCTTGGTAACATACTCGTCCATGCCGGTATCGAGGTAACGATCGCGATCTCCGCTCATCGCATAGGCGGTCATGGCAATGATGGGAATGTGCTTCCCGGTCAGCTTTTCCATGGCCCGAATGCGCGCCGTGGCCTCGGTTCCATCCATCTCCGGCATTTGCACATCCATAAAAATCATGTCGAGGGACTGGCGGCCATAAATCTCGATAGCTTCGCGGCCGTCGCAAGCCAGTGTTACTTCATGTCCCATCTTGTTCAGCAGGGCAACGGCCAGTTTCTGGTTGATTGCGTTGTCTTCAGCCACCAGGATGCGCAGAGCGCGGCCCACCGAGGCGGCAGCGAGATGCTCAACCTCCGGCTGCGCGGCCAGGATGCCCAGCCCCGCGCGGATACTGGTCAGCAACTCAGTCGAACGAATGGGCTTTACCAGGTAAGTCTTCACACCAAGGGAGCGGCAGCGCGCTGCGGTGGCTACCTGGTCGCTGGAGCTGAGCATCATAATGACCACGCCTTTGAGCAGCGGATTGGCCTTGATCCGCTTGACGACCTCAAGCCCGCACATCCCCGGCATCGTTTCGTCGAGCAGGATGAGCCGGTAAGGCTCTCCTCGCTCAGCGGCTCCCAGCAGCTCGGCAAGACCTTCGGCGCCTGAGGCAGAGCCGTTCGACCTCATGCCCCAGCGTCTCGTCATCTCCGTCAGGATGCGCCGATTCGTCGCGTTGTCGTCAATGACCAGGGTGGTAACGCCTCTGATGTCGTCGAAGCTGGTCCGCGGCTCGGTCTCAGGCTGTTGAGGCGCCTCATCGAAGACGGCCGTGAAAAAGACGGTCGTGCCGGCGCCTGGCGCGCTTTCGATCCAGATGTGGCCGCCCATGGCCTCCACCATGCGCCGCGAGATGGCCAAACCGAGTCCCGTCCCGCCATAGTGGCGCGTGGTCGACGTGTCCTCCTGTTCGAATGCCTGAAAGACTCTCTGCTGGTTGCGCTGCTCGATACCGATGCCGGTGTCCCGGACCGCAAAGCGGAGCGTCGAGCGGGTTCCCTCAACCGCATCCACCGTGATGGTGACAACCACTTCTCCAGCCTCGGTGAACTTGACGGCGTTTCCCACCAGGTTGGTCAGCACCTGACGCAGGCGGTTTGGATCGCCCAGCAGAACCGCCGGAACCTCGGGCGCCGCGATCCATGCCAGCTCCAGTCCCTTCTTGTCGGCCGCAAGGGCTGAGGCTTTCAGCACATCCGCCACGGCATCCGCGATGCACAAGCGGGTCGAATCGAGGGTGAACTTGCCCGCTTCGATGCGCGAATAGTCCAGAATGTCGTTGATGATCACCAGCAGCGAATCGGCCGACGTCTTGACCATGGTGAGGAAGTCGCGCTGCTCAGCCGTGAGGTCCGTCGAGAGAGCCAGTTCCGTCATGCCGAAGATGCCGTTCATCGGAGTCCGGATCTCATGGCTCATATTGGCAAGGAACTGGCTCTTGGCCCGGTTGGCTTGTTCGGCGGCATCCATCGCCTGGCGCAGCGCGGCGGTCTGCGACCGCACCTGACGGCGGAGCAGGGTCACCCACACCATCGCGAATCCGGCGACGAACAGCAGGATTCCCAGCATGTAAAGCACGCGCTGCTGAGTCCACCACGGCGCATTCTCGAGCACCCGGACATCGTCCGGTGACCGCAGCATCAAAATAAAGGAATCCGGATCGGCGTCCTCCACGCGATAAAGCTGGTCGGAGTCAAGCTGCACCTGGTAGACGCCGGTCAATCGCAGCAGACTGCCGGGATGCAGTGCATCGAAAGTGGTCAGCGAGATGTCGTCGTCGATCTGCGCGTTGAAGGTCCGCATCCCAGACTCAAGCATCAGGGTCTTGCCATGCGCACTGTTGACCACGCGGAGCAACCGGCCGTCCATCTGCACGAGCTTGTTATCCAGGCGGGTATCCATGTTCCCCGAATTGGCAATCTCTGGCGCGGGCGGGGAACCGATCCCGATCTTCCTCACCATGGCGTCGCGCATCATGGGTGAATAAGTGCCGCCGGGAACCACATAGCCCGCCGCCTCGGCCAGATCTCCAACTTGCAGGTCCTCCGACGGCGCCTGCACCTGCAGGCCCCCGGTGGCATCCTGCAGATAAAGCCCGTGGTCCAGCGAATTCATCGTAACGGTGCCCTGTACTGTCACCCTATGGCTGAAGTCGGTCGATGCAGAATAGCGAAACAGATGGGCGATCGGGATCGGCCGGGACTGCTCAGCTCCGGTCGGAGCCGCCTGCAGCACCGTAATATCCTCTGCGCGGGAAACGGCAAGCGTGTAGCCGATGAGCTGATCGTCGCGGTTGTAGATGGTGCCCAGGGCCCCGTTAATGCGGAGATTGCAATCAACCAGGCCCGCCAGATACTTCAGGGGCAGATTGAATGTCCAGATGTGCACCTTGCCCAATTGAGTCACCAGTTCCAGTGACCCGTGAACCTCACCATGTGAGCCGATCGAGTGCAATTTGAACGAGTGCGCAATCCCTTCGATACTCACCCACCGGGAGTCTTCCGTTCCAGAAGCGGCCTGTGCTGCAGTGATGGCCAGAGGCGTGGGAAAACGACCCGGTCCAAAACTGCGAATGCGGAGCGGTGTAATGTTGGGGGCGTAATTGCCCGAGGAGGTAGTGCCCTCCACCTCCACTTCCTCTCCTGCTGTCACCGGTGTCTTCACATGCCAGACAAAGGTGCCGCCCGTCGAATCCTGCATATAGAAGAAGTGCCAGTCTGTATCTGAGTAGGTGACCACGCCATGCAACTTCACCGGATGCGCCCGGTCCGCCTCCCGGTTGTCCAAGGCACGGATGGCCGAAACGGTGGTCAGTGTAGGCAGAGCACTGGCTTCAGTGGAGGCTTGCACCGGCAAAGCGTCTGGAGGAGATGCGACCGGCTCGCAGATTGCATCAGCGACGTCTCCCCCGTTGTCTCCCAAAGTGGGGAAGCCGGTGACCTCGACCAAGGTGCCGCGGCTCAGAGTCTGTGGTTTACTAACACGCACGCGCAGCAGGGCGGGGACACCGCTGATGACGGTCACCTGTCCCCCGCTGAACTGTTCTTGCGTGATTACAGTGCCGCGAAGGCGGACGCGATGGCCCTCTTGATAGCCGGGCTGGGTCGCCAGGTTTTCCAGAGAAGAAACCAGCGGAATGACGGCCGGCGGGGGTGAATCGATCGTCAGGCTCGCTTGATTTGGCGCCCAGAGGCGAACAATCGGGGTAATGCCGCGATCGTAGCCAATCACATCGGGAACTCCCGCAAAGGTTGCCTTGGCATCCACCAGATCGGACGGATTGGCGGGCGCGGCCGAGCGCGGCATAATGACCCGAATCTCATGCCGGTCCAGCCCTAAAACCACTTGAAAATGCCAGTCGTCCAAGATCGCTTCGCGCACGATGCCTTGCAGTCGGATGCGGGTATTGCTCGCCGACCGGCTGGGAAGGGTCTGGAAGGAGCGCAACTCGGCCATGGGCAGTGCTGTCTGACCATCGGGAATTGCTACGCCGTCCACCAGGCCGACGCTGCTGGGACCTAACGAACGGTTGTAGTGGCTGGTCTTGCGGGCCTTGACGACGAGAATCTGACCGGCCTCAAAGTTCTCTTTGGGATTCTTGAGCGCAATCTTGACCGCGCCCGTATCGTCCTGAATGTAGAGATGATCCTGATCGGAGTAGGTAACCGTGCCGCGCAGCGTGACGCTGCTGCCGTCGGGCACGGTGCGTAGATTGCCGATCGAATCAAATTGCTGCGACAGGCGCCAATGGCGAACAACCGGTACGGCGACAATCGACGCCAGAAGAACAACAAGAAGCGTTACCGCAGTCCATCCGCCACCGCGCGAGAACCTTGCGAGCGCAGATTCGTCGTCGGACTCCTGGGGGCTCTTCCGGCCCCGGAGTGAAAACCCGATTCGATCAAACCAGCCTGCCGGCATTGCAAACCTCGCCGTCGCGAGCGAGCCGGAAAACTGGCACGCTCACAGTAAAGAAAACACCCTCATCCCCATGATCGGCAAATTCCCCCTCCATGTTTATGATTTGGATAAAGAAATCCTTGATCCGGCTTCTCCTCTGAAGGAATCTGCCCGTCTTTGCCAAGTCCCTCCATGAGAATGCTCTAAGTCCAAAAGATCGAAACGGTTACCCCTGCGCCACACCGGCACTGCGAAGAAACCGCAGGGCGAGTACTATGGGTTCCGGGCGGAATTGTGACCGAACAGAAGGGTTCTCCGTTCTTTTTTCATTTTTGGTGGGGGCTTGATGCCTCATTGCAGCGCTTGGAGCAGCTTCAGGTCTCCAACTTCTGGTGCGAATTGACCCTCGGGCCCTGATGCGGCCTCCCTCGACGGCCGATAGCACTATCCAGAGAATCACTGGCAGAGAGTCCCTGCCAGAGCGTCTCTGGCGCGGTAGCTTTTTGGAGGAGATTCAAAGGATCTGTCGATCGCCGGCAGCATCGGTGCCGCCGATCATGCGACATTTTCGATTCTGGTGTTGCGGGGAAGACGCGGATACGAGACGAGGCGATCCGGTGCGGCGAAGTGGACTTCTTGGCCTTGGAGGCATGAACATGAGGTTGGCGGGGCGTTGGAGGTCGACGTCTCCCCGGCTGGTTTGTGCGCCAAAAAGCCTCAGATGCCGCTGGAGCCTCGCTCTGGCCGTGCTTCTGCTGCTTCGTCCAGCCGGCAATCTGCTGGCGCTCGACCCAGGCAAGCAAATCGACCAGTACGGCCATGGGGAATGGACTCCGCAGAACGGCCTGCCCGGAGAAGCCGTCTATCAGATCCTCCAATCGCCCGACGGATATCTCTGGCTGAGAACCTCCGCGGGACTGGTCCGGTTCGACGGAGTGCGCTTTGTTCTGGTGGATGTAGCCGTGGAGGACAAGCCTCTGCATGAGCCGATCAAGGCCATTGCTCTGAACGCCGATGGCGATCTGCTGATTCGCACCCCCACTCGCACCGTGCTACGCAAGGCAGGTTTTTTTTCCGACTATCTGCCTCCCGCACCCCTTCCGGATGGGAATGTCCGCGGCATCTTCGAGACCAGGCGGCGCGAGATACTGATTGGCGCCGACGATCAAATCTACAAAATTGACAACCAGGCGGCCAGGCTCTTGAGGTCGGACGTCGGCTGGATCTTTGACTTCGCCGAAGATCACACCGGAACCGTTTGGATTGGCAGCACGAACGGGATCTACCTCTATCGCGATGGAAGCCTCTCCGCACCTCCCTGGAGCCTGAAGAACCACACCGCCACGGCCTTGTCGGAAGATCGGGAGCAGAATCTGTGGGTGGGAACCCTCGAAGGCCTTTATCGCACCGGCCCCGCAAGGGCCGCCCCCGTGCGCGTTGCGCCAGAGCAGATCAAAGGCGAAGTCAACGCAACCCTGGTAGACCGCAACGGCAACCTATGGGTCGCCACGAGCGCGTCGGGACTAATGCGCCTGAGAGATGGCCGTGTCTCATCGTTCCGCACCGATGACGGACTGACCGACAACAGCGTTCTCTCACTCTATGAGGATCGCGAGGGCAGCCTTTGGGTCGGCACGGCCAGCGGTCTTGAACAGTTCCGCGACACGACCGTAACCACCTACTCGCAAAAAGAAGGGCTGCCATCGACTCAAACAGCGACGGCTATCGAGACGCACGATGGCAGTCTCTGGGTCTTCTGTCCCGCCGGCGGACTGGCGCGCATCAAAGATGGAACCGTCACCGCTTTCACCGCCAAAGATGGGCTGCCCGCCCCTTTTGGCGCGGTCTACGGCAGCGCCCTGTTCGAAAGCAAAGATGGCAGCCTGTGGGCTGGAACAGTAGGAGGGTTGAGCCGGTACAAAGACGGCAAATTCACGGTCTATCTGGGACAGGGGCGCTTTGACAAGCCATTCATCTCCGCCATCAGCGAAGATGACGAGAGCCTCATCGTGACCACTTCCGAGTCGATAGCCTTGCGCTTCAAGGACGGCGTGACCAGCCCCTATACGATTCATGGGCAGGCCACGCCTGTGACTGAGTCGAAAGACTATACCTACACCATCTACAAGGGCTCTGACGGAACGCTGTGGTTCGGCACAGTGGGAGGATTGTTCAAGTTCGCCAACGGAGAGCCTCTGGAAAAAGCTCCGCAGCCCAACGTCAATTTCGCGGTCACCTCAATCATGGAGGACCGTCGAGGAAATCTCTGGCTCGCGGGGCTGACTCCCGGCGTCGTCCGTTTTCGCATCCGCGACGGCATGGCGACTCGTTACTCAAAGGCCGAGGGACTCTTTGACGACTTCGCAACGCGCGTTCTTTTCGACAGCGATAGCAATCTCTGGGCCAGCACAACCACCGGCATCTACATGGTCCCTCGCAGGGATCTGGACGACTTTGCCGACGGGCGCATCCCCGCCGTCAACCCGGTCCGCTTTGAAACCGCCGATGGAATGAAGACCAGTGAAGCATCCATGCCCGAGCACCAGCCGTCGGGTTGGCAAGCGGCCGATGGCAGGCTGTGGTTTACCACCAAGAAAGGGATCGCGGTCATCGATCCCAAACGCATTCTGCATAACCAGGTGGTTCCCGAGGTGGAGATTGAAGAAGTGGTGGCCAACGGCGTCACGCTTCCTCGCGGACAACAGTTTTCCATTCAGCCGGGCCACGGCGATCTGGAGCTGCACTATACCGGCCTTAGTCTGAGGGTTCCCTCCAGGGTGCGGTTCAAGTACATGCTCGACGGCTGGGACCTGGGCTGGGTCGACGCCGGTACGCGGCGGGTGGCTTACTATACCAATCTTCCCGCGGGATCGTACCGGTTCCGGGTGATCGCATGCAACGACGATGGGGTTTGGAACCAGCATGGCGACTGGATCGCCCTGACCCTGAAGCCGCACTTCTACAAGACCGTCTATTTCTATTCTCTGTGCGGACTTGCGCTGCTGCTGCTTGCCATGGCCGGCCAGAGAGTCTATACGCGGCAGTTGCGCAACCGCGCGCTGGAGCTGGAAAAGACAGTGGCCGAGCGCACCAAGGATTTGCAAGCGGAGATTGTCGTGCGCCAGCGGGCGGAGCAGGCCGCCGAGTCCGCCAACCTGGCCAAGAGCGAGTTCCTGGCCAATATGAGCCACGAGGTCCGCACTCCCCTGAATGGAGTCATGGGAATGACGGAGCTGGCCATGTGCTCCACGGGCGCTGAGCAGCAGGAGTACTTTTCGTTGATCAGATCCTCCGGAGCGGCGCTGATGGCCATCGTCAACGATATCCTCGATTACTCAAAGATAGAGGCCGACAAGGTTGCGCTCGAGCAGGTCAGTTTCAACCTGGAAGAGATGATGCAGGACGCAATCAAGAGCATCGCCAGCTCGGCGCACAAAAAAGGCCTGGAGCTGACGGTCCAGATCGATCCGGATGTCCCCGTGGATTTGCTTGGCGATCCGAACCGGCTGCGCCAGGTGCTGCTGAACCTGACCAGCAACGCCATTAAATTCACGCATCAGGGCGAGGTGGCCGTGAGTGTGAGCACTGATCCGGCTGGCGATAATGATAAGAAATGCGAGGCCAGCCTGCACTTCTCGGTGCGCGATACGGGCATTGGGATTTCGGATGAGCATCAGAAAAAGATCTTCCGGCCGTTTGAGCAAGGGGACGCCTCGACCACGCGCCACTACGGCGGAACAGGCCTGGGCCTGGCCATCAGTTTGCGCATCGTTGAGATCATGGGGGGCAGGCTCTGGGTAGACAGCGCTCCCGCGGCTGGCTCGACATTTCACTTCACAGTCTGCTTGTCCAAGGCCGCGTTGAACCGGGAAACGGAGCCATCGGCGGAGAAAGAGCTCAGAGATCTGTGCGCAATGAAAGTGCTGATTGTCGACGATAGCGCGACCAATCGGCACATTCTTGAGCAGACGGTTTTGCGCTGGCGAATGCAGCCGGAACTGGCCGCCTCAGGACCGGAGGGTCTGGCCAGGCTGGAGCAAGCGGCTCACGAAGGCAATCCCTACCGCCTGCTGCTGCTGGATGAGCAGATGCCCGGCATGGACGGCTACGAAGTCATTGAGCGCGCCCGCGCCCAGGCCGTCGCCCCAGAGGCAATCATCATGATGCTCAGTTCAGCCGACCGGAGCGCCAGCTCGCTGCGATGCCGTCAGCGTGAAATATCGCAATGCATGATCAAGCCGATCAGCTCAACCGAGTTGCTGGCTGCGATTGAAAACGTGATGAGGATTGGCGATCTGGCCCAGACGCCGGAAGCGATTCTCGAGCTCATCCCTCAGTCTGGACAGAGCCTTCAGATTCTAGTGGCTGAAGACAATCCGGTGAATCAGAAACTGGCAGCGACCATGCTGAAGAAGATGGGACATCAGGTGACCCTGGCCGACGATGGCGCGGAGGCGCTGGCCAAATGGAGCCAGTCCGGCTTCGACATGATCTTCATGGACGTACAGATGCCTGAGATGGACGGCTTTGAGGCAACCCGGCAGATACGAATCCGCGAGAGCCAACAGGACAAACACATCCCCATCGTCGCCATGACCGCCAATGCCATGCGCGGCGACCGCGAACAATGCGTCTCATCCGGTATGGACGACTATATCTCCAAGCCCATCAGCCGCCGGTCTCTCGAGGAGGCGATCGAGCGGATTGCCTCGGTTGCAACTCCGGCATGGAGCGGTCGCTCGCGGTTACCGGTGGTGGGCGATCAGAATCATCAGCAGTAGGATCACGACCGGGATCAGCGCCAGACCACCGTAATAGAGGATCTTGCGCTTGAGCTGCGACTTGCGCTTTTGCCAGTCCCTCAACTCGACCCGGTCCTCGACGCCGACCTGATCCAGGTGTTCGAGATCCCAGGCGAATTGGCTTGCCTTGGCATAACGATTTTTAGGATCTCTTTCGAGAGCGCGATAGATCACCTCCTGCAATTGGGCAGAGATCGCAGGATTGGCGATGCTGGGTGGCAGGGGATGGTTCAACAGCCGGTCATTCATCGCGGCCAGTGGCGAGGGACCGCTGTAGGGCAGCTTGCCTGACAGCATCTCGTAGAGAATCACGCCCATGGCAAAGATGTCTGAGCGCCCATCGCCGCGTTTGCCCTTCACCTGCTCTGGCGAGATGTAGTTTGGCGTCCCCAGCGTTGCGGTGAAGTTGGCGTAGGTGAGCCGCCGCGCGGCCGCGTCGCCGGCAATGCCAAAGTCGATCAGCTTGATCCGGTCGTTCGCATCGACCATGATGTTTTCCGGCTTGAGGTCGCGATGCACAACACCGTGGGCGTGAATGTAGTCAAGCGCGTCGAGAACCTCGACTGCAATGCGAATGGCGCGATCCTGGGCGAGCGGTCCTTCATCGAGGATCTGGCGCAGCAGGCGGCCCTCGCACCACTCCATGACCATGTAAATACGGGACCGCTTCTCGCCGCCAAAGACGCGCATCACCTTGGGGTGGTCGAGCTTTTCACCAATTCCCGATTCTCTTTGGAAGCGGTCGAAGAGGATCGGATCGGCTTCCAAATCGGGGTGAGGGATTTTGAGAGCGACCTGGCGCTGATCGCGTGTATCCGTGGCGCGGTAGATCGAGGCCATTCCGCTGCGGGCTACCGGTTCTTCAATGCGATACGAATCGATCTTCTCACCGGCTTCAAAGCCGTCGTGATAACCCATTGGGCGACACTCTCCAGCATGTGAACTCACTCTACTGTACCGGGAATCGGCATAAGAAGAGTAAGGGTTCCGTAAGACTTTTGTCGAACCCCATCAGGTCCGGCTCAACAGGCTGCGGAAATAGGCCAAGTCTTGAAAGGGCACGACCTCAGTCGTGCCGTAATTGCCGCTGGACCACAGTGGGTTTTAGCCCCCGAGGGACGCCCTTCCGAGGAACCGCGTGAGATCGGATCATTTTCCGCACCCCATCAGACCGGCAGCCGGTAGGGACGGCCGCGGTACATACCCACCTGTTCCACCGAACGGATGCGGATCACCTGCGCGGTAGTGTTGTCGCCCCCGTCGATCTCGACGGCACGGGCGACCAGTTCACTGGCAATCTCCTGAATATTCTTCTTCTGCGATACGATCTCGGCGATCACCCGGTCGCTCATCTCATCATGCAGGCCGTCGGTACAAAGAACGAGCACATCGCCGGGCAGCAGGGTGAGAACGTTGGTGTCCGGCGAGACGAACATCTCCGGTCCCAGCGAGCGGATCAGCACGTGGCGGGAGTCGGACTCGGCGGCCTCTTGTAACGTGAGCAACCCCATCTTTCTTTGCTCGTTAACCCAGGTATGGTCCTGCGTGACTTGCTTGGCCTGACCGTTGCGCACCAGATAACAGCGGGAGTCGCCGACATGCGAGACGACAGCCTGGTCGTGGCGCAGAGCGCATGCCACCAGGGTTGTGGCCATCCTCCTGCCCTGGTATTTGGGATTGATGCCGCAGTCGTGAACCGCGGCGTTGGCCTGCTGAATCAGCCGCGGCAGCAAACTCATGTGCATCGAGCCGGAGGGTGCTTTGGCGAACTCCTCGGCCATCACTTTGACGGCCGTGGCCGATGCGACCTCGCCCAGTTCCATGCCGCCTACGCCATCGGCAACAACGAAGAGAAATCCATGGCTGCGCCCCTGCCTTCGCGACGAGGGGATGAAGGAGCTCATCGCGTCCTCATTGTTCTTGCGGACTTTACCAAAATCGCTGGCCTGGCCGAACTGAACGTCTAACATGGGCGCCGATACCTGAAACATTTTCTCATTGGACGTGCCGAGGGTGCTTTGGAGACTGCGCAGCATGTTCACCTCACAGCACCGCTGGGTGGACCTCCCTGCCGCGGCTTCCTGGAAGAAGTCGCGGCAGGGATACCACCCAGCGGTTGAATTCGGGTTAGGACGCCGCTAACGAGCCGTCGTCTTGGCTCCCGCATCGAGCAGGATTGACTTGCCCTTCGACTTGGAGCTTCGGATAAAGTAGATCGCTCCGTAGACGCCCCAGACGCCCGAGATTCCGAGGGCCAGCAGCGGCTCCTTGAAAGTGCCAAGGCCAAAGACCGGGCTGATCAGATAGAAGGCCATGCAGACGAGATTGGCCAGCAACCCGAAGCCGGGGATCAGATAGTGCTTGACGAAGCTGAAGTCGGGGCGATTGTGGTAAGCAACCATGCACAGGAAACAACTCAGCGCATACAAGATGAATGTCCCGAAGTTGGAGGTGAGCGTGACGGTTAGCAGCGAATTGGGAAGCCCGGCCAATTGGTCGTGGGTGAGATAGCCGACGTTGGAGAAGATGCCGTGAGGCAGCGCGGCGATGGCTGCATCGGTGGGCGCGCTGGCGTCGCCGAAGACCAGCGACACGCCGATGACGCCGATCACGGCCGAGATGGCGACCAGTGTCCAGATGGCCTTGCGGGGGCTGAGCGAGCCGGCGTGAAGAATGCCGAAGTGCTCGGGGGCCTCATCGTCCTTGCCCATGGCATAGGTCACGCGAGCGCCGGTGTTCATGCAGCTCAACGTGGTGCCGATCAGGGCGAGGAAGACCGTGAAGGCTTCGGCCAGCATGAAGTAGTGACCATTGCCGTGGCCCAGCAGCGCGTCACCGACGATGATCATCATGTCGCCGATGGGAGCGGCCGATGTGACGGCGCTCGCCATCGTATACCCCGAGTTAAGGAAGTAGTTGGCCGCGAAATACTCTATCAGGTAGCACACCAGCCCCTGAATAAGCAGCGAAGAGATGACGGCGATCGGAATATGCTTGGTTGGATTTTTAGCCTCGCCTCCCATCGAGGTCACCGATTCGAAGCCGACCAGAATCAGAATCGCGACCGTGGCCTGGATAAAGAGGTAGCTGAATTTGTGCGGCGCGATCACCGACGCTGCGTTGGGGTGGGAGAGGAATGCGCCGGTGGAGTCCTTCTCGGGATAGTCGATGGTGAAGGGGACCGGCTTGCCGGCCGAGTCAAGCAGCGGCAGCGGCGCGCCACTGGCATCGCGCAGCGTAGCTCCGGTCTTGTCTGTGGCGAACTGATAGCTGTAGGTGGCCAGCGTTTGCCCGTCATATTGGAAGGCCGGAGAACCAGCCGGATGGCTGACGCGATAGCCGACTGCCAGGAAGCTGAAGACGATCAGCGCCGAGATCTGGATAATGTTGATGGCCAGGTTGACGGCCGTCGAAGCACCCGCGCCCTTGGCGGCGATCCAGCCGACGAAGATCGAGAAGAGAACAGCTACCAGCGCCATGAAGACCGGTCCAGGGTTAGAGCCATTCATGACGTTGGGATAAAGGAAGCCGACGACATAGCCGCAAAAGACGCCGGTCACAGCCACCATCACGCCGGGATAAACCCAGTAGTAAAGGTGAGAGCCCCAGCCGACGATGAACTTGGCAACGCGCGCGTACTTGAACATCTTGTCCTTCGACAAGAGGGCCTGTTCGGCGTAGTAGTAGCTGGAGCCGGTGCCGGGGTAGAGCTTGGAAATCTCAGCGTAGGCGACCGCCGTTGCCAGACAGAGCAGCAGGGCGCCGAAGATGCCGATCCACATGGCTGGCGCGGTGGTTCCCGTACCGGCCTGGATGACGAAGGTGAGCCAAAGGAAGGCGCCGGGGGCGATGAGGGCCATTGCGTTGCTGGTCAGCCCGGTAAGGCCCAGGGTGGCCTGCATTTCAGGTGCTTTTTGATCTGCCATCTGCATTCTCCTGGAAGGTAGGTTTCGTAAGTCTGCTCCCGTCGGCACGCCTAAGGGATCTTCTTTTGGCTCGCCCGCACCTGCACTCTGTCCGGGCTGAATGGGTACGCCACTTGAGTTAGCTAAATCCTAGTGATGAAACGATGAAGATAAAATCAGGAAACTGAAATCTCTGACGGCTTTTCTCGGCGATAACAGAATTGCCGGAATTCGTTTCGCTTGCAATCCCGGCCTGACCCTTTAAGAACCAGGCCGGAAGTTTGAGTTAGAGCGTCTTACCTCTTGGGTCCGAAGAAGGCAATGAAAGCTACCGTCAGCGTCTGTTGATTCTTTACCGCACCCGTGCTGCCGCTCGGGTTGCCGTCTTTGGCAAAGAATGCCTCGTTCGAGAAGTCGCCGCGATATTCAATCCGCGTCAGCAGGCCTTCAACCCACTTGTACTCATAAGTAGCGGTAAACTCGTTCAGGTTCTGCGACATTCCGGTTTGAAAGCCGTTATAGTCCTTGAAGTACTCATACCGGGCGGCCAATGCTGACTTAGCAGAAACCTGCCCGCGCGCGGCAACCGCCCCGCCCTGCCAATGGTTGAGGAGTCCGTCGCCGCCATTTGAAGCTGAGGCATCGCGGTTCTGGCCGTAGTCATAGTTGAGGTAGGCGTTGAATTTCGCGTTGGGCGTCAGCAGCAGCGTCGTGTCGACGAGGTTTCTGAAGCCGCTCGTCGTGTTGGCATTCTCAGGACCGCCGTAGTAATTCAGATCCCACGTGTACTTGGTCTTGGTGTATGCGCTGGTCAAGCCCACCGTTGCGCCGCCGTTGCTCTTGGTAACATCGTTCCAGCCATTCACCACCTGTACGCCAATGGTCTCGGCCTTCGAGACCGGCATCGAGGTGCGCGCGCCAAAGTGGAAGTAGGGGATGGCATAGGCAAACAGCAGCGAGCGGGAGTAGTTCCAGTTATCCTTTGCCTCGATGACTTCAGCGCCGGCCGATGTTACAAATTTGCCGAAGTCCAATTCAAATCCCTTGGCCTTGGGCGGCTTCAGACTGAGGAAGGCCTGCTCGACATAGTCAAGCTGATCGGCATTGCCGCCGTTGACCAGAGTGTTGGTCCGGCCATAGAAGAAGTCCACATGCGCGCCGATCGGATCCGGATCGTGATTCAATGTCAGCTTGGCCGCGCTCAGGTTGAACTGGTCCGTCTTGTCGTTGAAGTTGTAAAGCTGGTTCATTTGCCCGTTGGCCGTGTCGGTCGGACGATTGAAGTTCAAACTGTAGTAGCCGTCGATGAAACCGCTAAGATCCATGGGGCCAACGCTCCATGTGGGCGCGGCCGGAGCCGCCGGAGCCGCAGCGGGCTGATCGGCCGGAGCAGGTGCTGCTGCCGGTGCGGGAGCCGCCGGAGCCGGCGTTTGCGCCGGTGCTGCCAGAGCAATTGCCATGACCGCTCCAACCATCGTTTGCAGTGTGCGATTCGGTTTCCAATTCATCGGTGTGGTTCCTCCAAGAAAAAGATTTTTGATTCGGGACGCAGGATGACTTCAGCCAAAAAGAAGGCACAATGCCGCGTCCTGTCCGGCGCAAGAACCTTGCCGTCCATGCCCTTCAGAGCCACACGTGCAAGCTCGATGTGTGGATTCCCAGCAGTTGATCTACTTACCCTGAGGTGGTCCGGTCGATTCGGATTAACTCTAGTTATGCAAAGAAGTCATAAAGAACAAATGAAGAAAGCACAAATAGTTGTTTATGCCTTTCATGGACAGTTGTTTATCTCGATTTGCAGGGTAACACCGTTGCGCATATACAGGACAATTCGTGTGAAGTCCATAGATCGACAGGGAAAAAACCCTGAATGCCTGTGGAGATTGGGATGCCTGGAATGAGACGGAGATAGACGCAGAAGGCGGGATCATTCTTGCCCTCCAGGCCTTGGCGTACTTCGGTCAACAGTCCCCGGGCGTGCGCTGGAGGGTGGCCGATTCGTTCGCAGCGGGATCGTGTTTGTGCTGAACCCTTTTGATTCCCTTGAGGAATCTCTTACGAATTGCGTGAAACCATGGAATTGCGTGGAGAGGGAAAATTGCTATGCTATGTGAACTGATGATCACGCTCGAAGCCGGAGACACGCTGGACCATTACCGCCTGGATAAGATGGTGGCGCGCAGCGGCATGTCCACCCTCTACAAGGCCACCGATCTGAAGGATGGCAAGCAGGTAGCTATCAAGATTCCCCATGAAGAGCTGGAGGCCGACCCGATTCTGCTGGAGCGCTTCAAGCGCGAGGCAGAGATCGGCCAGGAGCTGGACCACCCCGGACTGGTGAAGACCTTCGACGGCGAAACGCGCAGCCGGAACTACATGGTGATTGAGTGGGTGGATGGGCGCCTGCTGCGTTCGATTCTGAATCAGGACCGAGAACTGCCCATCGACCGTGCCGTCAAACTCACTCTCGCCATCTGCGACGCGCTCGACTACATGCACAAGCACGGCGTGGTGCATCGCGACCTGAAGCCGGAAAACATCATGGTCGACGAGCAGGACCGCATCAAGCTGATCGACTTCGGCATCGCGATGAAAGAGGACGCGCGGCGGCTGACGTATGCCGGGCCGTCGCCTCTATTGGGCACGCCTGATTACATTTCGCCCGAGCAGGTGAAGGGGCAGCGCGGAGACCAGCGCAGCGACATCTACGCCCTGGGCATCATGCTTTACGAGATGCTCACCGGCCAGACGCCCTTTGCCGGACCCAACCCCCTCGCGGTGATGAACGAGCGGTTGATGAACGACCCCAAGCCGGCGCGCAAGTTGCGGCCCGAGATCACACCCCAGTTGCAGGAGATTCTGAATCGCGCGTTGGAGCGCGAGCCGCGCCACCGCTACGCGACCGCCAGCGAGATGGCCTGGGAGCTGGAGCACCAGGAGCAGGTGGGCATCGAGGACGAAAACCATCGTACGGGTTTACATGGATTGCACCTGCCCGCGATGCGCAAGATGCTGCTCTACGCCGGTCTCGCGCTGGTGCCCTTGGCAATCTTCGCTGTGATGCTGCTGCTCGCGCGCCGGTGATTGACCTTCGGCATGACCGGAGGTTTTACAGTCGGTAGCTTCCAATAAAAACGAGCCTGTGCTGAGAACAGCCAGCTTCCCCGCGCCTGTGTTGAGAATAGCCAATTTCTCCGCGCCCGTGCTGAGAACAACCAGTTTCCCCGCGCCGTAGGCGCAGCGGTTATTAGCCCCGCGCTTCAGCGCTTTCAATTACCCACATTTTCAGCCCCCATGATGACGCCGAGTTGGATGTCGACAAGGCGTGTTAATCCTCTCCAGATCGTTTCGTTGCCGGGTGGAGGGT
>Ga0181535_10002613_pt1 | contig 21725 bp, 16 predicted proteins | sample PEATcosm2014_Bin_44_FD_119774 | JGI IMG/M metagenome (GOLD analysis project Ga0181535, IMG submission 119774) | Peatland microbial communities from MTU Mesocosm Facility, Houghton, MI, USA - PEATcosm2014_Bin17_30_metaG | ecosystem: Environmental > Terrestrial > Soil > Wetlands > Peat | place... | reverse complement strand
TAGACTACAACTACAACTAACGTATTCATGCGTCAACAGATATTTAGAAATATTTTTCAATAAAGTTTTAACTGGTGGAAAAAGGGGGAAGAACGGGGCTTATGGGGCGGCGGTGGGCGGTGGGCGCGGACTGGGGGGCGGAGATTAAGATTAAGATTAGGAGTAGGAGCGGACATGGACGGGCGTGGATGGACGGCTTGGGGGAAGCCGGGGTGCCAAATTAACCGTCCGAACAGGCCACGCGCGGCGGGGCGGGGGAGGGGCGGCGGGAAACTCACCGCTTGTCACAGTCCGCCTGGACGGGTAATTTGCGCGTTAGATGAAACAGAAAGCTTATGCCATCGCCGGGGTCGATATCGATCTTGGCAACAGAGTCAAAGCCACTTTGCCGCAATTGCTGGCCTCCACCCATCGGCGCGAGGTCCTGGGCAAGGTGGGCGGGTTCGGCGGGTTGTTCGCGCTCGACACCAAAAAATTCCGGCAGCCGGTGCTGGTTTCCAGCGCGGACGGGGTCGGGACAAAACTCAAAATCGCCTTTGCCATGAACCGGCACGACACGGTCGGCCAGGATTTGGTGAATCATTGCGTGAACGACATCGCGGTGCTCGGGGCGGAGCCGCTCTTCTTTTTGGATTACATCGGGACGGGCAAGCTGCAGCCGCGTGTTTTCACGCAGTTGATCGGCGGCTTTGCCCGGGCTTGCTCCGAAAACCATTGCGCGTTGATCGGCGGCGAGACGGCGCAGATGCCGGGTTTTTACAAGGACGGCGAATATGACGTGTGCGGGACGATTGTCGGCGTGGTGGAAAAATCGCGCCTGCTTGACGGCAAAACGATCAAGCCGGGCGACGCGGTCATCGGCCTGGCTTCGAGCGGGCTGCACACCAACGGTTACTCCCTGGCGCGGAAAATATTCTTTGAGAAAATGAAGTTGAAGCCGCAGACCCGTCTGCCGGAACTGCGCAACACCATCGGGGCCGAACTGCTGAAAGTGCATATCAGTTACGGGCCGCTGGTGCAGAAGCTTCTGAAAAGGTCCCGGGTCGTCAAGGGGCTGGCTCACATCACGGGCGGCGGTTTTATTGACAACATTCCCCGCGTCCTGCCCAAGAATTGCGATGTGACGATCCACCGGGGATCGTGGGACGTTCTGCCCATCTTTCAACTGATCGAAAGGGAGGGGGGCGTGGATGAGAATGAGCTTTACCAGGTGTTCAACATGGGCATCGGCATGACCGTGATAGTGCCCGGCGACAAGGCGGACGCGACCCTGAAATTCATCCGCGGGCAAAAACAGGCCGCGTGGATCATCGGCGAAGTCGGGCGCGGAACGGGCAAAGTCCGGCTGGCTTGAAATTTTTCTGCTCATGAATATTTACGAAGAATTGCAGTGGCGCGGACTGGTGGCGGATTGCACGGACACGCCCGGTTTGATCAAACGGCTCGAGACGGGGCCGATCACGCTTTACGCCGGCTTTGATCCCACTTCGGACAGTCTGCACGTCGGCAATTTGGTGCCGCTGCTCGCCCTCCGCCGTTTTCAATTGCTCGGACATCATCCCATCGTGGTGGCGGGCGGCGCGACCGGCCTGATCGGCGACCCCAGCGGCAAAGCCGCGGAACGGCAGCTTTTGACCCGGGAGGCGTTGCAGTCAAACATCGCCGCCATCAAGGCGCAACTGTGCCTCTGGCTGGATTTCGATCATAAAACCAATCCCGCCCGGCTGATGGACAACGCGGACTGGATTGCGCCGGTCAGCTTTCTCGACTTCCTGCGCGACACGGGCAAGCATTTTTCTGTCAATCAGATGGTAGCCAAGGAAAGCGTCCGCGCCCGCATGGAGGACCGCGAATCGGGCATCAGCTACACCGAGTTCAGTTACATGCTGCTGCAGGCTTACGACTTTTGTCATTTGCGCAAGGCATGTGATTGCGAGTTGCAAATCGGCGGTTCGGACCAATGGGGCAATATCACCGCCGGCATGGATTTGACCCGGAAAAAATCGGGCGACCGCGTTTTCGGGCTGACCCTGCCCCTTATTCTGAACAGCGACGGCACGAAATTCGGCAAGACCGCCGCCGGCGCCATCTGGGTGGACGCCCGCAAAACCAGTGTCTATCGGTTTTACCAGTTCTGGATTCGCACGGATGATCGCGACGTGCTGCGTTACCTGAATCTTTTCACCTTTTTGGGCCGGGAAGAAATCGCCGCGCTGTCTGCGGAACACCAGGCCAAGCCGGAGGCGCGCGCCGCCCACAAGGCCCTGGCCAAGGCCATGACCGATCTGGTTCACGGGGAGAGCGCCACAGCCGAGGCCCTGCGCGCCAGCGAGATTTTGTTTGGCGGCAGGCTGGAGGGCATCGCCGAAAGCACTTTCAACGAAATCGTCGGCGAAGTGCCAACCCGCGACCTGGAACGCGCCAAACTCGGCGGCTCCGGTGCGCCGCTGGCCGAGGTGCTCGTCCTTTCCGGCTTGTGTTCTTCCAAGGGACAGGCGCGAAAGGATATTGAAGGCGGCGGCGTCTATATCAACAACATCAGGGAAGCGAACTTCCAGCGCGCCCTGACCCCGTCCGATTTGCTTTTCGGCAAACACCTCCTTCTCCGCAAAGGAAAACGAAATTACGTCGTCCTGACCCCAAAGTAATATGTGGAAACGCCGGTTGACCCTTGGTCTTGCGACCCTTTTTTTGGCACTGTCGCCCCTTGACACATTGGCGCGCGCGTCCGGGACGGAATTGGTTTTTGCCGGGTCCGGCCACAAGAACATATACGCATTCCGGCTGGCCACGGACACCGGCCAACTCACGCCGCTGGGCGAGGCGGCCCAAGTCGATTCCGCCTCGTTTCTCGCCACCGCCCCGAATCGAAAATTCCTCTACGCGATCAGCGCGGGAAGCCAGAAGGAGGACAGCCTGGTCATCGCCTTCCGCATTGACCCCGCCACCGGCAAACTGGCTTTCATCAACCGCCAAACCACCGGAGGGACCGGCCCTTGTTTCGTCAGCGTGGAACAAAAAGGCAAAGACGTGCTGGCGGCCAATTACAACAGCGGCAGCGTCGCGGTATTTCCCCTCGACGGCCAAGGCGTTTTGCAGCCCATGTCGGCCTTTGTTCAAGACCACGGCTCAAGCGTCAATCCCCGGCGCCAGGAAGGGCCGCACGCGCATTGCTTTGAGACCGGGCCGGATGACAAATTCGCCTTTGCCTGCGACCTCGGACTGGACAAGGTGATGGTGTTCAAATTTGATCCGGCCAAAGGATTGCTGGAGGCGAACACCCCCGATTCCGCACCAATCAAGCCGGGGCAGGGGCCGCGCCACATCGCGTTTCATCCGAATGGCAAATACGCCTACGTCATCAGCGAACTCGCCTCCACCGTGACCGTTTTCGGTTACGACCGCACGCGGGGCGTGTTGAGCGAAATTGAAGATCATTCGCTGCTGCCCGACGGTTTCAAGGGGCAGAATTATGCGGCGGAAGTGGCGGTTCATCCTTCGGGAAAATTCGTCTTCGCCTCCAACCGCGGTGATGACAGCATTGTGGTCTTCGCTTGCAATCCCAAAACCGGGAAGCTGGTCTACAGCCAGCGCCAGCCCGCCGGCGGACGGTATCCGCGCAGCTTTGAAATTGACCCCAGCGGCGCGTTTTTACTGGCGGCCAACCAGGAATCCGGCACCCTGTCGGTTTTTAGGATTGACAGCAAGACGGGCCATTTGCAGCCGGTTGGGGGCCTGACCGGGATGGACATGCCGCTGTGCGTGAATTTCCCCGGCCTCTGACAGTTGTTTGCGGTTTGACCCGGGTTAAGTTACGTTCAGCCGTATGAAAGCATGCGTCCTGACCCTTGTTGCGCTTCTGTTTTTTGGGGCGGCCCGCCTTGGCGCCGACCAGGTGGAGATGCAGAACGGCGACCGTTACGCCGGCAAAGTTGTCTCCATGACCGCCGATACCGTCGTGCTGCAAAGCGATATTCTGGGCAAGGTCACACTGCCCCGCGCCAAGGTGGCCGGGATCAATCTTGCCGCCAAAGGGGGGGCCGTTACGGCTTTCACCAATCAACTTCGCCGCCGGTCGTTGGTCCTGACCAATAGCCACACCGATGTCGCACGGGCCTTGCAACAGCTTGGCGCCGACACCAATCTAACCGAGCAGGTGCGCAAACAATTTCTGGGCGAGGCCGGTCCCGTCGCCAACGCAAAATTCAACGAGTTGATGGGGGACTTGGTCACCAACAACTTTGATTTGACGCACTTGCGGGCTGAAGCCAAAACCGCCGCCGACCAAATCCGCGCCTTGAAACGCGACGGAGGCGACGTGGGCGAGCCGTTGGACTCCTATTTGGCCATCCTGGACAAGTTCCTGAATCAGACAAACCAGACCGTCGTCACCCCAAGTTCCCCTCAAAACACCAATAATCCCGCCCAAACAGCGCCCTGACCTTGCGCCAATTCGCCCCAAAAGATCAAATTGCCCCCGAAACGACTTGCCAGCCGCCGCAGACTGAGGCTTACTGCCACGGATTTGTATATGAATCGTGACCTGCTCGCCAAAGCTAAATCGCTGGGATTCTCCGACCGGCAAATCGGACATCTAACCGGTCGTTCTGAAGACGACATTCGCGCCACGCGCAAGAAACTTGGAATCATTCCAAGTTACCGCTTGGTGGACACCTGTGCGGCGGAATTTGAAGCCTACACCCCGTATTATTACTCGACCTACGATTGCGGTGACGACGAAGGCAAAGCGAGCGACAAACGCAAGGTGATGATCCTGGGCGGCGGCCCGAACCGGATCGGGCAGGGGATAGAGTTTGATTATTGTTGCGTCCACGCCTCGTTTGCGCTGAAAGCGGACGGATATGAAACCCTCATGGTCAACTCCAATCCGGAGACGGTTTCGACGGATTACGACACGAGCGACAAGTTGTTTTTCGAGCCGCTGACGACCGAGGACGTGCTGCACATTTACGAGCGGGAAAAATGCTGGGGCGCCATCGCCCAATTTGGCGGGCAGACCCCTCTGAATCTGGCGTTGGCCTTGCAGAAAAATGGAGTCAACATCATCGGCACCTCGCCCCAAAGCATCGAAGTGGCCGAGGACCGCAAACTTTTTGCCGCCATGTTGCGCAAGCTCAAAATCCCGCAGCCTCCCAACGGCCTGGCCACCAATGCGGCGGAAGCAGTCGAGGCTGCGAAGGGTTTGGGCTATCCGGTTCTGGTGCGGCCATCCTTCGTCCTGGGCGGACGGGCCATGCAGATTGTTTATTCCGCCCCGGAGTTGGAGCACTACATGCGTTTCGCCGTCGAAGCATCGCCGGAACGGCCCGTGTTGGTGGATAAATTTTTGGAGGAAGCCACGGAAGTCGATGTGGACTGCATTTCCGACTGCGGCCATTTTGCCGATCCTTCCCAGGGCACGATTGTGATCGGCGGTTTTTTGGAGCACATCGAATATGCGGGGGTCCATTCGGGCGACGCGGCCATGGTGATGCCGCCGCATACCCTCTCGGACGAAATCATCGAGACCATGCGCCAATACACCCACGCCATGGCCCGGGAATTGCGCGTGATCGGCTTGATGAATGTGCAATACGCGGTCAAGGGCGACACGGCGTATGTTTTGGAAGTCAACCCGCGCGCCTCGCGCACGGTGCCGTTTGTCAGCAAATCAATCGGAGTCCCGCTGGCCGAGCTGGCGGCGCGCGTCATGGCGGGCAAGAACCTGGTTGAACTGGGTTTCACCAAGGAGATTTGGACCACGCATTGGGCGGTGAAGGAATCGGTGTTTCCATTCAATCGCTTTCACGGCCAGGATATTCTGCTCTCGCCGGAAATGCGTTCCACCGGCGAGGTGATGGGGTTGGATGCGGACCTGGGCATCGCTTACGCCAAATCGCAAATGGCGGCCAATGCGCCGCTGCCCTTGTCGGGCCGGGTGTTTATCAGCGTGAGTGACGCGGATAAAAAACGGGTCGCGGTCATCGCGCGGCAGTTCGCGGATTTGGGTTTTGAAATTGTTTCCACCTCGGGCACGGCCAAGGTGCTGGAGGAGGCGGGTTTGAAGGTGTCGCGGGTTTTCAAGCTGGCGGAGGGACGGCCCAATTCGCTGGATTTGCTCAAGAACCGGGAAATTCAGCTCGTCATCAACACGCCGGCCGGGCAATCGCCGCGCGCCGACGAAATCAAAATCCGCACCACGGCGGTTTATACGGGAACGCCCATCATGACGACATTAAGCGGCGCGCGCGCCGCGGCCCTGGGCATCGCCGCCCTGAAGAAGAGCGGCTACTCCGTCAAGACTATTCAAGAATATCACTGATCGACCGGCGCTCTTTTTTGGTGGGCTGTCCGGACCCCTTGGGCCGGGAAAACACCGGCCCGAAACGGGGTTCGCGCGCCTTTTGCAGCTCCGATTCAGGGGTTTGATCCTCGACGAATTGCTTGACTACGGCGGCGCCGACCCGGTTCTTCAGGGGTTGAAGCACTTTCAAGGTGCGGGTTATCCCGTCTTTTTTCACCAGGACCACTTCGCCGATTTTGACGTCGTGCGACGGCTTGGCCGGCTGGCCTGCAACGGTGACTTTGCCTTGATGGCAGGCGGCGGTGGCCAGTTCGCGTGTCTTGAAAATCCGCGCCGACCACAGCCATTTATCCATACGAATAAAACAGGGGAGTGGTTCCATCATAATTTCCTTTATTGCATCGCGCGGGCGATGGAGTTCCACCAGAGATCGTGCAGGTTCGCCAGCGGCCACTTGTATTCGGCGGCGCCACGCTTGATGACCAATTCATCGCCTCCAACGGTCCCCAGTTTTACTGCGTTCAATCCAAGTATCCTGGCGCGACCGATCACCTTGACGGCGTCCATCGGCGCGACCGAGATAACGATGCGGCTTTGGGCTTCGCCAAAGAGCAATGCGTCCAGGCGGCCCTGCGCCGCGGCTACGGAGGTGAGATCAATTTGCGCGCCGATCAGGCGGGGTGTCTCACGGGCGATCTGGCGGGAAATGCAACTTTCGGCCAGAGTGACGGCCAGGCCGCCTTCGCTGCAATCATGCGCGCTCTTGACCAAACCGGAAGCGATGAACCCGCGCAACGCATGGTGCAACCCGCGTTCCATTTCCAAATCGCAACGCGGAGGCAGGCCGGTTTTGAGGCCAAGCCCGCATTGCATCCAGGCCGATCCGCCCAACCCCAGGAGGGCGTCGTTCGGGTCCGCAATGTCGCCCAGCAGGATGATGACGTCGCCATTGTCCTGAAACCATTGCTTCGTGATGTGCTCGGGCTTTTCAATCAACCCGACCATGGCGACGGTTGGCGTCGGGTCAATCGGGCCGTTCGGACTTTGGTTGTAAAGGCTGCAATTGCCGCCGGTGACCGGAGCGTTGAAGGCCCGGCAGGCCTCGGCCAATCCGCGCACGGATTCCTTTAATTGCCAGAACAGCTCCGGATCGTGCGGATTGGCGAAATTCAAGTTATCCGTCGTGCCCAGGGGCGTGGCGCCGGAGCAGGCGAGGTTTCGCGCGGCTTCGGCCACGACGATTTTCGCGCCTTCATACGGATCAAGGTAAACGTAGGTGGAGTTGCCATCGACGGTCATGGCAATGTATTTTTCCAGCCTGGCTTCGCCGGCTTTGGCGGCTCCGGGCAGCGAATCCGCCTTGATGCGGAGGACGGCTGCGTCCGATCCCGGTCCCACCGCCGACCCGTCGCGGACGGTGTGATCATACTGGCGATAAACCCAGTTTTTCGACGCAATGGTTGGCCAGGCCATCAATTGCAATAGCGCCTGCGTCAGGTCCGTCATCTCCGGAATCCCGGCGAGCGTAAATTCCCGGATCGCTTTCAAATAAGCCGGTTCCCGCGACTCGCGTTGATAAACGGGGGCTTCATCGGCCAGTTTTTTGGCCGGAAGATCCACCACCACATTGCCATTGTATCTCACCACCATCTGGCCGTTGTCCGTGACGTGCCCGATCTGCGCCCAAGGCAGGTCCCACTTGTCAAAAATGCGTTTGACTTCGTCCTCGCGTCCGGCCTTGACGATGATGAGCATGCGCTCCTGCGATTCGCTCAACATGATTTCGTAAGGCGTCATGCCCGGGGCGCGCTGAGGGACTTTGTTCAATTCAATTTCAATGCCGGTGCCGGCGCGGGCGGCTGTTTCGCAGGTGGAACAGGTCAAGCCTGCCGCGCCCATGTCCTGAATGCCGGCCACGGCGTCGGTGGCAAGCAATTCCAAACATGCTTCGCAGACGAGTTTTTCCATGAATGGGTCCCCGACCTGCACGGCGCCGCGCTGTTGTTCGGACGATTCGCGGGTCAAATCCTGCGAGGCAAAGGCCGCTCCGGCCAATCCGTCCCGGCCGGTGGCCGGACCGACGTAAAAAACGGGATTGCCCACGCCTTTGGCCGCTCCGCGCGCGATTTGCTCGTGGCGCAACACGCCAAGACAAAAGGCGTTGACCAGCGGATTGCCCTCGTAAGTCTTGTCAAAATAGACTTCGCCCGCGATGGTCGGGATGCCAAAACAATTGCCGTAATGCCCGATTCCTCCCACCACGCCGCTGAAAAGGCGGCGATTATTATTAATGGCGGCGGCGGTGTCGCCATTGCCGTTTTCCGCCGGGGTGGCGACAATCGGCCCGAAGCGCAGGGAATTGATCGCGCAAACGGGGCGGGCGCCCATGGTGAAAATATCGCGGATAATTCCGCCCACACCGGTGGCCGCGCCTTGAAACGGCTCCACCGCGCTGGGGTGATTGTGCGATTCAATCTTAAAGGCGATGGCCAGTCCGTCCCCAATATCGACAATGCCCGCGTTTTCCTCGCCGGCTCCGACGAGGATGTTGGGCGACTTGGTGGGGAAGGTTTTCAGCAAGGGCCGGGTGTTTTTATAAGAGCAGTGCTCGCTCCACATCACCGAGAAAATGCCAAGCTCCGTGAAATTCGGCGAGCGGCCCAAGAGTTCCTTGATCTTCACGAACTCATCCGGGGTGAGGTTATGCTTTTTAACCAGTTCCGGCGTGACTGCCGGCCCGGTCCAGGGCGTCTGCGATTCGGTGTTAGGCTCTTTCATGCTACAAAACTCATGGCCCCCATAATGGGCGGATTCGGCGTCACATTCAATGATGGAATGAGCCTTTTGGGAAAACGCTGAAACGCTGAAACGCTGAAATCGGATGGGGGAGGGGGGAAAAGCAGAAATTGGGAAAGCAGAAAGCTGAAATCGGCCAGGCCGGGGGCAAAAGCTGAAACGCTGAAACGCTGAAAAACTGAAATCGGACGGGAACAATAAATCAACATAATCCGCTTGCGCCCAAGGCGATGGAGGACATGTGACGCTGAAATCGGGGGACAGGAACTCAACGCAAAGACGCCAAGGCGCTAGAAAAACCGGGACAAGGAAATTCTAAATTGGAAAACAAGGCGCGGAATTTTTTGCCGCGAAAAACAGGAAAGACGAGAACGGGGAAGCGAAGGCACAAGAATGGGCGCGAATTTTTAAGCGGTTGACAGCGATGGGGTTTGGGGCAGGATACGCCTATGCCACGCCAACATCTCGCGAATATGCCGGAGCGGGCAAAAAAGGCTAAAGGCTAAGGGCTAAAATGGGAAAAAGTGGTGGTGAAACGGGGGCGGCTGGGCTGGGGTGACGGTGACAATGGGGCGGATCGCGCGTCGGCTGCGGCTGGGCAGGGGCAACACGCTTCCGCCTTCGGGGGCTATGGCGGACTTGCAATGCGAGATTGCTGGAATGAAAGAAGCTGTACAATGAAAAGCAACCAAATAGTGCAATAGTATGGGTGCTTTGTTTGTATTTGGCTCTGATGCGCCATCTTCAAAAGGATGGGTTCAGTTTTGCGGTGCTCGATGACGTGTTAATGTCGGTGGATACAGGTCACAGGCGTGAAGTTTGTGCGTTGCTCAAAAAGGAATTTCCAAACACACAGTTTATTCTGACCACCCATGACCCGATTTGGTTGCGGCACATGAAATCAGAGGGCTTGATTACGGGTAAAGGCGCGGTTCAATTTCGCGCGTGGGATGTTAATTTTGGCCCAACCCAATGGGATGATAGGGACGTTTGGACGGAGATTGACGACTACTTGAAGAAAAACGACGTGCGCGCTGCTGCGGCGCTATTGCGGCATTTTCTTGAATACGCTTCCTTGGAACTTTGCCACAGGCTGCGCGCGCCCGTCGAATTCCGCGCAGACGCACAGTTTCAGCTCGGTGAGCTTCTCCCGGCTTCGGTCGCAAGATTCAAAAAATTGTTTGGCCAGGCAAAAAAGGCGGCACAGTCATGGAAACAGCAAGATGTCATTGAGCAGATCACTGGTCGCGAAACGGCTTTTTCGGCTGCTGTAAACAAATCAAATGTGGAGCAATGGCAAGTAAACGTGGCAGTTCATTACAATACTTGGGACAATTTGACGAAAGACGATTTTGCACCGGTTGTGAAGGCATTCCGAAATCTTGTTGAGTCATTCAAACCTTTTCCCAGGGTGGCTCGTTCCTCGCGACCCTGGGCTGAGTGATGGCCATCCTTTCAGGATGGCACGGCAAGGCGAATAGCCACTTGCCCCACTGGCTGAGTATCGGCGGGCCGGCCGGTTGGTCGCCATCTGGCAGAACGGCCGCGTGTGCATTGTTCCGCCGGAGGCGCATTCGCTGGAATCTGCCATGATGTTGCAGGACAGGCCAAAGGAATCATGAGCAAGGGTAGGAATCAGTCGTGGACGGCGTTGATGTGCCAGTCGAAGAAAAGCTGGTTGCGCACGCTTCCGTGGCATGGGGTCTTGGGGAGGAAATGATAGTAACGGGCCAGACTGACGGCGTTTTGCTGATCCGCGTCCGTAAGCGCCCATGACAAGGTGGGGTTGGCGATTTCGCGCAGGCGTTTGGGGGATTCGTCGTTGGTGCTGGCAAACGGAAGCGAGGCATAGGGATAGCCGAAGGGACGCGTCACGACGGACGTATTCACATTGGTGATACTGACGCTGGCGATGTAGCTGAGGGGCATTTCCAACGACATCAGGGGAGTTCCGGTTGGGGCGGACGTCCAATGCCGGGCGGCTGAGGGGCATCGGGCCGGCGCCGCGTCTTGCGGGGCGGCTTGGGGGGCGGGCAGGCCGAGATAGGTGGCGATGTAGAAGGGCATGCGGTTGGAATCCGCATTGTCGTAATTCTCATAGAATCCCTGCCAGACCGGTCCCGGCAATTGGTCTCCGTGATCGTCAGCGTAGGTTTGGATGGCGAGGGCGAGTTGCTTGAAATTGTTAATGCATTGAGTGCGTCCGCTTTTCTCCTTGGCCTCGGACAAAGCCGGCAACAGCAGGGAAGCGAGTATGGCGATGATGGCAACCACTACCAGCAGTTCAATCAATGTGAAGGCCCTTTCGGCCGAAGATCGAATCCGGTTTCCGTGTCCAGGCATTTTCGTCTTCATGTAAGCTTAGACAGAGGAACAGCCCATTCGTCACGCCGGTTATAATGCGGCTGTCTCCCACGATACGAAGGATGTCATGGGCGGCATCGACCTGCCGTACTCGCAAGGGGGATACGATTCAAGCGACGCCGTGAAATAAATGAATATTTTTTGGCACTATTTTCCCGCCTGTGGACAATAATAAAGAGGATGGTGGCCTGTGAAGCGAATGGCGGTTGGATAAGGCGTGGCTCATCGCAAATCGACGTGATTTATGATGGCCCAAAAACCACCAAAAGCCGGAGTCACGATGTTTCTTTGAGGAAAACCATCGAAGCGATTTCCCGGTCTTGCCGGCGCCCAGGTAAAATAAATGGTCCTTTTTTGGCCTCAGACGGACACATATTGTTGGAGGGTTTGAACGAATACCGACGCACGGCGCGTCCTTTCCGGGGACAGGTTGAATCGCGCCCCGTAATTTTCAATGTGATTGAAAAGTCGAGTAACCCATACCATTGCCCGCAATTTGATTGATTGGAATGTTTGCGATTGCGGTGGGGGGTGTCCCGTAGGTTGCGGATTTTGGCTTTTGGCGGTGAGGCGCGTTCGGACCTTTTGATTCAACTCCTGCGGAGTTGAATCCAATTTTCAAGGCGAATATCCGGCGAGGGCATCGCGGGGGCAAATTGAAGAGGATTACGATTAAGATTAGGGGGGAGGCACGTTCCTCGCGACCTTGGGCTGAGTGACGGCGATCTTTTCAGATGGAACTTCCGAATCGGCAGAAGAGCTACCAGCTTAGCTGGCTGATGGAACTTCCGAAGCAGCAGAAGGCTGGCCCGCTTTGCGGGCTGGATGTGCGGCAGGGCGAAAGACGACAGGAATATCAGGGTTCGACTGAAGTCTCACCTCATCGGGGCAAGTGGAAGGGGTTAAATCCGTAAGCGCCGCAAAGACAATCCGGGTGTGGCTGTTCAGTTGAAAAGGCCAAAATTACCGCTTGCCTGAGGGGCGTGTTGTGGCAGGTTCTGTTTTGAAGGCATTAGTCTGCGGCGCAACAGGCCGGCAAAATGCCGCCCGCAAATTTGTTGTCCTATGAAGAAAACGCTGATTCGCATCCTGATTGGCATTGTGGCGCTGGCCGTGGTAGTTCTGGCGTCGTCCATTTTCTTTCTTGGGCGCATCGTAAAAAAAGGCATCGAAACCGTCGGCCCGCGCGCTACGCAGGTGGAGGTCAAACTCGACAGCGCCGTTGTCTGGCTGTTGCCGGGTCGCGTCCAACTTACAGGATTATCCGTCGGCAACCCGCCCGGCTGTAAAACCCCGGTCTCTATCAAGACGGGCGACATCGAAGTCCGCCTGAATACGAAGTCCGCGCTTTCCCATAAAATAATCGTTGACAGTGTTACCGTGAAATCCCTGGAAATCACCCTCGAGGGCGGGTTGAAGAAGAATAATCTGACCCAGATTGAGAAGAATGTGAGCGATTATGTCGGCAGCCAGACTGATTTATCCCAAACAGAAGCCAAACCGGCCACGTCTCCGCCCGCCGCCGGCAAGCCCGGCCGGAAATTTCAGATCAACGAACTGGTCATCACTGGTGTTCGATTGCATGTTGCCAGCCTGTTTGCAACCGGCGTAGGCGTGACCATTTCCCTGCCTGACATTCGCATTGCCGATCTTGGCGCGGACCAGGCGGGGATCACTTCCCCGGAAGTCGCGCAAAAGGTGCTCAGGTCGCTGCTGAGTTCCATTGCCACAAACGCCCCCGATGCCTTGGGCAAACTGGGCCAGGACGCGGGTAAAGCGTTCGATTTTAAAAAGGCCGGCGAAAAGCTGAAGAACATGTTCAAGAAATAAGCGGCCTATTGCCGCCCAAGCGGCAGTATTTGTTGAACACAAGTCGGCGCGGTCGGGGCTGGCATACAAATGGAAAAATTACCGGTTAGCAGTAAAAATATTGACATATCGGCCGTCACGGCTCACGAAACCAGCCCAACGCCTATTCATATGCATTTTGGGCTTGGCGAAGGAGTTTGCTCACCCTGACAATCAGGTATGGCAATGAAACGTTGGTTGGCCAACTTCATCATCGCGGTTTGCTTTTTTGGACCGGCTTTTTCCACCATGGCGGATGGCCGCTATTGCGTGGTCGATGGCTGGGGTACGGGCGAGGGCTTGCTGCCCCAAAGTTCCATCATTGCCATGACCCAAACCCGGGACGGTTATCTGTGGCTCGGCACACTGAACGGTCTGGCCCGCTTTGACGGCGCACATTTCACGGTTTTTGACGAGAGCACCACCCCGAAATTAAGCAGTATTCAAACGGTCAAATTGTTCGAGGACAGCCGGACCAATCTTTGGATCGGCACCGAAAGCGCCGGGGTCATGCTTGTGACCAATGGCCAGATTCTCAAGCTTGATGTGGGGCAGGGGCGGCCCAACGGTCAGTTGGTTTCCATTTGCGAGGATTCACTTGGGGCTGTTTGGATGCTGACCCGGGGGCGCGAACTGGCCCGTTATTGGCAGGGCGGCGTCGATGTCTGGAATATTGCCGGCGGCGCTTACGATGTCGGGCGCGCGGTTGTCGCTGAAAAATCCGGCCTGGTTTGGGTCGGCGTCGATCATACTTTGGTCGGCATCGATCCTGCCGCCGTGCGCAGCAAGGCGCCGTTGCCGGACAGAATTTCCATCCCGATTGGGCAGTTGGATTTTCTTCTGGCCAGTCGCGGCGGCGGATTCTGGCGGATATCTGATGGCCGCATTGTAAAATATACGGGGACCAATCTTGCGCAGGACCTCGGCCCTTGCCCGTGGGTCAGAACCCCGGATGTGGTCAAGGCGGCTTGCGAAGATCGCGAGGGTAATTTAATCGTCGGCACCCATGGTCAGGGCGTTTTTTGGTTTGACGCCCAAGGGCGGTTCACCCGCTTATGCACCAGCAACGGTCTGGCCAACGATTCCATTCTTTCGCTGGTGGTGGATTCCGGGGACAACCTGTGGGTGGGGATGGACGGGGGAGGACCGACCCGGCGTTCCTTGAATCGTGTCACCTGTTCCATTTTCAATCTCCTTGAACCTACGACGGGCCAGGTCATCCAATCCGTCAGTGAAGACAGGCTTGGCCGGTTATGGTACAGCGCCAAGGACAATGATTTTTGCTTTTGGAAAGACGGCGTCAAGACCAGTGTCGGCTCCAGTTTTGGCACCTTGAGTAGGTTCAACCCGCGCGCAGTCATGGTTGATTCCAATCAGAATATTTGGGCTGCCACCATGGGGGTTAATTTATTCCGGTTCGGCGGCAATCAATTCAGGCCCGTGCCTGGGGCCGCAGAAATTTTGAATCGCTTCGTTTCCACACTTTACTCCGGACACGACGGTCGCATCTGGGTTGGAACGCAGGGCGGTTTGGGCTGCTGGGACGGCCAATCCTGGCGCAACCTCACCACCAACGAAGGGCTGACCGGCAATATCGTTCGCGCCGTTGCTGACGATGCCGTCGGCAATGTCTGGGTCGGGACCGAACATGGCGGATTGGACCTTTTGCAAGGCGCGAAGGTGACCGCGTTTCAAAAAAGCGGCGGTTTTCCCAGTGACAATATTTCCTGCCTCTACATTGACAAGTCCGGTGTGTTGTGGGTTGGCACCATTGGCAACGGCCTGGTCCGGCTTGAGCACGGCCAGTGGAAGCATTACACCACCCAAAACGGCCTGGCTGGAAATAGTATTGATTACATTGTTGAGGACGATCAGGGCTTCCTCTGGATCGGCTCCAATGCCGGCTTGATGCGCGTCCGAAAACAGGAATTGGAGGAGTTTGACCCCGCCGGCCCTGATGTCCTTTCCTGCCGTGGCTACGACATAAAGGACGGACTTCCCGCCACCGAGTGCGCTTCCGGTTCCCAGCCCGCCGCCTGCCGGACAAGCGCCGGTCTGCTCTGGTTTCCCACCATTGCTGGAATGGTCTCGGTCAACCCCGCCCAAATTCAGCCCGATACCAACCCTCCGCCTGTCGCCATTGAGTCGGTGCTTATCGACCAACAATTGCAAGGCAGCAACGGCTTCCGCACCCGGTTCCCCCAATCCATCACCGTGCCGGCCGGCCGCGAAAATCTGGAAATTCATTATACAAGCCTCAACCTTGCCGCCGCCGGCCGAGATTTCTTCCGCTATCGCCTGGAAGGGTACCAAACCGGTTCCAACCACTGGACCATTGCGGGCCGCGACCGTTTTGTCCGCTACCTGAATTTGCCTCATGGCGATTATCGTTTCGAAGTCCAGGCCCGCACCCAGGATGGCCCTTGGAACCCGGTTGGCGCCAGCCTGGATGTTCTCGTTTTGCCGCCATTTTGGGAAACAGGGTGGTTTCGCGCCGTGGCCGCCGTCAGCCTTTTGGGGCTTATCATCGGCACCGTTTATTTTATTTCCACCCAAAGATTGCAGCGCCAACTGGCGGTCTTGCGCGCCCAGCAGGCTCTTGAAAAAGAGCGCGCCCGCATCGCCCGCGACATCCATGACCAGGTTGGCGCGAGCCTGACCCAGCTTTCCCTTCTCGCCGAAATGGTGCAGGCGGACAAGGATCGTCCTGCTGAAGCCGAAAGCCACGCCCGCCAGATTTCCCAGACCGCCCGCGAAACGGCCCTTGAGCTGGACGAAATCGTCTGGACGGTCAACCCATCCAACGACACCCTGGACGGACTTGTCAATTATATTTGCAAGCATGCCGAGGACTATTTCGCCGTGGCCGGCTTGCGCTATCGCCTTGATGTTCCCGCCGAGTTGCCTTCCGTCCCCATCTCGCCCGAGGCCCGGCACAACATCTTCCTGGCCGCCAAGGAATCCGTGACCAACGTGGTCCGCCATGCCCGCGCCTCCGAGGTCTGGCTGCGCCTGCGTCTGACCGCGCATGATTTTTCATTCGAGATTGAGGATAACGGACGCGGCCCCGCCGGCTTGAAGGAGAAGGCGGCCGAATCCAGAAATGGCTTGCGTAACATGCGCAAAAGAATGGAAGATATTGGCGGCGGATTTTTCATCGGGCCGGGACGACAGGGCGGCACGCTTGTCCGTCTGACCGTTCCGTTGCGAAACGACTAACATATTGTGCCAATTACAATTTCCCTTGTTGAAGACAACAATCAGTTGCGCGCCACCCTGGCCCGGTTATTCGACGGCGCGGAGGGCTTCCATTGCGTCAGCCAGTACGCCAATGCCGAGGACGCCCTCGCCGGCCTGCCTAAGGACAAGCCTGATGTTGTTTTGATGGACATCAACCTGCCCGGCATCAACGGCGTCGAGTGCGTGCGCCGGTTGAAGCAAATTGCACCGGGGATACCAGCCGTCATGTTGACAGCCTACGAGGATACGGAGAATATTTTCGCCGCCCTCGCCGCCGGCGCCACCGGTTACCTCCTCAAACGCGCCCCGCGCGCCGAATTGCTTGACGCCATCCGGGAAGTCCGCCGCGGCGGTTCCCCCATGACCACTCACATTGCCCGCAAGGTCGTCCTATCTTTTCAAAAGCAAAGTCCCGCCGCCGACGCGGGCGAAGCCCTTTCCGCCCGCGAGCAGGAGGTGCTTAATTTTCTCAGCCAGGGTTTTCTCTACAAGGAGATTGCCGATAAAATGGGCATCAGTTACGAAACGGTCCACACCTACATCCGCCGCATTTACGAGAAACTTCAGGTCCGCACCCGCACCGAGGCCGTGGCCAAATTTCTGCGCCGTTGAAATGAGGAGCGCCTTACCACAACCATCGAGTGAGCAGGGGAGCCAGGACCAGCCCCGGCAGGTAATCCGCCACGCGCACTTTTTTGATTTCCAGGATGATCAGCGCCACGCAAAAGATCAGCAGCCCGTTCACGGCGTTGATCGAATCAACCAGCGGCCACGGTTGCCGGCTCAACCACGGCTCCATCCATTGCGCCGACCGGATGATGCCTCCTTGAAAAGCCAGCGCCGGAATGGCCGAGATCAGGGAACCCCAGCCGAATGTCACGCAAAAGGCCATCGTCGCCAGCCCGTCCGTCCCGGCCTTGATCAAAAACACCGGGGAAAAAGAACTGGAATTCAATCCCTCCTGCACCGAGGCCAGGAAAGCGAGCGGGGCCGCGCAGAACAATCCTGTTGCCACCAGGAATCCGTCATTGAATCGTTTTCCGCCGCCTTGGGCCGTCAAGGCGCGGCTGGCGTATTGCCCGATGGAATTGGAAAGTTTCTGCAAGCGGAGCAGTTGCCCGACCCATTTGCCCAGCAACATGGCCAGCAGGGCGATGCCCAGTTCCTTGAGAATTTGCGTGAAGGTCCCATTCAGGCTTTTCCAGGTCAATCCCAGACCCAGCCAGACCGTGAAGATGCCCAGACCCAGCTTTGCCGCCAATTGATACCGGGCGGGCAACGTTTTTTTGCAGGCGAGCGCGCACACTCCCCCGGCCACAATCCCGGCGGAATCAATCACCGCCCCGATCATAACCGGTCCCGTCCGGCAGGGCGCGGCTTTTGCCCGGCGCGAATGTTAGAAAATGTGTTGCTCAACCCTTAAAATGTAACCCCAAATGGAAGGAAGAGTCAAAATAGCTCTCATTGGCGCCGGCATGTTCGGCGGTGACGTTCATCTGCGCGCTTACGCCGATCTGCATCGCGCCGGCCTCGCCGCTCAATTGGGCCGGCTTGGCTTCGATCATTGGACGCGCGATTTCGCGCCGATCCAGATTGAACTTGCCGCCGTCGCCACGCGTTCGGAAAAATCCGCCAAGCAGGCCGCCAGCAAATTCAAGCAATGGACCGGCCACGCGCCGCGCGCCTACTTCGGCTCCGCGCCCTGGTTGAATGTCTTGCGCGACATGCCGGATATTGACGTCGTGGCCGTCGCCACGCCGGACAATCTGCATACGCCCGCCATTCTCGCCGCGCTCAAAAACAAGTCACACGTCATCACCGAGAAGCCCATGTGCCTCTCCATTGACGAGGCTGATCAAATCATCAGCCTCGCTCGCCGCCATGGTCTGATTGTGGCCGTCGATATGCACAAGCGTTACGACCCGGACCATCTCCGCATCCGCGACGACATAAAAAACCGGATTGGCCAGCCGCTTTACGGGGTGGCCGTTCTGGAAGAGCCGCTGCAAGTTTCCACCAGCACCTTCAAATGGGTCGAGCAGAGCGACCCGTTCAGCTACGTCGGTCCCCACTGGGTTGATTTGATCTGGCACTATTATCACAGCAAACCCGTTTCCCTCACGGCCGTTGGGCAGAAAAAACGACTCATGCGCGACGGCATCAACGCCTACGACGCCGTCCAGGTCCGGGTCGATTTTGCCAACGGCATGAGCATTCATTTTCACAACAACTGGATCACCCCTGCCGATTTCGAGGGACCGGTCAACCAAGGCCATGAGATCGTCGGAACCGACGGCAAAGTGGAAAGCGACCAGCAATACCGGGGGCTGCGCTTCTGGCATCAAGGCGGCGGCACCCGCACCGCCAACACCCATTTTACCCGCGACGTGGAGCGGCCGGACGGTTCCAAGGCCTATGTGGGCTATGGTGTTGACAGCCTGACCGCCGGCCTCGTTGCCATTTGCCGGAGCAAATTCTGGCAGGAAAAACGGGAGGCCCTCGCCGCCCTTTATCCCACGGCGGAAGACGCCCGCATCACCGTCGCCATCGTTCACGCCGCCGCCATCGTGCGGGATTTGAATTTCAAATACCTGGCCTGTGGCAAAGGCGCCCCCGTCACCGCCCGTTTCGGCCCGGATGGAATAACAATCGTTGACCCGATTGCCGGCGCCGCCCGGAGGATTTACCGGAAGCCGATTTGAAAAAAGAAAATCGGAGATTCTATTTGCAATCCGTGGCGGCAAACGGCACGATGCAATTCTTCGGTCGGCCGGGGCGTAGCGTAGCTTGGTAGCGCGCTTGGTTCGGGACCAAGAGGTCGTGGGTTCAAATCCCACCGCCCCGACCATTTCATTGTCAGTGACTCGCGTGGATTTTGCGCATCCAAACGGGGATTCAATTTTCCACTTTTTGCTGGTTTTCCGGTGGGAGTTGGCTTGGAGTCAGGCGGCTTCACAGGGCAAAGACCGGCGTATCACAAACCTCCAGGCAAGCCCCCGTCTTGTTCGTTTGAACTTTGTTTCCGCTTCGCTTCACGTATCCAAATCTTGACCTCCTCCAGCCGCACGTTCAGGCGCAAGGTTCTGAGTCGAAGAATCAGTTCCTCCGGATTCTGCCGGGTCAGGTCATCCAGGCTTTTGATTCCCAGCTTTTCCAGCGCCAGCGCGTTCTTAAGCCCCATTCCCTTCAGTTCCCCCATGCCCGCGATGCGCTGCATCCGGGCAAACAACGCCGGATCGATTTCAGGCGGCCGTTTCTTCAATCTTAAAAACTGATTTCCCTGCAACGCCCGTCTTTCCTGCAAGGCCTTCTCGCCTTGTTTCCCGAGATCCTGGGAAAAATACCAATCCAGCGGCGTCGCGTAAGAAGCGACAGTGCCTCCGCTGACGATGGCGGCGCAGGCGCAAAGGATGCCCAGCGGCAGCAACACCGCGCCCAAGGCCACCCCCCAGGCGGGCATGCCGCGGCGTGCGCTGTTTTCTGGCGCGCTCAATTCCCAATTCCGCCCGTCCCGAAGCAGGCTCAGAAAGTTTACCATGGCGTAACATTCCAGCGCGAAAGGCGGAAATCCCCAAAAACCCAACAGCGGCATTTCACCCAGTTTCAGCTCGTCAAAGAAAGGGACCGAATAAATCCACTTGGTGCGCGCGCCGAGGTTCCAAGCCTCCCACAGTCCGCCGCAAATGAGTCCTGCCGCCAGCAGCACCACCAGCCGGGTAATTATCCCCTGCCGCCAACTGGCCCAGCAGGCTGCGGCCCCGGTGATTCATCTTATTTCGCCAAACCCAGAAACAAACAGGGTCCGTCAGAAAGTAGGCAAAGCCCCACACCAGGCAAAAACAATACTTGGGAAACACCAGCATCAGTGCCAGCATCACCCCTCCCAATGCCAGTTGCAGGCCAATGTTTAAACGGCTCACGGCGAAGGGCTGTCCCCGAACGCTTCCGCCGGGCACGAATTTCTCAATCAGCGCAAGCCCCAACGACGACGTCTCAAAAATACCGGGCAGCACAGTGGCGAAGGAGAGAACGAGATAAAACGTCGCCCAGGAAAAGCCGTAGGGCGACATCACATAATACCAATTCTGGAGGCGCAGGTTGGCCAATTCAAACACCAGCCAGACCGGCACGGACCAGAGAGCGAGACATAAAAACTCCCGCGGCTGATCGCGCAAAAGAGAATGGCCGCGCAGACAATAAACCGCAAAATCCACCGCAAAAATGTAGTACCACCAAAGAAAACAATAAATGGACGAATAAAATGGCTCGATTTGCGCCACCAGCCAGTAGTGCGAGATCGGCAAACCGACAACCCCCGCCACCCATGCCAGGCGATGCAGTTTCATTCCCTGCCCATCGTGGCCGCTTTGGGAAAAACAAAAAGCGCTTTTCATTTCAGTCAGACACGCGTTTTTTTGTTCTTGGAAGGAGCAGGGCGGCGAGGAGGAGGGCGAATCCGGGCAGTGCGCGACCATAGCATGACGCGCCAATGGCCCCGGCGAGTAAGCCTGCCCAAAGGCAAGTCTGAAGTCTCGGGGCCAACACGGTTGGCTCTGGTTTCCGAAGCACTGCTCTAAAGGCTTTGATGGCTGCGACCATTCGCCAGATTCCGAACAGCAACGCTCCTGCGAGGATGACTTGCACGAAGGCTGAAATGTTGCCGCCGGTCCTGACTGGAAATCCTTTTTCGGGTTGGACGCTCAACAGCCAAAGAATCGAGGCTTCTCCAAGCATCGGGGCATCACTTAAATTGGAAAGAATGCGCGGCATGGCCAGCGTCCCGTTTGGCAACTCCCAGACCGTGGCCAACATCTTGGCCGATAATGGGTATGCCAGGTCGAACCGCCCGTTTTTGCGAGCCGCGCCGCCCCCGAAGGCGTTTGCCGCCACGCCGAAGCCGGCGATAACGGGGCCTGCGTCCACGTCGATGGTCCAATCGGTATTCGGAACGTCTTTCGGAAACTCGCGGAAGCCGGCGAAACCAAGCCGATGCTGCCAAAAGAATTTTTCGTAAAGCTGAAACCACGTTTTGGCGGGCCCCGGCCACAGTTCTAGTGCAGTGTCGCATTAATGTCTTATTTAATTAGCGATTGGGATGCCAAAGCGGCGCGCGCCCGCTGAATCTTCGCCAAAATGACTTTCCCGTCCGCCTTCCACTCATAACGCGCGGGCC
>Ga0181535_10002612_pt1 | contig 21736 bp, 20 predicted proteins | sample PEATcosm2014_Bin_44_FD_119774 | JGI IMG/M metagenome (GOLD analysis project Ga0181535, IMG submission 119774) | Peatland microbial communities from MTU Mesocosm Facility, Houghton, MI, USA - PEATcosm2014_Bin17_30_metaG | ecosystem: Environmental > Terrestrial > Soil > Wetlands > Peat | place... | reverse complement strand
GTCCTTTTTCCCGAATTTCAATATGGAAACATTGTCGTTGACGAGCTGCATAATGTCCTTATCCGATGTTATTATTACTACCTTTAATTCCGGCGTGGCAAGTGCGGCGGCTGCGGCCATAATATCGTCCGCTTCGTAGCCTTCCATCTCAAAGGCCGCTATGTTCCCTGTCCTGGCCATATCCTTGATAAGTCCCATCTGGGTCCTCAATGATTCGGGCATTTTCTCCCTCTGCGCCTTATATTCATCATAAAGTTTATGCCTGAACGTTGGCTTCGGGTGGTCGAATGTCAGAGCCAGGTAGTCCGGTTTTTTTGTGCGGAGAAGCTTCATGATCATGTTGTAAAACCCGAAAAGCGCGTGTATCTCGGTTCCGTCGCGTGCCGTAAGCGGCGGCATGGCGTAAAACGACCTGTATGCGTACCCGTTGCCGTCTATGATGTAGAACGTCTTCAATTTGAAACCTCCGTTATAATGGCCCCGGACATTTAACCGGCTTTCCTTTCGTAAATTATCCTGACCAGATACAGCCCGTGGGGCGGGGCGGTAAAGGTCAGCTTCGACCTGTCTTCCGATTTAAAAAGTTCCTCTATATCCCCGGATGAAAGGTTGCCTCTGGCGTGCTCGACCATGGCGGCGGTTATGCGCCTTATCATATTGTACAAAAAACCCCTGCCTTTAAAATCAAGCGTTATCCACGGCCCTCTTTTTTTTATTACTATGGATTTTACCTCGCGGAAATGGTCTTCCTTGTCGGAAGCCGCCGAAAAAGAAAAATAATTTTTCCTTCCTTTGAAAAGCGGCAGCAGGGCCCTCATCCCGGCCATATCGAGGCCGTCATGCACGTGCCAGGCAAGGTCCGAAAAAACCGGGCTCATGAAATGCCTGTTGTATATCACATAACGGTAAAGCTTGGTCCTCACGTCGCGTCTCGGGGAAAAATCGAACGGAGCCTCGTCGCATGAGCGTATCCTGATGTCCGGCGGCAGTATTCCGTTCAGCACGCTTTTTATCCCCCTGCCCTCAAGTTTTGTCTCAACCATGAAGGAGAATACCTGGCCAAAAGCGTGGACCCCGGCGTCGGTCCGGCTCGCGCCCGTTATTTTTATCTCACCGCCGAAAAATTTTTGCAGTGCGAACTCCAGCATGCCCTGCACGGTCATGATCTGCTTTTGCTTCTGTTTCTGCCAGCCGGAATAATTTGAGCCCTTATACGAAACCACGCATTTGAAGTTTTTGACCATCGTGTTATTTTATCGCTATTTTCGTGTTGTTTCTGCCGGACCTTTTGGCCGTATAAAGAGCCCCGTCGGCCTTGGCTATGATCGCTTCCTTTAATATCGCGTGCTCCGGATACTCGGCTATCCCGAGACTTATTGTAATATTGATAAGCGTCTCTCCGCTGTAAAAAGTGTGCTCTTCCACCGCTTTTCTTATGCGTTCGGCTATGTCGATGGCTTCGCTTATCTTTGTTTCCGATAAAATAACGGCGAATTCCTCTCCGCCGTAGCGGCACAGGAAATCCGCCGATGAAAGGCAACTTTTCGCGGCCACGACCACTTCCTGAAGGACGGCGTCCCCGGCCTGGTGCCCGTAAGTGTCGTTGACTTTCTTGAAGAAATCAATGTCGAACATTATCAGGCACATCGAGTTCCTGAACCTTTTGGCCAGGTTCAGTTCCTCCTCAAGCCTCGTTTCAAAATATCTCCTGTTAAAAGCCCCCGTAAGCTGGTCCATTATGGCCCTGCGTTCGGATTCTTCCTTTTGTTCTATGAGAGCCGAGGTGGATTCCTTTATCTGCTCGACGACCTCTTTTTCAAGCTGTTTGCCAGTCTGACGCTTTAACTGGTTCATTATATCGAGTGAAACCTTCCTTACCTCCTCCTTGATCATCTTTTTGATATCCGGTATGAGGTGGTCAATTGAATTTTTTATGTCTTTTACCACCTGGTGGCGCACCTGGTTCCTGAGATGGCGGCGCAGCATTTTTAAGGCCACCATTTCCTTGTTGATGGTCTTTTTTACGGTGCCCAGTATTATTACCGTAAGTTCCCTCTCTATGGACTCGTTTATTTCCCCGAGATACGCCTCCTCTTTTTTTAGGAGGTCTTCGTATTTATCCTGGACGAAAGAATCCAGCTTTTTTAGTTTCCGGACCTCGTCCTTGAGGTCGCGTATCTCTTTTTCTAACTTTTCAGCCGTTCTATCTTCCATTTTCTCCTCTTTTTAAGGCGCATTTTTGTTTTGTGATTTTATGACAGTATAGCAACATTTATATTTTTATTCCATAGATTTTTGGAAGGTTAAATTGGCGCAATTATAAAGCAGGAACCCGGCCATGCCGGGCAAATGCCCCGCAAGGCCGGGTTATTTTTTGAACAATTTTGCTATTATTTTTTTAGCAGTGCTATCTTAATCTTCTTATTGTCGGAATATCCATAGTTGTCTCGGCCCTGCAGGACGGCCACATAAATTCCGGAGGATGCCATCTGGCCTCCAACGGTATCGCCATACCACCTCAACTGCCCATCCTCGAGCTTTCCGGCCAGTATCTTGATGAGCCCCCCTGAAATATCGTATATATTGATATTGATCGTCCCTGACTCAACCGTCGTCCCGGACAGGTTCCATTTGAACTGCATTCCCGTCTTTGAGCCGTCATACGGGCAGGGCGAAACAATCAGCGAGTCAAAATATTTTTTGCCCTGGGTCAGTATGTTGACCGACTTGGAAGCCTCGAGCACCCTGCCCGAATCGAGCACTTCCGTCACCTTAAATTCATAAACTCCGTCCGTGACCACCGTCCCTGCGTTGCTGACGCCGTTCCAGCTCATGGAGTCGCCGCTCGCGGCGCCGTAACCCACCACTATGTCGTTGCCGCTGTTCTTTACTATTACTACGTCCGGCACGGATAACTTCAGGGAATCCGGCCCTATCTTGTTGTCATCCCTTTCGGAAAATACTGTTTCGCCGGCCTCATTATAGACCTTGAGCTCCATATAGTTTTCATCCTGCACAACGCTTACATCCCTTGTAAGGGTGGCAACATGGCCGTAGCCGTCGGTCTGCTGTATCTTAATGATATAGTCGCCTGGAGCGGCTTTTTGATCGGCGTTGGTCGTCCCGTCCCAGGTAAAAAGAGTGCCTGCGGCGTTCAAATTTGACGGCGTAAAGACGTTTGCGAGATAAATGTCGAATACCGCGTTGTTCGTCATAATGGTGGCGTTGGAAACGCCGTTTATGTCAAAAAGCACTGTTGTAAAATTGTTCGAGGTCGGGTCGCTGGCTATTGTCTTCACAAGCTCGCCGGCTTCGTTATACACGCCGAGCGTTATCAAATAAGGGAACGGCATCGGCGTGGCCGTAATGGTTGGCGTGGCCGTCCGTGTCGGGGTGTCCGTGAATGTAGGCGTATCCGTCGGGGTGTCAGTTGGCGTAAATGTCATCGTGAATGTCGGCGTGGCTGTAAATGTGGGCGTGTCGGTCAGTGTAAATGTCGCAGTGTAGGTCATCGTAAATGTCGGTGTGGCCGTGAATGTAAATGTCATGGTATAAGTGACTGTGAAAGTGGGCGTCGCGGTAAATGTCGGGGTCACCGTAAATGTGGCCGTATATGTCGGGGTGTCCGTCGGACTGTTCACGGGCGTATTGGTAAATGTTGGCGTGTCGGTATTGGTATCGGTGACCGTGGGCGTCGCGGTATAAGTGGAAGTGGATGTGAACGTCGGCGTGTCGGTTGATGTCGACGTATAAGTGGGTGTGGCCGTGAACGTCGGCGTGGCCGTAAATGTCGAGGTAAACGTCGGTGTGGGTGTCGGGGTGTTTGATGATATTGTGTCGGTTTCCGTCACTGTCGGCGTTACAGTCTTTGTCACGGTGAATGTCGGAGTATCGGTTTGCGTGTATGTCAGCGTAAATGTGGGAGTGAAAGTGCGCGTATCCGTCGGGGTTGCCGTTTCAGTAAAGGTAGGGGTTGCCGTAAATGTCGATGTTGCCGTAAACGTCGGCGTGGCCGTAAATGTCGAAGTAAAGGTGGGCGTCGAAGTCGGCGTATCCGAGGGTGTCCTTGTATAAGTTGGTGTGTCGGTCATTGTGACCGTGGGCGTTGCCGTAAATGTCGGCGTGGCCGTAAATGTCGGTGTAAAAGTTGGCGAGCCGCAGCCAAGCACGTCAAGTGTCACGATATTTGAATATACTGGAAAATTTGCCGAGTCGTTTATGTAAGCCTGGTTAATTATCGGGTTGGACAGGCATGTCGCCGCCCCCCACCATGTGAAAGAACCGCTTGTGTTGGATACGGATCCGATATCCCAGTGAACCGGATTTGTCGTCGTGCAGCCCAGGCAGCTCTGGTAATTTACCCCCACAGGCACCGGATCGTTGATATAGGCGCTTCCGACCACCCTTGGCTGGTAAACCGCGAAATTATCATATGTATCCTGCACGTCTCCGGTCTCCCCGGGTTGTTCATTTACGCCGGGCCGCCAGTCATTATAAGTGCCCGCACCCGAACAATCCCAATCCGGCGTGCCTATGCTTGTGTCATTGTAATCGATGTCCCAGTAGCTCGGTTCGGGATCGCCGCGCGCCCATATGCGCGCCTTTATTTCCTGGCCGCCGGCAATGTTCGTGACCGATATCCTTACCCTGTACCATTTGTTGGCTGAAACGGCCCCGACCTTCGGCATGCCTCCGGTGCCGGCCGGGCCTCCGCCGTTGCCGCACCATGCTGTAGCGCCGCCGCACTGCTGCAGGAAAAAATATCCCGGCGCCGGGTTGGCGTCAATGGACGCGACTATACCAAGGCTTCTGGCTGCGGCGCCTGTCTGTCCGTTGCTTCTTATTATGATCTGGGCATCGGCCCCCGGATATGTCCCGGGGTTTATATACAAATCCGATACTATTATTCCCGTGCAGAACTGGTCCGAATTATTTGTCGGGCTTCCGTCGTCAAGAAGAAGCCCGGGGTAATTGCCGCTGCCGGAAGACGATCCTGTCACCGTCTTGTCCCCTGAAGAGCAGGGATCCGCTACCACCCATGTTCCGTTGTCCCCGTTGCTTGGAGAAAATTTCCACCCGGGCGGCGGCGTCGTCGAATAAGCTCCGGCGACTGCATTGTCAAACGGCTGGTAGTTCCTTAATGCATATCCGTTCACTTCATAAGAAAGATAATATGTTATGGTGGACCCGGCCATGACCGAATTGGCGCTCTGCTGTTTTGTGATGGTGATGGCCGGCTGGCCGACAGTGGAAGTCACGGAACTGTTCTGGCTTGGCAGTCCTGTCATATAACCGGTCGCCGTATTCGTATATGCGGGGTTGCCCGTGGGCGTCGTGTTCATCTGCAACAGCATCCATACCGTTCCCTGCTCCTGTCCCGCAACCCCGGTCCTGTCGGGGAAGGTCCATGTAAAAGTGCCGGACGTGGCTCCCGGTGATGGCCCCACTACGGAGCCCAGGGGAATTGATTGCGGCCCGGAAGAAACCAGCGTCAAATTACCGCCGCCTGGTATTGAATCGACTATCTTAAATCCCGCGCCGTTGGCGTAATTATAATCGATGGAAAAAAGCACCAGGTCGCCGGCTGTTTGAAGTACCCCTTCGTACCTTTTCGTGATGTTGAATGATGTCGGCGGCGTCTCAATCGGCCAGCTTAAGGTAGCTCCGCTGGTGGAGCATCCGTTTGGCGGCCCCTGGATGCCCACCCAGTCGCCCGTATTGATGTTTGAATACCTGACGCCCACCTGCAGGTAAAGAGCCGCTATGCTGCACGCCGTGAAATTTTGCGCGGTCGGCACATGCACAGTATATGTTTGCGTTATGACCCTTGACTGGTTGTCCGGCGTATTCGGGGCGTCCGCACAATCGGCGCAGTTGGTAACGTCGGCTCCATTCGAAGGCGCAAAGCTTCCTCCCATGCTGTTGGGCATGTTGACAAGGGGCGAATCGACGGTAGTGACCCCGTTCGTATTGCTCCCGTAAACCAGAAATACCTGTCCGCCGGTGCCCGGTATCTGACGTGTCGGATATGTGCTGATGGCAAGGTCGATGAACGCGTTGTTGTATTTGCTTGCGCAGACCGATACGGTTATGTTGACGAGGTCGCCGTAGCCCGGATTAGGGGGATCCATGGTTACGGAAACTATCTTTGGCTGGAATGAAAAAACCGCAGGAACCAATGCAAACGTTAGCATTAAAGCGGCCGTGAACACGTTAATCCTTTTTGACATATCCGCCTCCCCTTAATTCCAGGTTTAAACATTTAAACTGTGGTTATTCTTTCATTTCAATTATAATTAACGTTTTAAATAAAGTCAATAAAGCTATTTTGGGCTGACTTTGGAATGGAATGATTTACCGTTTTATCACCTGGTTTTCACGTAAAAACAATTAAACGATTAAATTGCCTTTATTTGAATTTCGAATGATTTTAGAATGTTATTTTGTAATCCGGAACGGAGTGTAAATAACTACATTTTCTCCCTGGTTGAGATTCCTATTATTCCAAAACATATCTCAAAGGTTTTTTTGAGTGCGGAAAGAATATACAGCCTTTTTAACATAACGGCCCTGTCGTCCTGCACCACCCTGTGTTTTGCGTAGAAAGTATGGAAATTTCCCGCAAGAGAATGGACCGCCTGAACAAGCCAGTTCGGGGAATCCCTCTCCGCCGATTCCATGATAAACTGCGGTATCGTGAGAACGGCCAGCAGCAGGTCCTGCTCCTCTTTTTCCATACCCGCCAGGTCGGCGCCGTTAATATATTCCTCCGGACGCGCAAAGTCCCGGGCTTTTTCAAAAATGCTGCATAGCCGCGCATAGGCGTATTGCACATAAAATACAGGGTTCTTGTCGGAAGCCTCCTTCGCGAGCTCAAGGTCGAAATCAAGATGCGAAGTATATGAGCGCATCACAAAAAAATACCGCGCGGCGTCCTTTCCAACGCTCTCCAAAAGCTCGTCGAGGGAAACAAAATTCCCCGCGCGTTTCGACATCTTCATCTTTTCCCCGCCCTCGAGCAGGTTGACCTGCTGGAGTATTATGACTTTTATCCGTTCCTTCTCGAAACCCAACCCCTGCATTATGGACTCCAGCCGCTTTACATAACCGTGATGATCCGGGCCGAGAATATTTATGACAATATCCGCCCCCCTGCGCACTTTGTTATACACATACGCTATGTCGCTGGCGAAATATGTGAAGTCACCGTCTTTTTTCTTTACCACCCTGTCCTTGTCGTCGCCGAACTGCGTTGTCCTGAACCATACCGCGTCCTCGCTGTCGTAGAATAGCCCTCTGCCCTCGATGACCTTGAACGCGGCGTCGACGTCGCCATTCTCATGGAGCGTAGTTTCCGAGAACCATCTGTCGAATTTTACCCCGAATTTTTCCAGGGTGGCTTTCTGCATGGCAAGCACGTATTTAAGGCCGAACTCCCTTGCCTCTTTATACCGCGGCCACTTTTCAAGGTTGTTTTCTTTTCCGATGCTCTCGTAGAACCCATCCCCTTTTTCTTCCTTCATGGCTTTTGCGATGTCGGACACGTATTCTCCCTGGTAGCCCTCTTCGGGAAGCTCAACCTTGTCGCCGTAAAGCTGCAGATACCTTGCCAGGAGCGAAAGCGCGAACAAATGCATCTGCCTGCCGAAATCATTGACATATGTTTCGCGCTGCACCTTAAACCCCGAATAAGCGTATATGGACGCAAGCGTGTCGCCGTAGGCCGCGGCGCGTCCGCTTACTATATTCAGAGGACCCACGGGATTTGCGGACACAAATTCCATGTTTACCGTTTTTCCGGCGCCGAAGCTGTTCATAAAATAATCGGCGTCATTCATGAGTTTTTTAAGTTCCAGGCGGTAAAAGGAATTTTTAATGGTGATGTTGGTGTATCCCGGTTTTATGACTACGGCATCCTCGATGAAATCCATGTCTTTAAGGGCCGCGGCTATGACTTCACCTATCTGAAAGGGAGGCTTTTTCAATTCTTTTGCAAGGGACATGGCTATGTTGGAACCGATATGCCCGGGCTGGTTGGACGGCACCGGTGAAACATCAAATGAACCGATGGGGGCGGATACCCCAAATTTGTCCATAACTATTCCCGCAATCGTTTCCTTTAATAAAGCTATCATGGCCAATTTTTTTCTCCAGGTTTTGACTTCCAATAATTGTAAACGGTAAAAGGTAAATTGTAAATTGTTTTTATGGCGACAGGGGCTGTTTTTTTGAATATAACCGGTTTGACTTATTTGTTCTTTGGGCCATTTTGGCGGGATATAATGAATACAACGAGGCCGTAAAGGATAAAAATAACTGAAGAAACACGCGTTCCGGCCGTTACGCCCAGCGAAGCGCAGAAACCGTTAAAAAACAGTATAAAAGCGGTAAAAAACAGGGTGCAAAACGACATTATAGCCCCCTTACCCTCTGTGTTGTTATTTAAAAACCCGATGGAGAGAGCCGTCCATAACATAAATAATGACGTTTCAGCCGCCACAAAAAAAATATCGATGCCCGGACTTTCGTCCTTAAAACAGGTCTTATATTCCGCGAAGATACCCGCCAGAGCCGCCGCAAGCAAAGGCATCATAATTATAAGCCATTTAACCGTTCTCACAGGCGCCTCCATAAACTGATGCGGCGCCGCTGCCCACATCTCCCTTTTTAATGCCGCTCTCATGGGTTTTAACCCATGGGTTTGCCGGCCGCATTTGATGCGGCCGGCTCCCGTCTTTCACCCCTCCTGAAAAGCCCCGAAATATTCCTGACGTCATAATCGATCGTCATTTTGTCCTGATCTATCTTTGCCCCTTCGGCCAGTATGGAGCTGTCAAAAGCGAGGCTGATTGTTATTTCCATGATCTGTTTCATGCCGCCTTTTTCCTCCCCGGTTTTTTCCGTTTCTTTCATTTGCATTCACCTCGTATTTTCATTTACGGTATAATATAAGCAACAAGCGTGCCGCTGATTTTTGCCATATTTTACAGCAAGCCATTTGATAAAATGAGCAAAACAGAGACTCAAACGCGCAAAACATTGCGCAATCAAAAACAATGTTGCAGTAAAAACTGTTGACAAAACCCCCGCATTTTATTAGAATTTATCTATGTTTTTTTAAAACTTTTGGAGGTTAAAAGGAATGCCGAATTTAAAAGCTTCAATCAAGGATCTAAGAAAGACCCAGAAACGGACCGATAGGAGAAAATCCGTGGTTTCCCGCGTCCGTAACATATTAAAGAAGATAAGGACAAAGAACCCCGAGGAAGCAAAAAAGATGCTTCCCGAAGTATACTCAACCGTTGATAAAGCGGTCCAGGCCGGCATACTCAAAAAAAACACCGGGGACAGGTATAAAGCAAGGGCGTCAAAAAGGGCCGAGATCAAGAAATAATACCGCATACCGTAAAATAAAAAAAGGCGCCTATAAAGCGCCTTTTTTATTTTGCCGCCATATGGCTATTTATTCTCTATCCTTAAGAATATCCTTGAAAGCATAACCATCATTATTGCCCCGGCTCTCTCCCTCGGCGAATGTTTGATCGCCCTGTCCGCGTCGTTGATTATCGCCAGGATGTCGGCATATGGCGCCCTGGCGAAACTTTTTGCCTGGGCCTTTGCTTTTTCAATGTCCTTTATATATACGAACCTGAAAAGCTTCTTGAACTCCCCGCTTGACAGGAAAAACCGCATTATATAAAGCGATTTTATCTTATAAAAAATAAACCCCATCAACTGCTCGGGGGCCGTGTCCGGCAGCAGCTTTCCCAGTATCAAAAACGACCTTGCCTCGTCCCTGCACGCGATCGTCTCGGTAAGCTCGTCAAGGCCGTATCCCCTGTCAACGCCCCTTATCCTGGAGAAATCCTCCATGGATATTTCTTTTTTTTCCCCCGATATCAATATCATTTTATCCAGTTCGTTCTTCACCACGGCCGGTTCAAAATTCGACTCGGTCACTATGTATTCAAGCACCTCGGGGTCTATCTCTTTTCCAAGAGGCCTCAGGTATCCAGATGCCCAATTCTTAATATCCGCCGCCTGCGAAGCGGAAATGTTAATGATATTCTTTGACGATATGCCCGTTTTCAGAAGATCCGCGGCGTCATCGGAAGTGGTGAGCACCATTGTGGTAAATTCCGGGATGCCGGGCAAAAAATCCATCAACTGCACCAGGTCGTCTTTTTTGAACTTTGTAAAATTCTTGACCAGGATGAACTTTTTTTCCGAAAAAAACGGCGCTGTTCTTGCGGATTCTATTATGGAAGCGGCGCTTATCTCCTCGCTTTTTTCGGAAATGTCGAAAGTTTCAATGGACGAGTCGTCCACTTTGCCGGTCAAAAAAGTCGCAAAGAGTTCCTTGATGAATTCTCCGCGAAAAAATTCCTCATCGCCCGCAAGTATATAAAAGCCCAGGAGGCTGCCTGTTTTGATGAACCCGTCCGCCAAAACGCCACCTCAATATGTATTTTTGAAATCAGTTCTTGCCTTTACTTCCTGCTTTTACTTCTTAGTTTTGACTTTTTTTGAGATCAATCTTTCATCTCAAAAAAAGTGACCGCGGCCAGTTCCCCGTTTATGTAAAGATCGATGTGATAAAGCCCCTGTTCATCGGGGAGCCTTTCCTGTCCGTTGTCTTTTTCCATGGCGGTTATACCGACGTAATTAGCGAATATGTAAGGTATGTACTTCTTATTGTCCACAGTCACGTCTTTTTTGGACGTAGTTTTGTCCCACGACATGACTTTTTCGCATATAACTTTGCCCGACGGGGATACCCATTTATTCTCAAAAACATAATTATTTTCGTCCTTATATTTCGATCCGCCCGAATAAAACTCGTACGGGTTGATAAAAAGATACTGCCTTGACTTGGCTGACGACATTTCGCCGCCGGACGGAAAAAGAAAATACGCCCAGTACTGGACGACCTTGTGCTGCGCCCTGAAGAACCAGTTCGTCGTATCCGCCGGGTAATCATTGATGAGCCCCGTACAGGTCGTTATATGCCCGCTCAGGTATCCCTGACGCTCGGAAGCGGCGGCAAAGGCGGCAAACAAAACCAAAAGCGCGGCGACCGCAAACATTTTTCCCGCGTTTTTTTGCATTATTTTGACTGCTTTACCAGCCATTTACTACCCTTCTGAATATCCTTCCGGAGAGGGTGTCCAATACCCTCTGGCGGGCTATTTCCTCGGTCTCGGCCGGCATGCCCATGTTGTTCACGACATAATATGTGGTCTGTTCCCAGAGATTCTCTTCGGACCATATCTGGCGCTGGTTCTTATTGTCGAAGAAATATATGGATATGGCTATCTTAAGCAGGTATTGCTGCGGTATGTTGTTAACGTCATGAACTATGTCCATTTTTATGTACTGGTCTATGCTTACCTTTAATACCGCATCCGCGCTGGCCTCGTCGGTTATAGCTAGTTTACCGTCGGCTATGAACTGGTCTATCGTTTTCTGGGTAACATACTGCTCTATGTTGTATGTGCTTGTCTTATTGACGAACACGGGCACCGCAATTTTGGTAATGTAGGACGGCAATGATACTTGGGGTGTGTAACTTGCGCAAGAGGCAAATGTGAGAAGTACTGCAAGGGCAAGAACAACGGCGATCAATCTTTTCATCTTTTCCTCCAAATTATTTTATTTTCTGCCTTAACGGAACTATTTTACCACAATATTGAGAAGTTTATTAACAACAAATATCTTTTTTACCACCTCTTTGCCGCCGATCCATTCCCTGACCTTTGGCGAGGCAAACGCGGCTTTTTCCACCTCTTCCTGTTCCAGGTTGACCGCAAGCTGAAGCTTTTCCCTTATTTTGCCCGATACCTGCACGACAAACTCGACCGAATCCTCAATTATCATGGCCTCATCATAGCCGGGCCAGCCCGCCTTAAATATCGACGGCGACCCTCCAAGCATTTCCCAGAGTTCCTCGCAAAAATGGGGTGTGAGCGGCGCCATCAAAAGAGCCATATTGGAGGCTGTGAACTTAAAAAGTTCCATATCCCGCGGGTTATTTACATCGAACTCATAAGGCGAGAACTCATTGAACAGTTCCATAAGGGCCGCGATGGCCGTGTTGAACTGCTGTTCCCTGCCTATGTCATTGGTAACTTTTTTTATCGTCTGGTGCGCCTTGCGGGCCAGCTTTTTGCCGGCGGGCGTGAGTGTTTTATCGTCTATTACCCCTTTTATCCCCCTGACAAGCGGGGCAAGGGGGGTTATTTTCCGCCAGACCCTGTTCAGGAACCTGCTGGCGCCCTCGACCCCATCGTCGCTCCATTCAAGGTCCATCGGCGGAGGCGATGCGAAAAGCATGAACAGCCTGGCCGTATCGGAGCCGAATTTTTCGAGCATATCATCGGGCGAGACCGTATTACCCTTCGATTTTGACATCTTAAAGCCGTCCTTGACGACCATGCCCTGCGTAAGGAGTTTTGTGAACGGCTCGCTTATTGATATCAGTCCGAGATCCCTCATTACATAGGTGAAAAACCTCGCATATATAAGGTGCATGCATGCGTGCTCGGGCCCACCCACATACTGGTCAACGGGCAGCAGCTTTTCTGCCGCATCGCGTCCTATAGGAAGGGTCGTGTTTTTAGGGTCGCAATAACGCATAAAATACCAGGATGAGTCCACAAAAGTGTCCATTGTGTCGGTCTCCCTGCGCGCGGCGCCGCCGCACTTGGGGCATGTCGTATTTATGAAAGTTTTTGACGTTTCAAGGGGGTTTCCCTTGCCCGTAAATTTAATGTCCAGCGGAAGCCTTACCGGCAGGTTCTCCGGCTTTTCCATGACTATCCCGCATTTATCGCAGTAAACGGCCGGGATCGGCGTCCCCCAGTAACGCTGGCGTGAAAGCAGCCAGTCCTTAAGCCTGTAATTGACCTCGATCTTTCCAAGCTTATTTTCCTCCATCCAGCGGGATATTTTTCCCTTTGCCTGCTCGTTGTCCATTCCGTCGAACTGTTTCGAGTTTACAAGCATCCCGCCGTCCTCATACGCCCCATTCATCGAGGATATCTCAAGTTTCCCGTCTCTTGGATTAATGACCAATATCATATCAAGTCCGTAACGCTTTGCGAACTGAAAATCCCTCTCATCGTGCGTTGGAACCGCCATTATGGCTCCGGTGCCGTAATCCATCAGAACATAATTCCCGATCCATATCGGTATCCTGTTGCCGTTGACGGGATTTATCGCGAAAGATCCGGTCGCAACGCCTTCTTTTTCCATGTTCAGCAGGGTGTCGACCGTAACGTCGCTTTTTTTCACTTTCTCCTGGAAAGCCTCGATCTCTTTTATCTTTTCCGCCGGACAATTAATTTTCAGTTTTTCAACGAGCGGATGCTGGGCCGCCAGCACAACGTATGTCGCCCCGAATATGGTGTCCGGCCTCGTGGTGAATACCGGGAGTTCGGCTCCGGATGACTCTTCCCTGAAAAATATCCTCACGCCTTCGCTCCTGCCTATCCAGTTCCTCTGCATGAGCTTGACGCGCTCCGGCCAGTCTATTTTATCGTGGCCGTCAAGGAGTTCCTGGCTGTACGCGGTGGTCCTGAAGAACCACTGGGTGAGGTCCTTTTGTTCCACGACAGATTCGCATCTCCAGCATTTGCCCTCATGCACCTGTTCGTTTGCAAGGACCGTTCCGCAGCCCGGGCACCAGTTGACAGCCGTGGCTTTCCTGTAAGCCAGACCCTTCTCAAAAAACTTTATAAAAAGCCACTGGTTCCATCTGTAATAATTCTCGTCGCATGTCGCGATTTCCCTGTCCCAGTCATAGGACATGCCGAGCTTCTTGAACTGCCCCCTGGCGTGTTCAATGTTCTTTTTTGTCCATTCAGCAGGATGGACGTTGTTCTTTATGGCCGCATTTTCCGCCGGAAGGCCGAACGCGTCGTAACCCATGGGATGGACCACGTCGTAACCCCTCATCCTGTTGTACTGGGCGATGACATCGCCTATGGTATAAACACGGACATGCCCCATGTGCAGGTATCCCGAAGGGTAGGGGAACATTTCGAGCACGTAATATTTTTCCCCGGTTCCCGTCGACTTAAAGGTTTTGTTCGCGTCCCAGTATTTTTGCCATTTCTCCTCGACGGTCCTGTAGGGATATTGTTCAGCCATATTTCCTCCGCAAAATTTTTATTTATAAAACCCGGGGCATTTTAACATCCACCCCTTCCGGTTCACAACCGCAATTTTTATTTTTAAGCGCCCGAATCAATCTGCAGGGTTTCGATCTTCAGCCTGCTTATCTTCCTCTCGTCCGACTTGATTATGGTAAACGTGGTGGCGCCCATCTTTATGGATTCCCCCTGCTTCGGCACATACCCAAAAAGTTCCGTGACAAACCCGCCGATGGTTGATACCGATTCCTGTTCGGGAAGGTCGAGTTTTAATGGCGCGGCGTTGAGCTTGCTTAATTCAAGCCCGCCCTTGACCATAAAACATCCGCCGCCGCAGTCCTCCATGTCCTTCTCTTCGACGTCGTATTCGTCCCTTATTTCTCCCACTATCTCCTCAAGTATGTCCTCAAGGGAAATTATTCCGGCCGTCCCGCCGAATTCATCCAGGACGACGGCCATATGCAGCTTGCCCTTCTTGAATTCCTTCAGTAACTCGCCGACATTCTTCGTGTCCGGCACAAAATATGGCGTCCTGATCAGGTCGTGAAATATTATGAGCCCCCTGTTCTTTATCATAGAGAGCATGTCCTTTGTGTAAATAACACCGGCTATATTGTCCAGGTTTTCCCTGAAAACCGGCATCCGGGAATAACCCGACTCCATGATCACGTCCAGTATTTTGTCCTCGCTCCAGTTTATGTCGACGGCTGTAACCGACGTCCTGGGAACCATTACCTGCTTTACAACCGTGTCGTTGAATCCCATTATCCTGGACATCATGGCTTTTTCCTGCTCGTCTATATAGCCGGCCTCCGCCCCCACGTTTATCACGGTCGTGATATCCTTGGCGGATATGACCGGTATGGAAGACGACGGCTGCCCGCCGAAAAAACGGATCGTAATCGAGCTGATCTTCACAAAAAGTTCGGTCACGGGGCTGATAAGCCTGTAAATGTATACAACGGGCCCTATAAGCAAAAGACCTATCCTTTCCGTGTTATGGATGGCAAATATCTTGGGCGATACCTCGCCAAAAATGATTATGATGACCGTTATTAGCGCTGCAACGAGCGTAGCCGACAAAGAATGGTCCATTTTCAATGCGTCCGCGAACTGAATCGAAAGGAACGCCCCTATCGTGGAAGCCGTTATGGCCACGACATTTATGCAGATTGACAGCGTGGCCAAAAGCTTGTTCGGGTCCTGGAGCCAGACCTTAAGGTATTTGGCCTTGGGGTGGTTCGACCTTATGTTGGCGATTATTTTTATCCTGTTCATGCCGATTAGGGCCGTCTCGGCCGCGGAAAAAAAAGCCGCCATAACGAACAGCACAAAAAGGATCACAAGCTGTATCTGCGTCATCGTTTCCACTTTTATTTGGCTCCGTCGTTTAGTTTAAAATATTTTTTTTCTTTCGGCACCATTATTTTCCCGTCCGCGGCCTTTATATGATCGTAGCCCAGGACATGGAGCGTGCCGTGAATTATCAGCCTTTTTGCCTCTTCGTCAAAAGTCGCGCCGTATGCGTCCGCCTGCTCCGCGGCCTTCTCCACGGAGATGAATACATCGCCGCCGTTGCCGTTACCGAAGGATATCACGTCCGTGGCGTAATTTTTACCCCGGTATTCCAGGTTGAGCCTCCTTATAAATGCATTGTCCACAAAAACAATATTGACCGCCGCTCCGGCGGCGCCTTCGGCGGTCAGTACGCTTGAGACCACCCCTGCCGCGTCAAAACCCATCCTCACCTTTTTTCTAAAAACCACAACAATGGAATTGTCCTTTTTTTTTGCCATATCCGCCTTTGATTCACCGTAATAACCCATTAATATATAAGGGCCGGTTCATCACCGGCCCTTATATTATACCGCAGTTTGAATAAGGCTGCTATTAATACTTTAAAGGAAGCGCCTTCCTCGGTGCCGTGTGCGGCTTATACGGAGGAGTGTCCTTTGCTTTCTGGATGGCATCCTCTTTTTCCGATGTTGTGAGCCCCTCTTTTACGTCAAGTTCCTGCCCGACCTCGATGATATCCGGATCAGCGACCTGGTCCCTGTTGGCTTTGAACAATAAAGGCCACTGGAACGGATCCTGGTAGATCTTGCCCATGGATGAAATCCCCCATAGTGTGTCGCCTTTTTTTACGACGTACTTTGCGCCCGGAACAGCCGTGGGCGTGGCAACAGGCGTTGATTCCTCAACCGTTGCGGAAAGTGTCGGCTCCGCTGTAACGTCCGGTTTGACCGTCTGCCTGGCCGCGCAGCCAACCGCAAGAAAAGCCAGAGAAGCCGCGATTAAAACGAACACTGCTTTAGTAAACTTCATTACCAAACCTCCTGAACTAGAATTTTTTTGTAAGTTCGATACCCGATATAGCGGGATTATATTGAACGATAACGTCGCCGTTCTCTATCGAAGCCTTTATTGTTGATTTATTACGCATGTTCACATGGTCGATAATCCCATAAATGCCGTATGCCATGCCTGCGATCGCCCCGCCTATGGCTCCCCATCCCGCGCCGACAAGGAACACCCTTGGATCGGCCGTCGAGCCGCCGTCCATGTATGACGGGGTGGAAAAAGCAACTCCCATTGCCGCTCCGCCGACTATGCCCATGGCCATGTCGACTCCGAGAATGTCGCCAAGATCCCCGGCAAAAGAAGCCGCCCCGAAACTTGCGAGCAGGACAAAAGCGAGAATTATTTTTTTCATCATTTACCTCAGAATTGAAGGTTGCAGCTGAGCATTGTGCCGCTCTGCGTCCCGTATATGTTGAATGCCCTCAATTTATCCGTCGATCCCCTGTAATATTCAGGCAACAGGGATTCCACAACACCAAGGGCCAATCCAAGCCCAGCCCCGAACGCCACGCCGTATCCTATACCTTCGGATACGTTCTCAAGATGCCGTGTTTTTCCATATGATATCATGCCGCCCGCCGTCCCCAGCACGGTCCCCAGCACGGTCCCGCCGGCAATGTCGTACCCGAGATCGTCGGAAGAAGAGTATCTTTTCGTAGTGGTCTGGACAAGCGATAAAACGGCTCCAAGTCCGGCGCCGGAGAAGGCTCCGGTAACGGTTCCTATTACAAGCGGTTTGACATCGGTATTCATCGATTTGGAATATCCAATCAGGCCGCAGCTGGCGCCGATAATGCCGCCCTCGAACAATCCGCCGATGATATTCATTGCAGCAAGGCTTCCCATATCGTATCCTTGAGGGGTCGCCACCGCGACAGGCTCCTCTGGTTTTGCTTTTTTCCCATATTTATCAATCACAATTTCCTTGTCCACATTCTGGCCGGATTTTCCGTTCCGGCTTATCTGATCAAGTTCCTGCTGGACTTTTTGCTGTATTATGGACATTTTTGAAGTTTCAGGCGTAAGAGTCGGGACAGGTGTGGTTGCGGCCGTATTTGAAACGGCGCAAAAGGAAAAATTTGCCGCGATTAATGCCGCGATTAATGTCAAAACCGGTATTTTTTTCATTTTCCACCTTTTTTTACCAATTCCCTAAATTACTTACACAATTTTACCATATATTGCGGTTATGTCAAGGTCTTTAAACCCTTCAGGCCGCAGGAAAACGTTTAAATTAAAGGAACAAATATCAGATAAGCATGCTTATCCATCTTTTATTCCAGGTTCAGCTTTATAGACAGCTCCTTGAGCTGTTTCTGGTCCACTTCGGACGGAGCGTTCGAAAGCAAACACTGTGCCTTTGCCGTCTTTGGAAACGCTATTACGTCCCTTATGGATTCGGATCCGGTGATTATCATCGCGATCCTGTCGAGCCCGAACGCAATGCCCCCGTGAGGCGGCGCCCCGTATTTCAGCGCATCAAGAAGGAACCCGAACATATTCGCGGCTTTTTCGTCGTCTATATTTATCAGGTTAAACATTTTTTTCTGCAGTTCGCTGTCGTGTATCCTTATGGATCCCCCGCCTATTTCGGTGCCGTTCAATACCATGTCGTAAGCCCTCGCCCTGGCTTTAAGAGGATCGGTATCAAGCAGTTTTATGTCTTCCTCTTTGGGAGCGGTAAATGGATGATGGTTGGCCTCGTACCTTTTTTCCTCTTCGTTGTAGGAAAGCAGTGGAAAATCGACCACCCAGAGGAATTCGAGGCCGGCGCGGTCATAAAGCGAGTATTTTTCGCCTATATGCAGCCTCACCCTGCTCAATATGTCGTTGACTTTCGCTTTCTTGTCGGCCATAAAAAAGACAATGTCCCCTTTTTCAACGGACATCAGGCCCTTTAATTTATTCAATCTTTCTTCGCTGATGAATTTGACTATGGGCGATTCAGGTTTTTCGGCGAAGCGTATCCACGCCATGCCGCCCGCACCCTGCCTTATTGCATACGCCACAAGGTCGTCGATGTCCTTGCGTGAAAGTTTTTCCGCGGATGACTTGAAGTTAAGCGCCTTCACCACCCCGCCGTTCTTTACAGTCTCGGAAAATATCTTAAAATCCGATCCGTCAAAAACTTCGCTGACCGTTTTTAACTTCATTTCGAACCTGGTGTCCGGCTTGTCATTGCCGTATTCCTCCATGGACTGTTCGTAACTTATCCTTTTGAATGCCGGGGGCAGCTTTATTGATTTTACATGCTCGAAAACATTGCGGATAAAGTTTTCCGCGTGGCCCATGATGTCGTCTTCCTCAATAAAGGACATCTCGATGTCTATCTGGGTAAATTCCGGCTGCCTGTCGGCCCGAAGGTCCTCGTCGCGAAAACATTTTACTATCTGGTAATACCTGTCAAGCCCGGCCACCATCAATATCTGCTTTAGCATCTGCGGCGACTGCGGAAGCGCAAAGAACGTTCCCGGGTTTACCCTGGACGGCACAAGATAATCACGCGCCCCTTCGGGCGTCGACTTAAAAAGCACGGGCGTCTCCACGTCCACAAAAGCGTTGTCGTCAAGGTATTTCCTTATCATTTTTGTGAGAGTATGCCTTATGGTCAGGTTTTCCATTATTTTCGGTCGCCGCAGGTCAAGATACCTGTATTTAAGCCTTAAGTCCTCGCCTACCTCTGCGGACTCGTCTATCGGGAACGGAAGCGGCAGCGACTGGTTGAATACTTCAACAATGTCAGCTACCATCTCGACCATACCGGTCTTTAATTTCGGGTTCTTGGTGCCCTCGGGCCTGGGGCGAACCCTGCCCTTAATACCGAGTACATATTCTCCGCGCAACCTGTGCGCCGTCTCGTGCAGTTCCTTGTTTATCTCGGGATCAAACACCACCTGGACCTTGCCTGTTTTATCCCTGACATCCAGGAATATGACGCCGCCGTGATCGCGCCTGGTATCGAGCCAGCCGTTTATGGAAACGTCTTTTCCAATGAAATTTTCAGTCACTTCGCCGCAGAATTGTGTGCGTTTTAACATGTTAACCGCCTTTTTATTTCATGATTTTTTCAAAGCGCCGCCATACAAAACAAACGGGCCGGAACTTATCCGGCCCGTTTTATTTATCGGGCCGCATGTATGCGGCCCATACATGTTTATATGTCAGAACCTGATATTATATGAGGCCGAGCATAAAGAATCCGCGTAGCCGGCGCCTCTCAGCAGGGATTCCTCCTGCACTTTAAATTCAAGGTTGTGTTCGGTATTATACTGCTCGGCCGACCTTCCGGCCTGGTATATATCCGCAAACCAGGACCCCATAAAAAGCAGGAAACCAAAGGCGAATGTTATCGCCCCGCCCTGCCTGCCGCCCGAGCCGTAAAGGGCAAAAGCATCCGGAGAAGTGTTTTCCCACGCGCCGAACCACATGGCGCCTATTGAAAGCAGCTCGGTGCCGGTAAGAAGCAGCCCCATCCTGTAATCCTCGGTATAATAATGTCCCCAGCCGTGCACCAGAAGCCCAGGCCCTATGCTTAATACCGTGGCAAGTATCGGGTCTTTTGGTTCAAGCACTGTCTCGTCAATTACAACATCCGAGCCGGCGCGGTCCGCCATGGCAAGAACAGGGACGCATAATATCGACAGCGCGATCAATATGGATATAATTCCTCTTTTCATCAATATCCTCCTGAAATCAAGCAAGTGTATTTAAATGCTATTTGACCGGGGTAAAATCATAAGAAATTTCAACAGGGTAACAATATCTTGATTCCGACGCCGTTGCTTTCACGTTCGTGGAGGCAACATAAAGGAAGCCGTTGTCAAAATCCTCGTCTATCTCAATGGTAATGCCCATTCCCGCATTTTTCGGGCAATTGTAATATGTAAGTCCATTGTATGGTATTCCCGGTATCGGCAGTCCTGATACATCCGCATCACAGGCGTAAGTATTTGCAACGGCATCGACTACTACTTTTGAGGTGTAGTCACCAAGATCGTATGTCATTGTACGGTCGGAACCGGTGGTAACTGTTGTGTTATTTGCCATATATGAGCCTACCCACCTGTCATTGTAGGTATAAACTATTTTTACCGACCTTGATCCCTTACAGCCGGCAAGAAATATAACGGTCAGGGCAATTAAAGCCAAAGCCAACTTTTTCAACATAAAAACCTCCTGATATTTTCCATATATCCCTTATAAACATGGCACTATCCTAAAAAATACATTATAATTATACAATTTATCACACTAAAAAACTATAGTCAATTGTTTTTTCCTTAAAGAATCAGCGCATCCGCCGGCCGGTACTTTTGGAACCGTGGTTCATAATGAAGGATTTATAGGGTCCCAGCATATCGGAAATGTGCTTTTCCTTGCCGGAGTCAAGAAAAGCCGCGCTGCATTCCGTGCAAATATCAACCTGCATGGCCCCTGTTTTCCTTGTTTCCATCTTCTTCCTGCAATGGGGGCATATCAAAAATGGCGGCCTTTCCCTTTTTTCAAAATACGGCGGCCTTACATGCCCGCGCTCAGCGTCGCCGCGCGTGAATTCTTTTTTATCCTGGGGCATCATGCGCAGAAGGCTTTCTTTCTTGTAGCACGTGGACCCGCATTCGGCGCAGTGATAAACCTCAAAACCGTCCATTGTTCCGGGGTACATGGGTATTTTACAGACCGGACAATCCACTTTTACGACGATTGACGCCGCCTGTATAAGATTAAGCTGCTGCCTGCATTTTACGCATTCCCTTGCCGCCGGAGGGTTCACGGCCGCGCATTTGGGACAAACCTTGTATTCTTCGCTCATGAGAGTCATTATACAACCTCATAAGGAAGGTTTCAATGTTAATAGTCTAATACACGCAATATCTTCTAAAAATTCCAAATTGCGCAAATTAACTTTTATTCTTGCTCTGCGGACAGGGTCGGCGTATATTTTTTTTACCCTCGGGTCGTCAAAAAAACTTGTTGTTGGACGTTTTCTTTTCATACCGCCTCGCGTTGTTTAATATATCTGGACTTTAACTTTTGCATGTAGCCCCGTTATTAACTTGCCCAGCAAATCGGTTGTGATATTTTGTCCGCCATTTTCTATCCTTGAAATTTCCTGCTGTGGAATTGAAAGCTTTTTTGCAAGCTGTTTTTGAGTAATGTGCTTTTTTACCCTCACGTCATGAATTTGAATGGCTATTTTTTCCCTTAATCCCTCGGATTCGTAT
>Ga0181535_10002608_pt1 | contig 21757 bp, 19 predicted proteins | sample PEATcosm2014_Bin_44_FD_119774 | JGI IMG/M metagenome (GOLD analysis project Ga0181535, IMG submission 119774) | Peatland microbial communities from MTU Mesocosm Facility, Houghton, MI, USA - PEATcosm2014_Bin17_30_metaG | ecosystem: Environmental > Terrestrial > Soil > Wetlands > Peat | place... | reverse complement strand
TGGCCTGATCCGCGAACTGCTGACCAACTACGGGAAGATCGATGTTCTTTGGTACGACGTGGATTGGCCGCTCACGGCCGAGCAGTGGGAATCGAAGAGGATGAACGAGATGGTGTTCAAACTCCAGCCGGACATCATCGTCAATAACCGCAACGGTCTGCCCGGAGACTTCTCGACACCCGAGCAGGAAATCCGCGCGGAAAAGACAGGGCGCGCCTGGGAATCCTGCATGACCATGAATGAGAGCTGGGGATTCACCGACGCGGACGACGCCTGGAAAGACAGCAAGACTATCGTGCGGAACCTGATCGAGTGCGCGAATGGCGGCGGAAACTACCTGCTCAACATCGGCCCGAAACCGGACGGCTCGGTGCCGGAACAGTCCGTCAAAGTCCTCACCGAAGTCGGCAAGTGGATGAGCAAGAACGGGCCGACGATTTATGAAGCGGAACCCTGCAAGGCCGACTGGCATACCTACGCGAGCTACACCCGCAAGGGGAACACACTGTACATGCACATCCACTTCTGGCCGGCGCAAACGGCGGGCACCAAAGCGCTCGATTACTACAAACCGCCCACCGTGGTGGCCATTGGCGGGATTCGCACCAAGGTCAAATCGGCCCGCATGTTTGCCTCCGGGAAGAAGGTGGATTTCGTTCAGGACGACATTTCCGTGAGATTCACGGGGTTGCCCCACGACGCGCCCGATCAGCCTGTGAGCGTGATCGAAGCGGAGTGCGAGTCCGAGCCGATCATCGAAAGCGAATACGTGCGGAAGCAGCGGCCAAGAGCCCAGGTGGGAGTGTAAGCACACATCGTGACCACAACCCTCTCCCTTGGGGAGAGGGTGTCCGGCGACGGCGGTTTCATCAGCCGTCGCCGGACGGGTGAGGGGTCGGTTGGTGTCTGAAGCGAAGTGCACGCATCCGCGTCAAGGCTGCTTGGCGTTGTCATGATTTGCGGCTAGCGGCTTAAACTTCGCGCAATTCGGATCGTGCTCGTCAAGCGACGGAACGCGACCGGTCTCTTTCACGAAATCCGCGAAAGCGGTAGGTGCGAATTGACACAGGCTACTGCAGCCGCCCCGCTTCGTCAGGCACTGAAAATCAAGGCTGTGGGCACGTTCTCTTTCATCCGTGGATGCCTGCGGAGTCAGGACGGAGTCAATTCCTTCGCCGCCTCCGACGGTTGTGATATTGAACCATAGTAGGTAGTAGGAACGCTGCCCCCAGTGCCTCGATAAATATTCTGGTACAGTTTTGAATTCTTCTATGTGGCGACCCAGTACCCAACCCTGGCTCCCCCGCACGATGGCCTCATAACCAACGTACGTGACGCGTCCCTTATTGACCCAAACCTCAGCCCAACAGTCCCAGTCCTGCAGGCCGAATCTCGGCAGCTCACGAACCAATCGATAACTCGCGTGCAAGTTCAAGTGCTGGCCCCACCGGTCTAGGAGAAGCGGGTAGTGGATGATCCGAGCTTCGAACCCGCAGTGCTCAGGGCTACAAGTTGTGGGATCAAATTCTGCGAGGGTCGAAAGGCCGCCACCGTGACGCAAAATCACTGCCCGCGCATCCTCGAATGTTGACTTGCCCACTTGAAGTTGCCTGATGTCACTGAACAGCCGGGTAAATGCGATTGGACACCTCTTCGACAGAGATCGCCAACACAGCGACAGCCGCAAGTCCCATTAGTAGATAACAGATGAATCGCGTTATTGGGAGTCGTGGTAGGAATGGCATTTGGAGCGGCCTCCGTTACGGGGGAAGGCCGGTTCACAGCTCGCACGTAAGGAACCCCTCACCGGTCCCGCTCCGGCTGATGAAGGCGCCGGCAGCGGGACACCCTCTCCCCAAGGGAGAGGGCCTTTGATTCAGAGCGCCCGTCGCTGGATCTGCCGACTTCAGAAACGAAGGTCTGCGTTACCTTAGATTCGCTGCCGTTTCCAAGCGCACGGTTACGATCTGAAACGGCTTTACAGAGAATCTGAAGCCATAAGGACGAACCTGGAGAGGGCCTTCCTTCCTCTCCAGGGCGTCGTTCAGCCATGCCGATTTCACTTGGAACCGCGGAGTTTGCACCTCGATCTCGCTTTCCTTGCCCGCCACCTCCACAAAACGCAGGATTGTACCCTCGCCGTCTTCGGCCTTCTTCCAGGTCACGAGGACAGCGTCGGGGTCCTTCACTTCGAGGAAGCTTGCCTGGAAGGCATCCAGCGGCCGTGGAGAGTTGATCGCCTTATCCTGGGAAGTGATCTGGTCGATTTCGAGAGGAGACATTTCCTGGCGGCCCAACCGGCCCAGGTAGCCGGGCTCGAGGTTATTGCCGCTGGTAAACACGTAGCGGAAGGTAAAGTCACCTCCCTGCCCCGCGGCATAGTTTGTGTCCCAGTAATTGTCCATCACATAGGAGAAAATCGTGCCAGAGCGTTGGCCGAATTCGAGCGGCCACGATCCCCGCACAATGTCTCCCAAGGCCACCAACGGGGCATCGACGGGAACCAGCGCCGCCGTCACGCCGCCCTGCTCCGCCGCCACCCAGTGCTGCACGGAAAACCATTCCTTTCCGGCCCCGGGCAGTTGATCGTGGCTCGGGTCCACGATTCCGTTTTGAATCTCGTAGCGAAATCGCGGATGGTCCATGGCCAGGGGAAATGCAAAGTAAACGCCTTCCTTCGTGAAAACCTCGGTTTTGTGCACGCGGTTGATGAACTCGATCTTCTTTTGCCGGTCAAACAGAATTACCTCCGTGTCGATGCGGGGCGTATTCGTGGCGGAAGACTCGAGGCGTGCAACGATCCCAAAGGGCTGCTTGGTCACGGACAGCAGCCGCCCTTTGCCCGAGTTGTGCACGGTAAGCTCCGGGACCGGAAAGGCGGGACTGTACTGAACCAGTCGGTTGGGAGTTTGATCCGCCCCCGTGACGTAGAGGTACTGATCGAAAGCATAGGGACTCGAGGCATTCACAAGTTCCTGGTTCAGTTCCTTGTCGTAGATGCTTTTCACTGCACCGCTGTCGGGATCGAGCGTCACCCGGTAGTACGGATTCTCGAGAGTTCCTTCAATTAACGCCTGCGGAGCCTCCGATTCGACTTTGGTTCCTTTCAGGGCGTAGGCCTTGTATCCCACCGAGGGTACATTCTGAGCGAGAAAGCGAACGCGCCGGTAAGCCGGCCCGGTGGAAAGGACTTCGTAAGGGACCGTGCGGCGGGTAACCTGGTCAACGAGTTCGAGTCCTTTATCCAAATCCATCTCGACCAGCCCCGAGCGCTGCCAACTGAGAGGATTGAAGACCAGCAGCGTACCTTGCGGGTCGTAAATGTAGTCCGCAAGAGCGGCCATGCCTCGCCGCAGCACGTAATCGACGTCCTTTTCGGCCTGTGCGGCGAACCCCTCTTTGACGGACCATTGTCCGAGAGTTTCCCGGCTGCCGGGATTCGATTCACTGCCCGCCGCGCCCCAGGTGTGTTCATCGTAGAGCACCATGTTGTGCCAAAGGCGCTTCAGCGCTTCGTCCTCGGGTTGAAGGCGGGGATTGACCAGGCTGCTGATGGTGGAGAACTTTTCCGCCGCCAGGGCTCGCTGTTCCGTCTCCCGCTCGAGGGCCGCCGAGCGAGCCGTGGAAATAATTCCATCTTCCCAGTACGGCCCGCCGTCGCCCCGCACCACCGGAATGGCGTCTCCGAACTGGTTGGCGATGTAACGGAGGGCTTCCGAAAACCCCGAATAGGTCAGGTGCGGGTAGGCGTAGACCTTGTTCCAATCCGCGGCCAGCGTCGCCTGCTGCGGGAAGAGGTCCGTATTCTCCACCTGCGTGCCGTAAATCACTGCGGCGTCGGATTTGTATTCAGGATGCGAATAGATTTGAAGGAAACGTGGCAAGGAATCGCGCCCGCCCGCAATTTGAGGCGGTATCCCGAATAATGTTAAGACCTGATGGTAGTGCCGCGAGTACCACATCAGGATTCTTCCGCCGTCCGGGCCTTCCCACCAGAAAGGCGACTTCTCATGCAGGCGTCCCTGCAGGAGAACCGGGGCTCGATAGTTGTCGCTTCCGGCAGCGAAGTACTTCAGGCCTGCCGCCGCCAACACCGAGGCGTAGGACCAGGAATAGGAGGGGACATCCGTGATATTGGCATAATCGCCGTCGCCCCCGTGATCGCGATTGAACCGGAAGCCAGGGTAAAGCGAGCGCAAGAGCGTCTCCAGGCCGGGAAAGCCGGTGAGAAGGCTCGCCTCCACCGAGGGCACGAAAATCTTCTTCCTCTCGACCAACTGAAAAAACTGCTGCTTCTCCTCTTCACTGCGTCCCTCGAGAAACTGCCGCACGCACCAAAACCCATCTGGGCTGAAACGAAACTCGGGATGGTCGAGAATCAACTGAATGGCTTCGTCGAGTGTGCGGCTTTGAGCTTCCGCCACCTTGGCCTGGTAATCCGTGTAACCCACGTCCAGGTGTGTGTGAGGCACGATGAACAGGTTCCACTTCTTTGCCGGGTCCAGCGCCGCCGGAAAGCGTTTCGTGCTCCCGCCCAAGCTGACGGTAACCTCGCTCTTGGTATGGGCGTCAAATTCCGGAACTTCGAACTCCACCCGTTGATCGCCGAAATCCCAGCCGGAGTCCAGCTTCGCGGCGAACTTCTGTTTGCCGACGGTCAACTGCACTTGGCCACCTTCGGACGGAGAGTTATGGCGGATAAAGACGTCGACCAACTCCACTAATTTTCCTTCACTCTGCCGGTAAAAAACGGTCGGCTGAGTCTGGACAGTGACGTCCCCGGAGGGGAATTTCCCGTCCGGGTCTTGATCGAGTTCCAAGGCGTCGTAGAAGATTCCAGGATTGGTGACGTCGTCGCGCTCGGATGGCTCATCCACAGCCGTGAGGACAAGCTCGTTGGCCCCCTCCTTCAGGTAATCGGTGGGCAGATCGACAGTGATGGTGTCGGCCGAATACGCAGGCTCGAATACACTACTCACATCGCCCCCGGCATAGTTCAGGGTGGCGTGCTGAAAAAGCAGCGCACGGTGCCCGTTGATTTCTACTTGCAAGAGCGAGACGCGCGGGGTTTCAACCAGCAATGCCACTTTCAGCGTATAAAGGCCTTGCGGTGCGCCCGGAAGATCAAACTGGATCGTATAAAGATGGGGACGAAACCCTGCCCCGCCATTCGACGAGCCCGGCTGAAAGGCCGGCCAATCGTTGGCCGGGTTGCTTTTCCCGACGATGTAAAGCACTTCGCTCTCGGGCTGGGCGGCAGAAACCGCGGGCGCGTTCATCTCGCCCTGATGGAACTCAGCGGAGGATTGATCAAACTTGCCGATCTGCCAGACAGCTTCCTGCGCCGCCCCTGCAAATGAGCAAGGGCAGATGAGAACGACAAATGCGACGAGCGTCTGGAGAACCAGATCGCGCAGCGTGATGACGCGATGGTTTCTCTGTGCCCTCCGCGACGAGAAAAGATAAAACACAGAGGGCACTGAGAACCTCCGTGCTCTCTGTGTTGGGCTTTTCGAGACACAGAGGGCAGCGAGAGATCTCATCGGTTGCGACCCGCCGTCAGGTTGCAGAACTTGTTGCGATTTGCACTGATGCATGTATTTGACCCGAAATAAGAGTTAGCGCCTTGCGGATTCTACACCCTTCCATGGCAAGTCGAGCTTGATTGTTGATCGAATTGTTGAGTATGCTCCAAATTGTGAAAATCATCCAAATCATAGCGGATTGGGCGCGATTGCCGTAAGGAGGGATCGTGAAGAAAGGACGGAAACTTGTTGGTGTTCTCAGGCTTCTTGCCATGCTGAGTGCCTTGGCGCTCGCCCTCAGCGCAGCGGAGGGTCCGGAAAGCGGGGCCGATGCTTCCGGCGGCCAATCCTGGATGAAGGAAGGCACAGGAAGTTACGGTTGCACGGCGAAGGACATTGGGCACTATGTGGCGCGGCGGGCGACTGGGCCCATCGTGGTTGACGGCCGGCTGGACGAACCCTCCTGGCAGATGGCAGAAAAGTCTCCGCGTTTTGTGGACATGGTTACGGGACAGGGTGGGTTTTACGACACACGAGTTGCGGTTCTGTGGGACGACCAATACCTTTACGTCGGCCTGTGGCTGGAAGAACCCTATGTGGAAGCCCACCTGACCAAAACCGGCTCGCTGATTTTCCAGGAAAACGACGCCGAGGTGTTCATCGACGGCGGCGACGCCTATTCGGAGTTCGAGACCAATGCCCTCGGCACGACTTACCAGGTGTTCTTTATTTGGCGCGATGCTTATAAGAAGGGCGGTGTTTTCGACGTGCCCGAGTTCGACATCTTCAAGAATAACGCCCTGACCTTTGGAGGCGACTTCGACCGCTCCGACCAGACTTTCTGGGTGGGAACTCATCCCCGCGGGCTCCGCTGGGCATTTCTGAACTGGCAGCTTCCGGGCCTCCTTCATGCTTCGTACGTGGACGGAAAAATCAACGACAACTTCGTGCCCGACAAAGGCTGGACCGTGGAATTGGCATTCCCCTGGAAGGGAATGAAGTACCTGGCCGCGGGCCGTTCCCTGCCGCCCAAGGACGGCGATACCTGGAGGATTTTCTTCGGGCGCTTCGAGAAGCTTACGCCGGGCGGCGTCGAGCTGAACCCGCACCCCGCATGGGTGTTGAGCCGCCACGCCGTATACGACACCCACATCCCGGAATGCTTCCCGTTCATTCAGATGTCGAATCAAACCGTGGGGAGGTAGCAGGAGTCACCATGGGCGCAACCGGCCACAGCCTTTTTCCAAACTTGACCACAGCGCCAAGTTCGTCGCGGACGACGGGGATCCTGCCCGCTCAGACCATTCGGGAATTGATCGCAGGCGGGCGCGTCTTGGCGAGCAACGAGATCACGGAGGAACAGATCCAGCCCGCCAGCATTGACCTGCGTCTCGGTGAGGTCGCCTACCGCGTGCGCGCCAGCTTCCTGCCCGGTGCAGAGTCAACCGTTCAGGATAAAATCTCGTCGCTGTCTCTAACCAAGGTTGATCTTACAGGCGGCACGGTGTTCGAGCCGGGGTGCGTCTATATCGTGCCCTTGATGGAGGAGTTGCGCCTGCCGAAAGACGTTGAGGCGAGGGCCAACCCCAAAAGCACCACTGGGCGGCTCGACATTTTCACCAGGCTGATCGCCGATTACGGCATCGAATTCGAACGCGTCCGTCCCGGTTATCGCGGCAAGCTTTACGCTGAGATCGTTTCAGGCACGTTTACTATCCAGGCGCGGACCGGGATGAAACTGAACCAACTGCGTTTCATCCGCGGCAATCCGCCTTCTCACGACGGCCCCTTGGCGGAGTTGGACGAGAAGGAGAACCTGGTGTATGAAGAGGACGAGGGCCCCGTGAAGGCCACGATCGACAAGGGTCTGCGCATTTCCGTGAGACTTAATGCGGAGGGCGAAACTGATCCCGTCGCTTTCCGAGCCAAGAAACATGCCCCCGTGGTCGACCTGGGCGTACGCGATTTCCACGATCCCAGAGAGTACTGGGATGCCGTCTACTCCGTACCGGGACGCGGCATCGTCCTGGACCCGGGTGATTTTTACTTGCTGGCGTCCAAAGAGAAGGTTCGCGTGCCGCCGGATTACGCGGCGGAAATGGTACCTTACGATCAGTCGATCGGAGAGTTTCGCGTTCATTACGCGGGCTTCTTCGATCCGGGTTTTGGATACGGAACGAGCGATGTACTGGGAACGCTGGCCGTGCTGGAAGTCCGGGCCCATGAAGTGCCCATCCTCATCGAACACGGGCAGATCGTGGGCAGGCTCATCTATAGTCCCATGCTGGCGCGACCGGATAAAATCTACGGCGTCCAAATAGGCTCTTCCTACCAAATGCAAGGTCTGGCGCTCAGCAAGCAGTTTAAGAGATGGCCCTGAGGGAATTGCCGATCGGCGATTGCCGATTGACGATTTGATATGCCTGCTTACGCATACGCCATACTGGCAGCTGGATGGGTCGCCTGGATGGGCCGATTTCTGCTCGCGGCGGCCAAGCAGCCGAGTGGACGCCCGGCAAAACTGGATCGCCGCGCCCGATGGGGAATGCCTCTCATTGCTGTCGCTTACACTCTTGTGTGGCAGGGTAGCTTTTGGACGCGACCGCCGGGACCATGGCGGATTGTGATTTCTTCTCTCCTTTTCGCAATCGCAAGCATTCTCTCTTGGACGAGTACCCATGCCCTGGGACGACAGTGGCGGCTTGATGCCGGCCTTAATTCCGACCACGAGCTGGTTCGGTCCGGGCCCTACCGGTTGATCCGCCATCCAATCTACACTTCGATGCTCTGCATGTTGTTGGGCACAGGTTTGCTATTGGTGACGCCTCTAACGCTCCTGCTGCCGTCACTCCTTTTCTTCGTCACAGGCACCGAAATTCGTGTGCGAATCGAAGAGAAGCTGCTCGCAGCGCAATTTGGCGACGAGTTTCTGGAATATCGGCGCCGCGTTCCTGCCTACATTCCGTTCCTGAAGTAGGCCGGGGACGGTCATGCTGAGCGCAGCGAAGCATCTCTGCAGTCTGCCGCGCACTTGGGTACCGGGCAACTGTGGAGATTCTACGCTTCGCTCAGAATGACAAGCGGGGGCGCGGGAATTACCTGAGGATCCGTTTTTCCCACCTACCACCTACGACATACCACATGCCTGTTTATTCTGCGACGTGAACTATCGCCTTCACCACGCCGTCGCGGTAATCGGCGACGAGGTCGAAAGCCTGCTTGGTTTCGGCAAGAGGGAAATGGTGGGTCACAATCTGGTCGAGGTTGATGGCCCCGCTGGCGACCAGTTCGATTGCGGGGGCCACGCACTGGTTCTGCCTGCGGACGCTCTGAAGTTGTATTTCCTTGCGCCGCAGAGTGTGGATACTGAAGCTGACCCGGTCAACCTCAGGAATGCCGATCATCAGCAGGCGCCCGCCGGGCTTGAGCAGCTCGATCGCCTGGTCGAGGGTTTCCTGCTGCCCCGCGCATTCGAAAACGCAATCCGCTCCCAGCGGCTCGAGCTCGCGGATGGCGCGGACCACGTCGGTCTCTTTCGGGTTCCCGGTCCACGTTGCTCCGCAGCTCCGGGCCACCTCGAGGCGCTCGCCGATCAGGTCAGTGACATACGCGGTGCAATCGCCTGCGGCGCGACTGGCGAGAAGCACGCACAATCCGATGGGTCCGGAACCCAGGATGGCGATCTTGGCGGCCGGCCGCATCTGCGCCAGACGCTGCGCATAGATCCCAATCGAGAGCGGTTCGACCGCGGCGGCTTGCACCATGGTCATGTCCTTGGGAATCGCGTAGCAGGACCGTTCCGGCATCACCAGGTATTCCGCAAGCGCTCCCGGCCCCTGGCCAGGGCAAGCCAGGAAGCGCTGGTTTCGGCACGTGTGTTCCCGGCCCGACAAGCACTGATCGCAATGCCCGCAGGCGATCAGCGGGTCCACGGCCACGCGTTGGCCAACGGTTAGTTTCTTCACCTGATCCCCAACCGCCACCACGCTTCCGGCGCATTCGTGACCCGTCCATTCCGGGTAATTCACCACCAAGGTGCCGATCCGCCCCGTCGTGTAGTAATGCACGTCCGAACCGCAAACCCCCACCACCCCGACCCGCAGCAGTACGCTGTGAGGATCGGTGATCTGCGGAGGCGCAGTTTCGCGAATCTCCATTTGTCTTATGCCGGTCAGGAAAGCTGCTTTCATCGGGGACCCCCGCCAAACAACCATTCTATCAGGTGACGCGCCTTGGAGTGCGGCAGCGAAGCCGCCGCCTTAGAGACCACGACGACCGCCGCAGGAAAGGCGGTCGTTGCGCTGCCTCACTGCAACCGGCCTACGTCGCGTGCCCCATCGTGAACTTCGGGAACCAGCGCCGCACTAGCCCGCTATAGATCGCTCCACCCAGCAAGCCACCCACGCTGGGTCCGAGGATGTAGACCCACCACTCGTGGCCGCGCGGGCCGGGCAAGGCAATGCGTCCCCAACCGGCCAGATAGCCGAAGAGGCGCGGGCCAAAATCGCGAGCCGGATTCAGGGCGGACATGGTCAACGGTCCGCCGAGCATGACCATCGCCGAGACGGTGAGGCCAATGAACAACGGCGCCAGATTGCTTTTCGGCGCCTGGGGATTCGACTCGTCAATGAGCGCCATGATGGCCAGCAGAAGCACCATGGTCATCAGCGCTTCACCCATGAACGCCGTGGCGGCGGGAACCTTGGCCATGTCCTGAGGGCCGGTTCCCACTGACCCTGGGTTGGGGTAGTAGCAGGAGAAAACCATCATCAGCTTTTGACTCCCCGGCTGACCGATGCTAAGACCCAGCTTCTGTGCAGCCGGCTGCCAGAATCCGTGCCAGCACCAAAACAGCGCGGCCGCGGCCAGGAACGCTCCTACGATTTGAGAGAGGACGTAGGGAATGATCTTCCATTTTGGGAACTTGCTGAAGGCCGCAAGAGCCAGAGTTACCGCCGGGTTGATGTGCGCGCCCGAGACTCCGCCCGTTACATATACAGCTATAATCACCGCCAGTCCCCAAACCGCTGCCACTCCCAAGGGGTCGTAGGTTCCGACGAGGACGGCGGCGCCTACAATGCCGTCGCCCACCAAGACAAGAACAAAGGTTCCGAGAACTTCGGCAAGACATTCCCCAGTGATTTGTTTTTGCATGATCCTCCGCGTCCTAGGTGCTTCGAGAACTTTAACACAGAGATCACAAGAGATCTCCGCGACCTACGTGCTAGCTCTGTTTAGGCACGAAGGACACGGAGAAGAACCATTACAAAAGGCATCTCTACAAGGATGCCACATTACTGCCGTGAAGCTTCTTAACCAACTTGGCTACGTTCAGCGCGAAGTGCCGGGCTGTCTCGATTCCTTCTTTGTCCTGCCAGACCTCGCCGGGGAGCCGGCCAAACGCCATGTTCCAGTAGGTCGATCCCGGCACGATCATGTCGTTAATCAGGAAAAACATGAGCATTTCCTGGAGCGTGGAGGTCTGTCCGCCACGACGAGCCACCGCGATGGGACCGCCCACCATGCCGGAGAGGAACCGGTCCGACTTCATGGAGACATAGCCTATGCGTTGGAGCGCCGCCATCACATCCCCGCGCGCCGTGCCGAAGTAAACCGGCGAGCCCACGATGAACCCCTGCGAGGCTCGGAGCTTCTCGATAATATCATTCAAGCCGTCGTCGAGACTGCACTGCTTGGATTCGCTACACTTTCCACACGCCGTGCACGATTCGATCTTCATTTCAGAGAACGAGATGACTTCCGCCTCGACCCCTTGCTCACGAATCACTCGTGCGCATTCGTTCATGAGTTGCGCGGTATTTCCATCCGCTTTAGGACTTCCACTTATTAAGAGTACTATCGCCATTATTATCTCCTGCTAGTGTATAGAGCACCGGCTGTCATCCTGAGCGAAGCGAAGGATGACAACGTTCCAACTCTATCGTATATTCATCTATGAGATATGCCATTAGACGTATTGATTACAGTAGACGGTATTTCTATAATGGACAACCCAGGTTAAACGTTAACCCTGGCCATAGCTATCGGTGGTCAGCAGGATCTGGTTCTCGGGGTTTCTGGATTCGCCGACGCTGGTGACGCGCACGGCGGCCGGCGCCTTCACGGGGCATTTCACTTCACAAATGCCGCAGCCGATGCAAAGTTCCGGATCCACGCGGGGCTGCTTCACGGTCAGTTTTTCTCCCTGAATATTCCGCACTTCCACTTCTTCAAACCAGATCGCTTTCTTGGGCGTTGGGCAATGCTCTTCGCAGACGATGCAGGTCTTCGAGTAGGCCCAGGGCAGGCAGCGGCTCCTGTCGATGTAAGCCAATCCGATCTTGATCTTCTGTTTTTCGGCGACCTCGATCTGGCGGATCGCGTGCGTGGGGCAAACCTGAGAACACAGATTGCACTCGTAGTCGCAGTAACCGAGCGACGTCAGCATGCGGGGCGTCCACAGGCCCTCGAAGCCGCCCTCCAGCGAAGCGGGATGAATGGCGTTGGTGGGACACACCTTCATGCACTCGCCGCAGCGAATGCAGCGGGCAAGGAACTCGTCCTCGGCCAGTGCGCCAGGGGGACGAATCAGGGCGGGATTGAAGGTCCGCTTGGAGGCTTCGGGAGCGACGCCAAAGAGGAGTTTGGCGCCAACGCCAGCCAGGCCAGCGCCTAGTACGGCTCGCCGCCCCAAGTCCAGCCGGGCCTCTTTGGAAGGGCGAATGGAATCAGCGATCCACTTCGATATGCGGTTCATCGTAGTTTCTTCTCAGCCTCAGTGCCACGAACAATACGTGGGGGCGGTTCGCGAACTGCCCCTACACCGGACGCGACAGGGCGAGATTCTTCGCTTCGTTCAGAATGACGGGTAATGTGGTCAGGAACACCGCCAACTGAAAACGAGATGGCCTGAGCCGGGCAATCCGATTTGCAATTCCAGCAATAGAAGCATTCCGAGGGTTTCCAGCCCCTGTCGGGAGCGGCGCCTCCCTGGCAGTCCACCAGGCACAGCCGGCAGTTGTTGCACTCTTCCTGGTTCTTGTTCAGGCGGACGAGCGGGTTCTTCCCCACCACTCCCAGCAGCCCTCCCAGCGGGCAAACGTAACGGCACCAGAAGCGGGCGCGCCAGAAGTTGAGCGCCACGACGGCGACGAACAGCGACCCGATCAGCAAGCTGCCCAGGTAATACGGTTGAGCGGAGGCCAGCAAGTACTTGCGCAGAAAGCCATAAACAGGCTCTGTCATCAGCGTGAGCCGGACGGGTCCGACGCCCGGATTGGCGTCGTAAACCCACGTGAACACGGCCACCAGAGCCTTATTGAGGGCCGGGTAGATAGAAGTGGAGAGCGAGCGGAAGAAAAAGGAGAACGGGTCGAGCCAGCCCACCACGTCGGCGCCCAGCAAGGCCGCGACCAGAAACGCCACCAGCAGGTAGTACTTCGCTTTCTGCCATGGGTGGTAGCCGCCCGCCTCGAGCTTTTGCTTTGCAGGCCCGCCGCGCAGGCTGGTGAAGAAGTTGTGCAGCGCGCCAAAAGGACAAACCCATCCGCAGAACCAGCGCCCACACACGAGAGTCACCAACAAGGTAACCAGCGAAAGCAGCATCGCCCCCACCAGGACGTGTGAAGCCAACCAGGAATTGAGCGCCACCAGCGGATCGAGATTAAAAAAGAACGTGACGCCGCGGCCCGCCAGGTTGATGGGGTGATAGACCGTCTGCAAAAAAAGATAACAGAACAGGAGAAAGAAACCCGTTTGCGTAAGCCGGCGCAGCCAGACGATCCACGAGGTTTTCTGCTTCTTGGCCATGGGTGATTACACTTCTATTTGCCTGGGCGAAAGCGACTTGAAATCCATGGTGCCCAGACCCCGAGCATTCCCTTGCACAATGTAGACAATCGAATCAGGTTTGTAACCCAGTAAGGTGGCGCCGACGGCGTCCACCGCGACCTGGTCAACACCCGCCACCAGCGTGTCCTTCCGCTTGACGTCGGCGAGATTGCCACCCACAGGCCCGTTGGCGGTCAGCACGCGAATCGCGTCCAGCACCACCAGTCGAGGCTTGAGAAAAGCCGCCAGGTCCGCCACCGCCCCACCCAAGTCCTGGTGAAGGCGGTTGCGCGCCCCGCCAATTACGCCCATCAGATTCTTCATTCCCAAAGTCGCCAAGCATAAATTGTGGTTCTTGGCGATGGGGGCGTTGATCAACCGATCTGCTTCCACGATGTCCTGGTAGACTTCCCACTCTTTCAAAACTTTGCCGTTGAGGGACATCCTTCGGAATTTTCTCTCGTCCAGGAAGGGCACCTCCGCGCCCGCTTTTTCCGCCGCCGGCTGAATTCCGCTGCGGGGATAAGAAAGCCGGGCCGGGTTGCAGGGGTTGTCGCTGACCAGCACTTTCTTCGCTCCCGCCTGGTAGCACATCTCAACCAACGTCGCGACGACATCAGGATTGGTCGTAGCGGCCTGTTCCGCCCGGCGGTCCCAGCCAATGTCAGGCTTTATCCAGACAACGTTCCCTTTCGAAACAAAACGGCCCATTCCGCCCAAGGCGTCGACGGCCTGGCGAGTGAGCCGCTTTGCCTCCTCGGCGATGCCGTCGGGGTCCGCCGGGGAACTCTTGTAATGGGCAATGCTCAGGGCCGAGGGCTGGGGACTAGAGATCAGTGACTGAGGTCCGAGCAAACCTACCCCGAACCCTGCGCCTGCCGTTACGCCTGCTTTCAGGAAATTCCGTCGATCAATATGTGCCATGAATTAACTCCTAAGAGCGTACAGCTTCTCGGGGCAACCCTTGTGGTTGCCCGAGGACGGCCACAAGGGCCGCCCCTACGGCTTCAAAACGATACGCCGTCCCCATTTTTTGCAATGCGCTCGATCACTGATTTCAAGAACGGCTCAGGCTCAGCCGGAGGGTTCAAGCAAAGAACAGCATATGAGCCCGAAGCGAAGAAAATGGCTTCGCCCTCGTATGGGTTTGAGCCGGAGAAGGCTCCTGGCGCGAGGCCCTGGCGCTGAACCACTTTGCCCGAGCGCGTGAAGTAGTCTCGCAACTGCCCCACTTTTTTCGCTGCGCCTTCAGGGTCCGGCGCTCTCGAGATGAGCAGCGACGTCGGTTTCTCACCCCAGGTGTAGGATGCGAGGATCGCCGGGGCGAGAAATTCGTGTCCAAGAGGCGATTTCTTCACATATTTCGCGGAGTGACTCGCCAGATGCTCAGGTGGAAAGAGGGATAGGAACGGCGGCATGGACGTCGGCGGGCCAATCCTTCGCGATACGGCCAGGCCAAAGCGCTCCAGCAGCGGCCCGGTTTTCTCTTTTTCGCTGAAGGCCGAGAGTTTCACGTAAAACTCATCCTGCAGGAAGTTCAGGATTTCATTGGTGCCGTAACCTTCCGCGCCGATGGGAAGGAAATGGTAGTCCGGCGAGCTTTCGGCGGCGTAAATCCCGAAGGCATTGGCGGGCGTGCCCAGGTTGTAAATATCGAGCGTGAAGTCGGTGCTCGAGGATTTGTATTCCTGGTGAACCATCGCCACCAAACCATAGTCCAGGTAGACATCAGCCCCGCCATCGCTGTATTGATAAAGGTCGGAGCTGTAGAACTTCTGCTCACCGCACAGCGCCGCGCCGACTTCCGAAGGGTCCGGCAACAATTGCGCCAGCCTGGCTTTCGCCGCGGCGGGAATCACTGCCGGCGCCGCGTCCTGGCCCACTTCCTCTTGCGCGACCACCAGCATGGGCAACGCCGCAATCAGCAGCAGAAATAGAGCTATGGTTCGCATCTCGTTCCTTACTCCTGCGAGGGGTCGTACCTTTTCGGACAGCCCCGGGCTAACCGAGGCTCTCAGCAGCAAAAACCGCCCGTGCCGCCATGAGCCGCTCGACGATGGCGATGCCGTTGGGGCATGCAGGCTCGCATTTCTTACAGAGACGGCAGTCCTCGCTGCCAACCTTCTCGAGAGGAATATCACGATAAGTGCGCAGCGCCGTCTGCCGATCTCCCATTTGGTCGTAGTAATAGTCCTTGCAACGCAACACAGTAGAAACTTCGACTCCCAGCGGGCAGGCTTGCTTGCACTCATCGCACATCATGCAATTATTGGAGCGGTTCGCCTGCGCGTAGCGGTACAGGGCCCGGTCCTCCGAAGCGGTCAGCGGTTCCTTGAGCGCCGCTAAATAGGCGTCGAACATATCGAAGGAACCCATGCCCTTGGTCACCGTCGTCACCGCCGGATTGCTCAGAAGCTTCTTCAAGTAGGCGACTTCCGAGTCGAGGCCTTTGAGCCCCTTCATCGTCTTCATGGCCATCACGCCGACGCCCCGCTGCTGGGCCAGGCGAAGCTCTTCCGTCATGGCTTCCAGGTTAGGCTGATTCAGCACCGGCATGACGACGTTGTAATAGCCGGACTGAAGGCCCGCCGCGGTTGTGCTCTTCACCATGGCGTGGCTCGTCAAACCGGCGAACCTGACTTTCCCCTGGTTCTTCAGTTTCTCGAAAGTCTCGGCGATTTTTGCGTCGGAGGCCGAAAAGGGAAAGTGGCGGTTGAACATCAGGAAATCCACGTGGTCGGTATTGAGGACTTTCAGGGCTTCGTCAATGCTGGGGAAGTCATCCTTCAGAGCCAGGTAGAACCTGTCGCGCAGAGGCTTTAGCCCCGCGCCGAGTGTCTTGATCGATTGTCCGCCCAGGTAGTCCCAAGCGACATGCACCAGGTTCACGCCGTGCTCGATGGCATACCGATGCACCGACTCCGCCATGACCAGCCCGCCCAAGCTGATCTCCGACACCAGGATCCCGGTATTGCCCATGGGGCGGTACTTCATGGCAGGGTCGAAGTTAAGAATCTTCGGCTGCGCGGTGGACTTATTGTCATCATCACCCGCTTTCGCTCCCAGCGCTCCTGCGCCCACTGCCACCGCTCCCAGAAAACCACTCGAAATGAACCCCCGCCGATCCATCAACGGCACCGTATCCTCCCTGAATGCGTGATCTCACACTCTCCCCGGATCTACATGCTTTTTTGAGGCCAAGGTAGACTCTCTTCATCGTCACTCTTTGTTTTCATAGACATTCCCGGATCGCTCGTCGAAAAACAGCCGTCAGTGGTCGGCTGTCAGCCGTCGGCCGAGTCCACCGGCGCCGGTGGAAGGGCAACCCTTGTGGTTGCCCCCCCCGATGGCCGCTAGGACCACCCCAAGGTCCACACGGTCTCGCGCGCTGTCGGACACAAAGTCCGAGGCGATCGATCAGCCGCCGCACCCGGAGAACTGCGGCGCAGACGGCCATACCGTCAGGTTACTATCCTAGCCTATTATTTGTCGCTGTCAAGAGACAGGAAGTCTGAGTTACGGCCCGGCGGGGCAAAATTCAGGCACGGCGACGCTTGTGGGCCCGGGTGGCGGTGTGCGTCTTGTGTTTCTTGGGTTGCGGCGCGGCTTGAGGATGTTCGCTCGGAGCGGGCAAGTCAGTGTTTACCATGTCGGCCACGGCTTTCCAGTTTCCGTCCGCCTGCTTCTTATAAACAGTCAGGTACTTGCCCTGGTCGGTAACCGGCTTCTGGTCTCTGGGACTCGAAGTGGTCATCGAGTAAGTGCCGACCACGTAAACGAAATCGCCGCTTTTCGAAGCCTCTCCGCGCGTGGACTGGAAAGTCAGGGCAAAGTTGGGGTCGGCCATCATGGGCTTGAACGCCGCCTTGATGTTGTCTTTGCCGGTGATCAACATTTCGTTGGGCAGCAAGACGGAGGCATCATCGGAATAGTAACTCGCGAACTTGTCCACATCTTTCGTGGCAATGTCCTTGACCCAGGCAGCTTCTACGCTTCTCACCGCCGCGACGTCTGCGTTCTGCGAGCTAGGGACGTTCCTCGAGCAGGCGGTCGTCAGGGCGAACAGGGCAACACACGCAAGTAAGTGGCGGGGGCGTAGCATTGTTTTTTCCTCCATGAGAATCTTGCGTAATTCTACCACGGACCAGCGGCGTTATATCGAACGAAACGGGGTCAGCTTTGGAGGAATTGCAGACGGCATAGAGCCCGCAGGCGCACAGGGCCGGGCGGAGCCATCACGCGAGGATTGCTTTTTAGGATCAGGTACCGGTGGGGGAAATTAGGTCGAGGTGTCACCCCCGACGCCTGCGAGGTTAATTCACAGGCACAGTAGCTTCGGTTTCGCCTGAAGCGGCGCTCTGCTCGCCGTTTGAGGCCACCGCGGTAACCACGTAGTAGTAAGTCGCTCCGCCAGCAACACTTTCGTCCACATAGGCGGTGCCGTTAATTGACGATGCATTCAGGGGAGTCGAACTCTCGCCGCCGGAAGTAGTTCCCCGGTAGACGTTATACCCGAAGGTCCCACTCGTCTCGCTGGCGGTCCAGGAGAGAATCACGTCGTGGCGGCCCGCGCCCGAGAGGTTCAGAGTCTGTGGGCTTCCCGGGGCATTGTCCGTAATGCTGAGGGCCGCAGCGCGCGCCCCGCCGGCGCTCGGTGTGAAAGTCACCCCAATGGTACAAGCGCCTCCTGCTGCGACCGAACCGCCGCAGGTCTCTGCGATCTCTGCAAAATCGCCCAGGTTGGCTCCCACGACTGCGAGGTTGCTGATGCTCAAGGGTGCGCTGCCGGTGTTGGTGAGAGTGACGGTTTCAGCCGCGCTCGTTATGGCGACAGCCTGACTTCCAAAGGAAAGGCTGGCGGTGGAAAGGCTGACTGCCGGCGCGATGCCCGTCCCGGCGAGGTTAACGGTCTGGGGACTGCCGGCGGCATTGTCCGCAAACACGATCGACGCGCTGCGAGTTCCGGCGGATGTGGGCTTGAAGGCAACCGTTAGTGTGCATTCGTCGGAAGGCGCCAGTGACGAGCTGCAATGGTTGGTCAAAGTGAAGTCGGCGGCGTTGGACCCGGTAACTTCGATACTCGAAAGACTCAGACTCGCGTTGCCAACGTTGGTTAAGGTGGCGGATTGAGGAGCGCTGGAGATGCCTACGTCCTGTTTGGCGAATTCAATACTCGTGGAACTCAAGGAGAAACCTGCGGTGGGAGTTGCGGCGACTTCGGAATGTCCTCCGGCGCCACCACAGGAGATACAGCATAAGGCGGCGATGCAGGCGACGGCGAGCATCGCTTGCTGGGCGTGGAGAGAACGGAGGGGCTTGACTTCCATACGTCGTGGCTTCCCGGTTCGCGTGGCGCCAGCTTCTGAGGGAGAATTGCAGTCGGCCGGTGGTTGGCATTTTCGATGCCACGCGCCCAGCACTAAGGTCCCATTACCCTCGAGCAGGGTCTATGGCACGAAAGTACCGCCTCGTAAGAGGGCTCAGTAGGGCAAGAGGAAGCACGGGTCAGGCGGGGGAGTATCGTCTAGCGACAGGTCGAAAACTACGACGTGAGTGACACGGTTCTGCCGCCGGGGCCGGCGATGCTGGCATGGAGTTGGGGCTTATCGCCGCGCGTGATGGGGATGTCGAGGCCGAGAAGCGTCGAGATGCGTCGCAATTCGGCGCCGTCAGGTACGGAGATTTCGAAGCGAAGGATTCTGCAGCCTGCGGGCGCGTCGACAGAGGGATGGACGGTGTCAGCGTTCCACTCGATGAAAAAGGGGAGAAGCCCGGATCGAGTGTCTTGAAGATTGATAGTCTTCCATTCGAGAAGGCGGCCGTCGGGGCGCTTGCGCGAGCCGGGCGTGGGTCCATCAAAAGCAAGGTTGGCGTTGCGGAGAAGTTCCGCGAATGCGTTGAGGTCGCCGGGATGCGCCGCCCAGCCAACGAGACGCGGCGCTGTGAGTTTCTTCAAACCATAGTGGTCGGGTGCGCCGGCCTGTGCGGGGTCTGGCGCGATGATTTCGAGGTAGTGCCTGTCACCGAGGGAGAGTAGGGCGTTGCAGGTGCCGCGTCCGGGATGAACGCCGCCGAATGCGGCGGTGACCCCGGTATGTTCGCTGACGAAAGCGACGCCTTTCTCGAGATCGCTCGAGCCGAGTAGAATGTGGTCCAGTACGGTGGGCACGCTGGAGCCTCCCCAGGAAGTTGCAGGCAGGGTGATCGCGCCTGCGGTCAAAGCGAGAAATGATCTACGGGACAGCATGACCGTTAACATACTTTTGCCGGGAACCTTTAACTTCTGGTGCCGAAGAGAAGAGAATTCTGCGATGTCACGTACCAATTATACCTCAATGGCTTACGAGAGTTTCAACCTTGCTTGTGAGGCTTTAGCCATGCGATGAGTATTAGGGAGGTGGAGACAGGCTTCCAATATCAAGTCTCCGCTGGAGATGACATGGCGAACCGCAAGGCTTCCCTAATCCGCTGCGCAAAGGTACCCGACCAAGGTTGGCGTCGCGGCGTTCTAATAAAGACGAAGAATGGCCGCTTCAAGCCGGATTACATGATGTACAAAGGCCAGCCGCATTACTGCCCCCAAGGAAAATACGAGATTCGATACTACGAGGGTTCCAAGCCCCTGCACAAGCCGGTGGGGAACGACCTTGATGTCGCTGTGACAGCCTTTACCCTTTTTGAAAAGAGGCTCCAATATGAGGCGTTGCAGGAGGACCTCGGAATCAAGATGCCGGAACTACCTAAGGCGGAGAGGAAAAACCTTGTCTGAACTGCGGGACGGCTACGTTGAGAAGCACGCGCATGGATCCGACGACACCATCTACGGGTACAGCTTTGCGGGAACCGTTAGTTGAGCAAGCTCATCTACCTTAAGCGCTCTTCCAAAATTCTCTACGGTCTCAATAATTCCCATATCCAGCTAATACTCAAACGGAAGGGGTTTGAAGTACGCACGGAAGAGTTTTCTGTGAAGGGTGTTTTCTTGCCCCCAGGAACTCGGCGGACCATGGACTCGGACCTGGGCCGTCACTGCCCAAGATGAATGCGGTTTCTAGGGCAACGCGGCCACGACTACGGCGGCAACCCGGTCAGCATTCGGAGATGCAGTCCCTCTAATACTGTAATACTCAACTTTTGAATTCCTTTGAAATTTCCGTGAGTTGCGCAAATTCTTGGGCGGCACAATGAGGTGCTCAGGGGGCTGGAGTTTGGACCCGAGCCACGCATCCCCGAGCGTCGCTCTCCCGAAGTCCATGGCCACTTGCCATGCTCCCGTGCAAAGGGAACTATCCGACCGAAAAGGGGTCCGGATTTTTGCTCTTAGCTGCTTATGCGCGTGAAATTCGTGGGGGGCGTGTTGGGGGGACCGCTGGATAAAGTGAACTCGTCCAAGTTGAAGCGCAACGGACAAGTGGCCGACAAAGGGGCGGTGGCAGCGGACTAGGACCGCCGAGGAGGCTTGTGGTGGGTAGCCCCGGCTCCTTCGTATTCGTGAACCCATGGCATTGCGGCGGGCTGAGGCGTGGGAAACGCCCGGTCAGCGTCTCAGCCTCTGGAGCAGCGCCGTTCATTGCAGTCCCTGCAGTACCTGGTCCAGGGCACCGCTTCCAATCGCGCCTTGCTGATGGGCTCCCCGCATTCCGCGCAAATGCCAAATTCCTCGCGCAGAATCCGGGCCAAGGCATCGTCGATGGCACGCAGGAGCTTGCCGTCTGTCTGCTGCAAGCGGATTTGTGTGGCGGCATCTGCTTCGCCGTTGGCCATGTCGGCCGTGTCACCCCGAAGCTCACGTGCGGCTGAAATCGAATCGGACTGGCCCTTGCCGTCGGAGAGTTCGTGCCGCTTTGAAAGGAGGAGATTCTTGTAGCGAAGCAAATCGCTGTTGTCCATGGCAGCCGCTCCGTGCCCCACGGTTGCTGTGAATGCGTGGCACCTGCACTCAGATTATACCGCCAGAGATGGGTTGCGCCAGCGAACCCCAATATCCGCTTCCATATTCCCCACGGCCCAAGATCGTTCCGACAACTGTGCCGTGAGCGTACCATTGTGGAGCAAACCTTCTCTCGTCTGCTGGCCATCGCCGTGCAAGACCCGCCGACGCGCGGACTGGAATCGGCCCGGAGCCTCTGGGCTGAAGGGCAAACCTTCTCAGGAAGTGCCGCCCCCCATTCTGCCGCTTGAGCGAAGTTTCCACTTGACCCTCGTCGCAGGGAGTGACAATCCCTCCGGCGGAGATTTGCGCGAATTTGCACGGCTGCTGTTCAAGTATGAAATCCCGTTTCAGAGGGGACGGACGTTCCAAGGAGATTGTCGAATGAGAGCTGTCGTCACTGGTGTTCTGATCATGGTATCGCTGGTTCTGGCCAGCCGCATTGCATCCGGACAGACCATGTTGACCGTGG
>Ga0181535_10002600_pt1 | contig 21791 bp, 21 predicted proteins | sample PEATcosm2014_Bin_44_FD_119774 | JGI IMG/M metagenome (GOLD analysis project Ga0181535, IMG submission 119774) | Peatland microbial communities from MTU Mesocosm Facility, Houghton, MI, USA - PEATcosm2014_Bin17_30_metaG | ecosystem: Environmental > Terrestrial > Soil > Wetlands > Peat | place... | reverse complement strand
GTGCCGAGAATGCGGTCGCGCGACGCATCCACCGTCGAGCCCACGTTTGATTGCAGCACGATAATTGCGCTGATCGAGCCCCAGTACCCATCATGCAATCCAAACCGGTGGGCGAGCCACCAGCAAAGAGCAGCAGCCAGTGCGGTCTTTACGGCGTGGATCAACAGCCGCTGCCGCTCCCACGATAGAAGTTTCAGCCGCTCGGCCGTCTCCACGCGCAGCTTGATGGCAAGCTGCTGCTGCGACCACGTCTTGTCTGTCTTCAGGCGCATGAAGGCGATCCGCATTGCAAGTTTCTCATACGATACAGAATCGCTTATGCCGCTCACTTCTCAAGTGATCATTCTCACGGGTTCTGCCTGCGCCCTCGAGACGGCATTCTTTCTGCGCCGGTACAACAATTCTGGTTCTCAGCCTTGATTTCCGCATCTAAAGCAACGAACGCCGTTCGATGACCCCCATGCAGGCCCCGATTTCGACCTGCATGCAAACGGAGCACACCGCTTTATGATTCGCGCTGGTTTGATCCTTTCCCTTTTTCTGTTTCTGACATCATCGATTTCAAGCCAGTCCATCTACGCGCAGAACGCCGCCGATCATCCTGCGTCTACCCCTTCATCCCAGTCCGATGCTGCGCTGCCAGACGCACCTGCGCCTTCTTCCGCTGCGCAAGGCTCGGGCCAGACCCTCCCGACTTCAAATCAAGATCAGGACTACGAAGGCAAGCAGACCCGCCGAATCCTTTGGATTGTTCCCAACTTCCGTTCCGTCAGCGCCGACGAGCAGCTGCCGCCTCTTTCAGTTCACGACAAATTCAAGCTGATGATGGAAGACAATTTCGATTATTCAAACTTCATTTATGTCGGTATTCTGGCAGGAATTTCGCAGGAGGAAGGCTCTTATCCCGAGTTTCATACCGGGGCCCCGGCCTATGCTCGCTACTACTGGCACAATTTTGCTGACACCGCAGACGGTAACCTGATGACGGAACTCCTCCTGCCCGTATCAACCAAGGAGGATCCGCGCTATTACACGCTCGGCCATGGCGGCCTTTTCACGCGAACCGGGTACGCCATTTCCCGGCTCCTTGTTACCCGGACCGACGATGGCGGCCGCAGCTTCAACTTTTCTGAGATTGTGGGCAACGGCGCTTCTGCCGGCATCTCGAATTTTTACTATCCAACCGAGGAGCGGAGCTGGACCAAAACCGGTCAGCGCTGGGTAACCCAGGTCGGCCTCGATGGCTTTTCAAACTTCTGCAAAGAGATTTGGCCGGATGTAAACTCAAAGTTCTTTCACAACAAGTACTGAGTCAAAGGTCATCCATCCCTCACTCACCCTTGATGCCCACCTTGGTTTTTCTGGTCAGATGCCGTTCCACAGGCGGCAAACCTCACAAATTACAGGCCGATTGAGTCGTACTCACCGCCTCGCGCAACCGCTCTCGGTGGACGCTGCTCTTGGCGCGCTGATAGACTGGTAGGGTTGCAGTCGCAGCGCCTTTTCCGTTCGGGTCCGCCTGCAAGTCAGAGTAAAGAAGGACAAGAAGAGACCCTGTGGACACTCAAACCCGTCACGCCCTGAAAAAAGACAGTTTTGCCCAGGCCACCGCAAGCAGTGTAGGTTGGCTCAGTGGTCACCGCTCTGGCGTTATGCGCTGGGGCATCAGTATCGTTCTCGTAGTTCTAGTTGCCGTTGGAGCGTTCATTTTCTGGAACATTCGCTCAACGGCCGCCGATGCAGCCCTTGGCGCTGCCATGGACACCTACGGCTCGCCTTTGGCTCCTCCCGGCGTCCCGGCTACGGACGGAGTTTTTGCCACCGCCAGCGACCGTTCCAAAGCTGCGAATGCGCAGTTCAATGCGGCAGCACAGCAATATGGCTGGCTGCCCCAAGGAGCCAAGGCCCATTACTTCGCTGGAATCACCGATCAGGAGCTCGGGCAGACCGCGTCCGCCGAGACCGAGTTGAAGACTGCTTCAGGGTCATGGGATCGCAACCTCTCCAATCTGGCTCAGTTGGCGCTGGCCGGCATCTACCATCAGACCGCCCGCGACCCCCAGGCCATCGATCTTTACAAAGCCATCGCCGCCAAGCCTTCTGAGACTGTCTCAGCAGATGTGGCCCAGCTTGATCTCGCCGAGCTCTATGCAGCAACAGGCAAGCCCGACCTGGCCCGCGCTCTTTGGGCAAAGATCAAGGACTCTGACAAGGATGGCGCTGCCGGTTCCATCGCAGCCCAGAAGTTGGCCGCCAAGTAGCCTGACAGGGGCAGCCGGTTTCCGCTCGCGAAGCTCTGATGCTCCGCGAGCGTTGCTTTTTGACGGCTTCTTTCCGGCAGATGGTGGTTTTTCTATGGATTTTGAGCATTTTCCACTCCGCCTGCGTCTGGTTAACTATGAGCGCCAGCCAGGCAGTATTCTCAGGTTGGATGGAGATACCAGACAGCACTGTGCTCGACCAGTCCCGCCACTACGCGGATGATGAGACGCTCGCGGCGCTGGTCAACCAGTACGCGGGAACTCTCTATCGCGTGGCCTATTCCGTCCTGCGCAATCCGGCCGACGCTGAAGACGCTGTTCAAGAGGCCTTTGTGCGCGTCCTGCGCCACCGCGATACGTTGGGAGAAGTCCGCGACCACCGGGTCTGGCTCATCCGCATCGTCTGGAACATTGTGCTCGACCGCAAGCGCCGCGCCAAGACTCGTCCTGAGACCGATGATGTGTCAGAACTGGAGCGCGTCTTACCCTCCGACGGGTTGAGCGCCGAGCAAATCGCTGCCGCTGCACAGCATCATGCGCATGTCCTGGCCTGCGTCGAACAGCTGCCAATCAAGGAGCGCGAGGTGCTGATGCTTTCAGCGTTTGAAGAGCTCAACAGTGTTGAGATTGCGACAGTGCTCAACATTACTGAGTCCAGCGTCCGATCACGCCTGTTCCGCGCCCGCAACCTGGTAGCGGAACTGCTGCAGCATACGAGGAGTTTGCGATGAATCACCCAGACCAGAACGCTCCAACCAACCACCCCATCTCCGGTTCAGCCCCCTCCCCCGGCACGGTCGAGGCTACGCTGCGCCTGATCGCCACCCTACCCGCTCCTGAAGGACTTGACCGCCGCGTACAAACCGGTCTCCGCTCGCATGTCCGCTCAGGCCGCCGCCAGGCCCACGTGCTTTCATGGCCGGCCGCAAAACCGGCAGGCAATCATTGGATGCGCAGCGCTGCTGCCGCAGCAATTGTGTTTGTGGTTGCCGGTGGAGGCTGGGGAATATATTCCCGCGTCCAGAAGCCGGAGTCGGCAAAGGTCATTGTCCTGCCGCACGCGCAGACGCCAGGCGAGTTCACCAACGCCGGCGCAATCCGCACGCCGAAGACTCTCAACGGCCCGGTAGTCGCTCATTCCGCGTCTCAGCCTGCTTCGGCCTCAGCCCCTATGAAGGCCGCAGTGGAGCCAGCGCAGCCCCAAAACACCAAGCTGCAAGCCGTCAGCAAAGCGAAACTTCAGCCCGCTGAGCGCCAGGCAAAGTAGAGCGAGCTTTCCCCAGGCTGAAATGATTTTTGGCCCCGGATGCGGGCGGCCGGATTGGCTTAGTACGACTTCTTGGTGAAGGCGTGCATGCCCACCCCAAGCAGGGCCAGCGCCACCGCGCCACACAGGGCAGGAATCCAACCAACCACATGGAAGCCGGTCACGATCCGTGATGCGATCAGGATCATCAGTGCGTTGATCACCAGCAGGAACAGGCCCAGCGTGATGATCGCAATGGGAAACGTGACGATCTTCAGCAGCAGGCCCAGCGTGCCATTGAGCAAGCCGATGACCAGCGCCGCCACCAACGCCGGATGGAGGCCAAGCACATGAAAGCCCGGAACAAAATGAGCAACAACCATTAGGACTGCCGCACTCAATACCCAATGAATGAAAAGCTTGATCATTCTCTATTTCTCCATTTTCTCGGCCTTTTGAGGCCTTCAGATGCAAATTCGGCCAATCACCACTTCATCAGTATTCGGATGGTGTGCATGAGACAGGGGTTGCGCGGTCCGTTACCATCCTGTTGAGAACGGACTACTTCAGGCTGGTCAATGTAGTACACGCCCTTTCGCTGTCGGCCAATATTGCGGTGCAGGCCGCCGCGAGGACAGCGCAAGCTCACACAGAGTTTCCGCCCGGAACTGCGATCGTGGCTTCTCCATGTCCGATGGAGACTTGACGGTTCAACGCCATGGCAGATTTGGGCTACGCGTCGCTCTTTGTAAGTGCCTTGATCAACATGCCCAGCAGGGCCAGCACCACCGCTCCCCAGAATGCCGGGCCAAATCCGCGCACGTGAAACCCGCGCACAATGCTTGATGCCAGCAGGATCATCAGCGCATTGATCACCAGCAGGAAAACTCCCAGGGTGATCACGCTCAACGGGAACGTGACAATTTTTAAAAAGAAACCCACTGTCGCGTTCAACAGTCCGATCACAAGCGATGCAATCAACGCCGGCCACAACCCCTGGACCACAAAACCCGGCACGAGTCTGGAAACTACCACAAGGGCAATGGCGTACAGAAGCCATTGAAACAGCAGCATGAACATGCCTTCTCTCCTTCGCAATCCCAGCCGTAAGTATCTTAAGAGGGTTGCTCGGCGGGCTGCATCTCTTTGTTTTGATGCAACAATCTGGCATAGCCCGGTTGCATGGCCATGATAATTGACTCAAGCGGCCCAATCGCTCGGCCAACTTTTCCCGGCCCGAAGGGTCAAACCGGAGGCGTTCTGGCGTCGTCCAACATTCATGCAGATTCAAATCAATCCCGGGGGAATCGTCTTGAATGCGCTGGCCCGTTCTTGCTTTATCGCTGGACCTGTCGCGTCGCTTTTGCTGGCTTTTTCAGCGATGGCCCCGCAGCAGAATGCTCAAACTGCGCCGCCGCTCCCCGGGATTCGCCAGCTCATGCGCGAGGTCCAGGACCACCAGAACCAGCTTGAGAAAGTGCGCGAGAACTACACCTTCACGACGCTCCAGACCACGGAGGATATGGATGGCAGCGGCCAGGTGAAGAAGACTGAGACCGAGGAGTTTGAGCAGTTCTATGCCAACGGCCATCCCATCGCCCGCAAGGTCAAGAAGAATGGCAAGCCCCTCGACGGCGATGATCTGACGAAGGAGACAGAGCGCGTCACCAAGCTCGTTGAGAAGGCGCAGAACACACCTCCAGATAAACCGCTTGGCGAGCACACCATCACCGTCAGCCAGGTTCTGGAAATGATGGACGTGCGCAACCCCCGGCGCGAAAGCTTTCGCGGCCGCCCCACCATTCTCTTCGACTTTATTGGCCGCAAAGATGCCCGGACACATGGCCTCGCCCAGGATCTCTCGAAAACTCTGCAGGGCACCATGTGGGTGGACGAAGCCGACCGCCAGATTGCCCATCTCGAAGTCCGCTTCATCGACAACTTCGATGTCGGCGCAGGGCTCTTCGCCCGCATCCAGAAGGGCTCCTGGTTTTATTTTGATCAGGCCCTGGTCAACGGAGAAGTCTGGCTCCCCGTCGGCGGCGAAGGCACCATCCAGGCGCGCATCCTGCTCGTCAAGGGCATACGCCAGCACGGCACGGAGCGCGACTACGACTACAAGCGCTTCCGCGTAGACACCGAACAGCAAAAAGATGCCAAGGTCGTGCCGGAGAAGAAACCCTGATTTCCACACGGGAACAACCGGCGGTGATTTGAATCTCTCTCAAGTCCCCATGACAAATCCGTTACAGTAAGACAATGTTCGTCCGCCGCATCGCCATCCAGCGTATCGATTCAAGCGGCGCAGTGCACCCTTGCCCCATTCGCTGGATCGACAACTTCGCCATGCGCAACTTCACCAACGATGCGGTCTTTGACGATACACTGCCGGTTGCCGATGGATTGCTTGAAGCCGGCAGCCGTGTCCCGCTTGATCGGCTTCAGCCCGCGATGGAGGACTGGTTTCGCCGCAAAGGTTACCTCAAGCCGGACGAGAGGCTTGCAATCGACGAGGTCAAAGCAACAGCGCTCTGACCATCAATCAGCCAAATTAGACAGCAACCATCTCACTCGCCCCCTTCCTGTTCCAAAGCGCGAACTCCGATTCCCGCCGGGCCTTCAGGCCCGCCATCTCTTTCCCTAGAACATGGTCCCATCGCAGCATTTCTTCTGCCGCGGCGCCATACTCGCCGGCATTGAAATCCTTGAAAAAGGTGGGAGTCGCCAGCTTTCCCGCGCCGACATTGAAACAGAAATCCACCAGCGCATCGAACTGACGTTGCTTCAGCGCAACGTTTACCATTCGCGTGACCGCCGTCTCCGCGGCATGCAGATCAACAGTCAACATCTGCGCAGCTTGCGCCTCTGCAATTCCATTTGGAAAGCACTCGGAGTGGACCAGTTGGTGTCCATAACCAATCGTTGGCAACCCCGCCGCGTCTAGGTATGTCCGGCCGCGAAAACCCTCTGATCGTCTAAGTAGATCGAGCCCTGCCGTGCTCATTTGCATGCAATTCTCCCGTCCTGGCCTCAAGGGGCCACTGCCTGCACCCTGGCAGGATCCGGGAATTAATCTGCAAATGTCGGCAATCTTCTACCGGAGCGCTCCGGCGCTCACTGGGCCGCCTTGGCAGAAAGCGCTTCAAATTGCATGAGAATGACCGACAAAGCATCGTCGAAGTTGCGGTCGTGGGTCTTCTGCAGGAAGGCGATTTCAATGGATTGTGTGAATGCCCACAAAACGAAATGCGTCTTGCGGTCGTACACCACCATGCGCAGCATGGGCACGGGGTTCGATGCACCGTTTACCTTGCTGCCGTTGGTTGGGCCGTTCGGCGCGGTAAGCTGCAACTCAAGGACCAGGTCCGCATCGCCCGGATCGCTCACCAGATCAAACTGACCCGCCGCTTTGAGTCCTGCGTAAAGTTGGTTGTAGCCTCGATTCGGATCTCCGCTGAACGGTGAGGGGAACAGGCCGCTGTCGGCTCCGGCATTGGAGACAAATATCTTTTTCGCGTCCCGAATCGCCCGCGGGATCGGTGCCGCAGGTGTCGTGGCCGATTGTTGAGCTGAGGTGCCGGCAGTTGACAAAATTGCGGCGCAAACCAAGGTGCAAATTCCAAGGCTGATGGCTTTCACGGTAAACCCTCCTTGCGGTGCTTCGCGTCCGTCCATGAAGACGACAGATGCATTCGGATGGTTTCTCGCGCTGGGCAGTTTATTCGCTGTCAGGTAACTTATAAGGCTTGGTCAGCCATTGCCTGGCCTCGTTCACCGCGCCCTGGGTGTTGTCGTTGGTCTGTACCGCGAGCCGGTATTCGTTCACCGCGCGGTCGCGCTGGCCGGTGATGTCGAAGATCTTGCCCAGCTGAATATGGCTCCAGACCTCGGTCCACCGCGGTTCTCCATCGCCCCTCAGCGCGTCCCGGTAGGCGTTCACGCTGGCCTGGTAGTTGCGCTGGGTAAACAACAGCTCCCCAATCCTATAATTCGCCAGCGAACTCGCAGAATTGGCTTCGAGCGCCTTTTGGTACTCGGCAAGCCCGCCGGTCAGGTCCCCCTGCGCCACCAGTTGCTGTCCCTTCAGGATGGCGATGCGCACCTCGAGATCAGGAGTGGACTTCAACACCCAGTCGCCCGGATCGATGCTGATGTGGCGCGGCCTGCCGAAGGTGTCCACGATGTATTGCGAGTCGGTGCCGACCACGTCAACCTTCTGATCCTCGGTCTTGCCGTCGGTTTCGACGCGTAGTTCCACAGGCATCCTGAATAGTTCGAGGTCCTGCTGAATTTCGCCGATGGTGCGGAAGCCCTTGTTGTTGCCCAGCCGGTACACGGCGTATTTGTCGGTGAACACCGGCGCTCCAGTGCTGTCTACCCACTGTGAAAAGAAAGCGGTCAACTGCTGCTGGCTTTGCGCCTCGGCCACTTTCACCAAGTCAGTACCGCGCAGGCCCGAGTCGGCGTATTGGCTCAGAGTGCCTTTCAGCGTCGCCAGAAAGGCCTTGTCGCCGATCTCCCAGCGCAGCATGTGAAACACCATGGCGCCCTTTTCCAGCGTCGACGACTGAAACTCCGGCGAGAATGGATTCAGCCGCGCGCCGCTCGACAAGGGCATGGTGTCATAGGCCAGTGCTCCGGCTGCCACATCCTGCAATGCCGCGCGCATGGCGCTCTTGCCGCTCTCATCCTCAAGAAACATCAGCTCGCCGTAGCGCGCCATGCCATTTGTGATCCATGCGTCGTTCATCGTCCGCGGACTTACTTCAGAGCCCCACCACTGGTGCGCGATGGTATTGGCCAGTAGCCGCACGCCGCTCTTGTCACCCACCCTGGAGCCCAGAATCGCGGCCAGCTCCGGCGCCCACGCGGCGGGAAGCGTATCGTCAGGCAGCTCCACCACGTTCAGGTGGCTGGTCTCCGCAGCGCCAAAGCTGTCGGTAAAGAAGTCGTACTCCCTGGCCGCCGTTTGCGCCAACTGGTTGGCTGCTGCCTGGTGGTTCACCGTCAGATACACTTTCACATTCCCCGGCCCCGCCGTCACTGGACCCACAAACCGGCCCGCAATCACCGTACCGGGGAACCCGGGCCTGTTCCAATCAAAGGCGTACTCGTCGCCTGCCTTGCCGTTGGCCAGGGTCGTCGATTTCGCCGCCCCCGTACTCCCACTCGCAAACACCTTCATCCCCTGCGGAACCCGGATGTGCATCGCCGCGGTGAACCGGTCGGTCAGATATCCCGTCATGGGAAACCACCGCGCCGGATAGAGCAGGTAGGTGATCGGCTCCTGAATTGCCGCCAGCTTCAAGCCTTCAACCGGGCCATCCTCGCTGCCGGTAATCGTGCCTTCGTACACAAAAGTCCAGTGTGATACCTGGCCTTTGGTAAATGGCGCTGCCGGTGTTACACGGATGGTTCCGTCCGCGGACCGCTCACCGGTCAGTACCTTGCCATTCTCGTCGGAGATCTTGGTGACTTTCAAGGCCGGATGAAAGCCAAAACTGACTAGTTCCAGGTTTTCCGGCGCAGTAAAAGCCACCACCGTCTTGGCAGACAGATGATGTGCAGCCGGATCCAGCTCTGCGTCGATCACGTAGCCGGTAATCGCAAGCACTGGACGCTCGGTCCTCTGCGCCGCCAGCGGGGGAACCGAAGCGGCGACCAGGAGTGCACAGGCCAGCCCGATGAACCCGCACCCGATTCTCTGTTTTGCATGCATCGCGGTCATTATTGCAGTCAACGGTCTTGTCTCATTCATAGGTGCACGGTTTCCTTGGTCGGCGATGGAGAATTGGCTGCCGGCTGTTCGTCGGCTTGAACACTTGTGTCAACTCCAAGCTGCTCCACGGTAACCTCCGCCACCCGGTCGATTGCCCCTTCGCTTGCCAGGTCACGGCCAGAAGTCCGCGTATTCAGCAGGCCTCGAATCGCTTTAAGCTCCTTCATCATGGACTCGCGAGCCGCCCCGTCCGGTAGCAGCCGTCCAAGCTGTTGGACGATATTTGTCGCAGTGAAGTCATTCTGGATCAGTTCCGGCACCACCCGCTTGTCGGCGATCAGGTTAGCCATGGCGATATGCGGGACCTTCACCACACGCTTGGCAATTGCATAAGTCACAGCGGAAACCCGGTAAACCACCACAAACGGATTGCCGATCAGCGCCGCCTCCACCGTTGCCGTCCCGCTGGCCACCACTGACGCGCGCGCGTGGAAGAGCGCTGCGCGCGCATCCTCCACCATCCGAATCCGCAGCCCATGGCCCTGGCTTTCCACCACCCGTTGCACCTGGCTCCTTTGCGCCGCATTTAACGTCGGCGCCAGCGGTACCAGGAACGCATGCGCTCCACCGCCATCCGGTTTCATCTCGGTCAGGGCTCGCGCCGCCCGCAGCATCTCCGGCAGGTTGTCGCGGATCTCCTTAGGCCTGCTGCCAGGCAGCAAGCCAATCCAGGTATCGAGTGCCTGCAACTCGTTGGCCGCGGCAAACTCCGTGCGGCCGATGTCCGGCAGCGGCAACGCTGCCAAGGGATGGCCCACAAACTCTGCCTTCACCCCGCGAGCCTGGTAGAAGGCCTCCTCGAACGGGAAAATCACCAGCATCCGGCTCACATACTTCTGCACCAGCTTAATGCGTTTCTTCTTCCAGGCCCACAATTGCGGGCTCACAAAGAAGATCACCGGCACGCCCAGCCGGTGGAGTTCCTCTGCCAGCTTGAAGTGAATATCAGGAAAGTCAATCAGCACGGCCACATCCGGCCGCCGTTCTTGAATAGACAGCTTCAGCTTGCGAAACTCGTGGTAAATCCGCGGCAAATGACGTACCACTTCGGTTATTCCCATCACTGCCACATCTTCAGAGCGCACTACGCGTTCCAGGCCGGCTTCCACCATCCGCTCTCCGCCCATGCCGAAGAACCGCGCCGTCTTGCCTGCTGCCGTCAAACGGGATTTGACCGCGCTAATCAGCAGGGCGCCATAGTGCTCGCCGCTGGCCTCGCCTGCCGAAATAAAAACTGTGGGAGACGTCATCTTCTTCGTCCCTGAGCCGTCGATTCCTTCACTGGCATCATCATAGCGGCTCCCGAGCTTGAAGGACGGGCCTGTTGGTCTCCCTGACCGCACCCAAAGCGCCGCGACTGGTCGCACAGGTGTCATCGAATCAACAAGAAATTCATAATTTCTCGTTAAGATTCCTACCGAGAGGTCATTCCATGCGGCTCTTCCCAGGCCCATTCCGCAGATCCAGGATTTTTGCCGCCACCTTTTATTCAGCCCTGATCGCAATTGTCCCGGCACTCTTTTGCCCCACGATGGGACAAGACGCAGCCGGCACTTCCCCCGCACCACCCCCGCCAGTCACTTTTAAAAATCCAATCCCAGCCGATCAGCTTGAATTCCTCGGTGCTTATGCCGGACAGCCTTCCAAAGACTTGTTGAAAGACAAGCGCTTTCGCAAGCTGATGTCGCAGGTTACTCCCAATACCACCTATCACTACGGCAGGGACATGCCTCTCTCCATGACCCGCGATGGCATGCTTGAAGGCTCAGCGGTGCCCGTAATCGTCCGCGATGGGCGTTACCTGATGGTCACCAGCGGCGGCGGCCCAATTCTGTATGGCAAGGGATTCATGTGGGTTGACATGAAAGAGGGCATCGCCCTTGGCGGGGTCTATTTTCGTCCCGTCAATGGCGAACCCACGCCCACACTCGCCATCTTTTCGCGCCAACTCACCGATACTTCGCTCAGCATGAGCCAGCTCCCCATCGCATTTGCCGAAGATCTCAGCCAATGGGCGCCCAGCGCCAAGGTTCCGGGGCTCACGGCTCGCTATTTCATCCCCGAAACCGGCAAGAAATATGTGCTGGTCCACGACGAAGACTACTGCGATCACCCGGACAACGCGCCCGCCCCTCCCCAGGACCGGTGCCAGCAACTCAATGCCGACGCCGCCGATATCGACGTAAATGCGGCCTATTTCATGCACGAAACCAACAATGCCGCCAATGCCACGGCGTGGATGCTGGGTCCGGACCAAGTGGCGTGGGTCGGTCTTCGCGATCGGAATTGTGGCGCTGGTACCCTCAACCTGGATTGCCGCATTCGCTTTACGCGCGAGCGCACCAGGGTGTTGACGGGCGGACCGCGCATCGTCGGCGGACGTCGTTGAATACCAGTTGATTGTGAACTCCTGCGGACCTACGCAATCACCGGCAGCGTGGGCATGGCGCCCAGATTTTTGGCTTCGGCAACCACCGCATCCAGATTGTCAAGAACCTCGGCCACGGTCATGGTGTAAATCTCGCGGCGCGAGTCGTAGCCCTCTTCCACCAACTGCTTCAGGTACCGGCCAGCAATCTGTGCCGCCAACTGGTCGGTGATCACTTTGCCCGAGCGCTTTTTCTGCTCAACCCAGGCGGTACAGGGCAGTGCAATCCACATTGGGCGGCCGTTCACGTCGTAGCGCACATCCACCGCGTCTGCGTGGCGGGTGGCGATGGCCACAATGGTGCCCTTCCAGCGGCAGTGCAGGTCCTCGCCGCTCCAACGGTCGCTTACGTGGAAGTCTTCATACATGTCTTCAGACTACAGTTCCTGCCGCGCCACGGCAAGGCGCTGATCGTTTTGGTGGCCGCATCGTTTGCCCAGCGATTCAGCCTCTTTGGTTCTTCAGCTGCCTATGGAGGAACGCTGCCTGAACCAACCAGGCTATGCCGAATAGTGCGACGGCGCAGTGGACAAACGAGGACCAGGAAGCGATCTTAGGTCGCCAAAAACTTGGATTGAAGGATTCAGCCAAGAAAAACACTCCCATCGCGTAGGCAACAACGAGACGAAGAAGCGGTAGGCGCACCATGTAAATATCTTCTCATAATTATAAAAGACGGCGGTGACATCGTTTCAAACTTGATCACTAGAAACTTTTTGGCCGCGCCGCCGATGAACCCGGCAGGAGAATTGCCAAGCATGCAGATTACAGTCACCGTCTCCGATGCAATTGCCCGCGAAGCGGCGACGCGAAGCCTTCCTGTTGTCGATTTCGTTGAAACGCTCATTGACCGGGGCATGATCGCTGAATCCGATCTTCCCGCCTTCGACAGCGCCATCGAACGCATTCGCCTGCTCCGCGCCGCTACGCAGCCTGCCAGAAGTTAGAACCTGCTTCCTGGATCGGTCTTGAAAGGGCACGGCATTGGCATTGCCGCCGGAGGTCTCCAAAATCGCGAACTTTTACCACCGAGGGAAGCCTCCCTCGGACTTGGCCGTGGTTTCATGTGACAGCTTCCATACCTCCAACCATCACAACCCATATTCGTTCTTGCCGTTTACCATGAAGTTGAGGGGCCCGCACTGGTCGGGTTGACGAATCCCATGCTACGAGTTGGATATCCTGCCACCCTTTCGGTCGAGCTTTTCACTGATTTCCCAAAAGAAGTTGAACTCATTTCGCTGCCCGACACCCTGGACCATGATGTCGATATCGACGTCTGGATTCCGGACCCCTACTCCAATCGCGCCATCAAGACATGGCCGCACTTGCGCGGAGTGCGGCTGGCGCTTGCGTTGCTGGCCGGAACGGAGTGGATTCCGGGCATTGTCGGGCCCCACGTGACCATTTGCAACGCCCACGGTGCGCACAACATCTCCACGGCGGAATGGACTATTGCCTCCATTTTGACCATGCTCAAGTACTTTCCGTTCTATCTCGAAATGCAGCACGCCGGCAAATGGAAACTGCGTTACAAGGCGAGCGCAAACTACGCCGAACTTACCGGCGACACTCGACCGATCTATCCGCCCGTGATGCTGGAAGAACTGACCGGCAAGAAAGTGCTCCTCGTCGGCTACGGCTCCATAGGCAGGGAAATCGAGCGCATGCTCGCTCCCTTCCACGTCGATATGGTCCGCGTCGCCCGCAGCGCGCGAACTGAACCTGAGGTCTTTGCCGTAGGCGATCTCGACACGCTGCTCCCCCAGGCCGAAATCGTGATTCTGATTCTGCCTTCCACGCCAGAAACTCAAGGGCTGATCGGCGCTCGCCAGATTGCGTTGATGCGGCAGGGAGCGTTGCTGGTGAACGCCGCGCGGGGGACGATCGTCGACTCAAATGCGTTGATTGACGCGCTTCAGGCCGGCAAAATTCGCGCCGCCATCGACGTTACCGATCCCGAGCCGCTCCCCGACGGCCACCCCTTGTGGAGCTGCCCCAACCTGCTCATTACGCCCCACGTCGGCGGATCGAGCCCGCAATTTGCCCGAAACGCCCTGCGCGTGGCCGCCGAGGAGTTGCGCCGCTACATGAACGGCGAGCCGCTGCACAACATGGTCCAGGCGGCCATTTGATTCATCAAGCCGGCTTCAGCTCAACAACGACCGCGGCGCGCCGCCAGTCCACAAGCCCAAGCACCGCCAGGAACACCAACAGCAGATAAAGCAAGGCCGTTGCCCAAAGATCTTTGTACACATACTCACCGATGTAGATTGCGTCCACCGCAATCCACAGCCACCAGTTGGCCGTATGCTTACGCGCCTGCCACCAACTGGCCACCAGACTGTAGCTGGCCAGCGCTGCATCTAGGTGGGGCAGCGCCGCTCCAACGCGCACCATGAGCCATCCTAGCAACACCGCTCCAACCGCGCCTGCCGCCAGCCCGCCAAGCCAGCCTTGTACGCCCAATGGAACCACACGCACTTCGCCCACTTCACGCACGCCGCGCCACCAGTGCCACCAGCCGTACAGCGTGAAGGCCACGAAGAATACCTGCAGCAGCGAATCGGAGAAAAGCTTCGCTCGATAGAAGACCAGGAGATAGAGAAAATCCGCTGCCAGCACGACAGGCCAGCAGATCAGCAGCCGCTTCGTCGTCAACCAGATTCCAACCAGCGTGGTGAGAAAGCCCGCGACTTCAAGCCAGTTTGCCGAAAGATAGTTGGCGGTCGAGCTCCAACTCATTGGTGCGGAGCTCCTTGCGTCTTCTGGCGCCGCTCTGCTTCCCACGTGCGCAATGCATTGAGCAGCCTCTCGCCGCCCGCACTGCGAAACCAGCGGGCATGACCCACCAGCCATCCTTCGCAGGCCATCGGCGCCTGGTCTTCACGCTGCAGGATGCGGACAAAATAGTCGGTCTCTGACAAAGCAAACTCCGCGTGGCACAGCGCGGTCATCGGCGTCAGCGCCGCGGCTTCTTCGTCCGACAGCGGCCGGACCGACTCATAACCCGCCAGCAGGGCGGCCAGATGATCGAGGTGCACCGGCACATCGTCAGGGTGTTCAGGGTCTTCAACCAATGCAAGCCACTCGACGATGTTGCGCTCGATTGCATGGGCCAGATCGTGCACCGCATTGGTACGGTCGGCCAGCCCAAAATCAATGATTGTCTCAGCCTTTGCTGCGTCGCCATCATCGCTCCACAGCAGGTTTGAAGCGTGCAGGTCGTTGTGCGTCCACAACGGAGTAAGCGCAGCCAACAGCGGCATCAGTTCGCCGTGAAATGGCTCCAGCAACTCCAATGCCTTCTCGCAGCAGTCCCCGCGCTCAACGTATTCCCGCAGCACGGGCCGCGCTTCCAGATAGCGCTCCATCTGCGCCCGCGAATTCTGCGCCGCAAAAATGGTAAAGCTGGCCACCAGTGGCCGCGGTCCACGACCCGGCGCTTCAAAGCCTTCCGACGCCAGGTGCAAACGCGCCAGCGCCTGCCCGGCCGAGTACGCATGCGCCGCATTGTGAAATGGAGTCCACGACAGCGCGTCTTCATAGAAATCGACGCCATCAGGCGCTTCATGCACCTCGTACGTCCAGTCGCCCTTCTCAACCGCAGTCTCGCCGAAGGCAGCGCAGTACACCAGCGGCACTGTCGCGCCATGGGCACGCAGATGCGCAAGATAGCGATGCTCCTCGTGCAGCCCTTCCGCATCGCGCACGCTGCGATGATGACGCTTGACAAAGACACGTCCGCCGCGCGTCCCCACCACGCTCGCCGCTGAAAAAGGTCGTGGGCTCACAGACAAAATCTCGACCGGCCCGTTCAAACCCGGATACCGGCTCAACAGCGTCCGCACCTCGGCAGCTTCCAGGGGAACCCAATCCGGTTCCACCAGCGTGCCGTCCATTCCGTGCATCTTTGGCATTGCGCCCATGCCGCTCAATCCTCTCTGAACCTAAAATGTGTAGTGGGCCGACAGGCGAACCGTCGTCGGTGCGCCCAGGTGGATAAATGTATCGCCGTAGTTGGCTCCAGTGTCTTTCCAGTAACGCTTGTCGGTGATGTTGTCCGCGTACAGGCGAAGCGTCATGCGGCCTTCCTCGCCTCCGGGCGTATAGCGCACGCCCAGGTTGAACAGGTTGTAACCAGGCACAGCCACCAAATCGTCGCGTGTCGCTTCCTTACGACCCGTGTAACCCCAGCCCGGCATCAGGTGCAGCCCGTGCGCGTGGGGAATCCCAATGTCAGCAAAAGTTGCTGTACGTAGCTGCGGCACGTTCAAGACTTGCTTGTTATCGAAAGCCGGCGTACCCGTTCCGTCTGAAAGCGCTCGAATTGCCGCTGCTGAAGCCGTGAGGTGCAACCACGAGGCAGCCTTGCCCTCCGCATTCAATTCAATCCCGTCATGGGTCTCGTGGCCTTCCGACTCAAAGCACAAGTCTCCTGTTCCATTGAACTCGTCTGCCGTGCAAAAGTTGTCCGGCATTTCGATTGCTTTTGGATAAAAAAATGGCGCCCGCATGTGGAAAATTGCCCCGGTCAGCAGAATGCGCTGGCCCGGCTGATATTTTGCGCCCATTTCCGCCTGCCGGGTCATGAAGGGCGCCAGGAACTGGCTCCCGTTGTCTACCCACCAAGGCGCCTGCGGTCCCAGCGAAAGCAGCACTCCGTAATTTCCGTAAAGTGTCAGGCTGGTCACCGGGTTAATCGTGATTGCGTACTGAGGGAGCCAAATGTGCTTGTCAGTGATTGTCGGCGGCGTTGTGGGGCTGGTCGCAGTCAGTGAATAGTTGTTGTCGCGCAGCGAGTCGAAGCGCCCTCCCGCGAGCAACTGAATGTGCCCGGGAAGATGAATCCTGTCCTGCACAATCGCAGCCGATTGATGATTGTCCTCCCACAGCGCACGCGGTCCGGCCGATTGAAGCGGATTCTCAAATGAGGCAGATGTCCCCAGCGGAACGGTTACGTCAGGCTGGTAGATATTCTCCGAGCCCACGTAAGCGTACACAGCCCCATCCTGCACATTGGCTGCCGCATTTTCCGGCGGTGCGCCCGGTTGCTGCACGCTTCGCAAATACAGCTCGCCTCCGCCCACCACGTCCTGGCTGATGGCTCGAGTCTTGATGTGTCCGGTCAACAGCGCCTCGGCCTGCGCGTCGATTCGTAGCTCGCCCGGGTCGCGATAGTCGTAGATGTCAAAGCCTCCATCCGGTGCGAAAAAGTAGTCCGGCGCACTTCCTCCGCTCCCTTGGCACAGAGATTCGTAGGAGCAGCCATACGCGTACACCACGTTGTCATCGATCAGGGAGTGGCTGTAACTCGCCGCGGCAAACGCCTGCCACGCAGGCGTCACATCGTAGTCGAACCGCGCATTGGCATTCATGGTGTCGAAGATGTTGGGCTTGGCCCACGGCTGTTCGCCCAGCATGGTCGATGGATGAATCTCACTCAAGTCCGGCAGTTCGGTCCCGCCCAGCAATTGATAACCGCAGACCGAACGCTCCACCTTGTGCTGGTACTCGTAGTCGCCCTTAAGAATCGCCTTCGGACTCATCTTCCAATCCGCCGCGCCCGCGCCAACCGTTCGCCAGCCGTTGGCATCGTTCACATAGCTCGCGATCCGTTCGCCGGCGACATTTGCGCGAACGCCCACCTGCTTTTGATTTCCGAAAACTCCTCCAATATCCGCCGCGCCATACGCGCTGCCGCGATGATCGGTGGCAAGATCGATGGCCTCGATCACCGCCGGCCGCTTGGTTACAAAGTCGATGAGCCCACCGCCGGAGGCCACGCCGCTCTCAACGCCGGCAATCCCCTTCAGAAACTCGACGCGCTCCTTGTTTTCCAGGGGGACATCCTGCTCGCCGGCAACGGTCATGCCATTGATCTGCAAGCCCGTGGCCAGGTCGATTGGGAACCCACGGATCTCAAAGTCGCCGTAGTAGCCAACAGGGGCGTAGTCCTCGCCGATTGAGGCGTCATTTTTCACCACGTCTGACAGGACCCGCGCCGCCTGGTCAGTGAGCAGGTCGCGCGTGACAACCGTGGCCGAGAGGGGCGTCTCTTTCAGCGTTGCGCCGTCCAAAGCGCCCACGGTGACCGCTTCGGGAAGATAGTTGTCCTTCACCTCGCCATGGACGACCACCGTCGTGGTCACCGGCTGCACCGCCGGCTTTGACGCAATGTTGGGCTGAGTCGTTCCGGCGGATGGCGCATTCTGCGAGAACCCGCAAATCGGACCGCCGAAAGCCAGGGCAACTACCAGTGCAAATACAAGAAGCAAGGTGCGAGACAGGCCGCTGCTGCCAATTGGCTCATGGGTCTTTGTTTTTTTAACGGTGACTGCGAGCATGGATTCCCCTTGTTGCCAACTGCATGAAACAAGAGAACTCACACTGGAAATCGAGGAAGAGGGCCATTCGGCTTCGAAAGCTTCCCACGCCGGCATTATCCGGATCGGGTTCTAGGGTATTTTCTCAGCCCCACTCTGTGGAGCACCCCTGTTTCAATGATTCGATTGGAACACTCCCGGCACTGAATTGCAAGTAAGCTCAATCGCCGGTAATGGGACAGTTTGCGAAAACTTTCCCTCTGGGGCTATAAAGCCCACCATCATTGTTCTTAGTCTATGTACGGACTGAAGCCCGTACCGTTCAAACTGAGACACTACCCAATCAACGGCTAGCTTCCCGTACCTTCGGTGATGGTCACGATTCTGTCCACGCCCGGCACGGAGAACTTCTCCACTTTGCCGCTGGGCCAATGCACTTCAATCGCATCAACCGTCGTAGCTTGACCAAGGCCGAAGTGCGGGCGCGGATCGTTGCTCGACAAATAGCTTCCGCCGCTCAACACATCCCCGCGCTGCTTCATGCCATTCGCCGTGACGTACACTGTAGCCCCCACCGCATCGCGCGGACTTTTCGGCCCGCCCACCAGCTTCAACTCCAGCCAGTGATTCTTGTCTGGATTCACATTGCGGAGTAACACAGGATGGCCGTCCATGACGTTGATCACTGCGTCCAGCTTGCCATCGTTGAACAGGTCACCCACAGCCATGCCACGGCCAGGAACGACCACCGCAAGGCCGGAACCCTCCACCGCCGGAACCACCTCAAACTTCTTGCCTTCCATGTTGTGGAAAAGCATGGGCCGCTGTGCCCAGGTCGTTCCCCAGGAGTATTTGTCTGCCTCGGGATAAACGTGGCCATCGGACATCAGCAGATCTTTCCAGCCGTCGTTGTCATAGTCCAGGAAGGCGTCGCCCCAGCTGAGGAAGGGAACTGAGATCTCCGCAATGCCCAACTGGTAACTGATATCGGTCATGTTGCCGTCGCCTTCATTGCGGTAAAAGGGCTTGTAATCATCGGAGAAAGTCGTGTCGAAGACTGAGAGCTGGCCGTTGTTCTGATAATCGCCGACGGCTATGCCCATGGATGCGGTTTCGCGCCCCGCTTCATTCAGCGCAAATCCCGATGCATAACTGACGTCCTCAAACGTGCCGTCGCCCTTGTTCAAATACATGTAGTTAGGCGTCGAATCGTCGCCCACCAGCAGGTCGACCTTGCCGTCGTTGTTGATGTCAACAAACACCGCGCCCAAGCCGTAGTAGCCGGGCTTGTCTGCCACGCCGGCTTTCTCGCTCACGTCTGTAAACGTGCCATCGCCGTTGTTGTGGAACAGGTGATCCGGCTCGCCCTGCAGGCCGCGCGGTCCACACGCCACCGGTTCGCCGCGGAAGGTGCAGAACGCATTGTTGCCACCGTTCTCTTTGCTGCTAGGCAAATTCTTGCGGTCCCAATGCAGATACCCCGCCACAAAAAGGTCGAGGCGGCCGTCGCCGTCGTAGTCGCCCCACGTCACGCCTGTCGACCAGTTCCCAAGCTGCACTCCGGCCTGCTCAGCTACATCTGTAAATGTGCCATCATGATTGTTCCGGTAGAGCCGGTTCTTTCCATAGTTGGAAACATAAATGTCGGGCCAGCCATCATTGTTATAGTCGGCAATGGCCACGCCGAATCCCCAGCGGTCGTTGGTGACGCCGGCTTTCGCGGCTACGTCTGTGAATGTCCCGTCGTGGTTGTTGTGGAACAGCGCTGCGTGGGGCGGACTCTCCTTGCCATCGAGCGCGTTTACCGTTGAACCGTTGACGACGTAGATGTCAAGCCAGCCGTCATTGTCGTAGTCGATCAAGCCCACTCCCGAGCCTTTGGTTTCGATGATGTAGCTTTTTTCCGGCGTGCCCATCTTGTGGGTCCATTGCGTCAGCCTGGCCTTTTCAGAGTCGTCGATAAAGACGATTGGCCCGCTCTTGACGAATCCCCCCGCCGTGATGGGACGATGCTTTTCGTCGAGCATTGCAGGATGCTGGGGACCAGTGACCTCACTCCCGCCAGCCGGCGGTTGTGCGCCATTGAATGGCTGCTGAGCCTGCCCGGCTGAGGGAAGAGCACCGGGTCCGGCAGCTTGAGAGGAAAGGAATATCGGGACTCCTGCCGCCAGCAGTCCTAAAAGAGTGGTGGTGCGCAGGGCCTCGAACATAGGTAGCCAGTATACGGGGCAGCGTAGTGCGTGGTATCCACCGAAAGGTGGAAACTGCAGACCCCTCTGTGGGCCGCGTTGCCCCATTGATGCATTCTCTTCCGACAAAAGGTTGTATGCCGAGCCTACGGCTTCTGGGAGCAGAGATTAGCCCCCGGCCTTCGTGGAGTGAATGACCAGCGGCCGGTTGGCGGCACCAGCAGTTCGATCCCGGCGGGCGGGCACGCCGGTGGCCAACTCCGCGATCATCGCGCTGGATAGAACATCAAGCATGGCTTTCTGCGCCTGCACCCATACCGGGTGCGCCGGGCACCATGAATCTCTGGGACAAGCTCCATCCGCGATCAAACAGACATTCAGGAGCACCGGACCGTCGATAGCCTCGATCACCTCGCGCATTGACGCCTCGCGGCCTCGCGCCAGGATCTCAAATCCACCGGATTGTCCCCGCCTCGAGCTGATCAACTTAGCCCTCGACAGCGCCTGCAGGATTTTTGAAAGAAAGCTTTCAGGGGCTCCGGTTGCGCTGGCCAGAGTGGGAAGCAGAACCCGCTCGAGAGGAGGCCTGCTGGCCAAATGGATCATGACTCGAATCGCATAATCTGCCGCGCGTGTGAGCTGCATCGACGAGTTGAGTTTCTTCATCAGGTTCACCTGAAGCGCAGACAGCGTTGCGTGAATAGCCGGAACATCTTCGTGTCGAGCCGGGCTTTTTAGGCCGCCGAAATCGGTTGATCTGGAGTTCTACTCTTCGCCAGCAGAGTAGTTTGACATCGTCACAATCGCTTGTGCGTCAGATCACAGACCCCGGTTTGCCGAGAGCGATAACTTTTCGCCAGAGACGAATTTGGAGACAAATAGTCCAAAATGTCCCGCAACACACCTTGTGTCTATCCCCCGATCTGCGCGAGGTATGAACGTTGACCCGGAACCGGGGCAGGGCGCCGGTCGCCGCGATTTTTCATAAGCGGGCGACCGGCGCATTGCGGGCCTGCCCTGTTACTCGGTCGCAAATTTGTTTGGCCGGTGTCTTAGTCGTTTCAAAAGCACGCGGAGCGTGAAAGGAACAGTCAACACGTCATGCAATCATTTCCCGCTGTAGACCCAATTCCGCTGCCGGCGCCAATTTGGCTGCTGAAGCTGCTTCATGTCGTGACCCTGGCACTGCACTTTGTTGCCGTGGAAATGCTCCTCGGCGGACTCTTGATTGCAGCCCTTCTCAGCCTGTTCCGCAACTCGCCGCAATCGCTGGTTACCGCGCGGGCGCTCGCTCGCCGGCTAACGGTGGTTATGACGTTTGTGATCAACCTCGGCGTGCCACCGCTGCTTTTCGCGCAGGTTCTGTATGGCCGCGCGCTGTATACCAGCAGCGTCCTCATCGGCATCTATTGGATCTCAATCATCGCCATCCTTACCCTGACCTATTGGCTCCTCTATCAGTTCACAGCGCGCCTCGAGGCTGGGAAGTCAGCCTGGTGGGTAGGGTTGAGCGCGTGGATCTTGGCCGGCTCTGTAGCGCGCCTGCTCTCAACCGACATGAC
>Ga0181535_10002599_pt1 | contig 21794 bp, 20 predicted proteins | sample PEATcosm2014_Bin_44_FD_119774 | JGI IMG/M metagenome (GOLD analysis project Ga0181535, IMG submission 119774) | Peatland microbial communities from MTU Mesocosm Facility, Houghton, MI, USA - PEATcosm2014_Bin17_30_metaG | ecosystem: Environmental > Terrestrial > Soil > Wetlands > Peat | place... | reverse complement strand
TCCAGTTCTTCTTCACGCGCCATGAACCTTCCCTCCAAGAAGAAGGTTCAGCCCGAAGACCGGCCAGGGCATATAGCAAGAGTGGTTCAATGAATTTCAAATGCGTTTGCCCTGGGCGCGGGGTCGAATTCACCACCGATCTGGCCAGCGCAGTGGAGCGCAGCGCGGCGGTTTTTATCGCCGTGGGCACGCCGCAGGGCGATACCGGCGCTGCAGATCTTTCCTATGTGGAGGCCGTAGTCAGCGAGATTGCCCGCTCCATCGTCAACCTGGGCCGCTATAAAGTCATTGTTGAGAAGAGCACGGTTCCGGTTTACACCAATGAGTGGATTCGCCGCGTGATGCAGCGCCATGGGGTGGAGTCGTCCAGCTTCGATGTCGTTTCCAATCCGGAGTTTCTGCGCGAGGGCACCGCCGTTGCGGACTTCCTGCATCCGGACCGAATCGTGGTAGGCGCCAACACCGAGCGCTCCACCCAGATTCTGCGTAGCATTTATGCCCCGCTCACCTCGGGCAGCTATTACTGCCAGCCGGGAGCGCTGCCGGGTGCCTGCAATGCCAAGCACCCCGCTCCCATTCTGGTGACTTCGGCGCAGAGTTCGGAGATCATCAAGCACGCCTCCAATGCATTTCTGGCGCTGAAGATCTCGTTCATCAATTCGGTGGCCAATCTGGCCGAATCCGTCGATGCCGATATCGAAGACATTGCCGAGGGGATGGGTCTGGACAGCCGCATCGGGCCCAAGTTTCTGCGGGCTGGGCTGGGCTACGGCGGATCCTGCTTCCCCAAGGACGTGGCCGCCTTCCACTGGGTGGCGCAGCAGCAGGGACTGGATTTCCAACTGCTGCAAGAGGTGCGCGAGATTAACGAGGCGCAGCGCAATGTTTTCTTCAACAAGGTGCTTTCTGCTTTGTGGACACTGCGGGGCAAGAAGCTTGCAGCCCTGGGCCTGGCTTTCAAGGGCGATACCGACGATATTCGCGAGTCTCCGGCCATTGACATCATTCACAGGCTTCTGGAAGCGGGCGCCTCTGTGACGGCTTACGACCCGGCGGCCATGGAAAGAAGCCGCGAAGTGCTGCCGCCCTCGGAGAAGATGCATTACGCCGCCGATGCCTTCGCCGCCGCTGCCGATGCCGACGCCGTACTGATTCTGACCGACTGGAAGGAGTTTGGCCAGTTGGACTTGGCGCGCCTCAACCAGGCGGTGCGTTTCCCCATTCTCATCGATGGGCGCAACCTCTACAAGCCTCATGTAATGGCCGAGCATGGCTTTACCTACGTCAGCATCGGACGCGCCGCCAGCTATCAGGCGCAGCAGGGCCGCCCGCGTCAGTTGGCGATCTAGTCAGCATTTCCCTGTCGCACGCGCCCGTGCTTCCACCGGCGGCGCGCCGGGCCGACCCGCCATAGACTGTCCACCGCTGTTTTCGAGGAGTTTCCTTCATTGAATAAGCGCGCACTTGTAACCGGGGCCGCCGGCTTTCTGGGCTCTCATCTGACTGATCGCTTGCTGGGAGAAGGCTTTACCGTGCTGGGAGTCGATAACCTGTGTACCGGGGATCGCACAAACCTGGCGCATTTGACCCGCGAGCCACGCTTCAGCTTCGAGGAGCGCGATATCTGCCAGCCTTTTGATCCCGGCCCGGTGAATTATGTGTTCAATTTTGCCTCGCCGGCCAGCCCGCCGGAATACCTGCGGCTGGCCATCGAGACCCTGCGCGTCGGTTCGGCGGGAACGGAAAACACCCTGGAAATCGCCAGCAAGTACCGGGCCGGTTTCCTGCACGCCTCCACGTCGGAGTGTTACGGCGACCCCAGCGTGCACCCCCAGACCGAAGACTATTGGGGCAACGTCAATCCGGTCGGTCCGCGCTCGGTATACGACGAATCCAAGCGCTATGCCGAGGCCCTGACCATGGCCCTTCATCGGCATCGCGACGTGAATACGCACCTAGTACGCATCTTCAACACCTACGGGCCGCGTCTGCATCCGGACGATGGTCGGGTGATCTCCAACTTCATGATGCAGGCTCTCCGCGGCGACCCCATCACCATCTACGGCGACGGCAGGCAGACGCGCAGTTTCTGCTACGTGAGCGATCTGATTGAGGGCATCTTCCGTCTTTCCCAGTCGGACGAGCATATGCCGGTCAACATCGGCAACCCGAACGAGTTCACCATTCTGGAATGCGCGCAGGCGATTCTCGATTTGACCGGAGCAAAGAGCGGACTGGTCTTCGAGCCTCTGCCGCAGGACGACCCGACGCAGCGCCAGCCGGACATAACGAGGGCGCGGACCCTGCTGGGCTGGGAACCGGAGATCGAGCTCCGCGACGGGCTGGCCAGGTCGCTGGCGTTCTTCCAAAGCAAGCTGGACACGAACATCTCCGCCTGATCTGGGCATTTCTTACTGATTGAAGCAACAAGTTTTCGGGTACCCACCGTGGTCGCGAATCCGGTTGCGCCCCACGGCAAGTACCCGGCTGATTGCTGCTTGCTTAGAACCGGAACGGCCTAAGCTTCGAAGTCGCAGAGGCTTTGGACGAAAGCCGCCGAGCCATCGCGGAGCCAGCCATCGAGCTGGGCAGGCTCCTTGAGCTGTTGGCCACGCCGGCGCGGGACCACGACATATTCGCAGGCGACCTCGGGAAGAGCGGTCATGTCCACCCACAGCTTTTCGAATTGCGCCACCGGGAAGATATCTTCCTGCCCTTTGCCCCAGCGCCGTTTCACGTCTTTCAGCGTGATGTACGTGGGCATGCGGGCAGCCATCGCGCGCACCGCGGCAGCCACCCGCTCCGGGTTGTCAAGGTTCTGACGGCCCAGGCCAAAGATTCGCAATAGCGCGTCAATATCGATCCAGAAAGTGTTGGAGTTGTAGTAGGAGAGCTGGAACTCCGCCTCTTCCGAGGGCATGGCCATGCCTTCGATCAGGCGAACGTGCCCGTCAAGCGAGGCGAGTCCGCCGCCGTGGTCTTCGATGCGCCGGGTAACCACTTCGACGGTCAGGTTGGCGCGTTGGGCAATGTGCCAGCCCAGAATGCCGGCATCCAGATTGGCACCGACCGTGTCCACGTTGTGCATCATCAAGTAGCGCAGGCCGGGTTGCGCGGCGAGCATCTGCTGCAACACGCCATTGCGGAAGAGGTTAGGGATTTCGTACCAGTGACCCACCGGATGCAGGCATTGCAGGGGCAGGTTGTCGGTGTAGTCGGAGCCTTCGCCCGCCTGCTGCGCCCAGGCCAATAAGGCAGAACGGGTGCTCTCGCGCATCTTCTGCGCCTGCGCATCCAGCATCTGCTGGCTGGTCTGCTCCCAGGCAAAACGCAGGTCGCGCTCCATGGGAATCGTACGCAAGCCCACGGCGCGGCCCGGCGAAAGGTAGAGCGAGCCTTGATAGCCGTAATTCCCGTTCTGCACCAGGGCCTGCGCAGTGGGCGCATGTGTCAGGTAGCTGGTGGTGATCACATGGGGAACCGTGGCGCCGTAGCGCTTGCCAACCTGGCGGCTTTTGGCCAGATGCACTTCCTGGAAGGTGCGGTGACGGCCTGCCAGCTTGCAGAAGGGGCCAAGCGCTTTCACCACTCCGGCACCGCGCGTCCAGCGGCTGCCGGCGCCCCCAGCCAGCGTGACTACGGCAACAGCTTCGGCGGCCAGGGCTTCCTCACCAAGGCGTTGATACTCGGCTTCCAAACCCTCGCGGACATCCTTCACCCGGTGTGCTGGGACATCCTCAATCGGGCTATTGATGGGAAGACGGTTCTGTGCCAGCCCGATTCTGCCGCTCCGCAGTTCGGCCTGAATCCGTTCATGCTGGATGCGGTCAAAGCCGTTTTGCGCGAGCAGCGTCTCCAAGGTTTCCTGCTGATTTTCACCGTTGCCGGCGCGGGGTAGTAGCCGCTCCAAAAGGCCCTGCGCACGTCTCTGACCTTCCGAACTCTGACAGGAACTGCTGAACCGTTCCAGGTCATTGCGTTCAGCGGCGCTGAGGGCAAGCTGATCCTTCCGCAGCAGGGAAGGCAAAATCAGGTTGTAATAGCCATCCGGAAGAACGGCTTCATTCCCGTGCAGCAGATTGGCAACGGTGCCGCGCTCGTTTATGCGGAAGTCGTAGACCACCGGAGCCATGGCGAATGGAACACCGCCGGAAATCCGCTGGCTGACGACGCGCATGATCTCGGCAAGTCGCTGCTGGGCCTCTGCCTTGCGAGCCGGCGCGAAAATGAAGCCCATGCCACCGCCCGCCATGCCGCCTAGCATCCAGAAGCCCCAGAATTCGCCGCCAAAGGCCTGGCGAACTTCTTCGATCAGCGTCTCGGTATAAAGGTTGCTGGCCCAGGGAATCATGGTCTGAAGGGGGCCATCGAAGTTACGCTGCGTGGCAGAGCCCACACCGCGCACATCGCCCTCGCGCAAGTGCTGGAGGATCTCGTCCAGCAACTGACCCGCTTGCAGACGGCTCTTCCACTCGGCTTCGGAACGCAACAGGTAGCGCTCGGTGACCATCTCCAGAATCGGGCCCACATCTTGCGCCATGCCACCATGAACCAGCACCAGGCTCTCCTGCAGCTTGCGCCGGGTATCAAGGCTGACTTCTTCCTGCGAGAGAATGCGGTGATTGGGGAGCAGGCGGCCTCGGCTGACGCCGAATTCGGCGTCACCCTCAGTCGCACATACGCCCTCGATCAGCTTGATCCCCGGCCAGACTCCGCCTGAATCCTGCCAGCCTCCGCCGCTGCCGCCCAGCCACTCGCCGAGAATGGCGCGCGCCGCGGTCAAACGCCGTTCCACTTCGTTCAGTGGCCCGGTCAACGATTCCGCCTGGCGCGTGGCCCGCATGCAGACCGCAATCAGCGAGGCCAGCAGATTGGTGGAAACCGCCAGCCGCGATCCCTTGGGAATGTCGTTCACGTGGCTGACAATCTCGATGCCCAGCCCTGGTTGCCCGATCAATTGCAATAGCAGGCGCTCAAGCGGCTGGCCGGAGTTTTCCATCCCCGGCGGCACTAGGCCCGAGGCAATCACGGCCGCCTTGAGCAGGCCCAGATAGTCGCGGCCAAAATCGAAGAGCTGTTGCAGGTCGTCGATCTCCACTGAGGCGTCCAGATCCACACTCACCAGGCGAAGCACCGGCCTGTCGATGATCCGAAAGAAGGCCTCAACGGGCGGCCTGGGCGCCGGTGTCTGGTCTATTCCCTGTCGCAACACCGCCAGATCGATGGAGATGTTCAGCACCCTGGCCATCTCGGGCAGGTCCATGCCGAGAAAAAAGATGTCGCTCCAGCCGCAGTGGCTCAAGTCCATACGCACGGGGGTGCTCTCGTGCAAAACCGGAAACGCTCCGCCCGGCTCGCGCTGCAACAGCTCCGGCCGCAGCCGCAAGGCATAGTCGGCAGGATGGCCTGTGCGGAACATCCACTGATTGCCGCGCACCGAGCGGACACTGCGCCGCACCTGGTCGGAGAGCGTCTGAAAACCCAGCCCATGATAGGCGGCCGCCAGTGCACTGCAAAGCCCATCGCCGGGCCCGGATCTGGCCTGCGCCTGCAGGAATTCGCTGATGGCTTCTTCGTAGCGCCGCTTCAGGAGCTTGTCGAATCCACTGAACGGAATCAGACTGCCGCCCCCCGCCGCCAGCTTGCCGGGCAGATGAAAACGATGCATGGCATACAGAAAGAACAATGCACGCACCCGTTCATAGAGATTCGTGCAGTGCTGTCGATGCTCTTCCAGCGCGGCGGCTTCGGCCAACATCTGCGCTGCGGTGGCAGACCGGCAAAAGGCGTCCAATGAGCGGTTGCGGGTCTCGGCATCGGGCGCGGTGATGATCTTCCACAGTTCGCTCACCGAGTCGCTCCGTCTTCCGCTTTTGTTGTGCGCTGCGCAAGCGTATTCACCAATTCCGTCAGCACTTCGTCGCGATCCTGCCCGCTGAGCGCCAGTGCTAGTTGGGCGTGGAAGAGTCCATACTTCACGCCGACATCGTAGCGTCTGCTCTTCTGCACCAGGGCCAGGTACTGCTCCCGCCGCGCTAGTTCCGCCAGCGCCGTCGACAGGCTCACCCCCTCGTTCTCCCGCTGATGCAAGAGGTCGTCCAGAATGCTGAAGATGGTTGGAGTGAGCACGTGCATTCCATGAAAGCAGAGATACTGCCCGCTGCGCAGACCGGGAACAATCAGCTGTTGTTCGGCCTGTGTCGGCGTTGGCTTTTCCAGCACCGTATCGATGCGATAAATGTCGGGCTTGCCGACAATCCGCTGCCCTCCAACCACGCCATAGTGGGGCAGCGCGCTCTCGCGCGAAATCTGCACGGAGGAGACGGCGCATTCCTCGGCCTTAGCGACTTCCACCAGGCGGTGCGCCCCGCTTCCCGGCGAGGAAATGTCGTAGATATGATCTCCGACGCAGTGCAGAAAGGGCTGGTCTCCGACAAACTCCCGCGCGCAAAAGACGGCATCGGCATAGCCGCGCGGCTGACACTGGGGAAGGAAGGTCAGCTCGGCCACCTCGTCGGCCAACAGCTCCGCATAGGGTTCCTCGTCTCCGGGCCACACCACAATGCCAATATCCTCGACCCCGGAACGCAACGCCTCGCGAACGATCAGACTCAGGACGGAACGCTCTTCCCCCTGCTGGTCGAAGAGGGTCTGCATAGGCAGATTCCTTTGGCGCTTACCGGCTGCGGTAATCACAGCTTTTCTGATTTGCATTTGTTTTTGCCCTTTTGGAGTTGTCAAGATGCGTCTTCCCAGTGCAACAATAGGGAAAACTGCCTAACTCTGCGAGATCATTTAATGCACCTAGGCAGGCGAGCATGCGGATGATATCAAGCTGTTCTACACCGGCTACAGGTCAGCAAACTACGTTTTCTGATGAGCGCTTTCATAACTCTATCATCGGCTTGACCCCGACTTCATTGCAAAGGCCAGCGGTGACGGAGCCTGCATTAGGGTGGACAGCTTGGCTCCAGCTTCTCATTGATTGGCATTATGGATTGGGCCTGACGGGGGCAAGTAGCCCACAATGAAAGCGCTCAACCAAAACCTGATGCAATCGGCGCTAGCGTTGACCAAGTGTTGTCCGACACCGAATGGGCAGGCAGATCCGGGTATGCCGCTGACCTCGATCAAGGAAGCCAGAACACAAGACAATGCGCCAAAAAGGCTCGGAAAGGAGAGAAATAGCCCTAACGGGTTGGACAGCGGGTTGAAAGGGCTTGGGAAGATCGATCTAAGTTATTGATAAATATGGTAGGCACGATTGGATTCGAACCAACGACCTCTTCCGTGTCAAGAAATGGCGCAAACCGCAAGTTGTTGACGGTACAGTAGTTAAAAACCGGCACAACCGGCAAAAACGGCCCTCTGGGCGGTATTTGCGACAAAAATGCGACAAACTTTTTTACGGGCCTTTGGGCTGGCTGTGTGGGACCAGCCCGAAGAATATCGGTTAAATCGCACAAGCTGAAGGAGCCTTCCAAAGTACTTGGAGGTTTGCCTGAATCTGGATAGAATAGTCGGAGAACATATGCAATCTCCGAGGAATATATCCGACGCAGTACAAACGCCCGATACGGGCGCGATAGGCCGCGCCATCGGCGTCTTCAAGAAAAGTGGCGGCATCCTCAATACAAAACGCGCTGTCGAACTGGGCGTGCATCCTCGGGAACTCTATGCGCTTCGAGACGCGGGAAAACTGGAGCGGCTCGAACGGGGGCTTTACCGGCTTGCTAACGCGAAGCCACTGGGCAACCCGGATCTGGTAACGGTCTCGCACAAGGTGCCGAAGGGGGTTGTTTGTTTGATCTCGGCGCTGGCGTTCCACCGGCTAACAACTCAGATTCCGCACTCCGTTTATCTTGCAATTCCGGCTAACGACCAGGCTCCTGCGATGCAATATCCGCCGCTCCGTATCTTCTGGTATTCCAAGCCTGTTTATGAAAGCGGCATCGAGGAAGTGACGATGGACGGAACTTCGGTGCGCGTCTACTCTGCCGAGAAGACGCTGGCAGATTGCTTCAAGTACCGCAATAAACTCGGAATCGACGTATGCACGGAGGCGCTGAATCTCTACCGGCAGCGCGGGCGCATGAAGCTCGATCAGATTGAGCAGTTCGCAAAAGTATGCCGCGTTGAACGGGTCATGCGGCCTTACCTGGAGGCGATTCTTTGACAGTATCCGTGGTCAAAAACATGGGCGCTTCTGTTCGGCAGCGTCTGCTGAATTATGCGAAGGCGAACAACCGGCCCTTTGCCGAGGTGCTTCAGTATTACGCGATGGAGCGCTTTCTCTACCGCCTTTCGATTTCGCCACACGCCAGCAAATTCTTGTTGAAGGGTGCTCTGCTGCTGACAGCGTGGCGTGCGCCCATGTCCAGGCCGACAATGGATATTGACCTGTTGGGCAGGACCAGCAATGAAGTAGACGACATTGTGAACCTATTGAAGGAAGTTGCCCAAGTAGATGCTCTCGATGATGGCATCACCTTTGATCTTGATTCATTTTCCGGATCGGTGATCCGGGAGGATGCCGATTACTCGGGAGTTCGCACCGTGTTTACGGGCCATCTCAACGCGGCTCGTGTGACCATGCAGATCGATATTGGATTTGGCGATGTCGTGACGCCAGCGCCGGAACAGCTTGCCTATCCCACGATTCTTGATTTTCCTGCGCCTGCGCTGCTTGGCTACACCCGTGAGACGGTTATCGCTGAAAAGTTGGAAGCGCTTGTGCAGCTTCGTATGCTGAACAGCCGCATGAAGGATTACTTCGACATCTGGATTCTTCTGCGCCATCCAGAACTTGACCAAGCCGTGCTTCGCGCCGCTATCGAACGAACCTTCAAGAATCGAAAAATGGAAATAGATGCCACGCCGATTGGTCTCTCGCCGCAATTCGGCACCGATCCTGCGAAGCAAACACAATGGCGGGCATTTCTGAAACGCTCTGCATTGAAAGATGCGCCAGAGCAGCTTTCTGTCGTAGTCGAGGAGCTGCGCGCGTTTTTCGAGCCAATCTTCACGAGTCTAGCCTAAATGGACTGTTGAATTCAGAGTAATGCACATTTCCAGGAGATCGTCGTGGAAACGCGCATTGGCGATTTGGCGTGAAGCCAGAAATGGTCACGGCGAAATCGGAGTTCTTCTTTACGAACGCGTAGCGCAAACAGTGGGATTGCAGATTGTAAGGCCCTTGGGAAACTCGCGCATAAACGGTTCCATTCTGGTTCGCTGGAAACGTGCATCGGGCCGGGCACCCGAACACGGTTCGCTCGGCACCTTGACATCGACGCAGAACGGGTGTCTACTGGAGCGTTGGTTGTGGTGAAGGAGTTCACCCTTAACCGCTGTCCATTCCAATAGGCCGGACAGATGATAACTCCTGACAGGGAATCCTGTTGCGGAGTTGTGTCCCGGCCGAATTCCCTGAACGACAATCTAGGAGTTTGTGCTCATGGCAAATACTTGGGCTCTTTGTGCGCTCTGGGTGGGTCTGGCGTTGGCGGCTACGCTGTTGGCGATCTGGTTCAAGATCTCGACGGCGCTCTCTGAGATTGTGGTCGGCACGGTGGCCCAACTGGTCATCGGCGTTTTTCTCACCCGGCTCTTCGGCTTTGCGCAGGGTGGCCTGGCCGGGAATACGCAGTGGATCACGTTCCTGGCAGGAACCGGTGCCATTGTATTGACCTTCCTTGCCGGTGCGGAACTCGATCCTGCCATCTTCAAAACCAAGTGGCGAGAAGCGTCTATCATCGGCCTGGCGGGATTCTTCGGACCTTTTCTCGGTTGTACGGCGATCGCGCACTTCGTACTGCACTGGGCAATCATGCCGAGTTGGCTGTGCGGAGTCGCGCTTTCAACGACCTCGGTTGCCGTTGTCTATGCGGTGATGCTGGAACTTGGATTTAACGTCACCGAATACGGCAAAGCCATTTTGGCCGCCTGCTTCATTAATGATCTCGGAACCGTGATTGCGCTCGGATTGATCTTTTCTCCGTTCACGATCAAGACGCTGATCTTTGTGGTGGTTTCCATCGTCGTCTTTGTGGTTCTGCCATTTCTCACGCCACGCTTCTTCAAGAAATATGGCGGACGCGTCTCTGAACTAGAAGCCAAGTACCTGCTCTTTTTCCTTTTTGCCATGGGAGGACTCGCTGTTTGGGCTGGAAGCGAAGCGGTATTACCGGCGTACATGATCGGAATGGTGCTGGCTGGAACGGTCGGGAAAGACCATTCATTGATTCGCCGCCTTCGTACACTTACGTTTGGGCTGCTTACGCCCTTCTACTTCATCCGCGCTGGATCGTTTGTCTCTGTACCGGCGTTGATGGCTGCTCCTGTGACGCTACTCGTCCTGTTTGGAGCGAAGTCGCTGTGCAAGGCGGTTGCGGTGTATCCGGCAGTCAGGATTCACAAATATGACGGCAAGGCTGGAGCCTACTACACGCTTATGATGTCAACTGGTCTCACCTTCGGCACCATCTCGGCGCTGTTTGGCCTCAATCATCAGATCATCTCGCAAGCGCAGTACTCCTATATCGTGGGCACGGTCATCGCCAGCGCCGTGATTCCAACCATGATTGCAAACTCGTTCTTTCTTCCCCGGCATCTTCTTCCCCACGCACTGAAAAGCGCAACGACAGAGCAGTCAATTCAGCGGCCAGTCCCCGCAGAAGAAGGATAGGTGAAACGAATGGGAAGCCCGGCTTTTGTTGGAATTCAAAGGATATTGGTAGCTTTCGACGCATCGCCACACGCCGAGCACGCTTTGGATGTGGCCCTTGCAATGGCGGGGGATATGAAGGCCAAGCTCTTCGTTTTGGCTGTGATCCGGCCACCGGAGCCCACCGAGAGCGCGGAGTTTCACGCCGTGCTTGAAGACGGGCAAGAGCGCTATGAGAAGTGTTTTGTACCGCTCCGCGAACGCGCCAAGCAAAAAGAGATTGAACTCGAAACGGATATTGTCCTCGGCCATCCGGCGGAACAGATCATCCACAAGGCAGACACCATTCAGGCCAGCCTCATTGTGATGGGAAAGCGCAGCCACACGATCCTTCATCGCTGGATGCTGGGCTCGAACTCAGAGCGCGTTCTGAGGTATGCCCACTGCCCGGTGATGATCGTCCATTGAATGGAGCTTTAACGATGAACATCGCAAATCGAAAGAACGAAGACACGCGGTGCGGCCAGTCAGATTGCGGACCGATAATGCCGTTCACCAGCAACTCCTCGAAGTCCTCACAACTGACGGCCTTGCGGCCGGGAAGGCGGAATCATCATGTCTGAAATTGCGAAACTTGAAGCCCTGGAAATCCTCGATTCACGCGGAAATCCAACCCTATCAGTTACGGCGACACTGGCCAATGGCGTCAAGGCGACAGCGAAGGTGCCCTCAGGCGCATCGACCGGAAAGCGGGAAGCTGTCGAACTCCGCGACGGCGACAAGGTGCGGTACGGAGGCAAGGGCGTACTAAATGCCAGAAACCATGTGAACGGCGAGATTCAAAAGGCCGTGCATGGATTCGATGCCAATGACCAAAAGGCATTGGACAAGAAGCTATGCGAACTTGATGGCACACCGAACAAGGCACGCCTTGGAGCCAATGCGATTCTTGGCGTTTCTCTCGCAGTGGCACGAGCCTCTGCCGCTGCCCACGACCTGCCTCTTTATGCAAGCCTGGGAGGCGAGAAAGCCAATCTGATTCCTGCGCCGTGGTTCAACGTGCTCAATGGTGGAAGCCACGCGGACAGCAATGTGGACTTTCAGGAGTTCATGATTTCTCCCGTAGGCGCGCCCAGCTATAGCGAAGGTTTGCGAGCGGCAGCCGAGACCTTCCATGCGCTGAAATCTGTCTTGCACAAGAAGGGTTACAACACAGGCGTCGGCGATGAAGGCGGATTTGCACCGCAGTTGAAGTCCAACGAAGAGCCCATCGAACTGATTCTTGAAGCGATTCAGAAGGCCGGTTACAAGCCCGGCAAGGATGTGGTGATCTTCCTCGACCCCGCCACCAGCGAGCTTTTTGAAGACGGCATCTATGCGTTTGATAAGTCGGATAAGAGCAGAAAGTCGCCCGAACAGATGGTTGACTTCTGGAAAGGTGTGCTTGATCGCTATCCGGAGATATGGGGCATCGAGGACGGGGTTGCGGAAGACGACCGCGCCGGCTGGAAGCTCATGACAAAGACGCTCGGAGGCCGGATTCAATTGATCGGCGACGACAACTTTGTCACCAATCCCACAATCTTTCGCCAAGGCATCAAAGACGGAATTGCCAACGCGATTCTGATTAAGCTGAACCAGATAGGCACTCTGACGGAAACGCTCGAATGCATCCAGATTGCTCGCGAGAACGGATATGGCGCAGTCATTTCACATCGTTCCGGCGAGACGGATGACACCAGCATCGCCGACTTGGCCGTGGCCGCGGGCATGGGGCAGATCAAGACAGGTTCGACCAGCCGCGGCGAGCGCATTGCGAAGTACAACCGCTTTTTGGAGATCGAGCACGAACTTGGCGCAAAGGCTCGCTACGCAGGCGCCAGCGTGTATGAGCGCTGGCACAAGGCAGTAAAGGCATAGCCAGAAGCAAGCAACTGTGGGTGTTGGAGTCCACCTTGTGACCGCCAACCGGGCAGATGACTCCTCAAAGATGAACAACACTTGGAGGAGTCATGCCCAATGCCGCATTGGAAATCGCGAGAACCCGAGTTGTTGGGGAACTCAATGATGTGCAGCGGCGGCGCCTGGCTGCAACCTGCAAATACATCGACGGCCTGCTCTGCGATATTGAGCACGCCCTTCATTCGCCGGAATCGGAGTCTCCTTTTCCGCACTATGTTGTGGATGTCACTCCAGCGCAGGTTCGAATGATAGAAGATCACATTCGCCGACTTCGCGCTCAACTATTGAGAACCTTGGACTGGCAGCATATGAAGCCAGAGCCGCCGGAGATTCCAGTATCACGATCGTTGATCACGGACCTTGGCTTTGTGGAGATCGCTGTTGAGGAACTGAAGCCACGCCACATGCGCGGCTGTGGTGCGGTTCCCGAGGACGCGATCAGTGGTTTGAATGATGTCGTCGATGAACTTCACACTTTGCTGCACAGCATCATCCAGAATATTCGCGAGGAGTTGAGATTAGGTCAGCAATCACACTTCAGCGAACATGAGGAGACGGGCAAAAAGAAATAGGATTTACCTGCGGTGTGGTTTGGTGATTGCAGAGGTTACTTGATGAGGACACATAGACAACTCGTTCTCTACCAATCGATCATGCAGGTTCTGCAAGAATCTGGATGCCCGTTCTGCCGCTTCCTGAAGGAATATCAAACAGCTCGTCTGCAGAACCACCCGAAGGAGAGTATTCACCGTCTATGCAACTTTCACACCTGGGGCCTGGCCGCTGTTCAAGACGCTCCTGCCGCAGCGCAGGTGTTCACCAAGCTGGTCAATGAGCCGGTTTCCCTCTCCAAAGCGGAATGTGACATTTGCAGGGAGGTACTTGCAGAGGAGGATTTGCGCATACACGAATTCGTGAGCTGTCTGTCCCAAGCAGACGTGTCTCATTGGCTACGAGGGGCCGCTGTGCTCTGTATCCCACACGGGGAAAAGCTGCACCGGCAGGTTCCGCTTGTAGTTGCTGCCCGAGTTGACGCCATCATTGAAAATAATCGCAGGCAACTAGCGCAAGATTTGCAACAGTTGCGCGATGAACCAGAACCAGGCAGAGCCGGGTGGGGAGCACTTGGGCGAGCCGCGGAGTTCCTTGTCTCGCAACGCGGACTACATTCCTGAGGGAGGACGTATGTTGAGTGCCGGAAAGGCCGTGAAGGTTTCAATCTATCTAGGCGAGGGCTCGAAACATCATGGGGTTCCAACGTATTCGAGCATCCTTGATTTTCTTTTCTATCGAGGTGTCTCCGGGGCAACCGTTCTGAAAGGGATCGCCGGATTCGGTGCGGATCACCACATGCACACCGCCAGCTTTGTCGAGATTTCTGACAATCTTCCGCTGAAGATCGAGTTCATCGAGTCTCGCGAGAAGGTGAACGAGTTGCTCGGAAAGCTGGAAGAACTTGCCGGTACTGGAATGATCGAGATTCAGGAGACCACCGTTGCGAAACCAGCCCAGGTCTCGAAGCAAAAAAAGCCGGTCCCGTCTGCTCACGTGAAAATCGAGGGCAAAGCGAAGATGATGCGCATCTATGTTGATGAGGCAGACCACTGGAAGGACAAGCCACTTTACAAAGCACTTGTCGAAGCCATGCGCGCCAACGACATTGCCGGAGTCACGGTCTACCGAGGCATCCTCGGCTATGGCGCACACCGGCGGATGCACAAAGACAAAGCACTGCACCTATCGCACGATTGCTCGATCATGCTCTCGGCCGTCGATACCGAGGAGAAGCTCCGATCCTTTCTTCCGCTTGTGGATCAGATGGTGGAAGAGGGGCTTGTTGTCCTTTCAGACGTGGACATCATCAAGTACTCCTACCGCGCACTGGACGTTGATCTGACGGAGTCAGTGTCGGGCAACCCTTCTGCATGAGCGGAGGTTCAACCATGAAAGAACAATTTCAAGCGCGCATGTTGCGTATTCATTTCGGTGAAGGTGACAAATGGCAGGGCAAACCCTTGCATGAAGCAATTGTAGCCAAATGCGTGGAACTTGGAATGGCTGGTGCCACCGTGTATCGCGGGATTGAAGGGTACGGAGCCAGCACCAGAATTCACCATTCCAGTCATTGGACGTTCTCCAAGGATGCGCCGATCATGCTGACTATCATCGACCGTGAGGAACAGATCGAAAAACTGGTTCCTTATCTCGATGTCATGGTTGAGGAAGGTCTCATCGCCATGTCCCGTGTTGATGTCATTCGATACTCGCGGACTTCAACGAACGAACCGGCCAAGGTCTAACAGGACCCGGATGGATAGGATGGCTAGCTCCGCGATGCAGGGATATAACAACAGTTCGACAGTGCAAGAAAAGGGCAGCATTCAGGCTGATACATCCACGTCTATGGACGGCGCTTCTCGTCTGTTGCGACTCGCCAATCTGGCTCAGGAACTTGGGGGTGAGCCTGTCGCCGAGGAAGCTCGTGAACTCGCTGCGCGGGTTTCCGAAGGACGTTTCTATGTAGCTTGTATCGGTCAGTTTAAGCGTGGAAAATCCACCCTGCTCAATGCTCTGGTCGGCTACGCTGTTGTTCCCACCGGGTTTGTTCCGGTCACAGCGGTGCCTACCGTAATTCGATTTGGCGACGAACTTCACGCACGCGTACGCATTCGCGACGGCTCCTGGCTGGATGTTGACCTCTCCGACTTGAAGGAGTACGTGACCGAAGAACTAAACCCAGAAAATAGAAAGAAGGTGGACGGCGCGGAAGTATTCGTGCCCAGCCCCTTGTTATCTTCCGGCATGTGTTTTGTGGACACACCGGGTTTAGGTTCGGTGTTCACAGGAAACACGGCAACCACGCAGGCCTCTATTCCGCACATTGATGCAGCGTTGGTTGTTGTCGGAGCCGATCCGCCTATTGCGGGCGAGGAGTTGGCGCTGGTCGAATCAATCGGCAATCAGGTCCAGGATTTAATCCTTGTGATCAACAAAGCCGACCGCACCAGCGATCCCGAGCGTGCGGCGGTGGTAAGGTTCACGCGCGAGATATTGGAAAAACGACTGCATCGCCCGATGGGCGAGGTTTGTGAAGTGAGTGCTGCCGAACGGATGGAAGACCGTGGTCCGCTGCGAGATTGGGAAAGACTGCTGAAAAGTTTGCATCACTTGGTTGAAGACTCGGGCAGGAATCTCGTTCGCGCCGCTTGCGACCGGGGTCTTCAGCGCCTGAGCGAACAATTGTTGGTAACTATCGCTGAGGACCGTGACGCGCTTCAGCGGCCCATCGAAGAATCCGAACGGCGCATTGAGCTGATGAAGGAAACCATCAGCGAGGCTGAGCGCTCCATGCGTGAACTGGATTACCTGTTTATGGCCGAGTTGCATCGGATTTCGGACCTCTTCGGTGAGCGTCATCGGCAATTCTTCCGTTCCGCGTGGGCCGAATCGGAAGCAGACTTTAGTAAGGAGCTAGCGTTTGTGCCCCTCGGTTTTGGCCCGCACTATCGGCGGCGAGTGATGCACCTGGCCCAGGAGATCTCACGCGGCAAGGTTGTGCCTTGGCTCAAGCCTGAGCAGGAGGAAGGCGAGCGCCAATATCGAGCTGTAGCACTTCGATTCGTGGAGATGGGAAACGACTTTTTGAAAAAGCTCGCCGGTGCGGGCCTCAGCGAACTGACGCGAATGCCCCATGCACTCGAACCTGAGAAAGGTCTCCGTGTACGGTCCAGGTTTATCTTTGAGGACTTCATTGGGACCGCGCAACCGCCATCGCCACTGCGCTGGCTCGCTGACACACTTTTACCGTTTGTAGGTGGACGTAAACTCATCACGAACGAAGCTCGTGAATTCCTGCGGCATCTGTTGGAAGTGAACAGCTCGCGCGTACAAAACGATGTTCTCAATCGCATTCAGGATAGCCGCGGGCGTTTGGAGGCTGAGATTCGCAAACTGTTATACGAAATAGGCCGCGTTGCCGAACAGGCGCTTGACCTGGCGCGCAAAGTCAAAGAAGAAGGGACTATTGCCGTACAGTTTGAAATTGAACGGCTCAGCCGATTAGAAAAAGACGTTTCTGAACTCGCCTGAGCCGGTTCAACCGCCGCAGTGACGGATGGAATCACCGATATTTACTGATCGCGCCAGCAATGGTCGTCCGCCTATTCGGTGCCTGTCCGCTCTTCTTTCTCAATTGGAGAATCTGCAACGGGATGCTTCACGCTAATCACATCCTCTTCATCTCCATCAACAAGTTCCACTTCAATCTCTGTCGTTCCATCTTTTCCGCGGATATACTCTACCGAATGTTTGTGCTTGTCGATGGACGCTTCTACTTCCTGAAGGAACAGATCAGCGATATGTACGCCATCCACGAGCACCAGCGTGGTGTTCTTCAAATGCCTTGCCTGCTCCCGGATGAACTGCTCAAGCAAACGCTTCGGTGCCAATAACTCTACACAGACTGGCAGGGTGTTCATTGGCATCTCGCCGTTATCGTAGCTGACCTTGTTCGCGTCGCGAGTATAACCAATCTGTGACAGGTTCACAGCCGCATGTGCGATACCGGTCTTCATTGCCGCCTGCACGAGATACGTGGAAAGCGGCGTTTCAACGAGCCGTTGCCACCAACGCTGACTTTTCTTTACGTCTCCGCGACGAAGATAAATGCGAAGTGCCGATATTGAACTGAAGTGCTTTTCCATTACCCCTCCTTGACGTTTGAAATGGTGTGCAATCCGGGTTTGAATTCATAGATGCGTGTCGTTTGCATCAATTCGTTGGCATGAATACGTGCGCGCAAAACATCCTTTGTCGAAAGAATACCGATCAGATGGTCGGTTGCCGGATCCACGACAGGCAGATAGTCGTGAACGCCGTGCGCCAGTTCTTTTTCCACAACGGTCATTGCGTGGTAAGCACAAACGGTGCGTGCGCGGTTGTCGGTGATGGCTGCAATCGGCGTTGTATCCCACTTGTCGCGCGGAATCACGCGCAGAGACTTAGTCGCTGCCATACCCAAATAGGTTCCGTTCTTGGCTACGACAGGCAGTTCCTCAAAGTTGTGCTCCATGATGGCCCGGTTGTGAAAGTGGGCAAGGCTTTCACCTGGTGAAGCCACAACGATGCGTCGGCTCATCCACTCGCCGCAAGGCATGGTCGCGAGCTTGCTCTCATCGGTATTGCGATGGGTACGCTGAGATTCAGAGTTGGAAATGCCGGCAGCCACCAGGAATGCCATCGAAGACGCAATCAGACCCGGAACCACCAGAGCAGGGCTTCCTGTAGCCTCTGCGATGAATACAGCGGCGAACAATAGGCTGTTGTAGCTGGCCCCGGTGAAGGCCGCGATTCCAATCAGGGTAAAAAGACCTGGGTGGCTGGGATGCATCGTGGCATCACAGATCGCTCCCAGCGCCGCGCCAATGGTTGCTGAGGGGACAAACAAGCCGCCCACTCCCCCCATGCCGAAGGTGATGACAGTTGCCAACAGCTTTGCGGCAAAGAGAAACAGGCAGGCCCAGAGAATATATTTGCCGTTGAGCAGCGCATTTGCCACCGGCAGTCCGGCCTGCAATGTGGCTGGAGAATGGATCAGATAGAGCGTGAGGAAGGCGATGAGACTGAGCAGCACTCCGCCAACCAGGTTTTTCACAATGCGCGGCGCTGTCCAGCCGTTATAACGCTTCTTGGTATTGGACAACAGAGCAAGAAAAAGATGGGATGCAAGTCCACCTAAAACGCCTACCGGCAGACAAAGGAACAGATCGCGAATGTTGAGGTGGTAGACGAAGTTGATGGGAAAATACGGTGTTGATGGACGAAGGAAACTGAAGGTGGCAAAACTGGTGGCGGCGGCTACCAATCCAGGAATCAGAGCATCGTGGGCAAGATCGTTCTTGTAGGGCGACTCGATTCCCATGATGGCGCCGGTGAGTGGTGCGCGAAATATGGCCGCAATGCCCGCAGCTGCTCCAATGATCAGGGTGGTCTCGGCCTTGCCATGGAGCCACTTCAAGCGCGAATTGCTGTTGATCTTCCCTTGCAGGTAGGATGTGATGGTTCCGCCCAGCCACTTGCTTGCACCCTCCATACCGGCACTCGCGCCAAATCCCATGGTTGCCAGCGAGGCGGCTAATTTCGGAACGGCGGATTTGTAATCGATCTGCTGATCGGGCCGATGATAGGCGCGGACCACCTCATCGGCCATGGACGGCGATTTTACGCGAAACAGGCTCAGGATCAGCCCCGTCAAGCCCATGGCGACAATGGGCAATAAGCAGAGAACGGCGGGGGAGCAGTGAACGGTGAAGGTCTTCCAGAGAAGCTCATTGACCGCATAATCATAGGCGGCAATGGCTGCGCCGACCAGGATGCCGAAGGGGGCAGCAACTAGAAACACGCGTCGAGCGGTTTGAAAATGCTCCGACAAATTGTCGGCCAATGCATTGGGACGCTCACGCGTGAGGATCGACTTCAGTGAACGAGACATGCTTCTCCTTCGCCACAAAGATGAACTGTAGATCGAGGGGATGCGCCGAATGAATCTGATCCGGCCGCAATGTTCCGCCAACCACATTCCCTGAGAATGAACCGGAAGCTGTCAGTGAATCGGAGAGCAACAAATGTGTAGTGCTCTCACGGGCGCTTGTGTTGCAAGTGCCTGAAAATCCGAGTTCAGTTTTTGTTTGAGCGGAAAATAGAAAAGCTCCCGCCAGGATGCAGGAGTCATCAGTCTTTCCATTTCGGAAGACGGTTGAAGGCGGATTCCATCGCCTTCTCTGAGAATATGAAAAAAACGCGGACGAGTCAACTCTCTCCGGCCTGCTGGCTGGAACTTTGGGATGGATTTCGGTGAAGTCCTTCCTCGTAGCGCTATGTTGGCCGTTTGGACGATAATTATGGCCTCATGCGGAAACCGAAGGGAAAATGCACCTTTTGCGGAGCTGCCATCGGCACTACTTGGAAATGAACCTAGAAGTTTTTTGGAAATAGAGGTACAGCCGCGATGCTTCCGTCTTCTGCCCACCGCGAGACGACCGTTGAGTATCTGAATTGCATTGAGCGCGAGGAAGAATTGGGCCGCCTTCGCAACCAGGCCAGGATGCGCAAATCGCTTCTGGTATACGGACCCGAGGGAGTGGGCAAGTCGCGTTTACTTCGCGCCTTCGTTAAAAATCAACCGCTTACGCTCTACGCCGAACAGTTGCGATCACCGCGCGACTTCGCTCTCACTTTGCTTCAGGCATTGCACTCCGCAGATGCCGCAATGAAACTCCCCGGAAACCTCTCGTCTCTCTCTACATCCTCCTTGAAAGGCATCATTCACAGATCGCTTGATACTCACCCCTTTCTGATGGTTCTCGATCATCTCGATGCGCCCTCCCGGGTCGTTACAGGGATGATCAAGGACTTGCACTACTACGGTCGCACTCCCGTGATTTTTGCATCACGATCTCCACATATGGAGGATATAGGCGCGTTGCGCCCGCTGTGTGCAAACAAGTCGGAGCGTCTGGAATTGAAAAACCTGCCTCCGCAGATTGCTTTGGAATTCGCGCGACGCGAAGCGGAAAAGAAAGAACTCTGGGCTTCCAACTTGGAAGTGATCCTGCCCTCGCTGGTTGAATGGAGCGAAGGGAACCCCGGCGCGATCCTCACCATGTTGAAAATGGCCCAACTCCCGCAATACAGAGCGGGCGACCAGATCAAAGCCCACATTCTGTACGTGGACTATCGCATGGGACGCAGATAACGAGAAATACTCGTTCCTCTTCAGTTTCGCGCATGAGGCGGCAATCTAATGCCTTGGTGTCCTTATTGAGGTCTGGTATCAGAGCCAGGAAGCGTTCGGTGATCCGCTCGCTGTCCGGTTGAGACCGAGAGTCAACTTACAACAACAGCCCGAATCGCCCATCCAAAACGACTTGAAAAACAAAAACATATGGATGGAGGCGGACTGGCTTGCGACAAATTACGAGAAATCCGCAAACAGCTCGTCCGGCTTGACGGAAAGCGCTTTCGCCAGCTTGACGATGTTCTCCAGGGCCACATTCCGCTCTCCGCGCTCGACTCCACCGACGTAGTTGCGATGCAGTCCGGCCCGTTCGGCCAGCTCTTCCTGGGAATAGCCCCGCTCGTCGCGGAGTTGCCGCAACCTTGTGCCGAATCGAGACTTAACGGAGCGCGGGGCCACATCTCCATGCTCGGAGGCTGACCACTATGCGTCTACACACGATGAGTGTGATAATGTCCTGGTCAGAGTTGCATCCATGTCCGCTCTCGCGCTGTACGCCGTCGGAAACTGCCCCAGTTGACGGGAAATTCAACGGAATAATCCAGCATTGAGGTGGAAAGGGTACGATTCTTAAGGAGGTAGAGGGAGAACCCATGAAAACCGATTTCATCGACTGTCCGGAAGTGGCAGGAAAGACCATTCAGTTGCTCAGGATTCACCGCGACACCGGAGACGGGACGCGCGTCCAGATTGAGTTGACAGACGGAACCAGCTTCACCTGCTGCGTCGCGGTCCGTCCAGCAGTGGAAGCATCCTTATATAAGGGTGGCACCGGAGCCCCGGAAACCATCCGCGACTACAAACTGTAGGCAAATCCTCCCCCACAAAACCCGGTCGTTATTCCCAAATGGAATAACGGTCTCCCTGGAATTCATTGGACGCGGCCCCGAAACCGCCATAACTTTGCCCTAATGCTGACGCCTGAGTCAGCGGAGGTGCAAAGTGAATCGATTCCGCCTTATCTTCCGACGCGACGCCAGTCGTAATCGGCTGCTTATTCCGTCCGCCAACCGGCTGTCGGGACAAACCCTCAAAACCACTCTCCATTCGGCCATCCGCACAATGGCTCCCACCCTCTTTGCGCTCGCGTTTGCCGGCGTGGCCCATGCCCAGGGAACGATGGACTTCTCTGGCGCGACCACGCTCATGACCACCTTCAAAACCTTCGCTATCTATGCGGGCGCGGTCATCTGCTTTGGCGGACTGATCTTTGCCGGAATCCGCATGATGAGCGGCAGGTTCCAGGACGCCATCCCCGGACTCTTTGGCGCGCTCTTCGGCGCTGGAGTCCTTGGCTGGGGTGCTGGCTGGATTGGCTCGCTCACCGGGCAGACGATGCAGTAGGAGGCGACCATGACCAAGCGAGGAGAG